>Ga0209341_10002028_pt1 | contig 19558 bp, 22 predicted proteins | sample RifCSP13_2_FD_184020 | JGI IMG/M metagenome (GOLD analysis project Ga0209341, IMG submission 184020) | Soil microbial communities from Rifle, Colorado - Rifle CSP2_sed 13_2 (SPAdes) (version 2) | ecosystem: Environmental > Terrestrial > Deep subsurface > Rock core/Sediment | place: Rifle... | reverse complement strand
TCGCTGCCACCCCTAACGGTGTCTGTTAAAGCATCGACCGCTTCCGGGGCGGTGGGCCTTGCGGTGTGGACTTGGCGGTCCTTTTTGGTCCGCAAGTCCACCGCTTCGGTAGCGGTCGTGTGGTGCGCCATCGGCGCACTTTGCCAAGTCCACAGACATAGCATAAGCCTACAATCCTTCCTCGTCAAGTACAAGACGCCACGGCTACGGCCTACCGTTCGCGCCTCTCCAACATCTTCCGCAAGAACTCCGCCAGCTCCTCCGGCCGCCAGGCCATCGCCCTCACCGTCCGCCAGGGCTTGTTGGTCCGTTTGATCCGCAGGTCCGTGACGGACAAGACGCTGTAGAGACCGATGGGGAGCGGGATCTCAGGCTTCATTTCGTGTGACTCGTTCATGCTCGACGGCCTTGAGCGCGGCGCGGCATATCGCTAGAGCCGCTCCTTGTTGACCCGTACTGGTTGCCTTGATACCTGCGTAATCGCAATGCCAATTCCCACTGTCGGTGTGCCAGCGTTGAAGAGAGAAACTAAACGAGCCGTAGGGTGTGAAATGTAGGATCACTTCCCACGCGTCGGTAATGTTCGAGCTCGGCGACCAATCTCTGAAGGAACCATAAAGCCTGCCACCGTTCAGCAGGGTTACAACCAATCGGTCCCTTGGCGGGTCATCCCATGCTTCCCACGGTTTTGATAATTCCAGTCTTCCGCCAAAGACTGTCTCAGCGATCCAAGCGTCTAAGCAACCGTCTGCGCGGTGCTCATCAATCGGTGTATTGCAATGCGGACAGTTCATCACAGGAAATCCTCGAATGATCTCTGTTGAACCTGCGGCCAGGTCGGTTCGATGAATTGCGCGATGTGGCCCGTGGCGGGATCGACCGCCTCATAGGCCACATGCACGAGCTCGGACTTGATGAGCGTGTTGACCCGGCCGCAGACTGCATTGATAGGGATCCGTGTCAGAACTGAAAGTTGCCGACGGTCAAGCGGGGTATCGGACTCAAAGAGACAACCTAAAATCCTATTACGCTGGCTCGTGGCTTTACCTGAAATTACATGCTCACGATAGCCAACCAAGCTGGTATAGGTGGGCCCAGTCATACTAACCATGCCCACGTTTTGCGGGCTTTGATGCAATGAACCGTCTGCTGGCAGATTCCGAAATCGGTAGCAATTATCCTCTGGACTCGTGGATCATCACGAATCTTTCTCGCATCCGCCTCTGAGATCTTCGCAAGGTAATGCCGCTCGCCTCTTTGAGTCCGGCCTTTGGAGGCGGCATCCGCGTTGTTATCTCTGTATGTGCCCAGAAATAAGTGATTTGGATTCACGCACGCCCGGCGATCGCAATGATGCAAGATGCACATGGATTTAGGGATGGGCCCGTGCGTGAGTAGCCAAGCCGCGCGGTGTGCCTGAAGATTATGACCGTCTTCACCACGAATTACTCCGTAGCCCGTTGCGTTGCGACATCCAGTCCAGATCCAACAGCTGCCCGACTTGTCCACCTTGGACCAAAATCTTTCGATCAGTCGGACTGGTTGAAAGTGACCGTGATAATTCCTGGGAGTGATAGACTTGCGGGGCATCGGAATCCTCGTTTCCGGTGTTGGCCGCCGGGCGATTACACGCTACGGCGGCTTTCGTTTGGAGGCCTCTATTATAGCCGATCATTTTACGCGACTCATCCCCCGTGTCTGTTTACCCATAGGAGCTTCCGGCACCGAGGGGCGGGGGATGAGTCGAACGATCTTGTGGACACGGGCCGCTAAGGGACCCGATGCCGAGGGGATCATAGCACAGGTCATTATTTCAGCGCGTTTTCCAGCCGCTCAATCAGCTTCTGGGTCATCTCGCCTCGATCCAAGCCCAAGCGTAGGCTGACACGACCCAGCAACGCCGAGACCGTAGACGGGGCAATCCCGAGTTCGGCGGCCACCTTCTTGACCGACAGGCCACGGGCGGTCAGGCGGGCAATCTCCCGTTCGCGATCTGTGAGGGTCTCGTGATCGGCGAAAGGATCCGCGAGGATTTCGTTGGCCCGGATAACCTTGAGTACGGGCGCGGTCATTGTGGAGGATCCGGCTCAAGGCTGGCCTTGAGAGCTTCGTAGGCGTGATGGAAGTTCTTGCCGTGGTTGACCAACACTTCGTTGACCTGCTCTTTGTCAAGCTCATAGCGATTGGCAAGCTCCCAAAACATCGTCGGCCAATCTTGGCGAATACCAGGGGAAGGGCTTTTCGGCTTCTTATGCTTTGGCTGTGCTGCTTCTTGTGGCGCGCTCACAGACGTCCGGTATTCTTCGGTAGCGCCGTTGGCGGCCATGTCCGTTTCCAATCCTTCTTCGCGCCGCGCCTGGTAGATCTTCGCCCAGCGCAGCACGTTCTGCAGCGGCTCCTTAGTCTCGAATGGCGCCATGACGAGGATGTTCAGGGCATGGTTTGCGTCGTCGGCCAAACCTTGAGTCACCAGTTCGTTGACATACGCGGACGACCAGGACTTGACGGCGTGTCGTTCGATCACTTCGGATTCGGCTGGGCCGGGCGCAGGCCCGTCGGCCATCTTGTCCTTGAGCCGGGCGATCCCGGCCTCGGTCTGATTCTTCACGAGTTGATTGCGGAACTCCTGAGACGGTCCTTCAACGTATTCCGCCCCCCACGGCTCAGAACCGGAAATCACGTGATCCAGCTCAATCGCTCGGGTCGCTTCGGGCGAAAGATCCGCGTATTTTGATAGACGCTTAAGCACGACTTTGCGGCACATCTCAGGATACGATTGCGGATTCTTCCAAGCCGGCGAATCCGGAGCTCTTGACATGGCGCGTATTTGCTCAATCTCCTCACGCGTCATGACCTCAAATGTCGTGCCGGCAGCTTGGCGCCACATGACGGCGTAGGCGTGCGAGATCGGGCGGTCTGATCCACCGACCGGCTTATGCTCCAGCTGGGGATCAAGGCCGTAGCGGTATTCGAATTGGTCGCCGTCCCGAACCACCCGCGCCTCGACTTTCGTCAGCCCCGGAGACCGGAGCATCAGCCGGATGATGCCCTGAACCATCGGCATGAACTCCGCGTGGCCTCCGTAGGGGATCAGCGCCGCCTCTTTGTTGTCGATTTGGAGGCCGACTCGCGCCGACTCCATGATCGCCAGGAAGACTGATTCCTTGCTGCACTCCCAGAGTGCTTTGTTCTTCGTGACCGCGAGCAAGGCCACCCGCAGGAACCGCTCAGGGTCGATCTGCTTGGGAAGCGTACTCGCGAGATCGGTCTGCTTGGACTCCACGAACTGCCGGAGCTGGATCGGGAAAGCCTGTACCTGTGCTTCAGCCATTGGGATCCTCCTCAGGACGTAGAAAGTAGGGGGTGAACCGGGTAAAGCCGTCGCCTTTCACAAGAAACCCATCGACCTTCAGATCGGCGGCCCTAGCAATAGCCTCGGCCGTCTCTTTCCAGTTCGTCCTCCCGGCCTGATACCGGTAATAGAACCGGGCGATCCCATCGACCTCGACCGCGTGCAGTTCGTCGCGGTGCATCCGCTCCTGGATCTGGATCTTGGCCGTCTCTTCAAGCGCCTCGGCCGCCTGCTTCAGTTCTCGGGCGTCCCGCAGATCCGAGGCCATTCGTTGCCAGTCTTCGTCGCTCACGATCGTCAGTTCGCCCTCGATTTCCGGAACATCCAAGGCCTTACTTGTAGATTCAATGGGTGGCGGAATTCGAGGAATTACATACTCAGTCCAGAATTTGATTTCGCGTTCAAATAGCTGAGCAATGAGATCCTGATCGGCTTCCATATCGAAATGGATCGGCGGGCCATCTTCTGGATTGAATATGGCGAAACTGCCCCAGGAATAAGCCAGTGTGCCCAAATAATGTTGTAGCTGTAGCACCACATAATCGGGTAGTCCGCGGGCCTTCATTTTTGCATAAGCACCAAGCCCCGGACATTTGATTTCGAGGCAACCGGTTGTAGTTACATCACCACTGCCAGCCAGAATCTGCCGATCCACATTGGCAATCAGGAAATCGTGTTCTGGATGTCGCCTTAGTGGTTGGCGCCGAATCTGGCGGCCAGTCTTCTCCGCATAGAGATCAGCCGCGATTGATTCGGCCATATTGCCCCAATCCATCCGCCACGTCGGTGTTTCAAAGAGCAGTTCGCTGGTCTTTTCTTGATATACATCCAGCGGTGTTCGCCAGGGATTGAGATTTGCGATAGCCGAAGCATCGCTTCCTCCGAGACCGCTTTGACGAGCGCGTCTCCATTCTGATTTATCGTGATAGGAAGCAATGGATGTCATTTTGTTTGCCTCGTCTTCACGCGTTGTCGTCGTGAATAAGCAGCATTACATGTTCGGTGATAAGCGCCGTTCATGCCGGATGGGATATACAGATTCTCGGCTGCATCCCATGTCCCGCAGAATTTGCATCGCCTCCAATCGGCGTTGCCGCACGCTCTTACTGCTCGTTCCCTAGCATGAAGTCTCTTGTGATAGCCGCTGTCATTGCAAATCACAAGGTTCTCGTTCCGATTATCTGAACGATCACCGTTGATGTGATGGATTTCTGCTCCTTTAGGAATCGGCCGACCTAATGCTCGTGAGGCTACCAGAGCATGTTCATAAACATAGCCCCTCGTATTGCCATTCGCATGGCCGGGAACAAGCATATGGATATAACCGTTCGGAAATCGTAAGCGGCCACCCTTCCATCTTGTGCCATGCCCACCGTGCAGATGGATTCGGAGATGGTGTCCTTGGATAAAACGGACCGCCTGGCCTTTCACATGACTAAGATGTGATCGAGTCACCCTTGCTATTGATGCGGGCTGACCACAGCCACATTCGCACAGGCCAGATGGATTGACCGGTTCGGTCATGATTGCATCTTTCGGAGCAGCCGTGCCCCTTCGCGATCAAAGGCCCGCTGGATGAACGGCGGGGGATCGCCGGCGATGTCCTTGGCCTTCCAGGCCGCAATCATCTTGCGGTCCAGCCAGCGCCGGCTGATCTCGGCTGGAGTCAGGTACATGCCTCGTTCGCGTTCTCGCCGGGCTCGGGCTGCCATCTTGCGGGCGCCATAGGCACTTTCGGCGCTGATGTCGGCCCGACTCATGGGTTCTTCGCCGTACAATTCGCGGAAGGTGTCCATCGGAAGCTCCTTCGTAGTAATAGAATACTACGATTTCATTACAATGCAAGTAGCAATTTGGAGGCTTGTGCTATGATCTGACGGAGACTCATGAAGCCCCAAGTAGGACTCCAGGACTACCCCAGGGCGCTCCAAGGCGCACTCACCGCCTTGGATCTGGAGGCCATCGCCGCCGCCGCCGCCATCCTTTTCGAAGCCTGGCAGAACGGCCGTTCGGTCTTCGTCTGCGGCAACGGTGGGAGCTGGTCTACCGCCGAGCACTTCGCCGCCGATCTCCGCAAGTGGAGCCGGGTGCCGGGTTCAGGAGGGGTCCGGGCCCAGGCCCTGACTCTAGGCCCGCTCGCCACCGCTTACGCCAACGACCACGAGTACGCCGAGGTTTTCAGCCGGCAGCTATCCGATCTAGCCCGGTCCCGCGATGTCGTAGTCGGGATCTCCTGCTCGGGAGCCTCCCGGAACGTCATTAATGCGCTCTATCACGCCGAGCGGTTTGAAGGCCGTTCGATTGCTCTGACCGGGCCAGACGGCATGCGGCCGCATTGGTTCGGCAACTTCCAATTCAAAGCGGCCCAGCTGGAAATCCGGGTCCAGGCGGATGATGTTCGGGTGATTGAGGATGCCCACTTAGCCATCTGCCACATGCTGGCGGGCGAGGTAAGGGATCGAATTGCCCAAAGCCAAGAAGCCGAAAAGCCCTCGGGAGCTGCGGATCGAATACTTGCCGCTCTCGAAGATCAAACCCGATCCTGACAATCCGAAGGACCATGATCTTGGGGCGCTACAGCAGTCGATGGACCGCTTCGGCTACGTCGCGCCGATGATCCTCAACGAGCGGACAGGAACGCTACTCGCCGGGCATGGCCGGCTCAAGGAACTGATTGCACTCAGGGCAGATAAGCAATCCCCGCCCGAGGGCATCCGAGTCAAGAACGGCGAATGGCTGGCCCCGGTCGTGATGGGTGTGCGACTCGGCGCTCAGGCGGGCAAAGCCTACACCATCGCAGACAATCGAATGGTGGAACTTGGTGGCTGGGATGAACCGCGCTTGGTCGACGCGCTGATCTCACTTTCAAATGGCAATCTCGACGGGACCGGCTACGACCGCGACGATGTAGATCAGCTGATTCGATTGTATCGACCAGAACTGCTCGGCCCTGAGCCGCCCGAACCCGAGATCGACCGGGCCGCCGAACTTCAAAAGAAGTGGGGGACCGAACTCGGTCAGCTTTGGCAGATTGGGGAACATCGGCTGATTTGCGGAGACTGCCGTGATTCAGAAGTTGTCGCTACTGTTATGGCAGGAAATGAGTATGCCGCTCTTGTTACTTCGCCACCTTATCCTGGTGTGGCCGTTTGGGAGGAAATGTGGCATGGCCTGAGCATTGAAGAATGTCACGATTGGTTGGCGGAAGCCTATGCAGCATGGATGCCCTTAGTTGCCCGTAAATGCAACTGGATAATCAACACTGGGGATAATACCTCGAACCAATGGAATGACTGGTGGACGGTTCAAAAGCTTGAGAGGCTTGGTATCAAGCTAATCCAACGCTGTATTTGGTATCGTAATGGGTGGGTTCCGGCGGGCACATCACAAAGGCGTTTGCTTCAAGTTCACGAGTGGGTTCTATGGTTAACACCAAATGTCGAATTTAATGCACCGTGGGATGAGATAGACGGATTAGCTTCTACGATGTTCGCGCAACCTTGGGATAGAGAAAGATTGCATGAGACCCCATTTCCAGTGGAATTGATAGAAAGATGGCTAACAATCTGGACAATGAAAGATGACCAAGTTCTAGATCCGTTCGTCGGCTCGGGAACAACCTTGGTTGGCTGCGAACAACTTGGTCGCAAAGGCCGCGGCATCGAAATCAGCCCGGCTTATGTTGCGGTCTCGCTTGAACGCCTAAACCAGATGGGCCTCAAACCGAAGCTCGTGTCAGCTTAGTTCCTCTTGTCATGCCACAATGTAAAGCGAAGTCCAAGCGAACCGGAAACCGATGCCAGCGCCCCGCAATGTCGGGCGCGCAAGTCTGTTATCACCACGGAGGGGCATCGCTCAAAGGAGCGGCCCATCCCAACTTCAAAGACGGCTCCCGCTCCAAGTACATGCCCAAGTTCCTGGCCCCGGCCTTCGCCGAGGCGCTCAACAATCCGGAGCTGCTCAATCTCTCGGAGTCGATCGCCGGGCAAGAAGCGATCGTGCGGGATGCCTATGACTCGCTCAATCAGGGCGAGGCCCCCACTCGCCTCGTTGGGCGCATAAGGTCAGAATGGCGGGAGTTCTGGAACGCGACCGGCCGCGGCGATCAGGAGGCGGTCGCCGAGCTTCGCCAGCGGATCGGGACTCTGCTCGGCCAGGCCGCGACCGTGGCGGCAACGCTCGAACGGATCGGCAACGCCGAGGAAATCAAGCGCCGGCTGGTGGACACCGAGATGAAGCGCCGGGAAAAGATGCGGGAGCAGATCGTCTTCGAGGACGCGGTCCTGCTTTACAATCAGATCACCCAAGCCAATCGCCAGGAGATTCTAGAATTCGATGGTCTTTCGCGAGAAGACAAGAACCGGCTCCTCAACCGAATCGTCACACGATTTGCGGAGATCGCTGGCCTCCCAAATCCTGCTCGGCCTTCTTCCTGACGAGGCGGGCGACCGACCGTACACATCCGCCCCGGGCTGGCCCCAACTCACCGAATACCGTAACTCCGATACCGGCCGGGCCTACGAGCCTCATTCTGAGGAGGAGCTTGCTTGGGTCAAGAACCGCGACAAGAAGAATCTCTGGGCGCTCGGCGGAGAAGGAGGCGGGAAAAGTACCTGTGGAATCATTCGAGACCTAGAGCGCGCCAAGCGGGGCTGCGCAGGAATCATCACGTCGCCCGATCTTCCGCACTTCCATCGCTCGCTCTGGGCCGAGCTCCGGCGCTGGATGCCGTGGGATTTCGTGATCGCCCCGCACCGCCGCATGGCCTCCCGGCATTGGCAGCCGACCAAGCCGTTCATGATCGTCTGGGAGACTGGAGCGGTCTGGTACCTCGGCGGCATGACTGAGAACGATGTCATGGCCTGGGAGGGTCCGAACATCAACTTCTGGCACTTCGATGAGATCCGGCGCCACAGAACTGATGCCGCGCTCAAGGTGATCGATGGCCGGGTCCGGATTCCCGGCCCGCTCGGTGATATGCCCCAGGTTTGGAATACGACGACCCCGCTCCCGAAAGGCTCCTGGATGTGGCGCTACACCGGGCCGATCCCGGAAGACCCGGAGGCGCTCATCCGTGATGATCGGCTGGCCTACAAGCGTGACCGATTGAAAGTCAAGCTCCCGACTCGCGGCAACCTCCACAATCTCACCCCCGAGTTCTTACAGAAGCGGGCCCAGACCCTGACCGATGCCGAGGCCGCGCTGCTGCTTGAAGCCGATGAAGAAATCGAGATGGAAGGCACGGATCGGTTCCTGCCGTCGATGGTCTGGTGGGACGCGCTGAAAGCCTCGATCCCGCCGCTCACCAAGAACGAGCCGATGGTGCTGGCGGTCGATGCGGCGGTCGGCCGGCAGACAGGTTATTCAGATTGTTTTGGGTTACTTGGAGTGACGCGACATCCTGACCTGAAGTATCGGCACAATCAGGTCTTCATTCGCTACATTCGGAAATGGCAAGCCCGGCCTGGACAGAAGATTGATTTCGATGAGCCGCGAACGGAGATCCGCCTACTCTGCCAGGAATTCAATGTCGTTCAAGTCTGTTATGACAGCCATGAACTCCACGACATGATGAGTGGATTGTCGGAAGAGAACATCTCTTGGTTCTATGAATTCAGTCAATCGGGCCTGCGGTTGGAGGCGGATCGGCAGCTGCTCGATCTCATTCTAGAAAAGCGGATCTGGCACGATGGGAACGTTGATCTGCGCGAACACATCGACAACGCGGATAAGAAGCTGGATGATGATGGTCGGCGATTGCGGATCGTTAAGCGCGAGGATGCGATGAAGATCGATCTCGCAGTTTGCGCGTCAATGGCGGCCAATCGATGTCTGTATCTGAACTTATAAGAGTAGCGCCCCGGCGGGGTCGGCCAGGACGCTTGTGGAGGGACTCTCCGGTCGCTGGAGAGCTACCCGATTATAGATCAACTTCTTGCGTGGGCAACCTGCTTCGTTGTACGATACCGATATGGGAAGATCGCGGCAACGGCTCGGACCGAATAAAGGCACACGCCGGGCCCCGCCCCGCATCTCCCGCGACAAAGACACCGCGCAAATCCTCTGCCCGTTCTGCTGGCCGCCGCATCCGATCACGCCAGAGACCCCGGCAACTTGCGGGACGGTCTTGGAGCTCGTCGCCGCCCAAACAACCTATCGTGCTGTAGAATGCGCTCTGTGCCACGGGATCCAGGGCCAGCTGGTGAGAGTTGGGGACCGGTACAGGCACGCGTTCGACTGCACGCCCGGAAAGACCATCTACACCGTGCCGCCTGATAAGTCTCGAGCCGCGGCCGCGATCTGGCATGCCCCGGCCTTCATCCACCGTTTCATCGCCAAACGCTGGGGCAAGGCCGCGGTGGAGCTGACTTCGGAAGGCAAGCGCACCGGCTTCGGCTGGGACATCGTGCGAAAGTATTCCATTGGCTAACGGCACTCAGACCAAGGCTATCAACGCCCCGGCTCCGCCGCCCCCGCAGCGGACGCTGACTCGATCTGTGCAACAGCCTCCGGTCTCGCTGGAGGCCGGGCCGGGCGGCGGCAACGCGTTCGTGCTCTGGATGGCATCGATCGCCGACACCTTCGAGGCCTGGGGCCGGAACGTCGTCAAGCGCGACATGGAGCTCCGCGAGTTCTGGCCGACCGAATCGTTTCTGGCCGGCGCGGTCTTCACCTGCGCGACTTCAAACGCTTCGCTGGAATGGGAACTCGACGGCCCGGACCGGACGGTCGAGGTCGTCCACGAGCTGCTCAACCAGGCCGACTTCGGCCGGGGCTGGCGCGAGTTCGCAGTCAAGGTCTCGCTCGATCTCTACACCCAGGACAACGGGGCCTTCATCGAAATCATTCGATCTGCCAACTCCCCGGCCGCGCCCATCCTCGGGATCTCTCATCTGGACTCGGCCCGCTGCCAGCGCACCGGTGATCTGGAATTCCCGGTCATCTACATGGACATCAAGGGGACCCGCCATAAGATGCCCTGGCATTCGGTCATCGCGCTGGCGGAGTTCCCAGCCCCGATTACGTCCATGTACGGCGTTCAGTATTCGGCGGTGACCCGAGTCCTGCGCTCGGCTCAGATCCTGCGGGACATGGAAATCTATCGCGGCGAAAAAGCTGGTGGCCGGTTCGCCGAGGCCATCTATGCGCTCGGCGGAGTGAAGTCACAAGACATCAAGGACGTTCAGGCCCGTATGGAATCCCAGGCCGACAACCAGGGCCTAGTGCGTTATCTCGGTCCCTTGATCGTTGGCTCGCTCGATCCCGGAACTCAAGTCTCGGTCGCCAAGCTCGAACTGAAATCGCTTCCCGAGGGCTTCGATTTCGATCAGGAACTGAAATGGTACATCTCCAGCCTCGCCCTCGGCTTCGGCCGCGACTATCAAGACTTCGCGCCGCTTCCGGCTGGCAACATCGGGACCGGCCAGCAATCGGAAGTCTTGCATTTGAAAGCCCGCGGCAAAGGCCCGGCCGCGTTCATGCGGATGCTGGAGCAGAGCTTCAATTTCCACGGGGTCATGCCGCGGACAGTTACGTTCCGGTTCAAAGAGCAGGACATCCAGGCCGAGCAGGAAGAGGCGCTGGTCAAGAAGACCCGAGCCGAGACCCGCAAGATCCAAATTGAGAGCTTTGAAATCTCACCGGTCATCGCCCGCCAGATCGCGGCCGACGACGGGGATCTCAAGCCTGAATATCTCGAAGTATTGGGCGAAGGCGATGTCACACCCGAAGAGACCGTTGAAGGCGGCGAGAAGCCGACCGACGATTCCGAAGTCGGTGCTATCATAGTGCCGCCAGAAACAGAAGTTCCCGCTGAGGAAAAGATGCTCCGAGCGACCTTCACAAACTTCACTCGCATCTTGAGCCAGAACCCGCAGTTCAAACAGCGCAATCCCGACGTGATGATGCTGCTGGATCAGGCGGCCAAAGAGGTCACGCTGGACGCGAAGCTGGATGGCCTGATTCGGATCGTCCAGGAGCTCCAATCCACCGGTCTCCAAGGCACTGTCGATGAAGCCTTGGCTGATTCGGTTCAGGAGATCGCGTCTAAGACCGATCAGACGCTTCAGGAAACGGTAGGTTCGATACAGAAGATGTTCGCTGAGGGCCTCAAGCGATTCGAGGCCCAGATGCGATCTTCCGTTCTTGAGAACGTCGGTTCCGAGGTCCGGAAGGCCCGGAGCGACGGCCTCGATGAGCTGATTGATTCCAGGTTAGATCGCTCCATGCGCCAGATTGCCACCGATGCCGAGAAAGCGTTGGTCCAGGCCGGCCAGTCGATGCGGGAAGACCTGAGCGTCACGGCCGCCAATATGAGCGAGGGCTTGGAGACCCAGACTCGTCAGATCAATGAGCGACTGGATCAGGCGGTGCTATCTTTTGAACAGGAAAACGACGAACGGCGGCAAGCGATTACATTGGCGGTCTCGGGCCTCGATAAAGCATTGCGCCAGATTGAAAAGACCCAGAAGGCCCAGAAATCTGTGGCTGAACTCACCGCTCAGGCCGAAGCCAAAGCCGAGCAGGCTCGCCTCAGCGCGGTCGTGGTCAAGCAGGAAATCCTGAAACGGGATGCCAATGGCCGGGCAATGCTCATCCGTAAGCACATGGCCTCTGGAGAGACGCTGGATTACGATGTCATTCGAGGCGAAGACCAATTGATTGAGCACTTGGAGATCCGGAAATGACCGTTCCTGCGTTTCCTGGAGCCTATGGATGGGGAGCCGAATCCACAGGCGGGCGAGGTGGGATGGTAATTCCCGTCACTAATCTCAATCCATCAGGAACCGGGAGCCTCCGAGAGGCACTTGAGGCCAGCGGCCCACGCCTGATTGTTTTCAGAGTCGCTGGAACTATAGTTGATGACTTCACGCTCAATGCTATTAATCCATACTTCACCATAGCCGGACAGACGGCACCCGGAAATGGCATTACCTACCGGGGACGCATCAAGATTGCAACGCACAACTGGATTGTTCGATACCTGAAGTTCCGCGGTCGCTCCGACGGTCCCTCGAACGGTATCATCATCCGATCCGAAGATGTCGAAGGATGCCACGATGGAATCCTAGATCACCTATCATTCTCCTGGTGGCGAGATGATATGCTGAGTATTAATAACAACGTAAGCGAACTGAACGGAGACATCTACAACATCTCAGTACAGAACTGTCTTTTCGGTGCTTCACCCAGAGATGTCAAGAAGGCGCTTCTGATAGCACTCAACCGGGGGATCGGCTGCGAGAAGGTGCATCATCTAAGTATCTGGGGTAGTGGCTTTATTAGTGCTGGAGACCGAAATCCTGGAGAGGTTAGGGGAAGACACTTAGAATGGGTAAATAATTTAATGTACAACTGGGTCAGCAGATGTGGTTCGTTTACATTGGCAACTCAGGACCCTACGCAAGCCCCTGAAATGGATTTCATCAATAACTTTTTCAAGCATGGCAACGGAGGCTATCAAAGGTTAGTCTTCTTTCCTGGGGCCGATCCTGATAATCCAGCACTGTCCTTGCATCTCTCAGGAAATACAGTCGTGGACACCGACGACCAGCAGGCGTGCGGTCCAATCCTTTCTACTGAAGATCAATGGGCAGGAGGTACGGGGGGTTGCGGATTTGTACTTATATCGCAAGTAGATATTCCTGGACCTGCACATCGGAGGGCTGATCGATTAAGCCAACCGCCCTATCCAATACCTACTATCTCGGCGGTCCAAGTACCCCAGTATGTTCTAGGGAATTGTGGAACGGGAGCTCGCCTGAGTTCTATTGGAAACTTGCTTCATATACGGGACTCAATCGACACTGTACTTTTGCAATCAGTAGAAGCCAACAGCGGTCCGATCCTTTATCCGATCGCACCCTATGATGATCCTCTTGATCCGATAGAGCCCGGAATCGCCTATATCGACACCGACGGCGATGGGATGCCCGATGAGTGGGAAATTGCTCACAACCTCAATCCAAATGACCCGAGCGATGGACCGACTATCGACTCGAGTGGCTATTCGAATCTTGAGCTTTTCCTTAACGGAACTGCGGAGGAACCGATGTCAATAATTACAGACTTACAGGCACATGAGACGGTATTGCGGGAGATGATAGCAGTCTTACTCGCACAGGCGGATGCCATCGCTGGGACCATTATTGATCTGCGCGCGGCCGACGCGGCTTTGGATGCAGCAGCGGATGTAATCGAATCGGATTAAATGTCAATCCTGTTTGATAATGCCAGCAGTGAATATCTTACGAACGCGAATGGTGTTGCCACTCAGCCGCTCACGATGGCCACTTGGATATATCCCGATGAGGCTCAATTACAGCTGATTATGAACGTCGGTAATACCGCCGTGCAACGCATCGCCGAAATTTATTTGGAAGTTGTTTCTACAGTGAACCGTTTTGCTCTCAATCACAAAGGCGCCACTACAAGCCAAGCGATTCGTCCCAGTACACCAAACTATTCCTTGAATACCTGGCATCATGTAGTCGGCCGATTTGAAATCGCCGATCGCGAACTATACGCGGATGGGGTGTCTATCGCAACGGGTTCCACTAATGTGGGTGCGATGCCCGTCGATACAACGATGATCGGTGCGGAGATCTACGGGGGTGTTATTTCTCTATATTTCAGTGGTCGAATCGCAGAACCTGCGGTTTGGGATGTTTCACTATCAGACGACGAGATAGCTCTTCTGGCAAAAGGCTTCAGTCCGCTATTCTTCCGGCCTCAAAATTTGGCGGCTTATTGGCCCTTGATTGCTCTTGAGGACATCAATGATCGCATCGGCGGATTCAATATGACCGCCGTCAATACACCAGTAACGGCAGATCACATGCCCAAGATCATCTACCCTGCACCCACGCTTATCAACTATCCTGCCGCGGCTGCGGCAGTCCATGCAGGCGCGCTGGTCAACGCAATGCGCCTGAAGACCAAAGTCGGAGGCTCGCTCATAGGAGCATAGATATGGCAATTCTTCCTGATATAGACCGAGAACGGATCTGGCGGGGCTTTATGCGTTTTCTAAGCAATGAGCGCGAAGCCTTGGCCGTGAATAAAGTGAACTTGCGGGCCGCGATCAACGCGACGGATGCTTGGATCGATTCCAATGCCGCCAGTTTCAATGCCGCACTGCCTTTGCCGGCCCGAACGCAATTGACGGTCGCTCAAAAGGCTCTCATGCTGGCCGCCGTTGTGCTCATGCGCTTCCGGCCGGACTTCCTGCGCCGGATCGTCGGGGAGGTGGACTGATGGCTTCTGGAGACACTCTTGTCGTTTTCACGCCGCTTCACAACCAGCCACCCGCGACGAACGCGGCGACCATAGACCTCCGCAATCAACATCCGGTTCTAGACTTCGACGCGGCCGCCGATGAGGATGCGATCTTCGGGAGCGTTCTCCCGCGCAATTATGCGGGCGGCGGTCTGACGATTACCTTAGTTTGGCTGGCCTCAACGGCGATCGTAGATAACGTAGTCTGGAATACGGCGATTGAACGACATCAGGATGATGTGGACGATCTGGATGCGGATAGCTTTGCGGCCGCGAGTGCCGTCACGGCGACGACCGCCAGTGCTTCAGGAGAACCCGCTTACGATACGATAACCCATACGAGCGGCGCGCAAATGGATAGCTTGGCGGTGGGCGAGTCGTTTCGGCTAAAAGTCACACGAGATGCAAATAACGCTTCGGATACGATGGCGGGCGATGCCGAACTCCTGCGCGTAGAGATCCGAGAAACCTAGATGGGTCCGTACCTCGGCGATTACATCGAAGACGACACGCTCCATTTCTTATGGAGCAGCAACAATTCCAACGGTGCCAGCGTCACTCGAACGGTGAATGGCACGATCTCAGTCTACAAGGACAATGGGGTCGCTCAGTCCGTAGCGGGCATCACGGATACCGAGGACTTCGATGCGCTGACCGGGATTCACTCCTGCTCCATTGATCTCTCGGCGGATGCCTTCTATGCGGTAGGAGCGGACTATGCCGTTGTGCTTTCGGCTGCCACAATCGACGGGCAGACGGTGAATGCGGTGCTGGCTCATTTCTCAATTGAGAACCGCAGTGCTTTGCGGCCGACCGTCAACGGACGAGAATTGGATGTGACGGCTACCGGAGAAGCCGGGCTGGACCTCGACAACACGGCGGGGGCCCTCGGGACCGCTCAGTTCGATGCGGCCTTCTTGACCGCGGCATTGATTGCGGCAGATGCCATTGGCGCGTCGGAACTGGCCGCTGACGCGGTTACAGAAATCCAAGCCGGGCTTGCCACCGCCGCGGCTCTGGCGACGGTACAAGCCGATACTGATGACATCCAGACTAGGCTTCCGGCGGCCTTGGTCGGCGGTCGAATGGATTCCAGTGTCGGAGCTATGGCGGCCTCGGTGATCACAGCCGCCGCGATTGCTGTGGATGCGATTGGTGCTTCCGAATTGGCGGCCGATGCTGTCGCCGAGATCGCCGATGCGATTTGGGATGAATTGATTGCCGGCCACCTTGGAGCTGGCAGTACGGGGCTTGAACTCTCCGACAAAGCCGATGCCTCGGCTTTAGCAACAGTCCAGGCCGACACCGATGATATTCAGACCCGACTACCGGCGGCGTTAGTTGGTGGCAGAATGGATGCCAGCGTTGGTGCGATGGCCGCAGCCGTTGTGACGGCGGCTGCGATAGCGGCTGATGCGATTGGTGCCTCCGAGTTAGCGGCAGATGCTGTGGCTGAGATCCAGTCTGGACTGGCAACTTCAGCGGCCCTGGCAACCGTTCAGGCGGACACAGACGACATTCAGACGCGCCTTCCTGTCGCCCTAGTTGGAGGGCGGATGGACTCTTCGGTCGGGGCGATGGTGGCTGGGATTATCACAGCCGCGGTGATCGCAACCGGGGCAGTTGATGCCGATGCTTTGGCGACCGATGCGGGTCAGGAAATCGCGGACCGGATTCTGCTTCGATCCCTCGCTACTGGAGCTGATGGGGGCCGGACGGTTCAGGAAGCCTTGCGGATTCTCCGAAACCGGCGCGCCATCGCGGCCGGGACACTGACTGTCTACGAAGAGGATGATGTGACCGCGGACTGGACTGCGGCGGTTGTTACGGCGGCGGGCGATCCGGTGTCCTCGATCGATCCGGCCTAGCGTGGAATGGATGTCCTTGACAGCTCGCTCCTCTGGTCGTTCACGACGACCGCCGCGGTTCCTCCGGTTCCTACTCCCGAGGTCGTGGCTGTGGCCGGCGGCGTTCTCGTTCTGCCCGGCATTGATCGGCGGCGCTATTTCCGCTGGCATCGGGATGTCCTCGATTTCTGGATCGACTACTTCCGGCAGATTCTCAACCTATCACCTTCCGAGGCGCGGCTCCGGGCTGCGAGGATGATGAATGAGGCCGAAGCCAGCGATCAACGGTCAGCGAAAGACTATTGGCGGGGCTACTTTAAGACCGTCGAACAGAAACGGCTGGAGCGTCTCTTGGAGCAGGATGAGGAAGATCTGCTCCTGATGTGATGGTCCTTGCGGACTCCTCGCGGGTCATTCAGGCCTCGTTAGAACTGCTGCAAGCCTCAGACGTTTGGCAGAAGCAACTGATCGGTGAGCCGGGGCTTGCCGAAGAGGAAACCGAAGGATACCGCCGGAAGCTGACCGCGGTTCTCGTCGCTTGGATCGCGGCCTATTCCGCGCTCGAGCTTTCCGATGATGCGGCGGTCGCCACCGCGCTAGTTGATCTGGAGGTCCAGCTCGATCAGCTGGCCCGCAAAGAATTCCCCAACGCGTTCAAACTGGGATTCGGGGCTGGCTCAGGGATCGCACAAGCTGTGGCGCTTGCGGCGGCCCTGAACCTCAATTCCGGGTTCCTGATCAGCAGCTTACTTCCGTACATCGGAGCGGATCTCAGCGATCCCGAAGTCGGTGGCTTGACCCTGGGGCAGTTGGCCGATACCCGCGGCCTAGCCTGGGCCAGCCGGGTCGGGTTGTATACCGGTGCGTACTGGACGGCGGTCTGGCTCGGGGTCCAGGAATCCATGCGCGAAAGTCTGCAAGCGGATACGGTTCCGGTCCGCCGGCTGCTCGATCCCGGGGCCCAGCACTGCGCGACCTGTCCGCCAAAAGCTAGGGAGTACGCCTCATGGAATGAGATGCTGGCTTTGACGGGTGGCTTGCCTGCAGATGGGTCCGACGCATGCCGATCAGGATGTAGGTGCCAAGTGCAATTGTTCTTAGAAGACGAGTGGGTTCCCGTTGGCTGACATCAAGTTCATTCCGATCCTGCCCAAAGTCGCCAGACTGATTGATCTGGCCCGGCTTCAGCGCGAGCTCCGGGATGCACTGGATCACACCGCGAACATCGTGCGGGACGACTTCCAGAAGACGGTGAAGACGTGGGAGCATAAGCCGTCGTTCCGCAAAGAGGGGCCGCGGTTGACCGGAACCGGGTTAGAGGTCTCGGTCTCCACGAATCAGGAGATCTACACCTACGTCACACGCGGAACTCGCCCGCATCTGATCCGGACCCGGCGAGCCCGCAGGCTCCGGTTCCAGACTGGTTTCAAGGCCAAGACGCGCCCGAGGGTGATCAGCTCCCGGGCAGGCGGGGCCTCGGGGCCCGTGGCCTTTGCGCGGGCGGTCCAGCATCCGGGGACCCAGGCCCGGGACTTCGACATCGAGATCGCGAGGCGGCGGCAAAAGAACCACGAGAACCTGATCCGGCTCGCGATCCGAAGATCCGTCCGCTTGACGTAGGAAAGGGAAACTGTCTACAATGGCGACCAAACGCTTCGCGAACGTCCCGGCAGATAAGCAGGCAGCGATGGAACGCTGTGTGCTGGATGTCAAGAAGCGGAGCGGGTTGCCCAAAGATCGGGCGATTGCGGTCTGTTACTCCAGCGTCGTTGGCGGCAAGGACCTGGAAGAGCTGATCGACAAGGAGCTGAGCTTGAACGCGAAAGAACGGCGCAAGCAGCGGCGGGTAGAAGATCGGCGACTGGACCGCGCGTTGCAGAAGCAGGAGCAGGGCGTGGCCCTCAGTTTGGACGAGATGCGGATCATCGCCGAAGAAGATCCGCTGGATCAGAGCATCAGTCAGGAGCAGGCGGCCGCCGAGATCGCAGCCGCGCTTTCCGGGAAAGACATCGACCGCCAATCGATCCGAGTTACTGATCCAGGCGACATTATGAGTTTCGTGCGTCCCACCACGACAATGACAAAGGATGTGGTTGCGCCAACCGGTCCCCTCACGACCGTCATTGACGACAAGATGGTTCACTATCCCGACGAGGGCATGTCTCACAATCCCGATCTGCCCGCGAACGGTGCCACCACATTCGACGAATTGGACTCCTATCGCGACGCGCTCCATGAGGCTCGGGCGATCCGGGATGTGACGGGCGACTTCGAAATGCTGGTCGGGAATGTACTTGCCAAGAGTGAACCGGGTGAACTGGGCGACCGAATCGTCTCCCTCGGCGAGGAGATGAGGACCCGGCTCGAGAATCCGCCCGAGGAGAAGACCACCGAAGAAGGCGGATTCCTAGCCCGGATCAAAGAGGCTCTGCAGAAGGCAAAGATCACCCGGGCTTCGATCAACAATCTGCCGGATTCCGACTTCGCCTACATTGAACCGGGCGGCAAGAAGGACGAGGACGGCCACACGACTCCTCGATCCTTGCGCCATTATCCAATCCACGATGCGGCCCACGTCCGCAACGCGCTGGCTCGGGCCTCCCAGCAGATCAACCGCGGCGGGAAGTCGGCTGAGATCGCTCGCAAGGCACTGCCTAAGATCCGGGCCACGGCCAAGAAGATGGGCATCGGGGCGCCAGCCGAAGGCAAGTCCTCGGGCTTCCGGGTGGAGAAGGCTCTTGACGGCTCTTGGCGCTGGTTTGGATGGGTGAGTAATAAGTTTCGGGATCGGGATGCGCCGGCGGAACCGAAGTTGGGCGGCCAGATCCTGAGCGAGGCCGCGCACAAGGAATTCGTGGAGTGGGCGACCGCGGATCCGAAACGGATGCCGGAACTCTGGCCTTGGCACACGAAAGAGGGCGCGCATGACCTGCCGGCGGATTGGATCGATTACGCCGACGGGTTTCTGATGATGAGCGGAGCCCTGACCGCAAAAGAAGCGGAGCGAGTCCAGCGGCTTGCGGCGAAACACGACCTCGCTATGAGCCACGGACTGATCAATTTCGATTACGATAAGAAGAAC
>Ga0209341_10002027_pt1 | contig 19559 bp, 16 predicted proteins | sample RifCSP13_2_FD_184020 | JGI IMG/M metagenome (GOLD analysis project Ga0209341, IMG submission 184020) | Soil microbial communities from Rifle, Colorado - Rifle CSP2_sed 13_2 (SPAdes) (version 2) | ecosystem: Environmental > Terrestrial > Deep subsurface > Rock core/Sediment | place: Rifle... | reverse complement strand
ATCTGGAGCAGGGATGCGGTTGTATTTGATGTCTGGGGGGATATGCTTATGATGGGGATGCGTGCTTTGTAGAGCAGGATCATCCGGGTGTGGTTGAGAATCGTAATGCGTTCAACCTATGGCACGTAGGCTGATCCATTAAAACGATAAAGGTGAAGAGTCGTACTTAACGGATCCCCTTGCACCCACGACACACTCCCATCAGCTTGCGTGCGGAAAGAATCATCTCGATTCCCCCATGCGACCCCTGCCGTGGACACTTCCTCTGGTCCAGCTAAGAAATTCCCGCTCCCATCAATCACTCCAAGCCAATAGACATTATTATTGGTCGTCCTCCAGCCGACTACGTATCGGTCAGTCTGTAGATCGCTCCCCAAACGCGCGAGGACGGGATCGCGTTCATATTCGCCATCGGTGTTCGTCAGCCAAACAAAGCTGCTTTGGAAAGAGCCATCAATGGTCGCCAGGCCAATACCTTTGCCTACATAACCAGGTCTGTTCAATGCGTTGAAGACAAGTTTCCACGAGTTGTTGCTCAGTGCGATCTGACCCAATTGGGCTGATACCAACCCCCCACAGTTTCCATCGCATTCATAGACCACCTGGTTATCGTTGAGCAGGATGCCTTTACTCGCATAGCAATCACTGGAACAGACGGGGACGAACTCGTTCAGCGTTGGGTGATAACCGATCAATTCAGCCATTGAATGTGAACAGCCCCATTCCCATCCCCCCGATTGAATGGCGCCAGCGCTGCTCACATAGGTCAACTGATCTCCCTCGTGCCCCTGGGGCCAGCCTGTATCCCCATGGACAGCAAAATACGCCGCGTACAAATTATTCCCATAGGCCAGCCGGCTATCACCTATCTCGGGATTGAAACTCGTCAAGCTGCCATCGATATTGGTCGCCCAAATCTCGCTGCCATTCAGATTGCGTTTGGAAAGCCACATGATCTTGGAGTTAGAGTCCCACAAAAGAATTGCCCACTTGCCATCGTCGTGCGCGACCATCCCCCGCACGGAACGATCCGGGAAATCATAGGTTTGATCCAACATCCCGCTAGTGCTGATGAGGTTGACATGCCCGTTACCGCTCGAATCCGTCCATCCCACCAATGCCCGACCGTCGCCAAGCGGCTCGTGATAAAGGCGCGGAGACAGTGAACAATAACCCCAGGTGCACCAGTTTCCACCCGGCGCGGCAAGCGGCTGTGGCAAGGTTAAGGTGATCTTAGTCACCAGATCCTTGAGTTTGGGCACCGGCTTGAATACAACCGGTAAATAGGTAGTGAAAGATACAGTAAAGGACAATGGTTCGCTGGAACCGAGCACGGCACGGCTGGGTAGATTGCCAGCCGCGCTCCAGATTTCAGGTCTCCCCTCGGCTTGTTGGGGCATACCCCACAGCATGAGCATAACGAAGGCCAGCAAAACTGCTAATAGATAAAGACGTGACAGGCGCATCCGGCCGGAAAACACAACCATCAAGTATTTATGGAATGGCCGATTGGCGATGGACGTCATTATCATTTCCTTACTTCGTCATGAGCTCAATCAGACGATGAAGAGACAACCTGAATCGGATCAAATTCCTCAGAAGAGGATCAACACTCCGCCTCTACAAACATCGCGACGGGCACGTTCCGTTGCTCGGCAAAATTCCTGCGATGTAACTTAATTCGCTCGATTTCATGCAGTGTGTCTGCCGTCAGATAGCTTTCACCGCAATGCGGGCAACTGACTAACGGGATATTTTCGATAACCAGTAGCTCGGCTCCTTGCCCATAGCTTCGAGTTACGTGACGGATACGTCCCCTTCCCTCCCACAAACATTGCAGGTCATTGATATCTTTCCTGGTGCTCCAGTGGTTCGATATTTCGATCATTTTACCAGATGCGCGAATATCCAGCTGGCCAGAGTGAGAGCCCTGACAATGACTGCCAACAGCAGGGCCGCCTGCTTCTACGGTGGCTCGCCGCCGAGGACGGCGGTTTGAGCTTCGCACCGAGAACTAACTGGATAGGCGCTCTTCGGCGGCTTTCCAAAATTCCTCCTCCGGGAGTCCTTTGCCCGCCTGGATACTCTGCCTCGATTGCTCTAACAGGGCCTGAAAGCGCGGCGAACGGGCCATTAGAATGCTTTCCAGATCATCGTCATCCAGTGGAGCCAGCAGGACGGCGACGGCTTTTCCGTTGCGCGTGATGACTATCGGCCCTTCAGTCTTACATTGTTCTACATAAGCGCTTAATCGCGCTTTGACATCTGCTAAAGAAGCGATTCTCACGGTATAAACTCCTCTCCACCAATTAATAACTTGTTGCCCACTTTGACGCCGATTGCCAAAATACGCACGATCTTTTCGTGCACATCGATTTCATAGAATACTCGAAAACGATTGTTGGGGCCAAACCTTAATTCCCAGGTTGCACCCAAGGGTGCTGGCTGTGCTAACATCTTACGATTACGGGTAGCGACATCCGGGGCGAAGCTCAATTGATCGTGGAGCTCTTTACGGATTAAACGGTGATGCTTGCGATTAATAAAGTCGAGATGATCTAAGGTTTCAGGAGCGAACGCTAGGGTAAAGCGAGAGCGGCGCGGCATCAACTATAATTATAGGCTGATTTATGGTTATGTCAATAGGCCATTTTTAATCAACTAACTCCCGTACCACCTTGCTCCCCTCCAACAACGGCAGGGCGGCCTGCATCACTGGTAATTCCCCCGGCGGGGCGGCGTAGGCAGCGTTGCTGAACAGCCACTGGCGCAGCAGGTCTTCGCTCACGCCGAAAGGCCCCAGCACGCTGCCCGCGGCGCGCAGCAGCAGCTCGGCGTAGCGCGCCACGTCTACGCTGGCCGGGTCCGGCGGTGCGGGCAGGTCCCAGGCGTGCACGCCCGGCTCGCCGCGCGTGTAAAGGAAGCGCACGCGCTGGCCGGGGCTGGTGGATTTGCCGGCGGCCAGCAGCTGGGCCGCGGCGCGCGCTACCGGCGAGGGCGTGCGGAACTCGTCCAGGACGCGGCTGAGCTTCTGGGCCACCAGCAGGCTCTCCAGGGGCAGGCGACCGTTACGCAGGGCCGCCAGGCGGCGGCGCAGCAGGGAGAGCACCTGGGACAGGGGCAGGGTTTCAGGCCTGTTCGGCGAGAAGCGGGCCAGCTCGGCCAGCAGCTCGATCTGGGCCTGGGCGATGAAGGGGGGCGTGTCGCGCCGCCGGGCCTCGATACCGCGCATCTTTACCGATCCGTCCTGGAAGACGCCGAAGTAGCGGTTGGCGACCGGCACGCGCTCGTCCTGGCGGGAAGGCAGGAAGGCCACCCAGCGGTAGATGCCCTCCAGGGCGACCGGCAGGCCGGTGCGCTCCACGATCTCGTCCAGGATGGGTTGGAAATCGGCCACGGCCGAGGCGCCGGGCTTACACACCCACAGGCCGTCCACGTAGAGGTGCAGCACGCTGAAGCCCAGGTCTTCGGCGGCCTCCTTGGCGCGCAGCAGCGCTTCGCGCCCGTAGCCGGTGACAGCCTCGTGGGCCTCGATGCGTCCGAAGCGGGCGTTCTTGTAGCCCAGGTAGCCGAAGCAGGTCACCAGCAGCCACTTGTGGGCCGAAGCGCGCGCCTGGTAGGCTTTGCGCTGTGGGTGCCAGGCCGGCAGGGCCGCCAGGCGGCCCTTGAGGGCCAGGCGCTTTTCCAGCAGGGGAGCCAGGGTCTGCGGCACCAGGCCGGGCGGCTGCAGATCACCGGGCGTTCCCAGCTCGCGCGCCGCGGCGGCGATGGCGCGGCTCGAACCGACCGTCTCCGGGGAGATGTTGAAGCGCACCATGATGCCCGGGTACATGGAGATGAAGTCGATCTCGGCCACGTCGTGGTGCAGGCCAATGGTAGGCTGGTAGACCAGGCCGCCCTGGTCGGCGCGCAACAAGTCCAGCAGGCTCTTGTCGCGCTCGGCCTGCTGCTTATGCCAGGGGACCAGCACCCCCAGGCGCAGGGCGGTCAGCATTTGCATGGCGGAGATGCCGCTGCCAGGGGAGACACGCGCCACGGTCTGGGCCGGCAGGGCGGTGACACGCGCCAGCTCCAGGATGCCATCCAGGCCGTAGTCATGGAACAGCATGGCGTTGAAGCGGTCGATGTGCCAGCGACCGAAGAGGTGCACCTGCCGCCCCTGGTAGACGACCTGCCCGTAGGAAAAGTAAGTCCGTTCCGGGCGGTGTTCCACGGCGCGATCGGGTTCGCGGTTGAGGGGCAAGGCCAGCCCGGTCTGGTTGGATAGGCTGAGCAGGTGGGGCAGCAGCCAGGTGTCGCCCCAGGAGGTCAGCAACACGTCGGGGTCGTGGCGCTGCAGGATGGCGCGCAGCCCGATCAGCAGGGAACGGGCGGGTTCCAGCGGCAGGCGGTAGGCGTGACGCGCGCAGTAAATGGACAGGTGGGAAGGCGGGGCATGCGCCGGGTCATGGTCTGGCTCTATGCGCAGGATGCGCAGGGGTGGGGGCAGGGGGTCCAGCTCCCAGGGACTGTCCAGGGGGATAACCTCTTTCACCTGGCCGGTTTCGTCTGCCAGGATGCGGCAGCGCGCCAGGGGGAAGAGATCGTGGGCGGCGGCGTAGCGCAGGGTCAGCGGCAGATCGGCGTTGTAATAGGCCAGGTCGGGGAAGGCACGCGCCACCTGCCGGAAGAGGCGCGCCTGGGCGAGGGGCTGGTCCACTTGAATGGAGAGCACGGTGAGCGGCTGCTCGGCGAACAGGTCGCGGCGTTCGGCGCGCGCCAGCCTCACTGGCACGGCCTGGGCCTGGAGGAAGCGCCACAGGGCGCGCAGGCGCGGGGCCGGCCCGGCGGCGTAAAATGCCACCGGGAAGGGCTGGTGCAGGCGCTGGCGAAGGCCGTCCTCGCCCAGCAGCCACAGCACCACGCCGCCGTCGGGATCGGCGAACAGGTCGAGCAGCCAGCCGGTGATCTCCATCCCCAGATATTCCTTTTTTGATAGGACGCGGACGAACGCTGAAGAACGCTGATTTTTCCTTTTCACAATCATTTTGCGCGGCCCACGAAGTGCGAGCAGCTTATTTTATTGGTACACGGATGACACAGATTTCACTGATTTTTTCCTTTGGCAATCCTTTTGCATGGTCCATGAAGTACGACAAGCTTTCATGAGGGGGCCCAACGAAAGGGCGGCCCAAAAAAAGAACGTATGTTCTATATTATACACTTTTCTTGCTCCCTGGGCAGATTGCTGAGGGGCACTGAAAAGGGCTTTCACAAGAAAGAAAAGTGTCGCTGCGAGGAGCGTTCTTTGCGACGAAGCAGCCCCCTCGCGTGTCAGGAGATTGCTTCACCCGGCAAAGAACGCCGGGTTCGCAATGACATCTACACTCTACCTTATGAAAGCCCTGGTGGCACTGGAAAGCATCCCAGGGATAATATCAGGATTGACACCCACTTCTGCCTGGGTTATCCTTCCCCTCGATGAACTGTCTCCGCTGGTCGATCCTGATCGGGATGCTGGTCGTCCTGGCGCTGGCCTGCAACTTTCCCACCTCTCCGCCGGCCCGAATAACGCCGGCGCCGAGCGCCATACCCTCGCCGGCCTTCACACCGACCCCCACCGCGGCTCCCGCGGTTACCTCTCCGGAGACACCTCCGGCATCCCCTGCCAGCGAGTCTGGTGGACAAATCACCGCAACCAGCGCCCCATCTTGGACCCCTGCCGCTGGCGAAGCGCCGCGCTTCGACCCGATCGAGGTGCGCTTCGTCATCCACGGCAGCCGCGATTTGCCCTATGTCGCCCTGACCTTCGACCTGTGCCAGAAACCGGAATACCCGGCTGGATTCGACGAAGGGATCTATGCAGCCCTGATCACCAGGGAAGCCCCGGCGACGTTCTTCATGGGTGGGGATTGGATGCGCACCCACCCGGATGAGACCCGCCGGCTGGCAGCCAACCCGCGCTTCGAGCTCGGCAACCATTCCTGGAGCCATCCAGACCTGGATCAGCTGGGCGAAACGGCGATCAGCGCCGAGATCCTGCGCACCCAGGACCTGCTGTTCCAGCTCACCGGGCGGCAGAACCGCCTCTTCCGCCTGCCCAGCGGGATTTATACTGACCAGGTGCTGAGCGTCATCGCCGCGCATGGGATGTACACGATCCAGTGGGAGGTCGTCACCGCCGATCCGGTCCCAGACAACCTGGCTGATAACATCCTGCGCATCGTGCAAGCTGAAACCCAGAACGGCTCGATCATCATCATGCACGCCAATGGGCGCGGCTGGCACACCGCCGAAGCCCTGCCTGAGATGATCGACTACCTGCGGGCTGAAGGCTACACTCTGGTCACCGTCTCGCAGCTGATCGGTCTGGAGCCCGTCCCCACGCCTTAGGTCAACCGAGACGAAACGGGATCAACAGGACCCATGGGGTCTCCCCAGGATTGACAGGTACCCTCCCCTGCGTTATAGTCACGGACATGGATAAGGTCAAAAGGTCCGTGACCCTTTTGGTAATTTTCCTGCTCGTTCTGGCCTGCAATCTCCCCAGCCTTAGCAGTGACCGGGATCAATTGCCTGTAAGCGAAGCGGTGACGCCAATCGGTGTGGACCCGCTGGCGGGCGGCGAGACGACCCCACCCACGCTTACTCCTACCCCAACCCTGACTCCTACACCGCCGCCCGCCGCCCGAGTGACCCAGGGCGACCAGGCGATCTTCAACGGGGATTGGGACAGCGCGCTGGGCGAGTACCAGGCTGCTTTGCAGGCCAGCGCCGATCCGGAGGTCGAGATCGCGGCGCGTTTGGGCATTGGCCATACCCAATACCTGGCCGGGGATTACCCCGCGGCGCAAACCACGCTGGAAAGCCTGGTTGCAGAGGAAAGCGAGTCGCCGCACATCGCCGATGCTTATTTCTTCCTGGCGCAAACCTATGACGCGCAGGAGATGTACCTGGAGGCGGCCGAGGCTTACTCGCAATACCTGGAGTTGCGCCCAGGTTTGATCGATGGCCTTGTCCAGGAGCTGCGCGGCGAGGCCCTGTTCGCCGCCGGCGACTACCCGGGCGCCATTGCAGCCTACCAGGCCGCCCTGGGAGCTGCGCATCTGAGCACGGGCTTCGAGATCGAGATCAAAATGGCGCAGGCCTATGATCTTTCCGGAGACCTGGCGACGGCGCTCGTGGCCTACCAGGATATTTACGAGCGCACCCCGAACGACTACACCAAGGCGCAAATGGACTTTCTATTGGGGCAGGCGTACACGGAACTGGGACAAATGGACCAGGCCTACGCGGCTTACCTGGATGCGGTGGAAAACTATCCCCTGGCCTATGATTCCTATCTGGCCTTGCTGAACCTGGTCGAGGCGGGCGTGCCGGTGGATGAGCTGGACCGCGGCCTGGTAGACTACTTCGCCGGGCAGTATGCCGTGGCGGTGGCCGCCTTTGACCGCTATCTGCAGGGCGGCCCTCTCGACCCGGCGGAGCCGGAGGCTCCGGCGACGGCTCTGTACTATAAGGGACTGGCTTTGAGAGGCCTGGGCGAACAGCAAACAGCCATCGAGAGCTGGGAGCAGCTGATCCAGGATTACCCGGACGACGAATTGTGGGCTAAGGCCTGGGAGCAGAAGGCTGATACCCTGTGGTATGACCTGGGAGAGTACCGGCAGGCGACTGAAGCGCTGTTGGATTTCGTCGCCGCGGCCCCGACTCACGAGCGGGCAGCGGAATTCCTGTTCGACGCCGCCAGCATTGCCGAACGCGGCGATCGCCTGGGTCAAGCCGCGAAGCTTTGGGAACGAACCGCCTCCGAGTACCCCGGCGCGGAGCAAGCCCCTCGGGCGCTCTTCCTGGCCGGGATCACCCGCTACCGCCTGGCCGACTATGTCGCCGCGCACGCTCTCTTCCAGCAACTCCTGGCTCAAGCGGGGGAACCGGAGGAGCGGGCAGCGGCGTTCTTCTGGATGGGTAAATCTCAAGAGGTTTTAGGTGACTTGCAGGCGGCGCGGGTGGCGTGGGAACAGGCCGCCTCGCTCGATCCCACCGGCTACTACAGCGAGCGAGCCCGCGACCTGCTCACCGGCGTGCGGCCTTTTTCCGCGCCCCAGGATTATGACCTATCATTCGACCTGGAAACAGAACGTGCCGAGGCCGAGGACTGGATGCGCACTATCTTTGCCCTGCCTGCGGAAACGGATCTCTCTGAACTGGGCAGTCTGGCGCAAGAGCCGCGCTTCCAAAGGGGCAACGAGCTGTGGCGATTGGGCCTTTCCAACGAAGCGCGCGCTGAATTTGAGGACCTGCGGATATCTGTCGAGGATGACCCGGTGGACACTTACCGCCTGGCTAGCCATCTGATCGACCTGGGTTTGTACCGCTCAGGGATCCTGGCCGTCCGCAGGGTGCTTACCCTGGCTGGCATGGATGACGCCGAGACGATGAGCGCCCCGATTTTTTTCAACCATGTGCGCTTCGGTCCTTACTTTCGGGAGCTGATCATCCCCGTCAGCCAGGAATACAACTTCCATCCCCTGTTCTTGTTCAGCGTGGTGCGCCAGGAGAGCCTGTTCGAGGGCTTTGTCCGCTCTGCGGCCGGGGCGCGCGGCCTGATGCAGATCGTCCCGAACACCGGCCAGGAGCTGGCCGCCAATGCCGACTGGCCGCCGGATTACACTGAAGACGATCTGTACCAGCCTCTGGTAAGCATCAAATTGGGGGTCGATTATCTCAACCGGCAGCGGGGTTTCTTCGCCGGGGATTTATATGCCATGCTGGCGGCCTATAACGGCGGCCCGGGCAACGCCGCGGCCTGGAAAAGCCTGGTGCCTCCCGATCCGGATTTGTTCCTGGAAGCCATCCGCTACGAAGAGACGCGCAATTACATCAAGAGGATTTACGAGATTTTCAATATATATAAGGGGCTCTACGATCGGACACCGTGAGAGAGAGAAGGGATAGGGGATCAGGGGGTGAAATCTAAATGGTCATGATTAAACTGGCGGTCTTCATTTTGGGATCGGTAGGCATCGTTTATATTTCCCGGTCGTCGCTGCGGGATGTGTGCGCCCATGGTTTCTATCGCTTCTTTGCCTTTGAAGCCATCTTGGGCTTGATCCTGGTAAATGTACAAGCCTGGTTTCGAGAGCCTTTCTCCCCGCTGCACATAATTTCCTGGCTGTTGTTGATCGCTGCGCTCATTCTGGCGATCAATGGCTTTTACTTACTGCGCACGCTAGGCAGGCCGAGAAAGAGCTTCGAAGCGACAACCAAGCTGGTCAGGCAGGGCGCGTACCGCTACATCCGCCACCCGCTGTATAGCTCGCTACTTTGGTTTGCCTGGGGAGCTTTTCTCAAGGAGATATCGCTCTTCAGCACGATCCTGGTTCTGATCGCAAACGCCGCTCTAATCGCCACGGCAAGAGTCGAGGAGGGGGAGAACCTGTGCAAGTTTGGGAACGAGTACGCTGCCTATCAACGAGAAACCAGGATGTTTATTCCGTTCGTATTCTAGGTAAATTATGGGAGCTAAAATTTTTGTAGTCAGCCTGTGGGCGGAGGATCTTATTGTCGCGAGCCATTTCTACCGCGACGTGATTGGTTTGCCCATGCAACCTCACCACGGAGAACGGCTGCATTTCGACCTGGACGGCGCCTACCTGGTGATTCTGAAAGGGAAACGGCGCAGGGTAGAAGCTGAAGGTCAAACACGTTTCCCCCTGGTGGCTTTAACGGTGGACGATTTGGACGCAGCCGTGAACCGGTTGCTTGCTAACCAGGTCCAACTACCCTGGGGGATTGAAGAGGGGTCTGGATTGCGCTGGGTGATGTTTCGCGACCCGGCCGGGAACCTGATCGAGTTTGTTGAGACAGGCTAAGGATTAGGAATGTTTCCGCCAATTCTAAGGGGTCGTGGCGGGAGCGACTTCAGTCGGAGTAGCCTGGGTTTCTGCGGCGCGTTCGGCGAGCAAGAACCACTGGCTGATGGTTGCCAGGCGGTCGCTGGTATCGAATAAAGGCCCCATGGTGACGCCTTGCACCTGTTCGTCCACCGCGTAATTGTACACCGGGTAAAAGAGAGGCAGGGCAGGCAGTTCGCCGGCGAAGCGCACCTGGAAGTTGTGGTAAAGGCGCGTCCGCTCGGCGATGTCCACCTCCACGCGGGCCTGTTCCAGGTATTCGCTCGCCTGGCGGTCGTCCCACTTGGAATAGTTTTGCCCACCAGTGGCTTGAGCCTGGTGCCAGAAGGGATAAGGATCGGGGTCTGGTGAACGGGTCAAGTTTAAGTCCACAAAAGCCACTTGGAAGGTGCGTGGTTCCAGATAATCACTGACCAGATCGGTGTAAGGCAATGGCTTTAACTCCACGCCCACACCCAACCGTTCCCAATCGCTGGCGATCCATTCCGCAAATGGCTTATAGCGCGGGTCGTCTGGATAGAGCATTTCAAAGGACAGCCGGTGGCCTTTGCCATCCTCCCGCACGTTCCCTCCGCTGGCGGGAATGGTGTAACCGGCCTCTTTGAGAATTTTGATGGCGGAATCCGGGTCGTGGGGGATGCGTTCGATCCCTTCATAGTAAGCCCAGCTGCCGGGGAAAATTGGCCCATCGGCGATGATCGCCTGTCCATCCAGCAATTCGTCGATCATCCTTTGGCGGTTGAGACCCATTAGTAAAGCGCGCCGGAGGTTAACATCTTGAAAGAAGGGCACTTCGGGGTTGTCCAGGTTGAGGAAAATCATGCTGAGCAGCGGCAGGCGTCCACTGTAAAGGTTTAGATTCGCTTCGCCCAACGCTGCTGGAAGTGCGTCGGGCGTCACCTGGCTGACGCCCATCACTTCACCAGCCTGGTAGGCGGACAGGGCTGGCGGAGAATCAGGGAAGTAGCGGAAGATGAGCTGCTCGATGAAAGCTGGCTCAGCGTAGTAATCCTCGAAGGCTGTCAAAGCCACACCGGCGATCTGACCACCAGCGGTGATCAAGTGGTCGAATCGATAGGGGCCGCTCCCAACCGGTTCCAGGTTGAACTGCGAGGCGATCAATTCTTCAGGTGTCAAGTCGCCGAGCAGGTGTTGGGGGAGGATGCCGAAGGCCAGGTAATCCATGAAGGGTGCGTAAGGCTCTGGAAGGCGGAATTGCAGGGTTTGTTCGTCCAGAGCCTGGACTTCTACCACTTCCCACAAAGCCCGAATGTCTTCTGGGATGGGGAGTTCTGCGGAGCGCAGCAAATCGATGGTGAATACCACGTCAGCGCTGGTTAACGGCTTGCCATCGTGCCAGATGACTCCCCGGCGGAGCGAGAAATTGTAGATCGTCCCATCCTGGGAGATGCCCATCGATTCGATCAGGTCGTTGACTGGTGCGCCGCGGTCGTCGAAACGCACCAGGCTGCTGTATATCAGGCGGTCAACATCGCGGTCGGCAGGGTTATAGAAGTCCAGGACCGGGTTTAGGCGTCCCAAAGAACCTACCAGGCCTTCTGTATATTCCCCACCTGTAGCTGGCCTGATTTCAGGCACGATAGGCAATAAGGTGGGCTGCTGGCCGATGAGCAATACGGCGATGGCGACGAGCGCCAGCACCACGATCAGGATTTGCCAACGCAAATTTTTCATAAGGATCAAAAAAGGGCGCTCCCCGGCAGCGGCCGCGAGTCGCCCCTATCTCGGCGAATTACCCGGCCAAATTCCACCCTAACCCATGACAGCTCACCCGCTGATCACGACCGAAGTGATCGCCAGTCCAAAGAAGAGAATACTCAAACCGATGGTTATCCGGAACAGAGTCTTCTCGACGCCGCGGCGGGCGGTGAAGATACTTCCACTGTCGGCGCCGGTCAGGCCTCCCAGCCCAGCGCCTTTACTTTGCAAGATCACGCTTGTAATTAGAGCAATTGACGTTATAATCAGCGCGATATCCAGATAAACTTCCACGCATGCCTCCTGGTTTAGTCAGGTAGTCGTTTAGTCGAATAGTCACGTAGTTTTGTAATTCTATAGTTTCGTAGTTGCCTGATCTTAGACGATAGGACTATCTGACTATTAGACTAAGCGACTTACCGGGCGGATTATACCTTTCACCACTCTTTTAGTCAAATAGTCCATGCACGAGCTGATCATAAACCTGCACATGCACACCACGTATTCCGATGGGCATGGCACCCATGCGGATATCGCTCAGGCCGCCTTACGCGCCGGGCTGGACGCAGTGGTCGTGACCGATCATAACGTCCTGGTCAGTGGATTGCCTGATTATTGTCAGGACGGGGATCGGCGCGTCTTGCTGCTGGTTGGCGAGGAGATCCACGACCGGGCCCGCGATCCCCAAAAAAATCACCTGTTAGTTGTTGGCGCCGGTCGCGAACTGATCCAACTGGCCGACGAGCCGCAACGCTTGCTGGATGGCGTACGCAATGCGGGCGGTCTGGCATTCATCGCCCACCCGGTGGACCCACCTGCCCCGGTCTTTGGCGAACCCGACATCTCCTGGGTGGATTGGGAAGTGCAGGATTACACCGGCCTCGAACTGTGGAACGCTATGTCCGAGTTTAAATCGCACATGAAGAGCAGAGCACGGGCCTTCTTTTACGCCTTCAACCCGAAGCAGGTGGCGCGTGGCCCTTTCCCAGAAGCGCTGCGCAAATGGGATGAACTGCTCGCCAAAGGACGCCCGGTGGTCGCCATCGGCGGTTCTGACGCCCACGCCTTTCCGGGCCACCTGGGACCCTTGCATCGCACGCTTTTCCCCTATGAGTTTCACTTTCGGAGCGTGAACACCCATCTGTTCACACCCGAACCTTTGAACGGGGAGGCGACGAACGACCGCCGTCTGATCCTGGAGGCCTTGCGCCTGGGACACGCTTTTGTCGGATACGACCTGCCAGCCCCGACACGCGGTTTCCGTTTCGCGGCCCAGGGCAAGGATGGCGGCGCGTGGATGGGCGACGAGATCTCTGCCCAAAACGGGGTGACCCTGCAAATCCACCTGCCCCGCCGGGCCGAGTGCCACCTTTTGAAGGATGGGAAGATAGTCAAGACCTGGCGCAAGCGCGAAATCTGCACATACATCACCGCCGAAGCCGGTGTTTACCGTGTGGAAGTCTATATCCAACATCTTGGTCGCCGCCGGGGTTGGATCTTCAGCAATCCGATCTATGTCAGAGGTTGAACAGATTCGCTATGGTGATCCGTATTCGCTTATCCGCCTTAGCCGCGTGGGTTACCCTGGGGACCCTGCTGGCAGCCTGCGGGGGGACCGCGCCGGCCACCCCTGACCCGGATGCCGCGTTAGCCACCATCGTCGCCGCGACCATGTCTGCGGCGTTGCAGGAGGCGACGGCTACTCCACAAGCTACCGAAACCCCTGTACCCCTGGTGACAGGTTCTCCTACCCAAACCACTGCGCCAACCGCTACTTCAACGCCCTCGCCAATCCCACCCGAAAATAACATCTCCGGAAGAGTGTGCTATCCTGAGGGGGAGATCCCCCCTATGACGGCTTACTTCGAGGAGACTGAAACAGAGACGGTGGTCGAGTTACCCATCGCGCAAGGTCAAGAGAGTTACGAAGTAAAGCTCGCCCCCGGTACATACATCGCATACGCCTGGTTGACCGATTTTACGCGCGGCGGCTTATTCTCGCACGCTGTCCCATGCGGCCTAAAGGAGGGATGTGACGATCACTCCATGCTGCCTTTCACCCTCCAAGAAGGCGATCTCCTGGAAGATATCGACCTGTGCGACTGGTACGCCGGGCCTTTCAATGTGCCTTACCCGCCGGGAAAGCCGCAAGCTGAGGTGACAGGCGGTGTCTCCGGGGACCTGGCTTATCTCGAAGATAAAATTCCCGAGCTGCGCGTATTTGCATTCAGCGTGACCACCGGTTACTGGTACTGGGTCTACACCCAGGACGGGCAGGCTTTTTATACTATCTCCGAACTGCCACCCGGCGTTTACCACCTGGTGGCTTATGACACAGAAGGGCGCGCGGGGGGCCACGCCTCCGCCAATCACCAGCTGATCGACGTGAACGTGAAATCTGGGGAAACCACCCAGGGGGTTGACATCAACGATTGGGACGCGCCGGCAGGGGCCTTCCCTCCGGATCCGACGAGGTGATATGCAATTCCAACTCCACGCGCCATTTAAACCGACCGGCGACCAGCCGGAAGCTATCCGCCAGATGGTAGAGGGAATCCAATCCGGCTACCGCAACCAGGTTTTGCTTGGCGCCACCGGGACCGGGAAAACGTATTCGATCGCCGCGGTGATCGAACAGGTTCAAAAGCCGACCCTGGTGATGGCGCACAACAAGACCCTGGCAGCCCAACTGTACGCCGAGTTCAAGGATTTCTTCCCAGAGAACGCCGTCGAATACTTCGTATCGTATTATGACTACTACCAGCCTGAGGCCTATGTCCCCCGCCATGACCTGTACATCGAAAAAGAGACTGATATTAACGAAGAGATTGAGCGGCTGCGCCTGGCGGCGACGACCTCCTTGCTCTCTCGCCGGGATGTGATCATCGTCGCCTCGGTCTCCTGCATCTACGGCCTGGGCGACCCGGAGGCGTACGGGCGGGTGGTGATCAACCTGGAAAGCGGCAACGTTTACCGGAGAAATACCTTGTTGCGGCAGCTGATCGAAAGCCATTACGAACGCAACGATCTGGAACTGCGCCCGGGGACGTTTCGGGTGCGCGGCGATACATTAGAGATCATCCCAGCCTATCAAGACCGCTATGGCTACCGCATCACTTTCTTCGGAGATGAGATCGAGCGCATCGTCGAGTTCAATGCCCTCACCGGCGAACTGCGGAGAAGCCTGTCGGAAGTGGCGATTTATCCGGCCAAGCACTTCATCACCGAAGAAGAAAGGTTGCGTAAGGCGATCATCGATGTCGAGTCGGAACTCGAAGAGCGTCTGGCCCTTTTTAAATCCCAAGAGAAACTGCTCGAAGCCCAGCGGTTGGAACAGCGCACCCTGTATGATCTGGAAATGTTGCGTGAAGTAGGCTACTGTGCTGGGATTGAGAACTATTCCCGGCACATGGATCAACGCCCAATAGGCTCGCACCCGTGGACATTGATGGATTACTTTCCTGCCGATTACATGCTGGTGATCGACGAGTCACATATGACTGTGCCGCAGGTGCGGGGCATGTTCAATGGAGATCGTTCCCGCAAGGAGGTCCTGGTGCAGTATGGCTTCCGCCTGCCGTCTGCCCTGGACAACCGGCCGTTGACGTTCGCCGAGTTCGAAGAGTATATGGGCAGCACCATCTACACCTCGGCGACGCCTGGGCCGTACGAAATGAAGCGCGCCGACCAGGTGGTGGAGCAGATCATCCGCCCCACCGGCCTGGTCGACCCTGAAGTGGAAGTGCGCCCCATCACGGGCCAGGTGGACGATTTGATCGCCGAGATTCGCCAGCGGGTGGAGCGCGGCGAGCGCACCCTGGTGACAACCTTAACCAAGCGCATGGCCGAAAAGCTCTCCGATTACCTGATGGAACTGGGGATCAAGGTGCACTACCTGCACTCCGAGATCGAGACTCTGGAGCGGGTGGGCATCCTGCGCGATTTGCGGCTGGGCGTGTTCGATGTGGTGGTGGGGATCAACCTATTGCGCGAAGGCCTGGATCTGCCGGAGGTGTCGCTGGTCGCTATCCTGGATGCCGATAAGGAAGGCTTTTTGCGCTCGGATACCGCCTTGATCCAGACCATCGGGCGGGCGGCGCGTCACGTACGCGGCAAAGTAATTATGTATGCTGACAAGTTCACCGACTCCATGCGCCGGGCGATCGACGAGACTAACCGCCGCCGCGCCAAGCAGGTCGCCTACAACCAAGAGCATGGGATCGAGCCGGTGAGTATCGTCAAGGCAGTGCGCGACCTGACCGACCAGGTTGCCGCGCGAGCGGTGGCCGAGACCAAAGGAGAGTACCGCGTCAAAGGCGCGGTCGGCCTGCCCAAGTCTGAGATGCAGCGGTTGATCGCCGAGCTGGAGAAGCAAATGAAGGCTGCCGCGCAGAACCTGGAATTCGAGAAGGCTGCGGTATTACGCGATCAGATTTTCGAACTGCGCGCTATCCTAGCGGAGGAGGCAGGCCTGCCGCCCTGGGAGAGGGTGCGTCTTCTGGCAGGGGAGGAATAAGCACCTCTTCTATTGGGAATCACCTATGATTCCCTTTTGCCATCTCTTTAAACTTTAAATATAAGTGGGCTTCAGAAATTAGATCCACGGCATGAGGCTGTTGAGCCATGATCTTTTGGGCGGAATTCAATAATAACGATTCGCCTTTCGATTGTAACACTTCCAGAACCGCTTCAACCACCAGTGGATCGAACTGATTGCCGGCGTGATCCTTGAGTTCTTCCAGTATTTCTTGGAAACTTAATGCTTTACGGTAAGGCCGGTCAGAGGCCATCGCTTCAACTGCGTCTGCAACGGAAATGATGCGCGCTTCTAAGGGAATCTGGGAGCCATGCAGGCCATCTGGATAGCCTGTGCCGTCGAAGCGCTCGTGGTGGTGGCGGATCACCGGGACCAGATCTCGCAGCGAATGAGACTTTTCCAGGATTTCTGCTCCAAGCGTGGTATGCATTTTGATCGTGTTGTACTCCTGGTTAGAGAGTGGGGCAGGTTTTAATAAGATCGAATCCGGGATTCCGAGTTTGCCAATATCGTGGAGTAAACCAGCTTTATGGATCAACTCGATCCGTTTCGGCAGCAGCCCGAGTTTCTTGGCGATCAGGATTGAATACCGCCGGACGTGTTGAGAATGCCCCAGTACGAAAGGGTTGCGTAAATCGATCACTTCCGCCAGAGCGGTTAGCAATCCCTCGTTCAGATTGGTGATTTCTTGAGCACTATTTTCCAGGAGAGCATTTTTCTCGCGCAGCTCGTTGACGATCGCCGTGGTTCGATCGATATATTGTTTTTGGCTGAGACGCAGCATCAGGAGTGGCACCAGGATCACGAATAAGCCGATCACGCCAGCCTTTTGAAAACCAAAGACCAGGGCATAGGCGATCAAGCCCATCGAGATGTAATAAGGCGCCAACCAGCTAAATTTTTCTTTCCAGACCTGTTTGGGGGAGACGCCGGTATCTAAATAAATTGCTACGATGACTAGTCCAGTGGTGATCAAGTAAATGATCCCCGCCGATCCTATGCTTAAGATCATCTGGATGATTGGCGACTTCTCAACAAAAGAAATTCCGGTGAGCATAAATAAACCGGTGAGAAGCAAGCCAGCGATCATCTGGTTGGCGGAATTGAATATAAACCGGTTGGTTGGACTATGATATTTGAGCTTGGCAACCAGGGCAAAAGTGGTGCTCAGCGTGACCGCTCCAAGTGGACCATAAAGTAATGTCCCGGCCAGAATGGGGGCAGCTGACGTGGATACAGACGTATTTCCCACGTAAATGTCGGTAGATAAACCCTCGGTAAAGATCACGATCAAGACAAACATGGCAATGCCGATCCAGTCTGAAGGATTGATGGATCGGTGGGTAGAGCTAAACAATAATGCCGCTACCAAGACCAAGGAGCCGATGAACAAATTTAGGAGCCAACTCGGCCGGGGATTCACATGGGATTTGTCATGCGGCGCTTGGTGTCTTGAATCTGAGACAGCCTCCAAGCCATTTTCCCGCAAAGGATTGGGTACGAAAGGGGTATCGCTATATTGGACGCGTTCTTCCAGCGAGCTGCTCTTTGGTGGGGTAGACTCTCGATCGTCTGGCTGGAGAAGACCCAAGAAGCCATCATCCATGTAAATATAGGTGCGGTTACGCCCCTCTAATTTCGCATGATAAAGGGCAGAGTCGGCGTTGTGTACAATATCGTTGGGCGTCTGGTTGTATCCGAGGCGACCGGCGATGCCGAAGCTCATCGTGGCCTTGATGGGAGCAACGCTGGTTGGAACGGTGAATTCAGCCTTCTCGATCGCCGCGCGCAGCGCATCGACCCGAGTGTAGGCTTCTTGAGGAGTCATTTCGGGCATGAGCACGGCGAACTCTTCCCCCCCGAAGCGCGCCACGATATCATATTCGCGGACAGAATTTTTCAGGATTTTCGCAACGCCAATCAGGACTTCATCTCCAGCCAGGTGGCCGTAGGTGTTGTTAATGTTTCGCAGCAGGTCCAGATCAGCCAGCACAACCGTCAGGGGCCGGTCGAAGCGATGCGCCCTTTCGAGCTCTTTGGCCAGTGCCTGTGACAAATACTTGGCGTTGAAAAGGCCGGTCTTTTGATCGGTCTCTGTTTGCCGTTCCAGGGCGGGAACCTTCAATGTGCTGTAGATCAGGTAAAGGGGCAGGATCGCCAGGATAATTGCAAAAGGGTTTAGAATCCAAATCAAAGCTGTGCCAGCCCCCATACACAATAAAATGAAATCGATCATCAGGGGCAGGAAATTGAAGATGCCCGATTTAGCGAAATTCTCTCCCCGCGCCAACCAAACCACGAGTCCAATCATCAAGTGATTGAACAGGGTAAAGGTCGCCATTGCTGTTAAAATGCTTAAGATCCCTTCCAACGTATAAAGGGTCATCTCGGGATTAATCCAACGATAAGCAAACCCCGAGAGGAGGGTTACGATAACAAAGGAAGCGATGTTGAAACTCTGAATGTACCAGGGGTATTTGTGCCAGACCCATTCCACCAGGTTGGAAATGACAATAACCAGGATAGCAGCCTCCGGTCCTAACAAGGCCAGGGTGAATCCATAGATCAAGAAGCTGATATTATAGTGTGACCGGTTGGTTGTCCCTTCAATCTTAAACATTAACGACATCGACGCTGCACCGCTCAAAGCAAGCAGCATCCAATTATGCTGCCAATCCAGGTAAAGCAGGCTCCAGAATAAAGACGCCAAACCTACCAGGAGGGTGCTGGTGATGTAGACTTTGGTCAGTAGAGAGAATTGTTTCATCGCAATTCCCCACGATTCGGATTTTTTTATTTATCCCGAATCTTTCCCCATACCTTCGAAAGCATGAGGAAGGGATTGTGTCACCCGCATTCCAGGGGTTAACTTGTTCGCGATCATGTAAACATATCGATCGATTTACTTTCTGTCAATGAAATTGAGCAGGTAGATTGATCTCCCTGCTCGGTTAAACATACCAAAGCGTTTCTTAACCAACAAGCTCTGCAATTAACAGATTTGATAAGCTTTCAATCGTTTGAAGCCAGGTTAAAGCCTCCAATGCGAAAACATCTCTTGTAGGGGTGAAATTCTTCATTAGGAGTTGCCCCGAGGATTCCTGAACGGGTCGCCAGGAATCCTCGGGTTATTACGGGGAAGGTTGGGATTACGAGTTCCAGGCCACTTTGCTTTGTTCGCCTGGTTCGAGGTCGAGCCAGATGATCTGTTCAGCATCCGGCTTGGCAGCCATCTCCAGCCAGGCGACGCTGGCTGAAGCATGGGGCGTGGCAGGTTGGGTGTGTCCAGCCATGGCTGGCTTTCCAACGAAGGCGAAGCTCCCAACGATGAGGATCAAAACGACCAGGACGATGAGCAATTTCTGAATGGTTTTCATGGTTAAACTCCTCTTTTCTCGAAGAATAGG
>Ga0209341_10002026_pt1 | contig 19561 bp, 17 predicted proteins | sample RifCSP13_2_FD_184020 | JGI IMG/M metagenome (GOLD analysis project Ga0209341, IMG submission 184020) | Soil microbial communities from Rifle, Colorado - Rifle CSP2_sed 13_2 (SPAdes) (version 2) | ecosystem: Environmental > Terrestrial > Deep subsurface > Rock core/Sediment | place: Rifle... | reverse complement strand
CCTGAGCCGGTCGCGCCGCCTCAGGAGCCCGGCCCGCCGGCCCCCGTCCCGCAGACACCCGCGCCTCAGGACCCCGCTCCCCAGGAGGCCGCGCCCCAGGCGGTGCCGGTTCCGCCTCCGACGAAGATCGTTCCGGGCGCGAGCATCGCCGGCGTTCACGTGGGAGGCAGCGCACGCGCGCTCCGGGCCCGCCTCGGACTGCCATCCGGTGTGATCCAGCAGGGCGACTTCGCCGCGCATCTCTACGGGCGACTCGGCCTGGTCGTCTACCTGCGTCAGAACGCCGTCGCGGCGGTCGCGACGACCAACAGCCTCTTCCGGATCGGGGGGTCGCTCGGTGTAGGACTTCCCGCGGCGGATGCGCGGGCCGAGTTCGGGAGGGCATCCGGCCAGGGGACGCTCGGCGGAGTGCAGACGGAACTCTACGACGACCGCGGCCTCGGCTTCGGGATCGACAGGGGAGCGATCGTGTCCATCATCGTGTTCCGTCCGGGAGACATGCGGTTCGTCTCGACGCTGTAAGCGGCGGCCCCCCCGTGGTCGGGCGTCACGGCACGGAGATGACCACGTACGAGGCGCTGATGCCTCCCTTCCCGTCGGAGACGACGTAGGTGAAGCCGTCGGTCAGAGACCCCGACGCAGGCGGCGTGTACGTGACGGTGGAGCCGGCCAGAGAGAGCGCGTGCCCCCGCCACGAGGTGGGGTGCGGCAAGAGGTAGGTCAGCGTGTCTCCGGGATCCGTGACGAGCGTGGCCAAGTCCAAGACGTACGCGGTCTGAGAGCTCATCGCCCCCGGGACGGCGGCGGGCCTGGTGTTTGAGGGAAAGCGCCGTCTCCAACTGCTCAGGATATCGTCCATCCGTTTGGTGTGGTACTTGACGGCTTTGGTCTCCTGTCCGAGAAAGCCGTGGAAGTTCAAGGCCTCGCAGACGTCCTCCCCGGGGAAAGCGAAGCCTCCCTGAACCGCATCGAAGCGCGATTCGATGCCCGCCGTCACGAGTGCGTTGTGCAGAGCCAGGGCGTCCGCCGGTAAGGTGACGGCGCAGGCGTCGGCTTCGTGCGCCATGACGTGGGCGGGGACGGTGACGAACGTCGGCTGCAGCCGCGGATAGGGATGCGTGACGTACAGCGCGCACGTCGGGTCGGTCGGGCACGTTCCGGACGGCGCCGGGCCGCTCGTCACCGGGCTCGAGAGGAGAATGCCGTTGCCGAGCATGTTGTTGGACACCACCGAGAGCGCCCCCCGGCTCGTCCCCGCGAGAAAGAGCGGAAGGTTCATCGTGTTCTCCACCGCGACCACCCGGATGATGTCATAGGCGTGTTTCGGAGAGACCACCCGGTAGTGGTCCCACTGCGGTATCGTGTCGGGGAACTCGGGTGACGGCGAGGCCGTCGCCTTCAGAGGGCGGTTGATGGTGATGGCGATGTAGCCGTCCTCGGCGAAGAGCTGCGCGCTGCGCACGAGGAAGTTTTGACCCGCCTGCGTGACGGTGCCCGTGCCCGCGTTCCCCATGATGCCCGTCTGCAGAATTCCTCCGGCAATGAGCACCACGATGCCCTTGGGGGTCTGCTTCGGAGTATGCACCATGTATCGAAGAAGAATTTGCTCGCCCGTGTCGGCCGTGCGATGGCCGATCAGTTCCTTGTAGACGCCGCAACTCGCGGAGTCGATGCGCACAAAGGGAGACGGATCGCTGTCCTTCGTACAGGGTTGATCAGAGACCGCTTCCGCCATGCCCGGCGCCAGCGGCAGGAGCAGGAACGTGATAGTTGCGACGATCTTCGCGACAAGTTGCACAGAAGTTCTTGGCATCGAAACCTCCTCGGGTGCACGAAGGATTCGTGCCATCGGGGGCGCTTCCTCGCCCGGAGGAGGCGCGTGAACGCCCGGAGCGTGGACGCCGCGGTCTACGATCTCATCGCGCGGCGAGCACGACGAGCGGGATGTCGCCCACGGTGGTGATCCGCGCGGCGCGCAATTGCCCCTTGCTCTCCTCGATGCGCGCCCACTCCTGCAAGGAGGAGGGCGATGAGATCCTGCGCATGCTTATCGCGGGCCGCGCATGCTCCCTGCGGGCTCTCGATGACGGTCGATCCAGTAACCCCAGAGGACAAACAGCCATCCGGCGAGGGCGCTTGCCGCCAGTGTCGTGACGTTCGGCGGGGGCGGGCCGAACGAGGAAGCAACGTAGATGACGACCAGCGATGCGGCGAAGGCCCAGAAGGCGTAGCGTCCGACGGCATCGCGCGCCGCGGTCGCTCTCACGTACACGACGATTCCGAGGACAAAGAGGCCGAGCTCCACCAGCCAGGTGCCCGGGATGGAGTTCCACAAACCGAAGCCGAACCGCGCGCTGCCCCCGGGAAACAGCGGGAGATCGGGCCGGTGGACGATGAGGTCAATGATCCAGTGGCTCACGACCACGCCCCCGACGATCCACGCGCCGCGACTGTCGCGGCGGAGCAGCCAGTACAGCCCGCCGATGACGAGCGCCCATCCGATGAGGGTCGCCAGGCTGTGTGAGATCGGATAATCCACGAACTCCAACGGGGTTACCGCGGTGATGCCGGGCGTGATCCGGACGTGCTCGACGCCGGCCAGCAGCAGCACCGGCCAGAGCAGATCGGCGAACTGGGCGGCGAGCACCAGGGTGCCCAAGGACCCCCTTGGAGCCGCCTTCTTCGCCCCCATGGCAACGGCGTAATGACCGAGGAACACGTGAGACCTCCCTCCTGCAATCCTGCCGCGGATTTCCGTATCGTTCTTGGGGAACCGAGAAGTCCCTGGTGCTAGGCGGCGCGCAGCTCCGAGGTGCAGTTCGGACACCGCAGGGCCTTCACCGGGATGGTGCTGACGCAGTACGGGCACTCCTTGGCGGCCGGGGCCGCCGCCGGCTGGGGCCGCATGCGGTTGACCTGGCGGATGACCAGGAACAGGACGAAGGCCACGATGACGAAGTCGATAATCGTGTTCAGGAACAGCCCGTAGTTGATCGTCGGCGCGCCGGCCTCCTTCGCCGCAGCCAGGGAGGGGTAGTCCGTTCCCGAGAGGTTGATATAGAGACCGGAGAAGTTCACGCTGCCCAGCACCCGGCCAATCGGCGGCATGACGATGTCGTTGACGAACGACGTGACGATCTTGCCGAAGGCAGTGCCGAGGATGAAACCGATCGCCAGGTCCAACAGGCTGCCGCGCATCGCGAAGTCTCTGAACTCCTTGAACATGACAGGCTCCCTCCGAATGGGTGTAGCTGGGGAGTGCGGGGGGCCAGGGAGTCCTCCCGGTCCCCCGCCGGCGAAGTGGGGCGATGGCCCGGCTAGCCTTCCTTCTTGCCTTTGCGCTTCACGTCCTGACCGTGGGCTCGCTTGAACGTTTGGATGTCCTTGAAGCGTCCCTTGGCGTCGCGCACCGCGTAGAGTTTCTTCCTCGAGCTACTCTTGTGTGTCGTACGCTTTGCCATTAGTCCCTCCTGACCCGAATTGTCCGCCTCCCTGGCATCTGCGATGCTTGGTGCGTCGTTCGAATGAGCATCTTCCTACTCCTGCCTTCGTAATGCCGGCCGTCACCACTCACGGTCGGTCTCACCTCTGGATGGGTGAACGGAGTCGATCTGCTGTGTGTGCTAGAATGGGGCACTGATGCCCTGGCAAACGGTGGGCTCGCTGCTCGGTGTGTCGTTTGCGTCAGGCCTGAACCTCTACGCCACGGTCGCGACGCTCGGGCTCATGCACCGGTTCGGTGTGATCGAGCTGCCGCCGGGTCTGACGATTCTCGCCCACACCGCCATCCTCGCTGTTGCGATCGTGCTTTACACGGTCGAGTTCTTTGCGGACAAGATCCCGTGGGTGGACAGTGCGTGGGACTTCCTGCATACGTTCATCCGGCCGCCCGCCGTGGCGGTGCTGGCCTACGCGGCGACGGTGCAGACTCCGGGTGAGTGGCGTCTCACTGCTGCGCTCCTGGCTGGAGGCGTGGTCCTGACGTCGCACGGCGTCAAGGCCACGACACGAGCGGCGGTGAACACCTCACCGGAGCCGTTTAGCACCTGGGTGCTCAGCGTCCTCGAGGACGCGATCGCGATCTTCCTGGCCTGGCTCGCCGCCTCTCAAGCGCGTCCTCCGGCGCTTCACCGGCGCGGACCGGCGACTGCCCCAACGACCGTCCCCGTAACGAGTAGAATCCGGCATTCTGCCTGGTTCTGGACACAGCGCTGCCTGCGCGATGTGCCTTTCCTCCATCTACCTCCCCACAACTCCTAGGGTCTTCGCCAACCAGTCTGCCATGCGAGGCCTGACGATCGGGTAGAGGTTGTGGCAGCAGTGGTTGCCGTCCGGCTCAATAACAATGTCTTGAGGGACATGGCGAGTTGCCGCTCGAAGCCTCTCGACATGATCGCCAGGCAACACAGTGTCCTGGGCTCCGTGCAGAACGTACAGGGGGCATGCGATCTGCTCGGCGATACCTTGAAGGGACACCGCCTCGTCGTAGAATTCCCGCGCTTCGCTTTGGTCCTTTAGGCCCGCAATATGGACGAAGCCGGCCCGTGTCAACTCGGGAATGTGATCCCAATGGCGTAGATCGTTCAGTGCCCCCCATGCGACACATGCGCGAAGTCGGTGGTCGAAGGCTGCACTTCGGACTGCCAGGTAGCCTCCGAGGCTGCGGCCCAGGATTCCCATCCGCTGCGCGTCGATCTCGTGTCGCGTCCCAAGGTAGTCGATCACCGCGGATGTGAACGATTCGATGTCTGGACGGAAACGCACCTGAGAGAACATCTCCCCTTGACCAGGCCCATCGAAGGCCATCGTAGCCATGCCCCGCTGCGTGCACATCTCCTCAAACCTCCGACTCTCCTCCTTCGTGCTCTCCAGTCCACCAAGCAGTACCACACAAGGGACGGGGCCCGGAGCGGGAGGTAGTCGGAGAAACCCAGGGATCCGCCATGGGCCGTGGACGATTTCGACACGCTCCGCCGGGGGGTCGAGAAGGGGGGCCGCACTATTGTACAGTTCGGCCTTCCGTCGTTGTCCGCTCGCACGCATGTCAGGATCATGGAACCAAAGGAACTGCGCGTAGTGGTAGTACAAGCAGGCCAGCCAGTAGAACTCTCCCGCTGTGACCTGCGCGCGCGCCGCTGCGGCCTCGCCGGCGAGATCCTCGTACCGCGCGCCCGTGGCCGCCCAAGCGCCAAACCAGTCGCGCCATGTGCTTATCTGCTTGAGGATTCGCTCGAGATCCGGCGCATGGACTCCATCACCCACGAATCGTCCATCGTGCGCGCGTAGCACAGCATTGACAACATCTCTGCTCATAGGAATCCATGCCTCCGCTCAAGACAAGGAATGGCGACCATTGCGACGAATGCGCACGGCATCGGCAGCGCATCAAATATGATCGACGATGTGTTCTACGGGGCGACTGTCGGACGTCCCTCCAGGGAGTTGAACTGCTGTAACGGCTACGGAAGGTGCCCGACACTAACAAGGCGGTGAGACCGATGCAGGAACCTGACATCATGCTTGACGCGTCGAGAAATGCACTCGGACTCACTGCTGAATTACCTGACGGTGAGCGCCGCGCCAGGTGGAAACGCCTGGACGAAGCGCTGCTCCGTAACGGGGTCGATGTGGCGCTAGTGTTCGGGTCGCCTATCGAGCCGACCTGGATCCGGTATCTGGTCAATTATGTGCACCCATTCATCCTCGACGAGTCCTTCGCCGTATTCAGGCCGGGTCGTGAAGAACCGCTTCTTCTCATCGATCGCCCTTGGTTTGTCGACCATGCCCGGCAGATGACGCATCTATCCGACATCCGGCTCTTCCCGTATGTGGAGTTCCAGTGGGCCTTTGACCAGCTCGTGGAGCAGTTTGCCGGCCTGTTTCATGAACTCGAATCATCACGCGGGCGCATCGGTATTTGTCACTTGGATATGCCCACGGTGTACTATCGAGCGCTGATGAAGGCCGCCCCTCACGCCGAACTTGTTGACATCACCGCGGTTCTCAATGATCTGTTGGAACACAAGTCACCTTACGACCAGCAGATGATTCGCCGGGCGGCGACGATTGCCGATGCCGGAATGATGGCTGCTCTCAAGACATGCGGGGCCGGAGTCCCAGAATACCGAGTCGGCCTGGCTGCAGAAGAGGCAATGGCCGCCGCCGGGGGAGAGTTCGGTACCGGAGTGACCGTACGTACCCACATCTACGTGGCCTCCTCGAGCAAAATCAGAAGCAACGTTCGGCCGTACAAATACACCGCCCGTCGATTGGAAAAGGGGGACATGTTCTTCATCGACCTTTCCGCCTCGTTCCGCGGCTATTACACGGATTTCTGCCGCACCGTTGTGGTCAGTGCTCCGAGCCCTACCCAACGGCGAATGTACGACTGCACAATGGCCACACACCAGCGGATGATGGAGGCCATGCGGCCCGGCATCTCCGGCGACGAACTGTTTAGAATCGGAAGGAAGGTTGCTACGGAGTGGGGCTTCCAGGAGGCTGACATCAACAACGTTTGGCTTGGCCATGCCACCGGGATCATCTTGTCTGAGCCGCCGTTCTTTGCCGAAGGTGAGAAGCGCGTACTTCGGGTCAACACGTTTGCCAATATCGAGCCGGGGATCTTCATTCCTGAGTTTGGATCGACCTCGGTCGAGGACACACTGTGGATTACCGACGATGGTACAGAACTTGTGACGCAGACACCGCGTGAACTGCACGTAGCATAGAGTCAAGGCGGCTAGAACGTCCACTTGAGGAGGGGTCCGATGCGGAAATCGCGGGGAGTCATAGTCTTGATCCTGATGTTGACCGTGCCGCTGGCGTTGGGATGGGGTGGGGTATCGGCGGCCGCGCCGGACCAGTTCAAGGTCGGTTTTGTCTTCAACACCCCACTCGGGGACCCCGGATGGACCACTCGTCAGAACGCCGGGCGAGTATGCTTGCAGGAACGGCTGCCTTGGGTCGAGACGAGTTTCGTTGAGAACGTACCCGAGGGCGCGGATGCCGAGCGCGTCATTACTCAGCTCGCGCGGGCGGGAAATCGCCTCGTCGTCGGTGCAAACTTCGGATACATGGACACGCTTATCGCGGTGGCGCAAAAGTTCCCGAACACCCACTTTCTCCATGCGGCCGGCTTCAAGACTGCGCCTAACGTGAGTACCTACCATGGGCGCATGTACCAGGCCCAGTATCTTGCCGGAGTCGTCGCAGGAAGGGTGGCGAAGAAGAGTCCCATTGGGTTTGTGGCGGCAGTTCCCATTCCTGAGGTCGTTCGCGATATCAACGCCTTCACTCTTGGTGCGCGATCCGTAAACCCGCAGGCCCGGGTCCGAGTTGTCTGGGTGAACGCTTGGTACGACCCCGCGCGTGAGCGGGAGGCGGCGAACACGCTCGTTGATGCCGGGGCGGATGTGGTCGCGCACTTCACCAATTCGGCGGGGCCGCTCCAAGCCGCTGCGGCCCGCGGCATCCACGGCATCACCTTCCACGCCGACATGAGCCAATTCGGCCCGAAGGCGTTCTTGGTAGCATCGGTTTGGAATTGGTGTCCGATCTTTGTCCGCGCCGCTGAGGGGATCAAGGCAGGCACCTGGAAGAGCCAGCAGATCTGGGGATCTATGGCCGAAGGTGTAGTGGACATCTCGAAGTTCGGACCCGATGTTCCAGCAAGTGTGCAGGCCGAAGTGGGCAAAGTGCGGTCGACAATCGTGGCGGGAACGTTCCGTGTCTTCACGGGTCCGATCAGAGATCAGGCAGGGAGTGTGAAAGTCGCCTCGGGAAAGGCCATGACCGACCCCGAGCTGCTTGGCTTTAACTGGTTCGTCCAGGGTGTTGAGGGGGCGATCCCCAAGTAGCGCATCGCCGCGGGACCTTGGAGCGAGACGTGCCGACCCCGAAGGCGGCGGAACGGAGGCACCCATGCGAGTGAGAGTCGCTGTTGTCCAACCGAACAGCTTCCGGGGTCAGGAGGAGGAGAAGAACCTCGATCGGGCGCTGGCCTACCTCGACGAGGCTGCCCACCAAGGCGCTCGGATAGTCACCTTTCCTGAAGGGTATCCTGGTCCATACAGCAGCCCGCCCACCTGGTCTGCCCATGAGGCCCTCGCCGAGAGAACCCGGCGACATGGGCTGTTCACAATCTATGGGACCGTCGATCCTGTACCGGGTGAGCCGGACACGTATTACCTTGCCCTCAAGTTCCTGGGCCCCGATGGCGGGCTATTGGGAACGTATTACAGAGTCCAGCCCAACACCCCCGAGGTCGATCGTGTGTTGATGGGGGAGAAAGTTATCGCCCCCGGCAGTGATTTGCGTGTGCACGATACCGCAGTCGGCCGCGTGGGCCTGCTGATCTGCTCGGAAATATGGTGCCCAGAGCTTCCCAGGTTGCTCGCGCTCAAGGGGATGGACTTGCTCGTTGCGCCAATCGGCGGTCTCGTCTACGAACTCCGAGAAGCCTGGCGCGCTCTCCTGTGGGCTCGAGCGATAGAAAATCACTGCTATGTACTGACCTCCCAGCATCTATATGGGATGGAAGACGGATTGGCGATGATCGCCGGCCCCGAACGGATCGAAGCAGAGTCCAGCCAGCCTGGTGTGATCACGGCGGAAGTCGACTTGGAGAGACTGGACTGGCTGCGCACGCACACACAGACTCTGCAGCTGCCGAAACCGTATAGGGCAATCCCCGGCCTGCTCCGCTATCGACGGCCTGAGCTTTACCGGCCGCTGGCGGAGCCCATGCAGGACCTGTACGACTTCCATTACTACAAACGGCGACAGCGTCGGTTTGAGTCCTCTCCTCGCTGACCTCCCGGCCGGCGCGATGACAGTGCTCTTCCAACCATGTTCGCGTCGGTGAGCTCGCCCATACTGGTGGAAATGACGGGGATCATCAAACGGTTTCCCGAGGTGATCGCCAACGACCGCGTGGACCTCGTCGTCCGCGAAGGCGAAGTGCGAGCCCTGTTGGGGGAGAACGGGGCAGGGAAGACCACCCTCGTCAATATCCTGGCGGGTCTCTACCAACCGGAGGAAGGTGAAATCCGATGGCGTGGGACGCGCGTCGCGATCCGCTCTCCACGAGATGCGAGCCGACTCGGAATCGGGATGGTTCATCAGCATTTCACGCTGGTGCCCAGCTTCACGGTCGTCGAAAATGTGCTCCTGGGCATTCAGGGACACGGGGAGGCGATTGGGGTAGTTGCGGCACGCCTCGCACAACTCGGACGGGAGTACGGCCTCGCTGTCGACCCGCGCGCGCGTGTCGGACAGCTTTCTGTGGGAGAGCAGCAGCGGGTTGAATTATTGCGGCAACTCTACCTGGGGGCGCGCTTGCTCATCCTGGATGAGCCAACAGCCGCGCTCACCCCTCAGGAATCCTCCCACTTGTTCGAGGTTGTCCGGGCGATGGCCGGCCAGGGCCATGGTGTGATCCTCATTACGCATAAGCTTCCCGAGGTAATGGCCGTCGCGGACACCATTACGGTCCTTCGACACGGCAAGGTGACAGGGTCCCTCCGCCGCGACAGTACCAACGAATCTTCCCTCGCCGCCCTCATGGTGGGCCATGCGCTCAAAGGCGTTGTGGTCGGGCCACGGACGCCGCCAGGTGCTCCGGTCTTCTCACTCGAGGATGTGAGTTGCCTGTCGGACCGCGGGTACACTGCCCTCCATCACTTGACGCTGCACCTACGAGCCGGAAGCGTCCTGGGGATCGCGGGCGTAGCAGGAAACGGGCAGCGCGAGCTCGCCGAAGTGGCCTCGGGACTGCGGCGTCCCGCAGCGGGGCGGATCATCGTCGGCGGCAAGGATCTGACAGGGGCACCTCCGGGGGTCTTCATCCGCGCGGGAGTCTTCCATGTACCTGAGGATCGACTGGGCACAGGCCTCGCGCCTGGCCTCCGGGTTTGGGAGAACCTGAATCTTCGCGTGTACTCGCGGCCCCCGATCAACAGGCGGGGGTTCCTCGACCTCGGGGCGGCACGCCACCATGCCCGTGGGATGGCGGCCCATTTCAACGTGCAGGCCCCATCGCTGGAACTTCCGGTGCGCTTCTTATCTGGGGGCAACCTGCAGAAAGTCGTTCTGGCCCGCGAGCTCTCGTCTGTCCCGGTAGTTCTGATAGCGGCCCATCCGACCCGCGGATTGGACGTCGCCGCAACCGAACTCGTCCATCGTCTCCTCCTGGATGGCCGCCGAGCAGGCATGGGAGTTCTTCTCATCTCGGAGGATCTCGATGAGTTACTCGTTCTTGCCGACCGGATCTTAGTGCTCTATCGGGGTCAAGTGATAGGAGAGACCGCCGCGGCGACAGCCGACCGCCAACTGTTGGGGCTCTGGATGGCCGGCATTCGCCAGGGGGTCGAGCCGTCGCGCGACCACACATCGTGAAGCCGCGGAGCATCTTCTCCTACATAGGGAGATTGTCGCTCGAGCCGCGTTCGTCGCCCCCTCCCGTATGGGCGCGAGTTGGAGCGACCATGGCCGCAGTGGGTATCGCGTTGTTGTTCGGAGGGGTGTTCTTCACCCTCGCGGGACTTTCGCCCCTGCAGCTCTACGGTACGATGGCGCGCGGGATACTCGGTGACGTATACGCGCTCTCTGAGACGGCCGTAAAAGCGATTCCGCTTGCCCTCGCTGCCCTCGGGGTTGCCGTCGCGTTTCGGATTGGATTTTGGAACATTGGGGCCGAAGGACAACTCTACGCTGGCGCCATAGGCGCTACCGCGATTCCTTTGTTCTTCCCCGCGCTGCCTTCTCTCGTGATGCTTCCGATGATGATGCTCGCTTCTGCGCTTGCCGGTGGGGCGCTCGCAGTGCTGGCAGCGCTTCCCCGAATCTATCGCAACGTGAATGAAATCATCACGAGCCTGATGTTGAACTACGTGGTTATCCTATTCTCCGACTATCTCATCTATGGCCCATGGAAGGACCCGCAGAGTTACAATTTCCCATTGACGCCTCTCTACCCGAAGGCCGCACACCTGCCGACATTCTTTGGCACGCGGATGCACCTCGGTGCCGTCGCCGCACTGGTTGCCGCGGCGGTCCTCAGCCTCTTGATCAACCGCAGCCGATGGGGATTCGAGGTACGCTTACTGGGCGACAGTCCGAACGCGGCGCGCTTCGCCGGATTGAATCCAGTCCGCCACATCCTCGTAGCGATGTTGGTCAGTGGCGGTCTGGCAGGGCTAGCAGGCATGACGGAGGTTTCCGGCATCCTCCACCGCCTGCAGCGAGAGCTCTCCCCGGGGTATGGTTATGCGGCCATCATTGTTGCGTGGTTGGCGCGTCTCCACCCCTGGGGAGTGCTTGCCATGGCGATTTTCCTGGGAGCCGTATTCGTAGGAGGGTACAGTCTGCAGACGGCCGGGCTCGCCTCGGCGTCGGTCTTTATGCTTCAGGGCGGGATGTTGTTCCTCGTGCTTATCGCCGACGTCTTCCTTGAGCGCCGCCTCGTCGTTCGACGAAGGGAAGGATCCTGAGGTGGACACAGCCTTTTTGGTGGCGGCGTTGGCCACGGCCATCCGTGCGGGGACTCCTCTCCTCTATGCAGCACTCGGGGCGGTGATCCACGAGCGCGCCGGAGTGCTGAATCTTGGACTGGAAGGTGTCATGCTTGTTGGAGCTGTGACGGGATTCCTGATCGTAGTGCACACCCACTCACTTGCCGCGGCTATCTCTGCGACGTTGCTCGTAGGAGCGCTGCTGGGCGCGCTGTTTGCGATCCTGGTCGTTGGATTTCGAGTGAACCAGGTCGTCGCTGGGCTCGCCCTTGCCCTCTTTGGCGCCGGCCTCAGTGCGCACATTGGCAGTCCGGTGATAGGTCTCCCGGCTCCGGTGGCGTTTGTACCCAGGCCGGTCCCGATCTTGAGCGGGATTCCCGTAGTGGGTCCGATTCTCTTTCGCCACGACCCTTTAGTCTACGCGACCTACGTTCTGGTGCCGCTGCTTTGGTGGCTGTTGTTCCGGACCCGAGTCGGGTTGCGGACACGGGCCGTAGGCGAGGAACCGGGTGCGGCCGACGCGGTCGGGGTCGATGTCTCCAGGGTACGATTTCTTGCGACCGTGTTTGGGGGGATGGTCACTTCCCTTGGCGGCGCGTACCTGTCTCTAGCGTACACCCCCACATGGATAGAGAACATGGTTGCCGGGCGTGGATGGATCGCCCTGGCGCTTGTTGTCTTCTCTGGCTGGAACCCGATCCTCGCAGTGGCAGGTGCGTACCTGTTCGGCGGCGTGGACTCCCTGGGCTTCAGACTGCAAGCCGCTGGGTTTACTACTGTATCCTCGTTCTTCCTACGCATGATGCCCTATGTCCTGACCGTTTTGTTGCTTGTTGTGGTAACGCCCGGCAAGATCAAGGGTATCCCCAAGGCACTCGGTGCACCATATCGTCGCGAGCAGCGGTAGCTCGCCTTTGGTCTCACCGTGCCGTCGATTGGGCCGGTCCCCGGCGCCGCCCCAGGAGCAGGACCTTGTGGCTGTTCTTCAGCGCCTGTCGGACGGCCGGCTCGTCCATCCACTCGGGGAAGGGGATTCGCGCCGGGGTCGGCCTGATCGTCACCTCCGCGAGGCTCCCGTCCTCGATCATCGGACGGACATGGCGCTCTATCGCGGTGTCGGCGAGCGTGTACCCGTGGTTCATGAGCACGGCGATCTCGGCCTTGGAGAATGCATCGAGGTCCGTGCGCACCTTCGAGATGACTTCGTGGACCAGGCGCTCGGGATACGCGCTGGCGTGCTGACCATAGTGCACCGCCACGCTCCGGATCCCCCAATAGGCCCCCAGGAGCTCCTTGTTGATGAAATTTGAGATGAGCCAGCGCTTCCGCAGCGCCCGGGCCTGGCTGTCCACGATCGTCACATAGCGCTGCAGCCGCCAGAAGACGCCCCGGTCGGCATCTGGTTCGAAGGACCCGCCCCCGTCGGAGACCAGGACGACTTGATAGCTCTTCCACACCGGCTCGAGGCCGAGGTTGTCATACACGCCGCCGTCGCTGAGTCGGATCCCGGCCACGATGCGGCCACGGTCGGCACCCCGATAGCTTCCATCAACCATATCCTCCGGGCGGAGCCGCAGGGGGAGGGGGTTGAACACGGGAGGGAAGCACGACGAGGCGGCCACGGCGCGGGCAAGCGGCCAGTCCGGGAGCGGATGGAGATAGCCTGCCTGGTAGTCGCCTGCCCGTCCCTTGATCCCATCACGCGTGAGCGAGTCGAAGATCCAGTTCACACCGAACGCCACGTCTGTGGCGTTAATCAGGAACCGTGGACGGTCGGGGAGATCCGCGAGCCGCAACCGCGTCACATGCCGCTCGTACTGCCCGGCGAGGGTCTCCACGCCAGTGCTGTCCCTCAGCCAGTTCCAGGGGAGGAGCCGGTTGAGGATGGGCCAGGTCCGGACGTTCCGCGCAGCGATGTCATGGAACGGTGCTTCCACTCTCTCCCGCCAACCGCTGAATGTGGTTCCAGAGCCCGGCCAGGGCCGGATCCGCTCGGCGAGATGGGCGGCCAGGATGCTGCCGCCGGAGACCGAGGTGATCGCATCGACCTGAGAGAGGAGGCCGAGCTCGTTTAGCCGGCGCAGCGCTCCCAGATGGAAGAGCGCCGCCCGGTATCCGCCGCCCGACAGGCACAACGCCACTCCGCGGCGCCGGGATTTCTCGAGAGGCAGGTATTCGCTCAGGAAGCCCCCACCTCTGTGGGCACCTGGAATCCGCGCCGTTCCATCTCTCCCCAGCTGCGATGCCTCCGCAGGAAGTCGAGCAGCCCGCGGAGCCGCCACAGCACCGTGAGCTGGCGGAAGCCGAGCGGCTCCAGACAGGCAAACGCAAGCAGGATCAGCCGCTCGCGCATCCTCGTGTACCGCCGAAAGCTCACCTCCTCCAGCACGAACGCAAAGACTGTAAGGATCAGGCCGAAGACGTATGCTACCAGGAAGAACAGCACAGCAAACTCCACATCCATCCACCCCAGCACGAGCCCCGAGGCGATGCTGAGGAGTCCAACCGCCTCGACGATCGGGGCGAAGAGCTCGACGAAGATGAAGTACGGCAAGACGACAAGCCCGAGGGCGCCGTAGCGGTGGCTGAGGACGGCCGACCGGTGGCGCCAGAGCGCGTCCGCCAGGCCGTTGTGCCAGCGGGCCCGCTGCCGGCCCAGTACCGCCAGCGACTCTGGCACCTCCGTCCACGCTACGGGATCGGGGATGAACTCGACGGCGCGGCGTGCGCCCGTCTCATAGCCATGGCGGCGGAGGCGGAGGATCAGCTCCATGTCCTCGGCCAGCGCCCCCGAGGCATACCCACCCGAGGCGATAACTGCTTCGCGGGAGAAGAGGCCGAACGCGCCCGAGATGATAAGGTTCCCGCCGAGGCGGTTCCACCCCAGCCGGCCGAAGAGGAACGCGCGCAGGTACTCCACCACCTGGAACCGGGCGAGCGCCCGGCGGGGCACCCGCGGGGCAACCACACGCCCCCACTTGATCCGGGAGCCGTTGGCCACGCGGATCGTTCCACCCGCCGCGGCCACGTCGCTGCGCGCCAGGAAGGGCCTCACCATGCGCTGGAGCGCGTCCGGCTCCAATAGTGTGTCGGCGTCGATGGCACAGACCAGCTCCGCGGAGGCGGCGTTGAGGGCGTCGGCCTTTCCCCCGTTCGCCTTCTGGACGACGACCAGATGTTGATGGACCCGGGAGCGATAGATAGCCCGCACCGGCCGGGTGGCCAGCCTGCGCCGGAAGATCGGGTGGATCTGGACCAGGGCAAACTTCTCCACGAGCACGGCCATGGTCCTGTCGCGCGACCCGTCGTCGACGACGACCACCTCCAACGCCGGGTAGCTGTGCGTGAGCAGAGCCAGGACGCTTTCCCCGATCGTGCGCGCCTCGTCGTGGGCAGGGACCAGGATGCTGATCTTCGGAGCGACGCGCGACCGAAGGATCCTCCACCGGCTCTCGCCGCGGACCTTGAGCGCATACTGCCACATCTCCCCCACGGCCGAGACGAGGAGTAGGCCGTAGAAGCCGTTGACCACGAGGAAGTAGACGAGGATGAACCACTGCAGGCGCACCAGGATCTGGCTGGCCACATCCGCCCCGTGCATCGCGGTTACTCCGCCGTCCCCGGCAGCCCCAGGACCTGTTTCGCCATGTCGGCGGCGAACCGGTCGTCGCTGGTCAGGGCCCGGCGCAGGAGCAGCGTGCCGGGCGCACCCATGGCGCGGAGGGCCAGGGCGGCTTCGCGACGGACGACCCAAGCCTGGTCGCGCAGGAGCAGGCTCACCTTGGGTGACGCGGGCCAGTGGCCCAGCCGGCCGAGCCCTTGCGTCGCCGCGGCACGCACTCCGGGGACCGGGTCGTCCAGCAATGAGGCGAGTACGGGACGTCCGCGCCGTCGCCGATGGCGGCCAGCACGGTGGCGGCCTGCGCGCGCATGCCATCGCGCGGGTCGCAGACGAGCGCCAGGGCCGGAGTGCGGAGACGCGGGCCTGGGATGCCGGCGGCCACCTGGAGGGCGGCTTCGGTGGCCCGCTTCCCGGCGAGGTGATCGACGAGCGGCCCCTCCACGGCGCGTCCGAGACGCTCGAGCGAGTCCTGGGCGCTGAAGCGGCACAGGCCCCAGGGATCGCTCAGCAGCTCGAGCAGGTCTTCGATCACGGCCGGATCGGGATGCTGGCCGGCCCATTCCGCGGCCTGGGCCCTGACTTCGGGATGCCGGTCCTTCAACAGGCGCGGGACGGCGGTGCTCCCTCCTCCGATGAGGCTGAGAAGGCGCGCCGCGTGGAGGCGCCGCCGCCCGGCGCCGTCCAGGCTGCGGGCGAAGGTGACGCAGAGCTTGGTCTGGACGCGCGCGGACAGCGAGGCCAGCCACGCCGTGTCTGCGTCCGGGACCGTCTGCCCATCCGCCACGGCGGTAACTAGCGCGCGCCCGCGCGCCAGCAGCCGCTCAGTCCTCCGGGCGTACCACCAGCGCCGGGCGTGCAGTCCGACGAGCACGAGAGCGGCCGCGGTCAGCAGTGCGACCTCGGAGGTGAGGACCAACATCAGCAGAGAGTGGGAGACGTCGGTCATGTGTCCAGCGCGTGCCGGATCCGCTGCATGAGGATTGGAAGGCTGAACGGTTTGGCGACGTGGTCAAGGGCGCCGAGCTCCAGCGCGGTGAGGATTTCCGCCTCGCTCGATCGCATCGTGAGCATGATGACCTGCGACGGGCCGAGGACCCCCTGCGCGGCAAGCCGCTTGAGCACACTGAGACCATCCAGGCCGGGAAGGTCTACGTCGAGGAGGATGAGCCGGGCGTGGCCGCCGCCTGAGCCGATCAGCGCGTCCGCGGCGGTCTGTCCGTCGCGGAACCACTCCGTGCGGTATCCGCGCGTGTGCAGGGCGTTGATGAGGAGGGCGGCCAGGGGTTCGTCGTCCTCCACGATCGCCACGTCGACGCCGCTGGGCTGCTCGTCCGAATCCCGCCATCCCGCGGGCAAGACCCGGTTACCCCCGCTCTTCCGCGCGGCGGTCAGCGCCTCCGCCGCGGCGCGGACGAGCGCGCTCAGCTGCGTCCCGTCCTCCGGGTATTGGGCGACGCCGGCGCTCATCGTGATGGCCGATGGTGTCCCGGTCCCCGCCCCGAACTCCTCGTGGCGGATCTGTTCCAGCACTTCGGCCAGCCGGTGGACCCCCTCCATCCTTCTCATCCCGTAGGTGACGACGAGGAACGCGTCGCTCTCCCAGCGGGCGACGATGTCCTCCCCGCGGAACGTCTGAAGCAGCGCTTCACTTACGCGGCGGAGGGCGCGGTCCCCGGCCGCATACCCGAACACCGTATTCAGCTGCGTGAGCTGGTCGATGTCAAGCATCGCGGTACAGACCGGCTGGCCGTGACGGCCGGCAAGCCGGAAGAACTGCGTTGCCACCTCGCGCACCTTGCGCTGGCTCGCCGCTCCCGTCAGCGGATCGACATCGGCCACTCGCTTGAGCGCGCGCGTGCGCTCCAGGCGGTTGGTGATCCGGGTGACCAGCGCCGGTCCCGGCCGCGGCCCGGAGATGCAGTCGTCGGCTCCGGCGGCAAAGAGCTGTGTGACGGTGTCCGCATCGGCTGCCGCCGTCAGGAAGATGACCGGCAGGGGCGCCCAGCGCGGGTCATTCCGGAGGGCCCGGGACAGCTCGGGTCCGCTGGCTTCGGAGAGCGCGACATCGAGGATGAGCAGGTCCGGGACGCGCTCCTCCAACACCTCCCAGAATCGAAGCGGGTCCTCGAGCGCCGTGACGGTCATCCCCTCCGAGCGGAGCGCACTCTGCACCGAGGCCAGCCGCGCGGCGTCGGCATCGACGATCATGATCCTGGCGCCGCTGCGCTGCTGCTGGCTGACCACGTGGGCGACCGTGTCCATGATCGTCTGGGCCGCTGAGGTTTTCCGCAGGAAACCGCGGCCTCCCAGGCGCGCCACGTCGACCCGACCGATCACCGCGTACTCATCGGCGAGCACCAGTACCGGGAGGTCCGGCTGCCCGTTGAGGAGCTCCTCGAGGAAGCCGGTCGCACGCTCGCTGTCACCGAGGACGGACAGATCCAGGAGCACGGCATCCGGGCGTCGATCAGCAATCTCAGCCTGCGCTTCGGCGGCATCCATCGCCAGGACCGTCTCCACCCCCTGCGCGACCCCTTCGAAGACGAGGCGCTCCGCGAGGTCGGCGTCGCCGCTGACCATGAGGCAGAGGATCGCATTCTCGGCGACCAGCGCGGCCGAACCCTCGAGGGGCCCACGCTCCAGCTCCTGGCGCAGCGAGACGCTCAGTTCCGAGAGCCTCAGGACCTCTCGCTGCTGCAGGTGCTGCCCGTTCTGAAGGAGGTACGCGGCTTCCCGCGCCAGGCGCGCGCCCTGGAGAAGGCCGAACGTCCCTGCCGAGACGGCCAGCTGGTGCGCCTCAGTCCCGGCCCGCTTGCGGAGGGGCTCGTCCAGCCTGTCTTCCAGGAGCGCAATGGCCGTCTGCTCGAGGACGGCCAGCCGCTCGATGTTGGTGTCCTTGTGCCGTTCCCAGAGCAAGCGATGGACTGCGTCAGACCCCACTGGCGCGGCTCGCGCCGGGTGTCCGGCCGGGGCTGCCTGCGCGCCGGAGCCCCATTGGCCTGATCCGACGTACCGCTGTGCGTGCCGCGTGGTCCGGTCATCTCAGCCAGAGGCGAAGTTTGATGTAAGATCTGGTGAAGTTCCCTCCAAGAGGTGGTACCCACCCGATACGCTGGATAGACACCGGCACCCACGGAACGTCAGGCGGGTCCGCACCCGCCGCGTCGCCTCGTTCTCCGGGTCACGCCTCCCGTCTCACTGAGAGCTCGGTAGGAAGTGCCGATCCAGGACGTAGCGCGCGGTGCGACGGCCCAGCGTGGCGCCATCCACATCCGCCGAGCGGAAATGGTAGCCGATGTAGATCCGCGCTTCGATCACTTCCTTCAGCGCATCGCCTACCCTGGCGAACCGGCGCGTCGTATTCGTGACCGTGCTGTCCATCACAAACGGCACCTCGGAGGAGCCGAAGAAGATCTCGATGCTCTCAACGAGGGACCCGGTCGCGCACCCATGGCCCGAGGGGTGCTCTGGATGCGCCGCGGTAGGAAGCAGGGGCTCCCACGTCGGATCCGCTTCGGTGGCCGGGTTGCCGTCATCCGCGGCACGCCGGATGGCCTGGATGGGACGCCAGAAGCTGTAGTAGCTCTTTGCGTTCCAGCACCCGATGATCGCGTCTGCCCCCGACGTCCAGGCCATCGCGAACAGCCGGACCTTGTCGGCAAAAAGGAGACTCCGCGCCTGGGCGAGCGCGAGGAGGGCTCGATTCATCTGCGCCCCCGGGTTCTCGGTCCAGAACAGCCCGATCTCGCGCTGCTCCGGTGTACGGACGGTGCTGGTGCGACTTCCCAGTCGCTTCACCTCGTTGAAGTCCTCGGCATAGCGGCCGCTCTCGAGTGCCGGCGGTCCGGCCGGCCGGAACTGCGAGGCCAGACGAATCCCGAATGGACGAACAGAGCCGATCCACGGGAACACATAGCCCGCAAATGCCGGAGGGGCGGGGTCCCACATCCCGGGGAGCGTCCCCGGCGTGTACGGCACGGCGGCGAACCGTCCATCATTCGCCCGGGCTTTGAGCATCTCCGCCGCGGCGCGCGCCCCCGCGGCCGCCCCCATGGTCTTCGCCCGGCCCGCCGGGACCCGCTCCAGCGACTGCGCCAGCCGCGTGTCGAGTTCGGCGCGCTGGGCGGGAAACACCCCCACCGGCACGTCGTGGGCCGCCGTCGCCACCGCGGCCTCAACGGAACCTCCCTCTGCCTGCGGGATTCCAGAGTTGTACCGGGCGTACCGTCCGGTAATCGCCACGACAGCGTCGTAGATGGCGAGGTGCACGATGGCCATGTGGATGATGGCCACCGGCGGCGGATTCCCCGCCACGGCGACGATGCTTCGCGTCGCCTGCCGGTTCCACTCATCGAAGGTGTCCCCGGGGGCTGGCCCCTGGGCGGCTAGGCGGACAGGACTCGCTGCCGCAACAACCAAACCAATG
>Ga0209341_10002023_pt1 | contig 19577 bp, 22 predicted proteins | sample RifCSP13_2_FD_184020 | JGI IMG/M metagenome (GOLD analysis project Ga0209341, IMG submission 184020) | Soil microbial communities from Rifle, Colorado - Rifle CSP2_sed 13_2 (SPAdes) (version 2) | ecosystem: Environmental > Terrestrial > Deep subsurface > Rock core/Sediment | place: Rifle... | reverse complement strand
ACACAGCAGCGCGCCTGCCGACGGACGAGGAAACTCTCATCATTCAAAAAGCGCTCAGTTGTGTCGCGCGAGTCAACGACCGCTTCGGCCGAGGTCGGATAGCGCAGGTGCTTGCAGGCTCGCGCTCGAAGGAAGTGCTCGATGCCGGCCTTGACCGTCTCTCCACCTACGGATTGCTGTCTGAGTTGGGGGCGGACTATGTATGGAGCCTGCTTAACGCGTTGATCCGGGCCGGTTGCATCGCTGTCAGCGGCGGCCAGTACCCCACGATTTCGCTAACCCCATTGGGGGGTGAGGTCATGCAGCGCAAGAAAAAGATCCCGCTTCTCCTGCCTGCTCGTGTTGATTCAAAGGCGGTAAAGAGCGCCAAGGCAAAACCCGTGCGCGCCGCTGACCCTCGAGAAGTAGGGCTCAGCAACAATAAATTATTCGAGGCTTTGCGAAAATGGCGGCGGGAGAAAGCCGCCGCTATGGGCAATGTGCCGGCCTATTTGGTTTACACGGACCAGACCTTGCAAGAGCTCACTCGGCGCATGCCGCGGACGGAAGCCGACTTGCTTCAGGTACCTGGCATTGGCCTGGCCAAGGCTCGCCAGCTCGGGGCCGAGACGCTGGCAGTGATTCAAGAGTTCGTGAGGAAGAGTGTTTAGGCTTTCAAATGATCGGAAATTGCTTTTTGGCCCCTACGTTTCAAGAACCCGATTCTCCGAGACGACCACCTGCTGGACCGCCCCCTCAGAGCCTCAAGCGAACGAGCCACAGGGATCGAGCCGACTCGGATCGCTGCTTTGAGCGCAGATTATCCGCTAAGGTGTTCGTATGTCAACTTCGGGGTCACACACAACGTACCCTTGACTTCCAGGGATAGAGAGCCTAGTTTAAGAGGTAACCTTGGGCTTCCAAAGGAGGCTGAGATGACAACCGAATCACCTGAAATCACTCAAGAAACAACTGACAAGCTGGAATTGAAGTTGACCGAAAAAGCGATTGCCCAGGTGAAGGCCATTTTGGCACGGGAAAATCTCACCGGCCACGGGCTTCGGGTCTCGGTCGTCGCTGGCGGATGCTCCGGGTTCTCCTACGGCCTCGACTTCGATAACCAAGCGAAGCCGGACGATGTCGTAGTGGAGCTCGACGGCCTCAACGTCTACCTCGATTCATCGAGCGCCAAACACCTCAAGGGAACCATCATCGACTACGTGAGCGGTCTCAACGGGGCCGGCTTCAAATTCACCAATCCCAACGTGACCGCGACCTGCGGATGCGGCACATCTTTCTCGGCCTGACTCGAAACTATCAGCCGTTAGCAGACAGCCATCAGGACTGGGTCCTGTTTGAACGATTTAAACGTTTTGAACCGTTCAAGTCGTTCAAACCGTTCAAGCCGTCACTGCCGATGACTTTGTTTTCCTTTGACTCTCTCACCATATCTTGCTACGAGAGAAGAAAAATTCTTTGGTGGAATGGTTGAAGGCGGTCCGCATCCATGAGCACGGCGGAGTAGACAAACTCCGCTATGAAGAGGTCCCAGAGCCGAAACTCAGCTCACCCATGGAGGCTATCGTCCAGCTCAAGGCAGCGGCCTTGAACCGCATTGATCTATTGAACCGGGCGGGAGTGACTGGAATAGAGATCTCCCTACCCCACATTTTGGGAGCGGATGGTGCCGGTATCGTGGTTGAGGTCGGCGAGCAAGTGAAGAACGTAAAAAAGGGCGATGCCGTCTGCCTCTATCCCCCGAGCGGCTGCGGCCAGTGCGAGTTCTGCATCACGGACAGGGATTTCATGTGCATTCGCCTGCGCGCGCTGGGAGAGAGATTAAAAGGGACCTATGCCGAGTATGTGAAGCTTCCTGCAGAAAACTGTTTCGCCATCCCACCGGGACTCTCCTTTGAGGAGGCCGCGGCCTTTCCCTTGGTTTTTGTCACGGTATGGAGGATGTTGATTACCAATGCACGGCTCAAACCCGGTGAGCATGTGCTGATTTTGGGGATCGGAGGAGGAGTGGCTACTGCCGCCCTCCAGGTGGCCAAGCAGGCGGGGGCGCATGTTTTTGTCACCTCCAGCAGCGAGGAAAAATTAGAGATGGCTAAGAATTGGGGAGCGGACCACGGGATCAATTATCGCAGGAGCGATTTCACTAAAGAGGTCAGGACCTTAACTGGAAAACGGGGCGTTGATGTGGTGTTGGACTGCGTCGGCGGGGAGAGTTGGGTCAAGAGCCTCGCGGCCTTGGCCAAGGGAGGCCGTCTGGTGACCTGCGGGGCGACTGCAGGCGCTAATCCCCAGACCGACATCCGGCGCATCTTCTGGAACCATCTGAAGATCTTTGGCTCGACTCTCGGGAGCCGGGAAGACTTTCGTCAACTTCTGAGTTTTATGCGGACGTCACAGATCAGGCCGATTATGGATCAGCTTTTCCCCCTAAAAGAGGCAGGGGCCGCCCAGCGTCGCCTCGAAGAGGGCAAACAGTTCGGAAAGATCGTCTTGCAGATCACGGATGAATAGGATATGCGGGTGATCGCTGGAAAGGTCAAGGGGCGCCGGCTCAAAGCCCCCAAAGGGCGCGCCCTTCGCCCTACCGCCGATCGCGTCAAGGAGGCGCTATTTAACATTCTCCCTAACGACCTATCGGGACAAAAGGTTCTGGATCTCTTCGCCGGCACCGGCAATCTCGGCTTTGAAGCCCTCAGTCGAGGGGCGACCGAAGCCCTTCTGATCGATGCCGCGCGCTGGGCAAGAAAAGCGATCCATGAGAATCTTCAAGCCATAGGGCTAGGAGAGAGAGCGAGGGTATGGCAGGCTCCCGTGCTGAAATCCATTCGCGTGTTGTCCCGGAGACGGGAAACTTTTGACCTTATCTTTCTTGATCCTCCCTACGAGAAAGATTTGGTCGGGCCCACTCTGAGGGCGATCGCGGGGGCGGAGATCCTGCGAGAGTCGGGAATCGTGGTTGCGGAGCACAGCGTAAGAGAAAAAGTCGAAGCGAATTACGGTCCACTCAAGCTCCGGGACCAACGACGTTACGGCGCAACGTTGCTCTCTTTTTTCGGCCTTGGTCGTGAAGAAGTTGCCAAAGATAGGGAGACGTAGGAAATGGCGCGAACTAAAGTAGCCCTCTATCCGGGCTCGTTCGATCCCATCACCAACGGCCACATCGATCTGGTCGAGCGCACGCTGCGCGTCTTCGACCGGGTCATCGTGGCGATCGCGATCAACCCCGCCAAGGATAGCTCCCTCTTCAGCACCGAGGAGCGCGTCGAGATGATCCGGGAGGTCTTTAAGGACCTGGGCAAGCGCGTTCAAGTGGACAGCTTCGAGGGGCTCCTGGTTCACTATGCCGAGAGAGTGGGAGCCCAGGTCATCATCCGGGGCCTCAGAGCCATCTCGGACTTCGAATACGAGTTTCAGATGGCGATGATGAACCGCGAGCTCAAGCCCAACATCGAGACGCTGTTCATGATGACCGGAGAATCTTACTTCTACATCAGCTCGCGGTTGGTCAAGGAAGTCGTGAGCCTCGGAGGTGACGTCGCCGCGTTTGTGCCGAAAAACGTTTTGAAAAAACTCAAAGAGAAATTCAAGAACTAAAAGAGCTAAGTTGACCACTCGATGAAGCTGAGTGAAAGGACAAAATTCATCAAACCCGCCGTGACCCTGGCGATCGCCGCCAAAGCGCAAAAGCTCCGCGCCGCAGGGGTCGATCTCATCAACTTCTCGGCCGGCGAGCCAGATTTCGACACCCCGGAGCGGATCAAGCAAGCGGCCATCGACGCCCTGAGAAGAGGGATGACGAAATATACCGAAGTGCGAGGGATCGAGCCCCTGCGGGAAGCCATCGCCGAGAAGTACCGGCGCGAATTCGGTCTCCACTATGATAAGGATGAGGTCCTGGTCAGCTGCGGGGCAAAACATGCCATCTACAATGTTTTCCAAGCCCTTCTTAACAACGGGGACGAAGTCATCATTCCATCCCCCTACTGGGTTAGCTACTCGGACATGGTCCTTTTGGCCGGAGGCGTCCCCAAGATCGTTCCCACGAGAGAAGAAGAGGGCTTCCGTATAACCTCAGACCAGTTAAAGGGCACGCTGACCCCGCGCACTCGCGTGTTTGTTGTCAATAGCCCGTGCAATCCGACGGGCGCGACTTATAGCCGGAATGATCTCGAGGCTCTTGCCCGTATTCTTGAGCCGCACGATTGCCTCGTCTTCTCCGACGATATCTACGAGAAGATCGTTTACGACGGCTTTCGATTCGAAAATCTCGTCACCGTAAACCCAAATCTCCGCGACCGAACGGTCATCTTTAACGGCGTGTCCAAGACTTATGCGATGACGGGGTGGCGAATCGGGTACGCGCTTGGCCCGGCAGACTTGATCTCCGCCGCAGCGAAGATCCAAAGCCAGAGCACGTCCAATCCGACGTCCATCGCCCAGGCCGCGGCCCTCGAGGCAATCCGGGGTCCCCAGGACGAAGTCGAGACGATGGTCACTCAGTTTCAGCGCCGGAGGAACGTTATCGTCGAACGTCTCAACTCCATCCCGGTGCTTCGCTGCTTCAATCCCCAGGGAGCTTTCTACGTCTTTCCCAATATCGGTCCACTTGTCGGAAGAAAGGCCAAAGGGAAGGTCATTAAATCCGCGTCTGATCTGGCTGAATACCTTTTGGAAGAAGCTCGCGTCGCTGGTGTCCCGGGCGAGGACTTCGGGTCCAACGAAAACATCCGCTTTACTTATGCGGCCTCTCTGGAGGACGTCGAAAAAGGCTGTGAGCGAATCAAGGAAGCTATCGAAAAACTTGACTGAGGTCCCAATTTCACTCAAAGGAGGCAAATATGAAGAAACACTACGCATTCGTGTGGTTGGTAATCGCACTAGCCGCCCTGCTTTCCACGGGAAGCTTGCATAACCTAAATCCGTCGATATGGGCGGCCTCAAGTCCGGCCCCCAAACTCCCAGCGATCGTTTCCTTCGCTACCGCAGCCGAAGGCACCACCAGCTATATCGCGGGGGGGGCCTTCGCCAATATTCTAAGCAAATACGTATCCATCAAAGCGACAATCGAGCCCAGTGGCGCGGCGACTCGCTGGGTCCCGCTGATGGCAAGGCAGGAAGTGGACTTTGGCATCCATTGCGCCTACCCGGACATGAACGACGCCTATTACGGGCTTGCCGGCTACCAGAAGATGGGGCCGCAACCGATCCTCAGTTTCGCCGACGGCCATATCGTCCCGTGGGCCCTGATGACCAATGACCCCAACATCAAGACCGTTTACGACCTGAAAGGAAAACGCCTCTACGGAAGGATCGTGGGCCAAAGCTTGTATGAGCGGGGCGTCCCGGCGCTTCTTTCATCTGCGGGCCTGACCGGTCAAGTGGAGGTGGTCACCTTTCCCAACGTCATAGAGGCCGCGCGGGGACTCGTGGAGGGTAGGGCCGATGCATTGCTTTATCTTCCGATGGTTGCGCCGGTGCTTGAGGCAACCAGAGCCAGGCAACTCTATGCGGTGGCCGTTCCCAAAGACGTTGTCGATAAGGTGAACAAAATAGAGCCCGGGCTTATGTTTGGTATCTGGAAAAAGGGCCTGGCCTTTGCCGCCCAAGATACCCCCAGCATGTTCCAAGGCTGCGGGATGGCGGTGCGGGAGACGCTCAGCCCCGCAGTGGTGTCCACTATCTTGAAAACCATTTTCGACCACTACGATGAATACAAAGGATCTCATTCCGTCCTGCCGGAATGGACACCCGCTAACGGAATCCGCATTCATGTTACCCCTTTCCATCCCGGAGCCATCAGCTACTACAAGGAGAAAGGCCTGTGGACGGCTGAAGTTGAGAAGCGGAATCAGGAACTGATCGGGAAGCGGCGGCGCTAAAACCTATGGAAGCCACCGAACTTTTAGACAGATCCGGCGAAGCCCTGGCAGCCGGAAGAGGTCGCCGCTTTTCGGGCTTTTTGGATAAGTTCGTTTCGACTCTGGCGTTTCTCCTGGGCCTCTATATCCTCCTTTATGTGGGGGACGTCTTCAGCTACTTCCGTCTCGAACTCTACGGAGCCCACCGCGCGCTGGTATACACCATAATTCTGATTCTCGTGTTCATGCTGGTTCCAGCCAGTAAGAAGGCCCCGCGTAATCGCGTGCCTTGGTATGACGTTTTGCTGACCATTGGCGGTGGCGTCAGCGCTTTCTATATATTTCTTAACTGGGAGCAGGTGACTCGCTTCTATGGCCAGCCGACCCCGCTCCTTCTCATCCTGGGAGGGATCTCACTCCTGACGACTTTGGAGGCTGCACGGCGCACCGTGGGGTCGGCCGTTGCGATCCTCGGCGCCTTTTTCATAGCCTACGTCCTGTTTGGCAACTACTTCCCTGGCTTCCTCTTCACCAGGGGTTATTCCTACGCGCGCATGATCGGCCACTTCTATACTTCCGATGGCGCCCTTTTTGGCCTGGCGCTGGAGATTTTTACCGTCATCGTCGCCACCTATGTCATTTTCGGCCAGTTCATCCAGGTCTCAGGAGCGGGCGACTTTTTTCTCAAGCTTGGCATCTCGCTGGTCGGACAGTATCGAGGAGGCCCGGCCAAGGTATGCGTCTTTGCTTCCAGCCTCTTCGGCACCGTCTCCGGGAGCGCTGTGGCCAATGTCGTTGTGGATGGGCCGATCACCATCAACATGATGAAGGGCCTGGGTTACCGTTCCGCTTTCGCCGGCGGGGTCGAGGCGGCCGCTTCCAACGGGGGGCAAATCATGCCTCCGGTTATGGGCGCCGCCGCCTTCCTCATGGCCGAGATCCTGGGAATGCCCTACTGGTCAGTGGCCGTCGCCGCGTTTCTCCCCGCCCTCCTGTACTATATAGCCCTTTACTTCATGCTGGACTTTGAGGCCGCTAAAACCGGGCTGCGTGGCTTGGATAAAGAAGAGATCCCCGGGTTTTTTAAGACCCTAAAGGAGGGCTGGTTTTTCATTCTCCCCATTGTCGTCCTGCTCTTTTTTATCGGCTATCTCGGATACAACGTAGCCAAATCAGGCCTCTATTCGACATTGGTCCTAGTGGCAGTCAGCTATCTGCGCAAAGAAACCAGGCTCGGCCCAAGTAAAATAAAGAGCGCGCTCGAGCAAGGAGCCCTGGCCTTCGCGGATCTTGGGCCAGCGGCCGGTGTCATTGGCATCATCATGGCTGCGGTTTCGCTCACCGGCCTGGGGATGACCCTTTCCTCCGGCCTGATCGAAGCTTCCGGTGGTCATCTCTGGCTTTTGCTCGTGCTCACGGCCATCGCCTCGATCATCATGGGGATGGGGGCATCGACCCTGTTAGTCTACATTGTCCTCGCCATGTTTGTAGCTCCGGCCATCACAAAGATGGGTGTGGAACCTTTGGCCGCCCATCTGTTTATTTTTTATTTTGGCTGTATGTCCTTGGTCACGCCGCCGGTGGCCCTGGCCGCGTATGCAGCGGCGGTCATTGCCAAGGCCGACTATTGGAAAACGGGATGGGAGGCAAGCAGGCTCGGGATTGTAGGCTACATTGCGCCCTTCATTTTTGTTTACCAGCCAGCGCTGCTAATGCACGGCTCCGTCGGGGAAGTCCTGCTGGCGGCCACGACAGCGGTGATCGGAACTATTGCCCTCGCTGGAGCCATGGCCGGCTATTGCTTTGGCTCGGTTTTCTGGTGGCAACGCATCCTCTTTGCGGTTGGAGCCGTGACGCTGATCTATCCCGGCTGGAAGAGCGATCTCATCGGTCTGGCGCTGGTGGCGGTCGCGGCGGCGGGGACCGAGCTGACTAACAGACTCGCACGTCGGTCCGAAGTTCCACAACTGAAGTGAAGCGCAACTTAACGGGCGGTAAAGATCGCACAAAGGAGGTCTTCTCAATGACCCAGGGACGCTTCTCTCATGGCCTGACGCTTGTAGGTTTGGCGCTCTGTCTGAGCGCGGATGCGTACGCTCAGGAATTCTATCGAGGTCAGACGATCCGCTTTATCGTCGGATTCTCCGCCGGGGGTGGATTTGATGCCTACACGCGCATGATCGCGCGGCACATCGGCAAGCACATTCCGGGAAACCCTTCGACGGTAGTGGAGAATATGGTGGGCGCTGGAAGCCTCATTGCAGCTAACCATATCTATAACAACACCAAGCCCGATGGGCTTACGATCGGCAATTGGTTCGGATCTCTGATTCTGCAGCAGATTATGGGGGGACAGAAAGGAATCGAATTTGATGCCAGGAAATATGAATGGATCGGGGCGCCGGTCGGAGATAGTAACGTCTGCGCCCTTACGAAGGCAAGCGGCGTCGCCACCATCGATCAATGGTTCGCTGCCAAAGCCCCAGTCAAGATAGGTGGCATCGCGCCGGGGACGGTCAACTCGGACATTCCGAGAGTTCTACAGGCGATTCTCAAACTCCCCACTCAGCTCGTGGAAGGATACAAAGGAACCGCTGATGTCCGCTTGGCGGCGGACTCCGGCGAGGTGGACGGGGGTTGCTGGGCCTGGGAATCAATCAAGGTGACATGGCGCAAAGGGTTGGAATCGGGGAGTGTCAAGGTGATTATCCAGGCTCTGCCCATGAAGCATCCTGAGCTCCAGGACATACCGAACGCTATCGATCTGGCCAAGACGGAGGAGGCACGCCAATTGATCAAGGCAGGACTTAATGATCCCTCTATTGTCGCTCGGCCCTATTCTCTTCCGCCTGGCACCCCCAAGGAGCGCGTAAGGACACTGCGACAGGCTTTTAACGCCACGATGAAGGACCCAGAACTTTTGGCCGAAGCAAAGAAGTCGGGGCTAGACCTCGGCCCCATTTCCGGTGAGGGCGTGGAAAGCACTGTCCAGGAACTATTCAAGATTGACCCCGGCTTAGTAGCTAAGCTGAGAGATATCCTCGTACGCAAGAAGTAGCCGGGCTAGGACCTTTTGGACTTTAGCGCGCTCCCACAATTATGCCCGCCATCCACGAATCTTTCGGTGCTCTCCTGGCGGTTTTTCGATGGGCTGAGTAGACAAAAAGAAGGAGGAATTTCCGAATGAATGGAAGCGACGCCGGGATAGACGAAATTGGGGCAGCGAAGCTCCTTACGCCAGAAGTGACTAAGCAGGCGTTAGGCATAGTTAAGACAGGGAAAATTTATTCACTGGGACAGATCCTGGAAGCCGGAATACCTCAGCTACCCCACCATCCTCCATTCGTCAGAACACCTTACAATACCCCCTATCAGTCTCAGCAGCGCTGGAGAGAGCGCGGGGTAAAGAATGAGCCGGGACCTGCTGCGGAGAGACTGGAGATCAATACCCATACCGGAACACACATCGACGCCATCGGCCACTGGTCCAACTGCAACCGGACTTATTGCGGCCTCGATGCCAGGGAGAATTTTACGGAGAAAGGCCTTGCCCACTTTGGGCTAGAGCACGTGCCGCCCATTGTCACGCGGGGTGTCCTCCTCGATATCGCGGCACTCAGAGGGGTGGAGATGCTGGAAAGAGGTGCCGTAATCACAGCGCAGGATCTCCAGGTCTCTCTTGATCGGAACGGCCTGAGCCTACGTCGAGGCGACGTGGCGCTGATTCGCACGGGTTGGTCCAACTTGTGGGCGAGACGCGATCCACGTTATTGCGCCGGCGAACCAGGCCCGGGGCGCGACGCTTCGGTGTGGTTGGCCGACCAGGGCATCGTGGCCCTGGGCGCCGACACGATGGCCGTCGATGTCGATCCGCCTGAAGACCCAGCTTACCCGCGCATTGGCCACCAGATCCTCTTAGTAGAACGGGGCGTACATCTTATTGAAAACATGAACCTGGAGGAACTGGCGAGGGACAGAGTTTGCGAATTCCTCTTTATTCTTCTAGCCCCCAAGCTCAAGGGCGGGACCGCTTTTCCTGTCCAGCCTGTTGCCATTGCCTGAGCGCGGGCCCTCTAAGACGCTCTCATCGCGCCGTTGTGCTGGACTTAACCAAAGACCGTTCAGTCGACGCATCCCTCGCACCCTCAAATTCCACCCGCAGTTGCCGAGCCACGGGCCGGAATCTAGTGTCGAATCTTTGGTCTACACCCGCTTCTTTTGTAGTGGAAATAGTCTTTTAGGATTGGGCTGTGATCGAAGACGATCGGGGAAGGTAAATTTTCTTCCCGGAAGACTACCGCACGACGGGCATCGTCGGCTCCTTGGGGCTTCCCGCTTGCCGCCGCGATATAAACCGTGGATACAGTGTGATGCCGCGGATCACGGCTCGGGTCGGAGTAAGTATAAAACTGCTCGACCAACTTTACGTCCAGGGAGGTCTCCTCTTTCGCTTCCCGCAGCGCCGCCTGCTCCAAACTCTCTCCGTAATCCACGAACCCGCCCGGCAACGCCCAACCGTGCGGCGGATTCCTCCTCTCGATGAGGACGATGCCGCGGTCGTCCACCTCGATGATGATATCCACGGTCAAAAAGGGATTTCGCCTTTCATGCTCCATATTTCCGCCTTCATCCTTTATCCTTCATCCTTTTTTCTCCCCCTTCCTTGACTCCGCTCCAAACGCCATGTAAAAGGATTGGGTTAACCGTTATCGCGGGGTGGAGCAGTCTGGTAGCTCGCAAGGCTCATAACCTTGAGGTCGTGGGTTCAAATCCCACCCCCGCAACCAAAATTTAGAAGGGGCCGCACAGGCCCCTTCTTGTTTCCTGCCGTCTACACCGACCACACGCTCCCTCAAGGCGCTACCATACGCTGACCTGATATGGCGGGTCAATCAACGCGCCCTGGCCTCCCGATATTGGTGAATCCGGACGATTTCTGCTAGAGTTGCCTTAGAGCGTTTACAAGGGGCCATCCCATGGCGGACGTCCAAAGGCAACTGCGCGCGCTATTGGCCGGCAAAGAAATCCTGCTTGCCCCAGGGGCTTACGACGGCATGGGCGCGAAGCTCATCGAAAAAGCAGGCTTCCCCGTCGTGTACGCAACGGGCGGCGGCATCGCCAGGAGTATGGGATTCCCGGACTTGGGCCTCTTGTCCTTCACGGAAGTCCTTCACAGAGTCAAGGAGATCGTTCGCGCGACTACCCTTCCGGTCATTGCCGACGCCGACACCGGTTACGGCAGCGCGGTAAACGTCATCCGAACGGTCAGAGAGTTCGAAGACGCCGGGGTGGCCGCCCTCCACATCGAAGATCAGATCTTCCCCAAGCGCTGCGGTCACTACGAGGGCCATAGTCTCATCTCTAGCGAGGAGATGGCCGGCAAGATCGAGGCGGCCGCCAGCGCTCGGAAAGAGCCCGCCACGGTGATCATCGCCCGGACCGACGCTCGGTCGGTCTACGGCCTGGAAGAGGCCATCTCCAGGGCGCGGCTCTTTTTACGGGCCGGTGCCGACGCCATCTTTATCGAAGCCCCCGGAAACCTTGCCGAAATTGAGACGATCGTGAAGGAAATCAAGGCGCCGCTCGTCTATAATATGACAGAGAGCGGGAAAAGCCCTATGCTCCCCGTAGCCAAGCTCGCGGCGTTAGGCTTTAAGATCGTCCTGTTTCCTTCGGACCTACAGCGGGCTTTTATCGGAGCAGGCAAACGCGTCCTCGCGGCGAGGCTGGATGGTGATGTAGGCTCATTGGAAGGCATGAGTTCATTCAAGGAACGTGACGAACTTGTGGGGCTTGAAACCTATTTGGAGCTGGAGAAACGCTATGTGCGTTAGGGTCTTTGCCCGGTGGACGCCGGGATTCTTTCTGCTTTCGTTGGCGCTGACGCTAACCGCCCCCGCGCTTTTGAAGGCTCAGGTTTTTCAATGGACCGACCCGCGGGGCGTCATTCATTTCACCGACAACGCAAGCTCAATCCCTGAATCAATCAAGGGCTCAACCCGATTGATTGTCCGCACGGACATGCGGCCAACGAACGAGTCGATCGAAACGACGCCGGCTGCCGTGGAATCCTTCGAAGAGCCCACAGTCCAGGCAGAGCCTGCACCGTCGGAGCCGCAGCCCGCGAAAACACCGGCCCCGATCATCCACTACAATCCCCAGCACTTCACGATCGTCGTGGTAAACACCGTGGTAGTGCGAAAACCCAAGAAGAGCGAGTGCCTCGGGCCTCGCCGCTGCCTGCCGGTTTTCCGGCCGAGTTTCGACGACCGGAGATTCATCCACCCGAGCGTTTTCGACGGCGGCTCGCGCCAGTTCATCCAACCCGGATCTTTCCAGCCGCTTCGCAAATAGCGCCATCGACTTCCAGACGGAAGCTCGTGAGAGCGAGGTATCAGAGGATTAACGACCTGCGTGAGCCAGCACCCGGAGATGGCTTTCCACCCTTTCGATGCCCTTGACGCCACCCACCACCCGCTCCACTGCCCGCTTCTCCGCCTCGGTGGCGACCACCCCCATCAGGGTTACCTGGCCATTCCTTACCTGAACATCCACGTTGACTTCACGGGTGGAACGGTGGGCTTTAAGCTCAGCCCGGATACTGGAGGCGACGGCTAGATTGTGGAGTTTTTTCTGGGAGGCCTCCGTCGCGCGGAACTCCCGGCCCTGAACGATCTGAACGATCAGGGCGTGATCTATTCCCCTGAGCAAAAGAGTGGACCACCGACCGATGAGGACCACGTTATCCTTCTCTGCGATCTTGAACACCTGCGCTTGCACGAAAGCTTGATAGCGGCGGAAATCTCCGCGCAGTTTCTCAAGGAAACGAGGGGACTTTTCCACCACCCGAATGAGTTTCTCCTCCACCACCTCATAGTCCCGAGCGACTGTGCCGGTAATCTCCTGATAGACGTAATCGTAGCCCAGCTTCTTGGCGACCGCCGTGCCGATGACGGTCCCCAGACTACCTAGCTCCCGAGACATGGCTATGATCCCCATCACTGCCTCCTACCTTTGTCCTTAACCACCCCCGCGGGGCGCCCACAGCCGATCCCTCATCCAGGGAAACATAATCCGGAGCGAGGGGAAAATGAAAAGGAAGAGGGCGATGATCGTGCAAGTTGCTGCAATAGGTCGGGTAAAGAAGATACTGAGAGAGCCGCGGGACATGATAATGCTCTGGCGCATAGCGGTCTCGGTCATATCTCCGAGGACAAGACCAATCGCCAGTGGAGCCAAAGGAATTTGGAGCTTCTTAAACGCATATCCGACCACTCCAAAGAAAAGCATAAGCCAGACATCGAACAGCCGGTTGCTTACGGCATAAGAACCCACAGCGCTGAGAAGGACGATTAGAGGGGCCAGAATAGCGTAGGGTATTCTTAAAATGATGGTAAAAAAAGGGACTAGAAGAAGACACATAAGCAACCCGATGATGTTGCCTATGTACATGCTGGCGATCAGTCCCCAGACAAAATCCGGCTTTTCGATAAACAGGAGTGGTCCAGGCTGCAAGCCCCAGATGTAAAGACCCCCAAGCATGACTGCTGCCGTCGGGCTGCCTGGCACGCCGAGCGTAACCAATGGCAGTAAAGCCCCGATCCCGGCCGCCTGAGCCGCCGATTGTGTGGACAATACTCCCTCCATTACCCCCGTACCGAACTTCTCCGGGTATCTTGAGTATTGCTTAGCCATGCCGTAGGCCATAAACGATGCCGGTGTGGCACCTGTGCCGGGCAGGACCCCAACCCAAAAACCAAGGATCGTTCCTGTCAGCCAGGTTAACCAGCTGCGAAAGATATCGACCACTGTGGTGATAACGTCCCTTAAGCCGATCTTTCCCTGCTCCCCTCTGAACTCAAGGGACTCCTCGGCCGATAAGAGAATCTCCCCTATTCCAAATAGGCCGATGCAAACAGTGACGAAGCTAAAGCCACTTAAAAGAGTGACCGAGTCGAAGGTGAGCCGCGGAGTACCGGTTACGATATCAAGCCCCACGGATGCAAGCAGAAAGCCTATTAAAGCGGACACAAGATTCTTAACAGCCGAGCCACCGCCGAGGCCCACAAAAGTGCTAAAGGCCAGGAGCATGACCGCAAAATACTCGGGCGGGCCGAACCGGAGGGCTAGCTCCGCCAGTGGCGGAGCAAAAAAGGTGAAGAGGAGAATGGAGAAAAGAGAGGCGAAAAAGCCGCCGATGAAAGCCACGGAAAGGGCATACCCCGCCCTCCCTTCCTTGGCTAAGGGATAGCCATCAAAGGTGGCAGCTACGGACCAAGGCTCACCAGGTATATTAAATAAGATCGATGTGATAACTCCGCCGAAGAGAGCGCCCCAATAGATGCTGGTGAGAAAGATGATGGCCGAGGTCGACGGCATGACAAAAGTCAGCGGGAGCAGAATGGCGACGCCGCTAGTTCCACCCAACCCCGGCAAGACCCCGATGATAATCCCAAGGAAGACGCCCACAGAGGCAATCGCCACATTGTAAGGCGTCAAGGCAACTCCAAACCCCATGATGAGGTTGGCTAGGCTTTCCATTTCTATTCTCTATGTGAGCTAGAGTCCGATATAGGGTTCCAGGAGCCCTTTAGGCAAAGGCACCAGAAACCACTTTTCAAAAACAAGATAGTGGCTGAGGGCGAAGATAAACGCCACCAACAGCACCATGCCCCAAGAGAAGCGACCGACCCAGCGCATGAAAAATCCTAGATAAAGGGCGGAAGCGATATAAAAACCCAAAAACTCCATCAATACTACGGCCCCAACCATGGGTAGGAAGACCTTCAGGACCTCAGGCCAGGCTTTAGCCGAGACAAACTTTGTTCCTGGAAGGAGACCTCTGTCCCTCAAGACCTGAACGATCCTGACAACAGAAGACAGCCCCAGAGCCAGGGCTAGGTAGAATATAAAAAAGCCCGGCTGGGGGCCTTCAATCCCCCAGCCGAAGCCCAGAAGTTTGGCCTCGTAAAGAACCAGAGCTGAGATTAGAAGAAAGACAGCCGAGGTGATGATCTCAGCTTTGCGCATATGCAACCGTCTACTTCTTCAGCAGCCCAGCCTTATCCATCAGATCCTTATGCAACTTTTCCGCCCCGTCCACCCACTTGACGTAATCGGGACCGGTCAGCCAGGCCGATTTGAGGGCGTTGTTCAGGAGATAATCCTTAAACTCCTTCGAGTCGGAGATCTTTTTCAGCAGGCCGATATACCAGTCCACTGCTTCTTTTGGCATGTCCGGTGGCGCGAAGATGCCGCGGAGCATGAGATAATGGATGTCTAAACCCAGGGCTTCTTTTATAGTTGGGATTTCACCCCAGCCTGGCGCCCAAGTTAGACGCTCCGGGTCGAAAACCCCGAGCGGCCTTACCCGATTCGCTTTCCAATGGCCGGCACATTCAGCAGGGTTATTGACCGTGGAATCCACCTGTTTGCCCACCAGATTGACACAGACCTCCCCGCCACCCTTAAACGGCACATAAATGAACTTGACTCCTAAAGCCTGTTCCATCTGGACCGTGATGATCTGATCTTCCTGCTTCGACCCGGTCCCCCCCATCTTGAAAGTTCCGGGCGATTTTTTTACCGCATCGATATACTCTTTCGCCGTCTTATAGGGGCTTTCGGCATTGACCCAAAGGACAAATTCGTCCAGGGCCAGCCGGGCCAAGGGAGTCAGGTCCTTCCAATTAAAGGGGACTCCGGTCGCTAGAGGGGTAGTAAAGAGATTTGAAAGTGTGATGATGATGGTGTGGGCATCGCCTTTCTTTCCCTTGACGTAAGTAAAGCCCTCGGCCCCGGCACCACCAGATTTATTGATCGGGATGAAAGGCTGAGACGAGAGTTTGTTCTTCTCAATAATAGGTGAGATCATCCTCGCCATGACATCGGCCCCGCCCCCGGTTCCCGCGGGGATGATGAACTCGACGGGCTTTGTGGGCTCCCAGGCCTGCGCGACACCCCGGGGCGCAAGGAGTGCAGAAATGACTAACAATATTAAGCCAGCGCTTTTTCTTGCCTTCATATGCCTGCCCTTCTTATTCCATCCTTTACCATACTATGACGAACAAGATAGCTCTAACGCTCCAAAGCTTGGAATTAAGAATACCTAAAATGCGTCCTCCGGCGGTATTTCCGAAACAGGGGGATTAGGACGAGCCCGGCCACAAATCCGCCGATGTGGGCCGCATAGGCGACCCCACCGCCTACCGGATTCATAGTATCGAAAGCTTGGCTGAGAAGCTGCAGGGCGATCCAAAAGATCAGCAGTATCCATGCAGGCAGGTAAACGATTCGTATGAACCACCCAAGGGGTATCAAGGTAAGGATGCGGGCATGAGGGAACAGCACCAAGTAGGCACCGAGCACACCCGAAACCGCACCGGAGGCCCCGATCGTGGGAACTATCGAAGTTGGATTGAACGCGAGATGGGTCACTGCCGCCACGATCCCCGTCAGCAGATAGAAAAAGACAAAGCGGAGGTGCCCCATGCAGTCCTCGATATTATTTCCGAAAATCCATAGATAGAGCATATTGCCGATCAGATGCATCCAGCCGCCGTGCAGGAACATGGAACTGAAGACGGTGTAATACCCCCCTGCCCCGGGAACACGGGATTGGAAAAGAGAGGCGGGCACCATGCCCATTTTGTAGATGAAGGCATCTAACAGCCGCGTGTCGAGCGAGAGCTCGTAAAGGAACACCGCCGCGTTGGTGGCAATCAACGCCACCGTCACCAGGGGCAGGAGGACCGTCGGATTCTCGTCGCGGAGCGGGATCAAAGAATGACTCCCGCCCTAGGCGAGCCCAGTAAAAAAAGAAGGAGAGCCAGGATCAGCATCTGGACAAACCAGCCGATGATGCACACCCCCACGGCTCGAAGCGTACCGCTATAGTCGAGCGCTTGCCGCACGGCAATGACCATAGCCACGAGCATCCAGATCGAAGCTACGGAAAATACCAATTCCGCAAACCCGGGAATGACACCTAAAAATCGGATCAACCCCGGCGAGCTGGAAAAACCGGTGGTGCGAAGAAGCTCTCCAATGTCGGCACGGGTTTGCGGCTCAGGCAAAAGTTTGGTGCCGACGACATAAGTCAAATAAGCCCAGACATACCACGCGATGAGAGCTCCGACGATCCCGACAACGACGCCGCCGGGCCCGGACTGGATACCGCTCCCAACTCCCGCGGCGACGCTCGAAAGAACGACCACTCCCGTAGCCTGCCCCAGTGCCTCCTGGTCAGCCTCGACCTCTTCATATATAGCCGCATCGAGCTTGGCAGCCCGAAGGATACGATCCTTTAGATCAGACATAATGAAGCGCTTCTATAAATCCCCAAGCAAGATGTCAAGTCGAGCAGATCATTCTAACTATACGCTGGCGAAAGCGGTTGTCAAAAGCATAAAAAACAGGTAGAAGATCGAGATTTCCAACTCAGGAGGAGCCTGAGGAAGTGCCCCTGGTTATTAAAAAAGCTAGAAGAATCAGTGAGTTGCCACCCTACCTCTTTGCCGAGATCGACCGCAAGAAAAGAGCAGCCCTGGCACGGGGGGTGGATCTAATTGATCTGGGAGTGGGGGACCCCGACATCCCGACTCCCACGAGAGTCGTCGAAAAGCTGATTGAGGCAGCCAGCAAACCAGTCAACCATCGCTACCCAAACAGCGCAGGGCTCCCCCAATTCCGCTACGCGGTCGCGGATTGGTACAAGCGGCGGTTCGGCGTCACGCTGGAGCCGGGCAAAGAAGTGCTTTCTCTGATCGGATCCAAAGAAGGGATCGCCAACATGGCCGTGGCCTTCGTTGACCCCGAAGACCTCGTGCTCGTAGCCAGCCCATGTTATCCGGTCTACCCCATCGGGACCTCGTTCAACGGAGGGAGGAACTACCTTCTTCCCTTGACCAAAGAGAATCATTTCTTGCCGGACCTGGACGCGATTCCCAAGGACGTGGCGCGCCAGGCCAAGATGCTCTGGATTAACTATCCCAACAATCCCACCGCGGCGGTAGCGGAAATGGAATTTTTTTCCCGGGTGGTTGATTTCGCCCTGCGCCATAACGTCATCGTGTGCCATGACGCCGCCTACACCGAGATAGGCTTCGACGGTTTTCGTCCGATGAGTTTTCTTGAAGTCGATGGGGCCCGCGAGGTGGGCATTGAATTCCACTCCCTTTCCAAAACTTTCAACATGACCGGATGGCGGATCGGAATGGCTGTCGGCAACCACGATTTGGTGGGCGGGCTGGCGCAAGTCAAGTCGAATGTGGATTCCGGCATTTTTCAGGCGGTTCAAGAAGCGGCGATCGAGGCCCTTCGGCTTGGGGACGAGGTTGTGGAACCCACGCGGAAGATATTCCAACAAAGGCGCGACATCCTAGTCACCGGCCTCCGCAAGATAGGCCTCGATTGTGAAAAACCGCGGGCCACCTTTTACGTTTGGGTCTCGGTCCCCAAAGGACTCACCTCCGCCGAGTTCACGTCCAAGCTGCTGGAAGAAGCTGGCGTGATCACAACCCCAGGAAATGGCTTCGGGCAAGCCGGGGAAGGCTATGTGCGCTTTACCCTGTGCGTCGATAAAGAACGCTTAAAGGAGGTGACGGAAAGAATCCAGCGAATCAAACTTTAGCTGCCCTGCCCTCATGCAGGATTCATCCTGAAAGACTATGTCGCACCAAGCCTACATAGGAATCGGTTCGAACCTCGGGAGCAAGAAAGAGAACTATCAGGAAGCCCTGGCGAGAATCGCGAAGATGACGAGCACCAAAATCGTCAAGGAGTCTTCGCTCTATGAGAGCGAGCCTCTAGGTGAATCCAAGGAAAGGTACGCTAACGGCGTCATCGAGATTGCCACCGACTTAAAGCCCGATGAGCTCCTTAAAAAATGCAAAAACATCGAGCGGGCGATGGGGCGAAAGAAAGTGCGCAAACGCTGGGGAGCCCGGATTATCGATCTGGACCTCCTCCTCTACAACAGCCTCAAGCTGGATAAACGGAACCTGAAGATTCCCCACCCGGAGATGCACAAGCGCAAGTTTGTCCTCATTCCCCTGAGTGAGATCGCTCCCCAGATCGTTCACCCGATCCTGGGCTTGACCATTTCCAAACTCCTAGTCAACGTAAAGGATGACAAAAAAGTAAGCCTGATGCGGGCGTAGCACGGAAGGCTCCCCGCCCCCGGGCGAGAACCGCGAAAGGATCACCGGCCGGTGCTGCGGTTTTTACTTCTTTTTATCTTCGTTTACCTCGTCTTACTCCTTGCCAATATTTTTATCGCCTGGCGCAAGCGCCAACGAAGCTTGAATTCCCGGCGCCGAACCAGGGAACCCGAAGAAATGGTTTTGGACCCTCAATGCCAGAGTTACCTCCCCAAGGGGTCGGCGATCCATCGCGGCGGCCACTACTTCTGCAGCGAAGAGTGCGCTCGGCTGTATTTAGCCAGCTAGGCAATCAAACAGGCGGCAGTATGCAGAAAGGAGTCAGCAAGATAACTCAGCTCAAGTTTGTTACTGCCTACTCCCTATTCCTATTGACTCCTGTGATCTCTAAGAGATAGAGAAGCGAAATACAAAGGTCCTGCTATGCGAAGAGACTTGCGTGGCTCCGTGCTTGTGGTTGACGATGACGAGACGAACCGAAAAATACTTTCCGGTCGTCTTGAGTCGGAGGGGCATAAAGTCTCTGTTGCCGAAAACGGACGGCGGGCGTTGGAGGTGATCG
>Ga0209341_10002019_pt1 | contig 19607 bp, 24 predicted proteins | sample RifCSP13_2_FD_184020 | JGI IMG/M metagenome (GOLD analysis project Ga0209341, IMG submission 184020) | Soil microbial communities from Rifle, Colorado - Rifle CSP2_sed 13_2 (SPAdes) (version 2) | ecosystem: Environmental > Terrestrial > Deep subsurface > Rock core/Sediment | place: Rifle... | reverse complement strand
GGCTCCCCCGCGCGAAGAGCGCATTGAGCAGCTTCGCCTCGTGGGGCTTCAATTCCCCCCACTCGGCGAGCTCCTTCCGCAGGGTGAAGACGTATTCTTTGCCCGACCACAGCCCCAGCAGCCGCGCCTCCTCTTTCTCTTCGATCAGGAGGTAGCCGCGGACGGCGAGGTCGACCAGCGTGGCGGTGATGTCGCGCATATCGGGAGAGTTGTCCATCAGCGTCCCCAGCTCGGCCGGGGTCAAGTCCTCGGGCGGCTCGTATCGGGGGACGATGGGGCGCCGGCGCGGATCCCGCCCGCGAGTATGCCAGAGCGAGAACATCAGGCCGAATGCGCCGAGCGGGATGAGGAACACCCAATTGCTCTGCAGGAAGAGGGCCGCCTTGGCCGCGGGACCAGGCTCTTTCACCAGTCCTTTGTCCCACCCCACGACGACGGTCATCCCCTCGCGGAAAGCGAGCGACCGGCGCATCCGGACCCGAACCTCACTGTGAGCGATCTCCACATCCGCCCGTTGCTCGCGGGACCCGTAGGCGCCGGTGAAGGCGAGGGCGCGGACCCCGCTGGCTCCGGGCGGAAGCAGGATGCGGGCGGCAGCGCTCTGAATGGGGACCTCCCACTCGTCGCCGGTGATGTTCCAGTACAGCTCGTCGTGCGCCTCGAAGAACTTCAGGGCATTGGAGACCCGGTAGCGGAAAACGACGGTGCGGGTCGCGTCGCGGGCATCCGGCACCCAGATCTTGAACTTCCGGTAATGGCGCTCGCGACTCTGCTCGACCTTCAGCGCGTTCCCCCGCTCGTCGGTGATGCTCTCGACGTCCAGGTGAAGGGTGTAGTTGAAGCCCTGGGGCGTCCGGTACTCGACCGGGATCGTCCGGAAGATACCGTTCCACTCGCCGGTGAAGCGCGGGCGGATGGTTTCCGTGACGTAGGTGATCCCCTCCGGGGAGACAACCACGTCGGCATCGAAGCGCTCGATGACCAGGGAACGCGCCGCGACGGCGGTGGGGAGGGTCGCCGCGAGGAGCAGCGACAGAAGGAATGCGCGCCAGACCATGGCCTTCTCCTTCCGCCGTGCTACCGAGCGCCGGTCTCGAAGCTGACCCTCGGGACCTCCCGCTCGGCCGCGGCCGTGAGTTCGAAGAACTCGCGGGCCCGGAACGCGAAGAAATCGGCGATGAGGTTCGAGGGGAACTGCGCGATGCGGGTGTTCAGGTCGCGCACGACGGCGTTGTAGTACCGGCGGGCATTCTGGACGGCGTCTTCGATCTGGTTGAGCGATCCCTGTAGCTGGGTGAAACTCTCCACGGCGCGGAGCTGCGGGTAGGCCTCGGCGAGCGCAAAGAGGGACTTCAGCGCCTGCGTCAGCATCCCCTCCGCCTCCCCCTTGGCGGCCGGCCCCTGGGCAGACATGGCCCGATTGCGGGCGTTCACCAGGTCTTCCAATGTCTTGCGTTCGTGGCTCGCATACCCCTTGACGGTCTCGATCAGGTTCGGGATCAGATCGTAGCGCCGCTTGAGCTGGACGTCGATGTCGGCCCAGGCGTTGTCGCACTGGACGCGGAGGCGGATCAGGCTGTTGTAGATGGCTATGACGGCGACGATTACCGCGGCGAGAACAAGTAAGATGATCCACATAAGCGTCACCTCTCTCTGGCGTTTGGTCTGCTTCCCAGCCCGGGTTTGCGGTCACTATACGTTCCCGCGCCGCTCTTGTAAAGACAGCGTCGCAGAGGAACGGCCCCGAGGCGCGCCGCGGTTTGGGTTTTGCAATTTGCGGACCACTGGCCGCTCTACCGAGGATAGGCCTGAGGGGCTAAAACGACATGTGGTATCTCGCATTGAGGGCAATGTGGAGGATCATTGGGGCGAAGAGCGTGGATCCTGGTTGCCGCACCAACAGCGCCAGCACGAACCCGACGAAGAAATACCAGGGCAACGCGGTGAAGGAGAAGTGGCACACCGCAAAGAGAAAGCTGGTGAGAACGATGGCCCGGTGGGGATTGTACTGGCGGGCGAAGACCCGGAAGGCCACGCCCCGGAAGAACAACTCCTCCACAATGGGGATGAATAGCAGTCGCCCGGCGAATCGGAGTCTCGACTGCTCCCAGAGGTCGACCAGGTTCCCGAGAGCCTCCTCCAGACCGGTCCGCGCCTCTACCAGGGAGATGAGCAGGTATCCGATTGCGAGGAGGAGGCTGACCGCCACCTTCCCCCAGAGGTATTTCCCCGGAATGCCGACTTCATCCCATGTCAGCCTGTACCAATAGCGCGTCAGGAGGACAACAAGCGTCAGGTTGTAGATCGGAAAGACCAGGTAGGCGATACGGACGTCGACGGCACCTCCTTTAGCTGCGGCGGGGAGCAGGAGAGTGGTCGGGAGTAGCCACGCGACGTATGTCCACATGACGCCCATGGCAGATAACGGGCGGGGGTCTGTCGGTGGGGATGTGCCTTCGTCGCGGTGGCCGCTGGTCACTCATCTCTCCCCGAGGCCCGCTGGGCCTCGTGGAAGTGATGGTGCAATTTTCAGGCCCTGCCCCGTGTCCCCTTCTCCAGGCTTCCACCCCCAGACGCAACCCAAAAATTCCACTTGACAGCCATCGGGTGTACTTGTATTGTACCGACCGGTCGGTACATAACCCAGAGGGAGCTATGCAGGAAGAAACGTCGAAAAGTACCAAAGAGGAGATTCTGCAGACTGCTTGTCGGCTGATCCATCGCAAGGGCTTTAATAATACGAGCTTGGAGGATATCCTTCGTGAGAGTGGTGTCGGCAAGGGGAATTTCTATTACTACTTCAAGAGCAAGGATGACCTGGGCTATGCGGTTCTCGACCGGCTGGCCCTCTGGACTTCTCAGCAGATCGGCGAGGAGATCTTTGGCAGGGGAGAGGACCCGGTAGGGGAAATCTTCCACCTCTTCGATCTTGTCGTCGCCATGCAGCGGGAGGCGGGATGCATGGGCGGATGCCCGCTCGGCAACCTCGCCATTGAAATGAGCGATATCCACGATGGGTTTCGTCAGCGGATCGAAGAGATCCTGGCGAGCTGGCGCAGTTACATAGTCCGGGCCCTGACCCAGGCCCAGGCGAAGGGCCAGTTGGCCCAAAATCTGCAATTGGATCGGATGGCAGACTTCATCTTTGCGGGGGTGGAGGGGGCGATCCTGGTCACGAAGGTTCGGAAGGACCTCGCCATCCTCGAAGGGTGCTTGGACGAACTCAGGCAATATGTGCGAGGGTATGTCGTCTAATAAGACACACGATGCCGTACGCGTCCCAACCCCGCAGCGGGAGAGTTACGCCATGAACGCGACGATCGTAGAATATACCGATGAAAGGCCCCCGGAGAACCTGTATCCAGAGCGCATTGTTTCGCCGACCAAGGGAAGGGCCTGCTGTGCCGGCAATATGGAGCAGATCGGTGGCGTGAGGCGCGAGGAGGCGCGGGCCTACTTTTACCGTCGGTGTCGCGCGTGCGGGTACACCGTCCGTCACTTTCTGTCCGCGCCGCCCCCCGATTCTCCCCGCGGTTCGTGGGAAGATGAGCAGACTGCCCTCCTGAAGCTGGTCGCCTAGAGACCCTTTCCGACCGTCTGGCCCCGATAGACCTCGTGCCCCAGACAGGCAAGGGGAGGAGAGGGGATGGACTGGGGACGGTGGTTCAAGGCGCTGATGGAAAGCCTCCTGAGGGGGCGCGCCCGTTGGATCGCCCGCCGTCAAGACGAGACCGGCCCGAGTTCCCCAGAAGCGCACCGGCGCGAGATCCAACGCCTTGAAGCAGAGCGTGAAAGATTGCGGGCGGCCCTCAAGGAGCAGCAGGCCGCCTTTCAAGCACGCCACACTATTCTGGATCAGTTTCCCTCAGAAGGAAGCATCCCTCTCGCCGAGGTGGACCGGCGGCTTGAAAACCTTCGGCGGATTCGGCAAGAGCGCCTGAAGGCCCAGGAAGAGGCCTGTGAACGACAGATCCGCGAGCTAGAACAGCAGCTCCGCAAGCGGTTCGGCCCCAATTAAGTCGCGCGGGCCATTGGCCCCCCACCAGTCACCTCGTCCCTTCCACGGTGTTTCGGGCGACCTGACGTATCGCTCTCCGCCCTCCCCGCGGCCCAAAGCCCAGAGAGCAATTGTATTGACAGCGGGGAGGCAGGTGTAGTATCTACCAAAGCGATTGTACCGGGGTCGTCGTGGGGGGACGATGTCCTTTATCGCTAACCTGCTGCATCTGCACTCCAGGTACAGTCGGGCCACCAGCCGCGAGATGAAAGTGGAGTCGCTGGCTCGGTGGGCGCGGAGAATGGGTATTGCCCTCCTCGGAACCGGAAACTTCACGCATCCCACCTACTTTGCTGAACTCCAGGCCAAGCTGACACCGGCAGAACCCGGCCTGTATGGGAAGAAGGAAGGTCAGGCGATGCTCCGCGTCCGGGAAGGGCTCGTGATGATAGTCCCAGGGTATGACGGCGTGTACGGAACGATCAAGGTCCTCGGGGACGAACTGGCGGAGACTCCGTCCCCATGGCAGCCCGAGCAGATGCATCTCTTGTGAGGAGGGAGAGCTATGGCGAAGGCAAGAAGAAGGGCGAAGGGAAAGAGGAAACGAAAGGTCGCGCGCGCAGTCAAGCCAAAACGGAAACGGGTGGCGAAGGGCAAGAAGCGGGTCGCGAAGGGCAAAAGGCGGGTGGCGAAGGGCAAGAAGCGATCGGTGAAGCCGAAGCGAAAGGTGAAAGCTCCCGCCAGGAGGAAGCCGGCCCCGGAGATGGGGAGGCTCTTCCAAGAGCCTGAAGCCGTGGGAGTGGTTTTCCCGCCGCCCCTTGGCCTAGATTAAGGCCGAGGACAGCGAGCCGCTTATCCGTCTCCGCTCCCTTCCTGAGGGGGTCCGGGTGGCGACGGAGTTCTTCTCTGGTGTTGGCCCCAGTTCGGGCCATCCGAAGAGGGGGGGGATGTTTCTGCCTCTCCGGGTGGCGCTCCAGGGTCTTTCCGTCTCGGAAGGCTTCCGAGATCTTCCCTATCTCTCCCCGGCTCTTGACCGATTCCCTTCCTCCTTGGGAGAGTTCCCACCCCTGTGCTAGAGTGTGGGGTCTGCGATGACGCGGGGTCGGAGGAGTTGTGAGTTCGAAATTTCTCGATCTCACCGGACCGGAGCGGCGGACGGTGACCGCCGGGGTGATGGTCGGGGTCTTTCTCGGGGCGATGGAGTCCACCGTGGTGGCCACGGCGATGCCGACCGTCGTGGCCAGCCTGGGGGGCCTCGAGGTTTATAGCTGGGTCTTTTCAAGTTACCTGCTCACGTCCACCATCACCGTCCCCCTGTGGGGGAAATTCTCTGATCTCTACGGCCGCCGCCCCTTCTACCTTCTCGGCATCGCTCTCTTCCTGCTGGGGTCCGTCGCCTGCGGTTTTTCGCGCACCATGACGCAACTCATCCTCTTTCGGGGAGTACAGGGTCTCGGGGCTGGTGCCATTCTTGCCCTGGGGCTCACCATCATCGGCGACATCTACCCCTTTGAGGCGCGCGCCAGGCTGCAGGGCTTTCTCAGCGGCGTATGGGGGGTGGCCAGCATCGCGGGCCCCTTCCTTGGGGGACTTCTTACGGATCACCTCTCGTGGCGGTGGGTATTCTTTGTCAACGTCCCGGTGGGGCTTGTCGCCTCCTATATGGTTGGCCGGTCTCTCCGAGAACCAGGGCGCGAGGCGTCGCGGTCGGTGGCGGTTGATTTCCTTGGGGGAGCAGTCCTGATCGTTGCCCTGGTCCTTTTCCTTCTGGGCGTCATGGGGACCGGCTGGAGGGGTGAGGGGCGGCTCGGCTTGGTGGCTGTTGCGCTGGTCGGCATGATCGTTTTTGGGCGGATCGAGCGCCGCGCGGAGGACCCCCTGATCCCCCTGCGTCTCTTCGAGAACCGGATCTTCCTCGCCTCCTTCGTGACCGGCCTCATGGCCGGGATGGCGATGTTTGGGGCCATCTCCTTTGTTCCGCTCTTTGTGCAGGCGATCCTCGGGACCGACGCGACGGCAGCGGGGAGCGTGCTGACCCCGTTTATGCTCGCCTGGGTCTTGTGCTCGATCTTGGGTGCTCGCCTCCTTCTCCGCTACAGGGTGAGGGCGATCGTCCTCACCGGCGGCGCGGCCCTCAGTGTGGGGTTCCTCTTCCTTGCACGGCTCGGGGTTGCGAGTACCCGGCCAGAGGTCATGGCGGGGATGACGCTGGGGGGGGCGGGGATGGGATTGATGATGGCCCCCCTCCTGATTGCTGTCCAGACCACGGTCCCGAGAAGCCAGTTGGGAGTCGCCACCTCCGTCACGATGTTCTCGCGGACCGTCGGGGGAGCCATCGGGGTCAGCCTCCTCGGGGCCGTCATGGCCCGAATCCTGCGGGGAGAGCTTCGCACTCTCGCCGAGGTAGCGGCCGACATGAAACTCGAGGCCTTCGTGCAGAATCCGGGGATCCTTCTGCAACCGGCTGTGCGGGCAGGCTTGCCCGCACACCTGCTCATCGGGCTTCGGGAGGCCTTGGCCAGCGCCCTCCACGGCGCCTTCGTCGCGGGATCTCTTCTGGCTCTGCTGGCGCTGCTTGCTGCCTTTCTCCTCCCGGAGGGTCTTGCCCGGGACCATGCCCTTTCGGAGGGGACGGCGATGACGCAAAGGGATTGACAGCAGTGAAGACGGCTTTCGGTGGCGTTGAGGCCCTCCGGTGGCGGGAGGAGGGATTGGTGGTTGCGGTCGTGGACCGCGTGTGCTGCGTGCAAGGCGGTCAGCTTCGCGAGGTGACCCGTCGGAGTAGCCTCATCCTCACCCTCTGTTTCCATGAGGGGCGCGTGTACGATGGCGGCCGGTACGGCCAGGTTTATGACACGGTTGCGGACGTAAAGGTTGCCGATCGGGAAGACTGGGTGCTGAGTCTCTGTTCGCACCGGGGGGTCCTGTTCGATGCCGGGAGCTATCAGCGGATCTATGAGACGTTGAGCGGGCGCGAGGTCGCGGCGCGCCCGGGGACGGTTCATGCATTGTGCTCGTTCGGCGAGGCCCTCTACGATGGAGGGAGTTACGGCGGCATCTATGAGACCCTGGTCGGAAAGGAGATTGGGAGGCGCGAAGGCGAGGTCCTGGCCCTGGCCGCGCACGAGGACGGCCTCTTCGATGGGGGGGGCGATGGTCGGATCCATGAGACCTTGACGGGCCGGGAGGTCGTGGCCCGGGGGGGCTCAGTCCTCAGCCTCTGTTCGCATGGGGGGCAGCTCCATGATGGGACTTCGGAGGGGTTGATCTGTGAGACCATCACCGATCGCAAGCTGGCGGACCGGGATTTTCCCGTCACCGCCCTCTGCTCGCACCAGGACCGCCTCTATGATGGAGGACCCTACGGGTTCATCTACGACACCCTCGAGGGCCGCATGGTCGTGGGGGGTATCAAGGCGGTGACGGCGATGGTCAGCGTGCCTCCCGATGTGTTCCGGGCCCTCTGGGTCCGTGCCCAAGAGGGGTGACCGACGACCGATGACCGAGGACCGATGACAGATGACCGATGACCGACGACCGCAGAGGGACGACCCGCAAGTGAGGACCACGATCGGACATCGGTCAACGGTGATCGAGCCATGAGTTCATCGGTGGACGAGCGCAGGCGGCATCGCCGGTATGCCTATGATGGCCCCGTGGTGTACCGGCGGCTCGGCCCGGCCACCCCCGGCCGGATTTGCAACCTCAGCGAAGGGGGCCTGCTGGTCGAACTGCCGGAGCGTTTCTCCCCTGGTACGCACCTCAATCTCGACCTCTCGCTAGGCGACCGCTCCATCCACGCTGAGGTCGAAGTCGCCTGGTCCACGGACCCTCGCGACGGTGCAGTGACCTCATACCCCCATGGGGTGAAGTTCATCCGGCTCGAGCTTCAGGATCGCCTGAGCCTGGCGGTCTTCATCGCCAAGGTATACGGCGGATGATTCGATCACCGGACACCCGGTACCCCGCTAGCGACGCGCCTGCCATGCATCCCTTGACGCGATCGCACCGACCATGGTATAGAGGTGCTGGCGATCGGGCGACATCGGGCCGTTCGATGAGGGCCGAGTAGTTGGAGCGAGGTGAAACCGTGGCGCAGATCGAAGAGAAAGAGCCGTTCAATCGTGTCGGGGTGAAAGACGCGCAGGCGTTGATCGAAGAGGGCTACAAGGTCATCGACGTCCGAGAGCCCTTTGAATGGGCCCAGGGCCGAATTCCAAACGCGACGCACATACCGCTCAACACGCTGCTGGCACGGGCCCAGGAGCTGCTCACCGAGGACAATCTCATCTTTGTGTGTGCCGAGGGAGTACGAAGCGCGGTGGCCTGCGAGGTTGCTGCTGCGGTCGGGCGCACCAATCTGGTCAACCTGGAAGGTGGAACGGTCGCCTGGGCTCGGGCGGGCAATCCGCTGGAGCGATAGCCCTCGGCATTCGGGCTTTCCCCCTCGCTCATCTCTTCTTGACAGGACTGCTATCCCTCCGCTCGATCCATCGTAAGGAGACCGATATGGAGCTTCACGATATTCTCATCCTCGGCTCGGGCCCGGCCGGCTATACCGCTGCCCTCTATGCGGCGCGGGCGAATCTGAAGCCGCTCCTCATCACCGGCGTCCAACCGGGAGGGCAACTGACGACGACGACCATGGTGGAGAACTATCCCGCATTCCCGGATGGGATCATGGGGCCAGAGCTCATGGAACTCATGCGGAAGCAGGCGGAGCGCTTCGCGACCCGGATCGTCCACCGGGCGGCGACCAAGGTACACCTCGGGGCACGGCCATTCACCGTCGAGGCCGAGGGAGAGCGCTTTCGCTGCCGCGTCCTCATCATCGCCACCGGTGCTTCCCCGAACCTGCTGGGCCTCAAGGCGGAGCAGCAGCTCATGGGGCGGGGGGTCTCGACCTGCGCCACCTGTGACGGCTATTTCTTCAAGGACCAGGCGGTGGCGGTTGTCGGGGGTGGGGATGCCGCCATGGAAGAGGCGCTGTATCTGTCCAAGCTCTGCAGCAAGGTGACGGTGATCCACCGGCGTGATAAGCTTCGGGCCTCCAAGATCATGCAGGACCGGGCCTTCGCGAACCCCAAGATCGCCTTTCAGTGGGAGCGCGCGGTGGAGGACATCCTGGGGGATGAGGCGAGCGGGGTCAGGGGCGTCCGCCTCAGATACGTGAAGAACGAAGAGCGAACCGAGATCGCATGTAACGGAGTCTTCATCGCCATCGGGCATAGCCCCAACACCGCCCTGTTCACAGGGCAGCTCCGCATGGATGCACGGGGCTACATTGTCACGGAGGGCGGGACCAGGACGAGCGCTCCTGGGGTCTTTGCCTGCGGGGATGTCCAGGATCATGTGTATCGCCAGGCAGTGACCGCCGCGGGGAGTGGGTGTATGGCTGCCATGGACGCCGAGCGATTTCTCGAGACCGAAGCCGGCGAGTAGGCTAGAACGCTAGAACGCTTGAATGCTGGGAGGCTTGGAGGATTGGAGCGCCGTTGCCTTCTAGCCTGCCAGCCTCCTAGCGTTCCAGCAGGTGGCGAAGGGTGATGGCGACGCTCCTCCAGCTCGTCCTGGACGGGCCAGATCGGGGGGGTTCCCTGGAGATGGCGCGTCAGTTGGCTGACCTGGTGGACGCCTTCGAGCTTGGTCCTCGGCTGCTCCAGGCCGAGGGCCCGGCATTCGTGAACGTGCTGAGGGGCACAGTCCCGGACCGGCCGGTGGCATGCTGGGCCGAGACCGAGGCGGACGCCCAGGCGCTCCTCGAGGTCGGGGTCGAGGGGCTCACCGTCCCGGCCTCTCTGTCGGACGAGGCCCTCTCGGCTATCGTCTTCGGGTGCCGGCAGGCCGGACGGCGTATGCTGCTGGATTGCAGCAGCGTTGCTGACCCAGTGGCAGAGCAGGCGCGCTTCAGGAGGCTCAAGCCGGATCTTGTGAAGATCCCGGTCATGGTCAACCTTCGGGGGGTCATGGCCGAGCTGCGGGACCTGGAAATCCCTGTGGCTTTCAGCGCTGGCTGGAGTGTCGCCCAGGTCCCGTGGCTCCTCCTCTACCGGCCGGTTGCTCTGATCGCCGGGTCCCAGGTGACCGCTGTTCCAGAGCCGAGACGGATCGTCGAGGCCATCCGCGCGAGGATGACGGTGACCCCGACGATGAGTCACTTTTACTAACATCGGCTAGGACGCTAGGACGCTGGAATGCTCGTAGGCTAGAAGACTCGAAGGCTTCAATGTGTATGCGCCCCGGAGCTCTCTGGCTTGTGGCGTTCAGCATCCTAGCTTTCAAGCATTCTAGCAGCTGTCAGCGCACAGCTGACAGCGGTGCGCGGGCGTCCAGATGCGGTGGGTCAAGCTGGAGGACGTTCAACGATTCTCCCCCGAGAAGATGGTCAAGGCCCCTCTCTTAGAGACCGATCGTTTCTTCTTGGACCTCTATTGTTTCGAGCCGGGACAGGCCCAGAAACCGCATTCCCATACGGACTCTGACAAGGTCTATGTCGTTTGCGAAGGCGAGGGGAGGTTCCGGGTCGGGAAGGAGGAGCGTGATTTGGGTGCGGCTTCGGCGATCCTGGCCCCTGCCGGCGTGGAGCACGGGGTAGTCAACCGGGGGCCGGGCCGGCTGGTCCTGTTGGTCTTCATGGCACCGAAACCGAAGCACTGAGGTGTCTGATGACATTCTGCTTGGTCCACTATCACGAAATCGCGCTGAAGGCCCGCAATCGCCCCTTCTTTGTGAACCGGCTTGTCCACAACCTGAAACGGGCCACGGCCGACCTCCCCGTGGGTCGCATCCGAAAGCTGACGGGGCGCGTCGTGCTCACGCTTCACGATGGGTGCTCGGCTGGACTCGTTACAGACCGGATCCGCCAGGTCTTTGGGGTGGCCAACTGCTCTGTGGCCTATCGCTCGGCCCTGAGCCTTGATGCCCTGCAGGAGACGGCCGAACGTGCCCTGGAGGGACGGTCCTTTCAAACATTCCGCGTGACCGCCCGCCGGGCCTACAAGGCCTTCCCCCTCACCTCTCAGCAGCTCAACGAAGCCTTAGGCACCTTCGTCCTGGGGCGCTTTCCGACCAGGGTGGACCTGAAAAACCCCGAGCTGACCCTCTTTATCGAGATCCTGCCGACGGAGGCCTTCGTCTATCTTGAAAAGGTTCCCGGACCGGGCGGACTCCCCGTAGGGGTCGCCGGAAGGGTCCTCGCGCTGATCTCCGGCGGCATCGACTCTCCGGTGGCGGCCTATCGGATGATGCGGCGGGGATGTCTCGTGAGCTTTCTCCACTTCCACGGCGCGCCCTTCCTGGATCGGCGGACCCAGGAGAAGGTGAGGGAGATCGTCAGGCTCCTCACACGCTTTCAATACACCTCTCGGCTCACGCTGGTTCCGTTCGGCGAGGTCCAGCAGGAGGTGGTGGTGAATACCCCTGCGCCGTACCGAGTCCTCCTCTACCGGCGTCTGATGGCCCGGATCGCGGAGCACCTGGCGGGCCTGGAGGGGGCCAAGGCGTTAATCACGGGTGAGAGTCTCGGGCAGGTGGCCTCCCAGACCCTCGAGAACCTCACAGTGATCGAAGAGGCGGTGAGGCTACCGGTGCTGCGCCCGCTGATCGGTATGGACAAAGAGGAGATTTCGGCGCAGGCCAGAGGGATCGGGACGTATGAGATCTCCATCCAGCCGGACCAGGACTGCTGTACCCTCTTCGTCCCGCGCCATCCGGCGACCCGCGCCACCATGGAGGAGATCGGGAGGGCGGAACTCACCCTCGACATCGGCCGCCTGGTGAAGATGAGCGTGGAGCGGGCGGAGCACGAGGAATGTACGTTTCCGGAGGCCTCATGACCACGGCTGACCTCCGCCGGAGGATCTGGGGCCTGCTCGGCGCACGTCGCCTGATGGATGGACACAGGGCGTGAAAAAATGACCAGGGCCTTAATCGTGCTGGCCGCCCTCGGGATTGGGGTCCTGCTGGCGGCCGGTGTGGTGGGGTTTCTCGCCCTCTACGGCACCCTTCCGCTCCACGTGCACATCGCCTTGGCGATGCTGGGAGCGATTCTCTCTATCGCGGCAAATGCCGGGGTCATCATCTATCTCATCTCCCGCAAGGAGTGACGCACCCCTTCCGGCCCCCCTGGCCTCATGCCTTGTCCTCGTGTCGCTTCTGCATCCCCTGTGCTCTCCCGCGGACCCACTCCTCGAATGGCGTGGAGTCTTTGGCGAGGGGGACGAACTCCCCATCGATGTAGCGGTGGTTGAGGACCACCGGGATCCACCGGATCCAGGCTTCCCGGTCGGAGATCATCTGGGCCGTCAACGTCCCCGTCTCCAGGTCCATCTTGAAGCCGGTCGGGATCGCCGAAAGCATCTCGAAGGCCTCCTGAGAGATGGGGAGACAGTGCGTCCCGAGGGAGACATCCGAGCGCTCCCGGGAGAATCCCTGGATCGATCCATCATCAGCATAGTAGACGTAGGCCATCGAGACTCCCAACGAGGGGCTAACCGAGCTCCTGCGCGATGTCGATCTTGGACCGCCGCTTGACCTCGTGGACCCAGGCCACCCACAGCTGTAGCCGTTTCTCCGACAAGAGCTTTTGCGTCCAGGTTTCTTTCTCCCGTTCAAAGGCCTGGCGGGGCACGGCCTCGCGATCAAGCAGGCGAATCAAGAAGTGTGACTTGCCCCCCTCGACCACGGGGCTCCACTCCCCCTTCTTCAGCCGGAGGATGGCCAGATGAAAGGCCCGGCTGTCCGGGGGCTCCGCGACGGCCGCGCCGAAGGCAAAGGGATCCGGCCGCATCACCTTCAGGCCTGAATTTTGCAATAAGGTTTCCCAGGGCGTTTCCTTCTGGCCGACCCGGCCTTGGAGGTCTTCAAGGCGGGCCTTGTTCTCGGTTGACCGAGGGAGGCTGACGTAGGCGACGTGGACCTTCTCCTTGGCCGTACGGAAGGCCTCCCAGGCCTCCGCCTCCGAAACCTTGGCGGACGCCTGAATGAGGGTGGCCAGCTTCTGCTGGAGGAGGCCCTGGCGAATCGCCTCTTCGTATCGCTCCGGGGTCAGGCGATTTGCCTCGAGGAGTCGGCGATACCGCTCTGGGCGGAATTTTCCCTCTTCGGCGAAGAGGGGGTTCTCCATGACGACGGCGGCCAGCTCCTCGCGAGAGACGCTCAGGCCGTGCCGCTCTGCCTCCTGGAGGAGCAGGCGGGAGGTGATGAGGCCGTCGAGGACCCGGTGGGGAAGGTTCAGCTCTCGCGCCAGATCCTCGTTCCACCGGTCGCCGTACAGTTGGCGGAGGGCCTCGCGCTCCCGCTCGTAGGCCCGCTGGAACTCCAGCCGGGAGATGCGAGATGCGTTCCCCGTTGACGGTGGCCGCGACGGCAACATCGCGGCCGCTCCCGGGGCCGGCGGATTGCATGCCCCAGACCAGGAAGATGGTCGCGATGAAGGAAGCAATCACCAACCACAGGGTGATGCTGAGGTACTTGATGTTGTGGCGCATGGAGCGGAGCATCACGTCTCTCCTGGCGAGGCACCAAGCAAGAGGATACCCAATGGTCCGGCCGACCCGCAACACTTTTTCCATGTCCGGCGCCCCAGGGGGGAAAGCCCTTGTCTTTGCATGGGGGCTATGCTAATCATCTATCCGCGTTGGGTGTGAGAGGGATCGCCGGGCGGTAGCGGAAAGGAGCGCAGCGCATGCTGTTCGATTGGATCTTCGGGATGTTTTCCAACGACCTCGCCATTGACCTCGGGACCGCCAACACCCTCATCTACGCCAAGGGAAAAGGGATCGTCCTCTCCGAGCCCTCCGTGGTGGCGGTGAAAAAGGGGACGAGCCAGGTGCTGAAGGTGGGGAGGGAGGCCAAGGAGATGGTGGGCCGGACCCCGGCCTCGATCGTCGCGGTGCGCCCCCTCCAGGACGGGGTCATTGCCGACTTTGACCTCACCGAGCAGATGATCCGGGCGTTTATCGTTCGGATTCACAACCGAAAGGCGCTTGTCCGGCCCCGGATCGTCATCGGCGTCCCCTCCGGGATTACCCAGGTGGAGAAGCGCGCGATTCGGGACTCCGCGGAGCAGGCGGGTGCCCGGGAGGTCTATCTCATTGAAGAGCCGATGGCGGCGGCCATCGGGGCGAATCTCCCGGTCCAGGAGCCTTCGGGGAATATGGTCGTGGACATCGGCGGGGGCACCACCGAGGTGGCGGTGATCTCGCTGTCCGGGATGGTCTACAGTCATTCCATCCGCATCGCCGGCGACGAAATGGACGAGGCCGTCATCCAGTATCTGAAGCGGAAGTACAACCTGCTGGTGGGAGAGCGGACCGCGGAGACCATCAAGATCCAGGCGGGTTCGGCCTATCCCTTCAATGAACCGCGGAAGATGGACATCAAGGGGCGGGACCTGATGGACGGGATTCCCAAGACCCTGACGGTCACCGACAGCGATATTCGGGAGGCACTACACGATCCGATCTACGCCATCCTGGATGCGGTGAAGACCGCCCTCGAGCGGACCCCCCCGGAGCTGGCGGCGGATATCGCCGATAAGGGGATCGTCATGACCGGTGGCGGCTCCCTCCTGCACGGGCTGGACACCCTCATCGGCCTGGAGACCCACCTCAAGGTGACCATCGCGGAGGATCCCCTCTCCTGTGTGGTGCTGGGTGCTGGCAAGGTCCTGGACGAGCTGGATCTGTTGAAGATGGTCTGTCTCGAGAGCTGATCGACGCTCGATGACCGATCACGGCTTGACTGAGCGGTTCGACGTTGCTCAGACTTCGGCTGAGCTCAGTCGAATGCCCCGTCCTGAGCGTGTCGAAGGGTTCGCCGAAGTCCGACGACCGTTGACCGATAACTACTTCCCTCGGTCATCGGTTTTCTGTCGTCGGTGATCGGAGGTTGACGGGATGCGATGATCCTTCGGCTGGTCGCGAAATATCGCCGGACGGTTGTCCTCGCAAGTGCCGTCCTCTTCTCCTTCCTCCTGCTGACCATGGAGGTGCGCCGGGAGGAAACGCTTACCCCGTTCCTCAAGCGGCTCCTCCTGGAATCCGTCAGCCCCTTCCTGAAGGCCACTGCGTACCTGAAGCGTAGCGCGGGAGAGATCTGGGATAGCCATGTGGATCTCCGGTTCGTGCGGCAGGAGAATGTGCGCCTCCAGGGAGAGGTCGAGGCCCTCCGGGCACGCCTTGGTGCGGTGGAGGAAGGGCAGCGGGAGAATCAGCGCCTCAAGAATCTCCTGGGGCTTCGAGAACGAGAACCGTTCCACGTGGTTGCCGCCGGGATCGTGGGAAGGGATGCCACCAACTGGTTTCACACCCTCCTGATCGACCGCGGGTTGCGCGACGGCGTTGAACGGCACACGGCGGTCATCACCTCCGCAGGGCTCGTCGGCCAAGTGGTGGAGGCAAGCGCTTCGAGCGCTCGCGTGCAGCTCGTCACTGATCCCGTGAGTTCGGTGGGGGTACTGCTGCAGGGTTCACGGGTGACAGGGCTGTTGGTGGGCGGCCAATCCGGCCGGCTGCGGATCAGGTATCTTCCCGTCCGGGCCGAGGTCCAGAGCGGCGAGGTGGTCATCACCTCGGGTCTCGGGGGCGTATATCCCAAAGGGATCCTGGTCGGGAAGGTGCTGGCGGTCGATGGGCGGCGCGGGGCCCTGTTTCAGGAGGCCACCGTCGAACCCAGCGTTGAATTCTCTCAGTTAGAGGAGGTCCTGGTGATCACCGGCCAGGGTTCGCGTCCTGTCCGGTCTCAACGGAGGGAGGAATGATCTGGCTCGCCGGCGGGCTTCTGGCCGTGGTGGTTCTCCAGACGACCATTGCCCCGTGGGTGCAACTCGGTCAGGTTCGGCCGGATCTCTTCCTCCTCTTGCTCTACCTGGGGAGCTTCAAGATGAATCCCATGCAGGCCTGCCTGATGGGTTGCCTGCTGGGCCTGTATGAGGATGCCCTCTCCGGCGCCCCGTTAGGACTGAATGCCTTTACCCTGAGCCTCCTGGGTCACGCCCTGGTGCGGGTGCGAGAGGAGGTGGACCAGAACCACCTGGTCCCTCACCTGGTTCTCCTCTTTCTCACCGGCCTCAGTGCGGGCCTGATGACGTCGGGGATTCTGGCCTTCTTCGGGATGGGGCGGGATTTCGGGGAGTCCCTTCTCTGGATTATCTTGCCCGGGGCAGCGTATACGGCGGCCGTCGGGGGACTCCTCGTATTCGGAAGCCGGCTGCGCCGGATCGTGCAGGTGACGCTGTGAGCCGACCGTGGTTCTCCCCTACCCCGGTGATCCAGGGACGGATTCATCGGACAACCCTCCTGGTCACGGTCGCTCTCCTCCTGCTGCTGATGCGATTCTGGTACCTCCAGATCCTGGAGGGGCGCTATTACGCCACCCTCTCCATCCACAACCGTCTCCGCCTCCGTTTGGTGGAGGCCCCCCGGGGTTTCATTCTTGATCGGTCTGGGGCGGTCATTGTGGAGAACCGTCCCTCATTCAGTGTGTATGTGACCCCCGCTGACATCCCGGACGTTGACGAGGCTGCTCGGGCCATCGGAGCCGTGTTGCGGCAGGCCCCAGAGGAGATCGCCGCGAGGATTCGTGCGGGTCAGGCTCGCCCCGCCTACCCGGTCCTGGTGGCCCGGGAGGTGAGTGAGCCGACCATGGTGGCGATCGAGGAACGGAAGATGAATCTGCCGGGCGTGAGTGTGCGGGTCCAACCGACGCGGGCCTACCTCGACGGCGATGTGGCCGCCCACCTCCTGGGATATGTGAGCGAGGTGACCCAGGAGCAACTTTACCGGGACGAGTACCGGGATTTTCAGTCCGGCGAGACCGTGGGCCAGACGGGTGTGGAACGGCTCTTCGATGCCTTTGTGCGGGGGATCAACGGCCGGGAAGAGATCGAGGTGGATGCACGCGGGCGATTGGTTCGATTCCTCGATCGACTCGAGCCGCAATCCGGGTTCAATCTGGTGCTGACGCTGGACGCCAAACTGCAACATGCCGCGGAGAAGGCGTTTGCGGGGAAGCGAGGGGCCGTCGTCGCCATGCATCCGCAGACCGGGGAGATCCTGGCGTGGGTCAGTCGGCCCTCGTATGATCCGAATCTCTTCGCCCAGCGCTTGAGCCGCGAGTCGTGGGAGAAGCTGATTACCGATCCGGCGCATCCGCTCCAGAATCGTCCCCTGCAGGCGCAGTACGCCCCAGGGTCGATTCTGAAGCTGGTGGTGATGGCCGCGGGACTCGACACCGGGGCGCTGACACCGGAGACGACCTTCACGTGTCCCGGCTACTTCACATTGGGCGCGGTGACCTTCGACGATTGGGAGAAGGGGGGGCACGGCCGGCAGGATCTCATGCAGGCGGTGGCCCACTCCTGTAACGTCTACTTCTACCAGGCGGCGTTGAAGACGGGGATCGATGCCATCGCCCGGGTCGCCCGGGAGTTCGGCCTGGGCCAGAAGACGGGGATTGCCGCCGTCGGGGACGAAGCGGCCGGACTCGTTCCGACGCCCGCCTGGAAACGGAGCGTCCTGGGGGAGTCGTGGTATCCGGGGGACACCGTCATCACCGGGATAGGGCAGGGGATGATCCTGGTCACGCCGCTCCAGATCGTAACGATGGTGGCGGCCATCGCGAACGGAGGCACCCTCCACCGACCCTGGATGGTGAAGCGGGTGGAGTCGTGGGGGGGAGAGGTGGTTGCGGCGTATGGCCCAGAGCCGGTTCGGAGGGTGAACCTGAGCCCGCAGGTCTTAGAGTTGCTCCGCCAGGGGATGCTCGGGGTGGTGGAGGACGGGACCGGAAAGGCGGCCCGCGTGCGCGGGGTCCAGGTGGCGGGCAAGACTGGAACGGCACAAGTGGTCAGGAAGGAGGCACGCATCTCCGGCCAGACCAAGGACCACGGATGGTTCGTGGCCTTTGCCCCCTATACGGATCCGGAGATCGCGATTGTCGTCATCGCTGAGAACGCCGGCTTTGGCGGCGTGGTCGCGGCACCAGTGGCGCGGGCAGTCCTGGAGGCTGCTTTTGGCCCTCCCCGGGGGCGGGAGACGGTGGCGCAGGGGCCCGGGGCGCGGGAGTAGCTCGAGGGCAGTGTCATGTATCTCGATCGCCGGATGCTCGCGAACATTGACTGGCGCATTGCCGGCACCACGCTGGCGCTCATCGGCGTCGGCATTCTCACGATCTGGAGCGCCAATCTGGGCTCCCCCTCTCCTCCGAGACAGACCCTCTATCTCCGTCAGGCTCTCTACGCCGCCCTGGCCCTCTTGGGGCTCCTCACGGCCACCTTCATCAACTATCGGACGATAGCCCGCTTTGCCTATGTGATCTTTGGAGTGGTCCTCGCCCTCCTGATCCTGGTCAGCGTGGCGGGGGAGGTGGGCCGGGGGGCCCAGCGCTGGATCCAGGTTGGTGGATGGACGTTCCAGCCCTCGGAGTTCATGAAGCTCGCCCTGATCGTTGTCCTGGCGCGCTACTTCGAGGATCACAAGGAGCGCTTGGGGCACCCGCGCCTCTTGGTGATCCCCGCCATGGTGGCGCTGCCCCCTATGGTCCTCATCCTCAAGCAGCCGGACCTGGGCACCGCTGTGCTGCTCGGCCTCCTCACCGTATCGGTCCTCCTGCTGGTAGGGCTCCGGGTGAAGCACCTCGTCTTCCTCACCGCCGCCGGCGCTACCATGGCGCCACTGCTCTGGTCCTTCCTCAAGGACTATCAGCGCCGGCGGGTCCTGGTTTTTCTGAACCCAGAGCTCGATCCGTCCGGTGCGGGCTATCACATCGCCCAGTCCAAGATCGCCGTGGGGTCGGGGGAGTTCTTCGGGAAGGGGCTGAAGGCCGCAAGCCAGAGCCAGCTCCACTTCCTTCCGGCCAGCCAAACCGACTTCATCCTGGCGGTGCTGGCCGAGCAGTGGGGATTCATCGGCTGTCTCGTCATTCTGCTCCTCTATTACGTCCTCATCACGCGCGGGCTCGAGATTGCCGGGGAGTCCAAGGACATCTTCGGCGCGTTGCTGGCCTTCGGGATCATGGCCATGATCACGGTTCAACTTGTCGTCAACGTCGGCATGGTGGTGGGGATAATGCCGGTGGTCGGCATCCCCCTTCCCCTCCTGAGCTACGGGGGTTCCTCCCTGGTCGTCACCTGTATCGGGATCGGACTGGTGATGAGCGTCCACCTGCGCCGGTTCCTGTACTAAAGTAAACGCACTATGTGCGTTTACTTAGAGCAATGGAGCAATGAAAAATAGAGCAATGAAAAATAGAGCAATGAATTTGAAACCACAACGCTTCATTGCGGTCTAATGTTCTAATGCTCCATTGTCACAAGATTGTTCCAACCACCTGGGTCTCGTGTGATCAGCGTGCCTGTATTGCAACTGTCGCGGGCGCGTGTAGCAAGCGTGTAGCAAGGGAGTTGAGACAAAGAGTTGGAACGCAGGTTGGGGAAAGGAAAGGAGCAATGAGGCCGCTACAGATGGGAGCCCTGGGGCGCCCTAGGCGCATGGTTTGGGCGGATCTCTGCCCGCTCCTCGGGGGGGTGGGGCTTGCCCTGTTCCTGGTTTCCGCCTTCACCCCCCTGTCGAACCTCCTGAGCCGCCCCATGGGCGGCCCTTCCGCCCTT
>Ga0209341_10002015_pt1 | contig 19625 bp, 20 predicted proteins | sample RifCSP13_2_FD_184020 | JGI IMG/M metagenome (GOLD analysis project Ga0209341, IMG submission 184020) | Soil microbial communities from Rifle, Colorado - Rifle CSP2_sed 13_2 (SPAdes) (version 2) | ecosystem: Environmental > Terrestrial > Deep subsurface > Rock core/Sediment | place: Rifle... | reverse complement strand
AGGCAGACCGCGACCGAGCAGCTACGATTCCGCCGGCGGGAGTTCCGCGGCGAACCGCGAGCGCACCGCCATCTCCGCGAGCTTCGTGAACGCGACCTCCACGTTCTCCCCGGTCCGCGCGCTCGTCAGCAGGTACGGGGCAGAGTGCAACTCGCAGAACGCGAGGATCGCGTCGTCCTCGAGGCGGACGTGGTCCGTCATGTCCTTCTTGTTCGCGAGCACGAAGACGGGCGCGTTCGCGCCGACGGTCGTGTGGATCCCCTCGATCCAATCCCCGAGCGCGTCGAGCGTCTCGGGCCGCGTGAGGTCGCACACCGCGAGGATGCCCCGCGCGCGGGAGAAGTACGCCTCCTTGTACAGGCTCATGAAGTCCAGGCGGCCCATGATGTCCCACACGAGCATGTGGAGCGCGTAGTCCGTCCCGTCGATCGAGCCGAGCTGAACGACCTTCTTGCTCACCATCGTGCCGACCGTGCGCAGGTACTTCTCGTCGAACTGCGAAGTCACGAAGCGGCGGATGAGCGACGTCTTGCCGACGCCCTCCTCCCCGACCATGCAGATTTTCATCTTGACGGACCGGGTCGGAAGATCGGGCGTGGGGGCGCCTCCCTTCGGAAAGTCGAGCGGGGTACCATGAACCTTTCCGTCCCATTCTTGGCGGCGACTAGGGAGCAAATTCGCGGATGTCCGTGATGTTCCCGACGCGCTCCTTGCGCGGCTTGAGGACGGGTCGGACCTTGAGCCCCGGCTTCGCCTTTGCAGGTTCCACCGCCAATCGATGGACGAAGCCGCCGTGGATGCCTGGCCAACGGAGGATCGCCCACACCTGCGGCTCCGCAAGCCGATCTCCGTGCTCGTCCACATGAGTGACCGTGACGCCCTCCACCGTGGCCGGGCCCGTGACCTCCGTCCACGTCTTGAGCGGGCCCATGCAGACCTCGCAGTACATCCTTGGCGGCAGGTACGTGAGCCCGCACGCGTCGCATTTGGCGGCGAGGATCTTGCCCGCGTCGCGGAGGCCGAGGAAGAACCGCTCGCCCGCGACCCCGTTCGTGTACAGGTAGTCCGCCTCGACGTCCCCCCGCCAGGACCGCAGGTTCTCGGGCCTCGTCGTCCGCTCGAGGAACGTCACCCCTCTCCCTCCTTCAGGGGCCGCCAGTGGACGATGTCGAGCACGCTCCCCTCGCGCTGCGCCGGCGGCTTCCACACGGCCTTCACGCGCATCCCGATGCGGATCGTCTCGGGCGTGACGCCGCCAAAGAAGTGCATGAGCCCCATCTTCGGGGACGCGCCGTCCACGCTGACGACGCCGACGTACACGGGGTCCGTGATGCGCTTCGCGTCGAGGTCGATGTACGAGATGCTGTACGTCTCGATCGTCCCCGTGTCCTTTACGTACGTCCACGCGTCCGTTGGCCGGAAGCATTCCTCGCAGAACATCCGCGGCGGGAACAGGATCCGCTTGCACTTGCGGCATGTGCGCGCGATCAGCCGGCCCTCCTTGAGCTCCATGAGGAACCGCGACATCGCCTCGCCCGCAGACCAGGAGAACTTCGCCTCCGGACGGAATTTGACGGACGTGACCTTCCCGTAGAACTCCTTCGCGCTGAGCTCGACCCCGGGCCACGTCTTGACCTTCTCGCTCATGCGCGCATCACCACCACGGAGGAGAACTGCATGAGGTCTCCCCACGCGTTCGTCACGCCGGTGTGGATCTCGTGAGGAATCTGTCGCTTGCCCGCCTGACCAGACAGCTGCCAGTACAGCTCTCCGACCTTGATCCCCATCGTGGCGGCGATCGGATTGCCGACCCCGAGGAGGCCGCCGCTCGGGCACGTGGGCAGGTCCCCGTCGCGTTGCGTGACGCCCTCGCGCGTGAGCACGGGCGCCTCGCCTTTCTTACACAGACCGAGGCCCTCCATGTGGTGGAGCTCCTTGTAGTCGAACGGGTCGTACGGCTCCGCGAAGTCAATCTGCTTGCGCGGGTCGTCGATCCTCGCCTGCTTGTACGCCATCTTGGCGGCGCGCGCGAGGTACTCGGGGAAATAGAGGTCGCGGTCCGTCCACATCGTCGTATCGATGCACCAACCCACGCCGCTAAACCAGACGGGGGACTCGACTTTGCGCTTCCGCACGAAGTCCTCCGACGCGATCACGAGCGCACTCGCTCCGTCGCTCGGCGGGGAAATGTCCAAGCGGCGGACCGGCCACGCCATCATCTCCGAGTTCTTCACATCGTCCACGGTGATGTTCGGGTCCGCGAGTTGCGCGCACGGATGCGCAACCGCGTTCCGCTTGTTCTTCACCGCCACGGCCGCGACGTCCTCATAGCGGACCTTGTGGACCGTCATGTAGCGGTTCATCTCCATCGCGAAGATCCATACGAGGTTCGGCTTCAGGGGTCGGTCGAGGATCGGGTCCCAGATGTGGCCGAACACGGACTGCGGGTGGGGCTGGCACGACGACATCTTCTCCTCGTTCACGACGAGGACGCAATCGAAGGCCCCGGAGGCGACGTGCCAGTATCCCGCGATCGGCGAGAACACGGCCGTGCCGCCGCCGGTGAACACGCGCACGTACGGCTTCCCGACGCCGCCGCATCCGTCCAGGAGGTTCTCGCCCTTCATGTGGATCCCGTCGAACGCGTCGGGCGCGGAGCCGAAGACGACCGCGTCGACGTCGTCGATCGTGAGGCCCGCGGAGTCGAGCGCCATCCGTGCCGCCTCCCAGCACATCTCTTTGCCCGTCTCGAGGAGCCGCCGGCGGAACAGCGTCATGCCCGCCCCGATGCACGCGACCTTCCTCATCGGCCAACCCCCAGCACCGCTACAGCGCCTGTTGCGGTCGGGAGGCCGCGCCACGACGCCGCCAAACCGGTGCGCGCGCCGTCGATCTGGTTCCGACCCGCATGGCCGCGCAGCTGCAGGGCGACCTCTGCGACGCGGTGGAGACCCGAGGCCTCGATCACGTTCCCGCATCCGAGGGATCCGCCGCTCGCGTTCACGGGGAGATCGCCGCCAAGCTCGAACGTCCCGGCCCGAATCGCTTTGGCGGTGGAGCCCTTCTTCGAGAGTCCGAGCGCCTCGAGGTGCTGCGGCTCCTTGTAAGAGAACTTGTCGTCGACCTCGGCGAGCTGGAACTCGCTCGTGGGACTCCGGACCTTTGCCTCCGAATACGCCATCTTGGCGGCGTTCTCCAAGTACTTCGCTTCGGCCCACTCGCGCGTCTCAAGCCACGGGGAGTCGGAGTTCCATCCCACGCCGCGGATCCATACCGGGTCCGACGCGAGCTTCTTCGCGCGCGCCTCCGCTGCCAGAACGAGGACGACCGCGGTGTCCGCGAGCGGGGCCACGTCGAGCTCCTTCAGAGGCGTGGAGATTGGCGGCGATGCGAGGACGTCCTCGACATCCAGCTTCACGCCATGCGCCGCGCGCTCGTTCGTCCTCGCGTTCTGGCGGTTCTTGGTCACGATCGCCGCGCAGTCTCGTTCAGAAAGTTTGGCGGCGCGGAGGTACGCGTCCATCTCGAGGCCCGCCAGATAGTACGGGCTGCCGCCAAGCGGCTTGTTCCAGATCGGGTCCATCGCGTGGCGCACGACGCCCTCGTACGTGAGCAGGTCCGAGATCTTGCTGTGCGCCTCCACCGCCACGACGTCCGCGAGCCCCGCGCGAATCTGCAGGACGCCCTGAGCAAGCCCCTGGATGCCATCGCCTGTCACGGTGCAAGCTGGGCGCAAGACCGCGCCGAGCTGGTCCGGCGTGAACTCGTCGAAGATGCCGAACCCCTCCCAGTAGTCCTCCGCGCACGTAATGAAGGAGTCCACCTCCTCCCGGGGATTGATGTCCGCGTCCGCGTACGCGCGGCTTGCGGCCTCGTACATGATCTCCTTCCATGAGTACTCCGGCGTCGCGGGACGGAACGGCACGACCCCGACCCCGACGATGCCGACGCGCAACGACTCCGCCCGATGCCGCGGAAGGTCGCTTGCAATAAAAGGATTCGGTCCCTCACTTGTGCCTCGCTCTCCTCATGGATGAGTGGGCGGAACTGCCTCCGTCTGAAGCGGTTGGGGAGTGGCTCCTGTTCGACTCGCCTGGAAAGCGAGGATGCCGGACACGATCGACAGGCCGCCGGCGACGGCACCGATGCGACCGCCGAAGACGAAGAAGGAGAAGGCGATTGCAAGGCCCCCGGACAGGATGGCCCCCAGCACGATCAGGGCGACGCGGAATCGTGGGGTCCGAAAGAGATGGATCCCGAGGGCGAGGGCGACGAATGCGAACGCCGCCTGCCCGAGGACTCCGAACAAGAAGAGGCCAATGAGGCCGAGGGCGCCCAGCACGTCCACGATTTCGCGCCAAGAAACGGGGCGACCGGCGAGAAGCGAGAGCTCGGCCCGGAAAGCGAGGAGGGAGAGCGCGAGGGCGGCGCCATACGCGCCACAGGCGGCGATTTGGAGCCCCGCCGCACTCCTGCGGACGAGCGTCTGGCGGCGTGCGTGTGCGGGGTCGAGCGGCTCGGGGGAAGCCTTGAAAAATACGGACGCTCCCTCAGGGCGGCCGACGATTGCGACGACGCTCGCCCGCGCCGCCTTCATGCTCACGACGGTCGCCACGAACAGTCCGGACGCGACGAAGGACAGGAACCAGGCGTCGCCCCCCGCCCAAGAGCCCGCCGCCAACGTTCCGCCCCCGCTCCCAAAAAACCCGCTTACGGTCGGCAAATCAATGAACTCGGCAATGTTGCGGGTTCCGCTGATCGAGGGCGGCAGGGCGAAGAAGAGGTACAGGGGAGCCGCCAGCGAGAGGAGGGCTCCGAGGAGACCGCATGGGAGAGCTAACCCGCCGAATTCCGGCCGGAGCGCCGTGACGAGGACGGAGAGGATGAGCAAGGTAGCTAGGACGAGAGTGAAAAGCACCAGGAGACTTGTGTCTCCGAACACGATTGCGAAAGGCTGGGACGAATCGCTTGTGTAGGGGACGCACGAGATGCTTGTCTGTTGGTTCCAACAGACCGAGTCCAAGCCGAACGCGCCGTCGGCCGTCGTCACAAACCCAGACCGATCATTCGTGACCGCGAGGCGCCACCACGGCCTCAACTTCGTGGCGGCCACGACCAGGAGCGTCGCCAGGCTCATCAGTAGGGACGTTACGAGGCTCCGCGTGAGACGCTGTCGAAGTCCGACCGAATCGGGAGTCGAGGGCGGTCCACGTGGGGAATCCGAAAGGGGTGAGGAAGCAATCATCTCTCCGTTCGTGGACACGGAGTCCCCCAAGCGCTTCTTCCGCCCCCGAAGGGGGAGCTACGCGGAGGCATTAAGAGTTCGCTCGGCCGTCGGCGGTGAAAAGGCGGCGCCTTACTTGGAGGGCGGCGAAGGCGGCATCCAGCTCGACGGCGGGATCCATCGGAGCATCGGCGGCCTCCGCACTTTGTTCCCCGCGTATGCCATCAACGCTCCCCCGATCAATCCGATGATTCCTCCGAAGACCACGATCGAGAAGATCAGGGCGATAATGCCGACGACGAGGAGGCCCGTGCCCCACGCCGCCACGTTCGTCCCGACCCTCGGGATCATCGCGAAACCGGCTCCCGCGATTGCGGCGAACGAGATCTGCGAGACGAGGCCGACAATCGCGAACGCCAACAGGATCTCCGTTAGTCCGGGGACGGGGGGAGAGCGTTCGATTGCGAAGGAGAGCAGCACCCAGGACAGCGCCGCCGCGATGACATGGAGCACCGCGGCGACGACGAGGAGGTTCGCGTTGGAGCGCAGGTGTCTTCGGAGCGCAGCGTCGTCGATGACCGCGGGGGGCGGCGGCGGGCCCCACGACGGCGGCGGTATCGGTGACGACGCCAGGACCTTCCCTCGCGTTGAGATGGCCTGCGAAGGATAAATGTGCGCTCCCGTCGCAACGTAAATAGCCGCACCCATGCATTCTCGCCGCGTGCCCCTCTTCTACTTCGACATCGAGACGGAGGGCGAGGACCCGCAGTCGGACCGCGTGGTCACGGTCCAGTTCCAACAGCTGTCCGAGGAACTCCGACCGATGGGGAGCTTGCAGGTCCTCACGGAGTGGGAGTGGGGCGAGCGGGAGATCCTGCGGGCGATCCTCGCGAAGGGCGTGCTCGACGTCACGTGGGACTTCGTCCCCGTGGGGAACCGCCTCCATTTCGACCTCACGTTCCTCATGGAGAGGGGACAGCACCACCGGCTTCGGGAGTTCTCCCCGTCCGAGCTTCGCCGGTTCTGGTTCGAAAAGCCGATGCTGGACCTCGGCTCCGTGCTTGTTCTCATGAACGCGGGGAGGTTCGACGGCTCCGGGATCAAGCAGTTCACGGACAAGGGCGCAAGCGCGGACGTGCCCGTGTTCTACCGCCAGGGAAAGCAGAAGGAGATCCTCGCGTACATCGAGAACGAGAGGGACGTGACCCTCGCGCTCCTCGCGGAGCTGCGCGCGATGCTGACGACGTTCGGCGAGAGGAAGCGAGCTCGCGGAAAATCGCCCGCAAGGATTGCATCGGGAGGGGGAAAGGAAGATGCTCGCTCGCGGACCTGACGGCGAGAAGCTGAGCACCCTCCTGCGCGACGAGTGGGAGCTCTACGACACCCACAAGATGCGTTGGCTCAAGGTCGCAGCCGTTGCGATGCTGCTCCCGCTTCTCTGGGTCCTCGTGTACCTCCTCGTCCACGTCGTTGCGTCAAAGATCGTTTCGGCGGGCCCGACCCTCGGCGAAGAGGCCGCACTGACCACAGCCATCACCCTCGCCCTCGCCTTACTCATCATCGGGAAAGTCCGCCAAATGGATCGGGCGAAGGCCACCTGGCACTTTGCTGCCCTGCAGGATGCGAGACTCGTGCACGAGGAGACCCTGGCCCTCGCACGCGGGATCTTGACAAAACGCGGCTATGCGTTCGAGGAGAGGACTCGCCGGACGATCACCCTGTTCATCACCTACTGGGACGTGAAGGCTAATGACTTCTCCATGAGAGTCTGGTTCTCCCGGATTGTGAATCCGTCGATCGTGGAGGTCGGGTTCGGCCCCGAGAATTCCAGCAATCGGGAGCGGCTCCGAGAGTTGCGGTCCGCAACTAGTGGGGAATTCCTCAGGAGATATGGAACCGCGGCCTGAACGGATTCGATTACTGCAAGCTTCGGGCGAGTGTTCTCGACCAGATCCTGTTCGAGAGGACGTACCTATTGTCGACTCCAGTCAGCCGACCGGAGGGGTTGGCAAAGTCCTATCTATCTCCCATTCGTTCCCCGCTTGTGGAATTCGGCTCGACGCCCGAGATGGAGCTCGTCCGCAAGAACGTGCGGGAGTTCGCGGAGAAGGAGATCAAGCCAATCGCGCGCGAGTTCGATGCCTCCGGCGAGTTCCCTTCGAGGACCGTCGTGAAGATGGGCGAGCTCGGCTTGCTCGGCATGCTGGTGCCGCCGGAGCTTGGCGGCGCTGGCGCAAGCGCGCTCGAGTACGCGGTCGCGATCGAGGAGATCGCGCGCGTGGACGGGAGCCACGCGCTGATCATGGCGGCGCACAACGGGCTGTGCACGGGGAACATCCTCATCGCGGCGAACGAGGAACAGAAGCGCAGGTACGTGCCGGATCTGGCGGCGGGGAAGAAGATCGGCGCGTGGGGCCTCACGGAGCCCTCCGTCGGCTCCGACCCCGCCGGCATGAAGACCACCGCCACGCGGGACGGGGACGCGTATGTCCTGAACGGATCGAAGAACTTCTGCACGAACGCCCCCGTCGCCGGCACGTTCGTCCTCACCGCCAAGACGGACCCCGCGAAAGGGAGCCGCGGCGTGAGCGCCTTCATCGTGGAGAAGGGCACGCCCGGCCTGCACGTGGGGAAGATGGAGGACAAGCTCGGCATGCGCGCGTCCGCGACCTCGCAGGTCCTGCTCGAGGACTGCCGCCTGCCTGCGGAGAACCTCCTCGGGCGAGAGGGCGAGGGCTACACGAATGCGCTGAAGACGCTCGACGGCGGGCGTATCGCGATCGGCGCGCTCGGTCTGGGAATCGCACAGGGCGCGTACGAGGAATCGATCGCCTACGCGAAGCAACGCGAGCAGTTCGGCCAGCCAATCGCGCAGTTCCAGGGCGTGCAGTGGCACCTCGCGGACATGGCGGTGAAGATCGAGGCGGCCCGGATGCTCGTCTACCGCGCAGCCTGGTTGAGGGACCAGCAGAGGCCCTTCAAGGCGGAGGCCTCCATGGCGAAGCTATTCTCAAGCGAGGCCGCAATGTGGGTGACGACGAAGGCCGTCCAGGTCCACGGGGGCTACGGGTACATCAAGGACTACCCGGTCGAGCGGATGTTCCGCGACGCGAAGCTGTGCGAGATCGGCGAGGGGACGTCAGAGATCCAGCGGATGGTCATCGCCCGCGAGACGCTCGGACTGTAGGCCGAGTCACTTCTTCATCTCGAACAACATGTACGAGTTTCGGTCGGGGTCGTAAATCCTGGCGGCGATGCTCCCCCAGTCCCGCGCCTCCGCCTTGGTCTTGAACTGCACGCCCTTCGCGAGGAGCGCGTCCTGCAGCTTGTAGATCTCGTTCACCTCAATCCCGATCCCCGTCTCTTCGCCGATGTGGGCCGTGTCCGAGTCGAACTCCGCCGGGTCGTCGTACATCTCCCGGTTCGGCGTGAACGGCATGATCGCGGTCCCCTTCGGGCCCAGCTGGTAGACGGTGAAGGAGGAACCCTCCGCGCGGGACTCCCCGGGGACCTTGCGACCCTTGAATCCCATGGCCTTGAAGAACGCGCCCGCCTTCTGTTCGTCGCGGACGGCGACGGTCACGAACGAAACGGACTGGAGGCCTGTACGTTTCACCTTCGGTCGCAATTCCTGATTGATGAAGAGGACGTTCCCGTCCGTGTCCCAGAACCGCGCGAACGTGTCGGAGTCCTTCCCGACCTTGACGCCCCGTCCCGCGAGCTGCTCCACGGACTTCGCGAGGTTCGACGTCTGGAAGCCGATCCCGGTCACGATTCCGATGGACTTCGTGCCCTGATCGTAGAACTCCTGTCCCCACTTCGGGTCGGGCTGCCAGAGGTCGAGGCCCGCGTCCTCGCCGCCCTTCGTCGCGCCGAGGCTCAGGTACCCCATCTTCCGGTCCTCGTCCCGCACCTTCAGTCCGACCTTTTTCGTGTAGAATTCCTTCGCGAGCTTCAGGTTCCGTGTGTAGACGCTCACTTCGCTTAATCGCACGAGCTTCGCCATGGGTCTCCCCCGTCCGAGGAAAGCGTTCGTGGGACTTAAAGGCGTGTCCCGGTCACGTGAACTCGCGGTGGGTGATTGCGATGAGGATGAGCGCGATGAGGGAGAGGAGGCTCGAGATGAAAACGGGGCCGATGATGAACAGGCCGAGGATGCTCCCCACCAAGGCGAGGCCCCACATCTTTCGCTGGATGGCCATGATGCCGCCTAGGAGCGCGAAGGCAGAGAACGTGATGCCGATGAGCCCGCACACCAGAAGGATCGTCTCGAACCCCGGGATGAAGCTCGCAAAGCTCGAGAGGAAGAGGATGGAGTACACCCAGTTGATCAGGCCCAGGATGCCCGCAGCTATGAGCAGCCCGCCGCCGGCGATGGGCATCGCGGTCTTCTGTGGGGGAGCCTGGACCCCCGGGTATCCGTAGGGCTGCGCGTATGGAGGGTACTGCGGGTATCCGGGCGGTGCGTATTGCTGCGGGGGATATGGGGGCTGAGGATACGCAGGCTGCGGATATTGGGGCGGTGGATACGCGGGCATGGGCGCCTGCACCGGCTCCTGCGCCGGCATCGCGGGCACCGGCATCGGCTTCCCGCACGATGCACAGAACTTCACACCTTCCGCATTCTCGGCACCACAGGATGGACAGAACGCCATTTCGTTCACCTCACCAAGGGGGCCTCCCCGTGGCCCGCAGCGCTTGATTGTACTGCTCCGCTCGCGTGTACGCGTCGTACATGCCGAAGATCCAGACGACGAGGGCCAGGGCGGAGCCTAGGACGAGGCCCGCACAGGTCCACCAGAGGAAGAAGAGGAACACGCTGAGGCCGATCGACGCGAAGAGGAGCAGGAGCCCCTTCGCCAGCTCTCCATTGTAGATCTGGCCGAGGCCGCTGAGGAAGAAGGAAAGGAGGACGGCGACGCCCGAGCTCTTCTGCCCGGGCATTGGACCATAGGCGTAGGGCGGCGGATAGCCGGGCGGCTGCCCATGCGCGGGAGGGTACTGGACGGGGTACGGCTGTGGATATTGCGGCGGCGCATACTGCGGATAGGGAGGGTACCCGGCAGGGGGCGGGGCCATCGGCGGTGGAGTCACCGGAGCTTGGGAGGGTGCCTGCACCGTCGGGGCCTGCGGGACGGCGGGCACGGGCATCGGCTTGCCGCAGGTGCTGCAGAACTTTGCGCCCTCCGCAACTTGGGCGCCGCACGACGAACAAAAGGCGATGCGTACCCCTCACTGGCGGGGAGTCCCCTCCCTCATCATAATACTTTGCGGGCGTCTTCCGCTGGTGCGGGTCGGGCGCGGAAGGCGAGGTGTTCCTCGATCGTTCGCACGAGAGCGTCGCCCATGCGTCGGTATCCCGCCACGTCCGGGTGCAGCCCGTCGGGCGAGCCCAGGAGGCGGTCGGGGGCAGCGGGGTCGCCCGCGGCGGCGTTCGTGTCGCAGAACGGGAGGCCGATCGTCCTCGCGGTCGCAGCGACCCACACGTTGATTCGTCGGATGGCAAGCGCCGTGGAAGGAGGACCCCCTCGGAGCCGGTCGCGAAGCGTGCGGCGGTGGAGGTCGTACGGCAGCACGGAGGCCGCGACGGGCACGATCCGCGAGTCGAGCGCGAGGCGGTACATCGCGTCGAGGTTCTCCCGGACGTCCTCCTGGCGTCGCTGCTGGTAGATGTCGTTCACGCCCGCCAGAACGATCACGTAATCCGCTCGTTCTCGAGCCACGTCCCGGGCGAACCTCGCAAGGATCTCGTCGGACCTTTGTCCGTTAATCCCCCGGTTCAGCACGGTCCAGTCCGGACGCGCACGCATCATCCAGTATGCGTACTGGCTCTCCGGATTCCCGCGTCCGGAGGGCGGCGCCTCGAGCGGCGAGAGGAACGCCGGGGTGCCCGCAGTCGTGGAGTCTCCGAGGCCCACAATCCGGAGCGCGGCCATGGTCGGAGGAAAGGTGCGGCGTCGTCAAAGCGCTTTCCGCCGTCGCGAAACCTTATCGAGCGCCCTGCGATCCTGACGCGATGGTCCGCGCGAAGGTCCCCGCCCGTAAGCGGGACGGTCGTCCCGGCCCCCCCGAGGGATGGCCTAAGGATCCGGATAAGTACGCGGACCCGAAGAACTGGAAGTACCCGGTCCACACACCCTTCCACGCACGCGCCGCGCGCCGGTACTTCAACGACCCGAAGAACCGCGGGAAGTACGACGAGGCGGAGCAGGCATACATCGACAAGAAGATCATCGGGGCGCTCGCGAAGTTCGGCGTCGCCGCCAAGATCCTCGGAGGCGTCGAGGAGCGCGAGGCGGACATCATCGAGCAGGACGTGCCGCTCGGGAAGCCGATCGAGGAGATGGACCTCGAGGACCTCCTGAAGGTGTTCCTCGGGACGGACCGGCTCTCGCGCGCGGGCGAGATCGCGCCGGAACAGGTGCATTTCACGAAGCGAGGTTCGACGATCGTGAACGCGGATGTGAAAGAATACGTCGTCTCCCTCGACCTCCTGAACAAGACGATCTACCACGACTGCACAGACTGGACGCAAAGCCGCGCGAGGGCGAAACTGTTTTGCAAACACGTCGGTCGGTTCTTCCTCAGCCTGAGGGAGTCGGAGGCGACGGAGCGTCTCCGCGAGATGCTGCGCGGGCGGGACAAGTGGGTGTTCGACGTCGCGTGAGCCTCAGAGTCGTGAAAAGTCGCGTTGTGGATCGTCCTCGCGCTTCCGCGGGGGCCGCGGAGCGGGCGTTTCTGCTCCTTCGTCCTTTGGCGGCGGTGGGGTCTCCTCATCGCCTTCGGCTCCTTCGGCCTCCGCCTTGTGCTTGCGGTGCTCTCGGATCTCTGGCGCGGGGGACGGTGGAGTGTGCAGAGCCTTGCCGCAGGAAGGGCAGTTTTCCTCGTCAAGGCAGGCGGAGCACAGCCACGCCCCGCATGCGTGCTTGGACACGGCCTTCCCCTGATGGTCCTTGCAATGGTGGCCCTCACGGACCTCTTCCGCCTTCTTTGGCGGCGGAGGCGGAGCGTGCGCGCGGGGCTTCGCGATCTCCAGCTCAGGCTTCATCGTGACCGGGTACGCGCCGCCCTCGAAGATTCTCAAAGAGGTTTCCAGGCGCTTCGCCTCGTAGATGCCCAGGTTGAGCTCGCGGGCGAGGTGGACGACGTCCCACTCCTCGCGTGGCAGGTCGAGTGCGCGTCGCAACAGGGCGTCGAGCTCTGCGTCGGGCTCCGTTTCCATGTCCGCCGCCGCCACGCCACGGATGTAGCCCCACACCTCGCGCACCTCGGAAACATCCGCGTCCGGATCGCACGTCGCGACGTGGTGGCGGTCGACGGCCTGCGGGGTGTCCACCATACGGAGGACGACGGAGGACAGCGCCTCGTAGCGGCGACGTTTTTCCTCGGGGAGCGTCCCATACGCGACCGCGGCGGGCTCGTTCAGGTATCCCATGACCTCGTCGAGGACCGCGAGAGGCACGCCGCACATCCGAAACGCCTCCTCTCGGCCCGCGGCGCGTCCGTTCGCGCGCTCCCACGCCACGATGCGGCCTGCGTTCTCCTGAACGAACCGGTGTTGCGCGCCGGCGTCCGCGTCCCGCCTGCCCTGGACGGCGACGTCGTACGCGGGATCGAGTTTCAGCGCGTATTCGAAACACCGCGCCGCATCCTGGTAGCGCCCGAGCCTCAGCAGGGTGAGCCCCTTTCCGCTCCAGACCGCCTTGTCGACGGGATCGATCGCGATCGCCTTGTCGTACGCCGCGACCGCCGGCTCGAGATCGAGGGACCGCTCGAGGGCGAAGGCCCGGAGCGTCCACAACTCCTTTTCGTCGGGCGTCACACGGAGGGCCCGCTCGTACGCGTCCGCCGCCTCGGCGAACTCGTTCCGCTTCACGTGCGCGAGCCCTTTCGCCCGCCACGCCTTGCTGTCGCGGGGATCGAGGGACACGGCATGCGAGAGCGCCTCGAGCGATTCCGCGCCCTTCCCCATCGCCTGGAGCGCGGCGCCCTTGAGGCCCCAGAGGGCGGCGTTGTGCGCATCCACCGCGAGCGCCTGCTCCAGGATCGCAGTGGCTTCCTCCGCCTTCCCCTCCCGGAGGGCGACGTCGGCCTTCACGCGCAATGCGACGGGGTCCCTCGGGTTCGTCTCGAGGGCGACCTCCGCGCACGGGAGCGCCTCGCGAGGTTTGTCCAGGGCGAGCAGGCAAAGGGCCTTTCCGCCGAGGAACTCCGCGTTTCCGCGGTCGAGCAGGAGCCCGTCGTCGAACACGCGGAGTGCGGCGGCATGGCGGCCCGTGTCGCGCAGCGTACGCCCCTTCGCCGCGAGCGCGGTGCGGTCCCCGGGATTGATCGAGAGCGTTCGGTCGAAGCACTCGAGCGCCTCTCGATGGCGTTGCGCGCGAGCGTACGCGGACCCCTTCGCGTTCCACGAGGCACGGTCCATCGGGTCGATCGCAAGGGCGCCGTCGAACGCCCGTACCGCCTCCTCGAATCGGCCCGCCCCCTCGAGAGCGAAGGCCTTCTCCCGGTGCGCTTCGAGGTCCTCCGGGTCCGCACGGAGGAGCGCGTCGCATACGTCGATGACGCCCGCGTGGTCCTTCATCGCCGCCAAGATATCCCGCTTCAAGCGGAAGGACGATGCGTCCGACTCGTCGAGATGGAGCGCCCGGCCGACCGCCGCCAACGCCTCGCGAGGCCGTTGGGTCGCGAGCCCGAGGCGCGCCCGCTCCTTCCATGCGCGGGGGTCCCGCGGGTGGACCTGCACGATCTGGCCCGTGACCGCGTAGGCGTCCTCCGGTCGGTGGAGGAGCTCCAGCGCCTCCCGTGCTCCGTCGAGCGCCTCGAGGTCCCCCGGATGCTCCTCGAGCGTCGTGTTGAACGTGAGCAGGGCCTCCTCTTGGCGGCCCACCTTGAGCAACGTGTGCCCCTTCCGGATCGCGTACGCAGCGTTCTGGGGCTCGATGAGGTGCGCGCGGTCGAACGCGTCGACGGCCTCCTCGAATCGCTCGAGCCAGGCGAGCGCAGCGCCGCGAGAGTACCAGACGCGAGCGTCCCGCGCGTCGAGCGCGAGGGCCCGGTCGTACGCGCTCACCGCCTCCTCGTAACTCTTGGCGCCCTCGAGCGCGAGCCCCTTCCCGAACCATGCCCGCTTGTCGTCCGGCGCGAGGCCGAGGCATGACTCGAAGGCGGCGACGGCATCCGTGTACGACCCGATCTGCCCGAGCGCGGCCCCGAGGCCGTACCACGCGTCCGCGACCTCCGGTCGGACCTTGAGCGCCTGGCGGTACGAGAACACGGCGTCCTCCCAGTGTCCGAGCTTCGCGTGCACGTCGCCGCGGCGATGCCACGCAAATCCTTCCCGGGGCGCGAGCGCGAGCGCGCGGTCGTACGCCGCAAGCGCCTCCGTCCAGTCCCCGAGGGATTCGAGCGCGCCCGCGTGGTCGATCCAGGAGGCGACGTCGGCTTCGTCGCGGTGGAGGATCTCGCGCGTCACGCGCACGACGTGTTTCGCGTCGTTCATCGCCTTCAGGCAATCGCGCTTCCCCCGGAGGGCCTCGAGGTCGTCGACATCCACCGCCAGCGCGGCCTCGTACGAGCGCAGCGCGTGCTCGGGGTCCCCATTCATCCGGAGCGCGAGCCCGCGGTCCTTCAGGGCCGCCGCGTCCCGCCGGTCCACGTGGAGGATCGCCTCGCCGACCGCGTTCAGCTCGGACCACCGCCCGAGCGCGCGCACCAGGTCTGCCTTCCGTCGGAGCGAGGCGACGTCGGCGGGCGCCTTCGCGAGGTACGCGTCGAGGGCCTCCACGGCCTCCGCCTTTCGCTCGAGCCGTTCGAGCACCGTCGCCCGGTCGAGGAGCGTTGCCCCATCGTCGGCGTTGGCGGCGAGGAGCGCGTCGCACGCGTCGAGCGCGGCGTCCCACCGCTGGAGCGCGAGGAGGGACGTCTTGCGCCCCGCGAGCACCGCCAGGTCCTTCGGCACGAGCTTCAAGACGGTCTCGAAGTCCCGGACCGCCTCGTCGTGGCGGTTCATCGTCGCGAGCACCGTCGCACGATGACGCCAGACGTCCGCGTCGTCGGCGTGGAGCTGGATCGCGGCGTCGTAGCTCGCGACCGCATCCTCGCGCTTCCCGAGAGCCTCGAGGATGGCCCCGCGGGTGCTCCAGAGCGAAGCGTCTTCGTCGTCGATCTCGAGCGCCTTCTCGATGGAGTCGAGCGCGCGGTCGGGTTGACGGAATTTCAGGAACACATCCGCGCGCCCCCGCCACGCCGTCGTCCGTCGAGGGTCCAAGCGCAGCACCTGATCGTACGCCGCCAGCGACTCCTCGCGGTGCTCGAGTTCCCGCGTGACGTCGGCCTTTCGCAGCCAGAGGTCCGTATCGCCGGGGCGGACGCGGAGGATCTTGTCGTACGTCTCCACGTCCCGCGCGTTCAGCCGGAGGACGTTCGACCAGGCGACGATGGCCGCCTCGCGCTGTCCGGCCGCGAACTCGAGGTCGCCGAGGTTTCCCCACGCCTCCGCCCGGGTCGGCTCGACCGCCAACGCGCGGGTGAACGCCGCCCGTGCCTCCTCCGTGTTCCCGCGGCCCGCGAGAAGGAGCCCGCGGCAGTCGAGCGCGTCGACGTTTCCGGGGTCGAGGGCGAGCGCGGCGGTCGTGGCGCGGTCCGCCTCCGCGGCGCGCCCCAAGACGAACAACCCGCGACCGATCGAGGCGAGCGTCGTGGCGTATTCTGAGGCGAGGCGTCGGGCGGCCGTGCGGTTCTGCTCGAGGAACGCCAAGCCCTTCAGGAACGCGGCGGCGGCCTTCGCAGGCGAGCCCCGCTCGTAGAGCGCATGCCCATGGGACTCGAGGGCTCGCCCTCGGCTGAGGATTCGAGTCTCCCGATTAAGCCATCCGCGCAGCGGTCCCATCCCTGCGTCCCATCCCTTGGGCGAGGGCCGTACCCGAGTCGGGCGATTTATACCCTTCGGTCAGACGCGTGTCTGACGGTCCGTCTCACGGCGGGGTTGTTCCGCGACCGTGGACGTAGTCGTTGAGCCAATCGAGCAGGCGCCGATACGCGGACTTCCCTTTCTCCGTGATGGTCACCCGTTCGTGGCCGTCCGGAGAGTCCTCCAAGGCGACCAGGCCTCGGGCGAGGCACCACGCGAGGTACTTGCTGAAGATGTCGTAGTTCACGTTGGCGGCGACCTGGAGGCGCGTCTTCACGATGGGGGCGCGCTTTCGCCAAAGGCGCTCCAAGAGCCGGGCGACGACGAACAGGTTGGGATCGCGGCGGACGGCGCGGGACAGACGACGAGGAACAGCAGGATCAGCGCGTTTCCTATAGATGGCCGCCTCTCCGAACGGGAGGGGCGCGCCTTGGAGCAAGACCCCGGGACCCGTGGGGGCTGTTCCGCGCGCCGAGTAGGAAGTGCGGCGGGCGGGAGTCGAACCCGCGCCTGGGGCTTGGAAGGCCCCGGTCCTAACCGCTAGACTACCGCCGCTCAGCGCGCACCATTTCCAAGCCCGATGATAAGGCTACCGCGTGCCTTTGCTCCTGATGTTTCACATGGTTCCTGCGACGGCCGGCCGCTCGTTCACGTCATGGATACAGGCCTTCGGTTCTGTCCGCGACTGGTGGCAATGTGCCCGGCCAGACGCAACTCCACTCCGCTCGGCTCTTCCCGTGCGCCTTCCCTTGCAGGAAGGTCGGAGAGGGGAATCACCACGTCACGGCGGAGGGCACCGAGGTGGAACTGTACACCTCTTGCCAAGGCCTCGTCTGAAGCCAAGGCGGATTTCAGGATGTTCAAGCCCGCGTTGTGCTGGCGGTCGAGCTCCCAGTCACACACCACGCAGACGAAGTCCTGGCCCACCCTGTCTCGGCGCCGCGCGCCACACGCTGGGCAGGTCTTGGAGGTCCATGCGGGATGGACTTTGATGAGGGGGACGCCCGCGGCGAGGGCTTTGTACTCGATCTGGCGGTGGAGTTCGCCCTGGGGCCACGAGGAGAGACGTCGGCGCATCTTTCGGCCTCGCCCTCCGCCTTGTGGCATCCGGAGATCCTCGAGGACGATCACAGCCCGCTGTTCCCTCGCGGAGGCGACGAGCGATTTGGTCACAACGTGGAGGCGCTGGCTGATTCGATTCCGCTCGCGCCGTCCCTCGCGACGGAGGAGTCGGCGCATCACCCGACGGTCGTTCGCCTTCCTTCTCGCGAGCCGCGTCCGACGGCGGACGTGCGTCGCCTGCACGATGCGGACTTCGGGGAAGGGGACCGTCACGAGGCGGGCCTCAACGCCCTCGGCCGCGACGCCGTCAAGGGAGGACTCGTTTGTGTCCAGCGCAATCGCCGCCGCGGGCTCGTACGGCCGCGGCGCTCCCTTCCGCACGACGATAGTGATGCGGTCCGTCGTCACCGTGAGGGAGCCGAGGCCCCACGACGCGTCTGAGAGGAACGTGCGGTGCCAGTCGGACAGGGGCAGCGTGAGCTGCACGCCCTCCGTGCCACGGATCGGGATCCGGAGCCGTCCCGTCTCCCTGTCCAGGCGATACGACTGGTTCTCCGCCTTCAGAACGAGCCTTCGGAGGTATGGTACGTTCGTCGGCCTACCCTTGCGCACGCGCCGACGGTGCGCCTTCAAAACCGCGAGGGCGATCTCGAACGCGGACGGGATATACTGTTTGTACACGTCGTGCTCCGCGGAGAGCATGCGGTACGCGATCTTCGTCAGCCGGGAGCGCGAGCGTGCGTCCTCGTGGAGCGCGATGCGGATGGACCGGTTCACAAGTCGTCGGAACTCTGGGAGGAGAGCACGGAGGGGTGGTGGAATCTCGCCCACCGGGAACACAAGGCTCCGGACAAGGCGGCCGGGCATGCGGATCCCACGGTCGGAGGTGCCTATGAACGCAGTCGAGAGGGGGCCGAAAGTTTCGGTCGACGGGAGAGATCCGATCAGCTCCTTGCAGGAGAACATCCAAGGAATCTTGTACTTCCGGAGTCGGAAAAAAGGGGTGATAGGCGGGAGTCGGAGGCCTCGCGCCTATCGGGATGGGAATTTCGGAGCCAGCATTGATCGTTAGTCGCCCTCGTCGGACTCTTCTTCGAATCCGACAGAGCACCCGTACGCGGCGTAGACCTCGTCCCAGCCGCAGGGTTCCGGTTCCATCGTCATCGCGGTCATGTTCGTCCTCAGACCCCTGGAAGGTCCAAGAGGATGATAGCCGTGAGCCGGGGAGAGGACCGCGAAAGTACTCGGACCGAGGCGGGTCGAGGTCCTAATCGGGGCCGAAACTGTGCGAATCTACTCCACGATCCCGCGCCGGTCGAGCTGCCGTTTCGCGACCATGGCGGCGATTGTGGCGATGGTCACGCCGCCGAGCCCCGCCTGCCCCAAGAGCATGAGGAGGATCGTCACCCCGACAAGGACGAACACGATCCCGAACCACCGCTTTTCGGGAAGCTTCAGGTCCACGAGATAGAGGGCTCCGAGAAGGAGGAAGAACACGATCGCAGCGACGCCGATCGCAGTGACGGGGTCCTCGAGGACCATCGGCGCGGCATCCGTGAGACCCCTTAAGCCCTCTTCGCCTTGTGCCGGACCTTGACCGCTTCTCCGCGCCGCAGGTCCACCATCTCGCGCGGGTTCATCGCCGCCACGCCGACCGCGCGCACGTCGCCCCCGTGCCGCACGACGACCTCATCCCCCACGCGGATCCGCTCATCTGCTCCCGTGACCCCGACCGCGAATACGCTCCCTTCCGGATGGAAGTCCTCGATCTCGACGCATTGCGCGTTCGCCGCGGAGAGAATGCGCCCGCCGTCGAGCGTCAGGGAGAGCTTCCCGAGACCCGTTACGGATCCCACCTGGGTGCCCTCCTTCATGAGGCGCACATCGGGGTAGCGACCTCGGAACGATGCGCCCGCGACGAGCGCGCCGCCCTCGGGCCCGAACTGGAACACCGCCAGGTTGTGGAGGTCCTCCGCCATGCGCGTGCGCGCAGAGACCTTCGGCGCTTCCTTGAGCGCGGCCGCAAGGGCCCCCGTCATCGCCGCCAGGGACGCCTCCTCCGTGACCTTCTCGCCTGCGGTGAACGAAGCGTCCGGCACGACCTCGCGGACGAACGGGGCCTCCGTGGCGACGTGGGCGATCACCGCATCGTACCGGTTCCTGTCGAGGAATGCGCGCAGATCTCCTTGCAACACCGCGACCTCGTCGCCGCTCCAATCGCCGGTCACGGGCACGTCGTAGTGCGCGGCCGGATACGTGCGCTCCAGCTCCCGGGGAACGAGGCCGAACGGCGAGGTCACCATCACCTCGTGGACCGCGTGTGGATTCCCCGCGGCCCACAGGGCCTCGCGAAAACGCCTGTGCGTTTTCGAGTCCGCGTACGGCTTCCGCGCCGAGCATGGGAGCAGGAGGAGGACGCGGGAACCG
>Ga0209341_10002014_pt1 | contig 19629 bp, 15 predicted proteins | sample RifCSP13_2_FD_184020 | JGI IMG/M metagenome (GOLD analysis project Ga0209341, IMG submission 184020) | Soil microbial communities from Rifle, Colorado - Rifle CSP2_sed 13_2 (SPAdes) (version 2) | ecosystem: Environmental > Terrestrial > Deep subsurface > Rock core/Sediment | place: Rifle... | reverse complement strand
CGAACAGGCGTAGCTTCGCCTCGATCTTGGCTATCAACCGCTCGTTGCGGCCCCAATCCGCAACGCCCCAAGACATGGACTCGCTCCGGACAGTGACATGCGTCTCGTCGCCGGCCCGCTGGAACGTCACACGGACGCTATTACCCTGCCACCAGAAGCTTGGCGGACGCTCGGCAATAACAACACCCGCCGATGTGTCGACATGAATGACGCGCAGGCCGGCCGCCTCCAAGGCCGAACGTACGACGTGAAGCACGCGTCCTACAGAACAGGCGAGCCGAAAAGCGCGCTCCCTGGTGGGCCTCACGTGTTCTTGACGTCGGGGTCGGGGAGGTAGACGTCGCGGATTGCGGCCTGGAGGTCGTGATACGACTTGATGAAGGCGCGCAACGTGCGGGCGCTGGGGCCGAACGACTCGAACTCGTCGGGCGTCATGCCGTCCGGTTCGTAGGCGCGGCGGAAGTCGGGGATCCGCTCCAGCAGGTCGGATACCAGGTCGGGGTCCACGGGGACGTCCATGCGCGGCTCGGGATCGATGCCGCTTGCGTCGAAGCGCGTCTGCCACGCGAAGGGCATGGTCAGCGAGACGTCGCCGCCGACCAGTTCCGTCCAGTGCAGGCGGTGGCGGTAGGCCGCGGCGAGCAGCCGGGCCCGGTAGCCGCGCTCGCGGAAGATGCCGTAGGCGCGCTTGAACACCGCGATCCCCGCCCAATTGGCCGCGTCAGGGTGGAGCGCGATGTCGTCGCGCTCGACGAGCACCTTCACCCAGTCGTCCATGCGGCCGATCATCAGCGTGATCACCGGGCCCATCGAGTCGACATCTCCACCGGCGGCTGCGTAGCGCACGAGGCCGCGCTCAACCGCCTCGGCCGCGGTAATTGCCTGCGGGACACTGAACGAGACTGTGGCGTTAATGCTGACGCCGACCGCCGTCGCCTCCTCGATCGCGACCAAACCGGGTGCGGTATTCGGGTGCTTGACCAGCATGTTCGGCGCCAGCGCGGCAAACCTGCGCGCCTGCTCGAGCATTCTCACGGGGTCACGGTGGTTTGACGGGTTGAGCTGGATCGAAAGTCGGCCGATGCGCGGACCGCGCTGCTCGAAGATCGGCTGGAGCACAGCTGCGCCCCGGGCGGCCATCTCCTCGACGATCGCCCAGGTCAGCTCGACCTCCGTCCACGACGGATTTGCCAACGCCAGCTCCCTGACGCGCGGCATCCAATGGCCGCTCTCCTTCTTGAGCACCTCGAGCACGATGCTCGGGTTGGATGTCGCGCCGGTCGCGCCGCGCGCCACCGCGTGCTCCAGCTCCGCCACCGCGCACGAGTCGTTCCAGTACTGCGTCGGCGTGCGCTGGGTCATGCGCAGCAGGGCCGAATCGATGGCGGTAGAGGGGGCCCCGGCGGCGCGCTCGGGAGTTGCTACCATTGCCCGGCCAGCATAATCGATTATCGAGGGTTTCTCCAACACCGGGCGAGCACCGGGCGAGCACCGGGCGAGCACCGGGCGAGATAGCGGAGGGCGAGAGGTGGCGCTCGAAGAGACCATCCTGGGCCAGTTCCTGGGCGACGACGAGTTCCCGATCGAGTGGGCTTCGGAGACCGAAAAGAAGCTCTTCTGGGTCTTCGACGACCTGCACTGCCCGCATCCCCTTAGCCCGATGTTCGAGGAGATCGGCGGCTGGTGGCTGTCATGCGACCACATGTTCCGCCGCTTCGGCACCCCCTTCGCGTGCGACTGGATCATCAAGAAGGTCAACGGCTACCTGTACACGGCGGCCGTCCCGGCTGAGGCGGGCATCGACATCTCATCGATGGAGTACGGCGCGAGATACGCCGCCCGGGTGCCGCTCGACCCGCAGTACCCGAACCGGATCGGCAAGTATCTCGACGCGGTCCTGCCCGTCTACGGTCTGCACTTCGCCGACTGGTGGCGCGACCGGCTCGTGCCGGAGATGCAGCGCAACTTCGCCTACCTGGAGGATCGCCTCGACCACCAGGCAGAGCTCTCACTGATGGAGCTGGCGTGCGTTTGGGAGGACGCGATCGACATCCACGATCGCCACTGGAAGATCCACTGGATGCTCAACTTCGCCCAGCTGTCGGCGACGCTCGACCTGCGCGCGGTGATGGAGAAGGTTCACGGCAAGATCGATGAGGCCCTGCTGGGCCGGCTCCAGAACAGCGCCAAGGACCGCAACTGGGACTCGATCGAGGCGCTGTGGCAGGCCAAGCAGGAGGTCAAGGCAGACGCGGAGCTGTCAACCGCATTCGGCGCGGCCAAGGTCGACGAGATCATCGCCAACCTGCGCGCAAGCGAGCGCGGACGGCGCTTCATCGCCGAGCGGATCGAGCCCTACCAGCGCGAGTACGGCTGGCACGCGGTGTGGAGCCACGAGTTCATATTCCCGTCCTACCGCGAGCAGATGGAGCCGGTGATCGAGCTTGTGCGCGGCTACCTCGAGCAGGACTACGACTTTCCCAAGACGATCGCCGCGGCCAAGGCGGACATCGACTCCGCCGCGACCGAGATCATGGCCGGGCTGTCCGGCGATGCCGCCGCGGAGATGCGCCGGGCGCTCGACAACAATCTGCGCATGGCGCCGCTCACGCCCGACCACCACTTCTACATCGACCAGGGCGCGAACGCCCACATGCGCCTGGTGCTGATCGCAATCGGCGCGCGGCTGGTCGAGATGGGCATGCTTGATCGGTCGGACGACGTGCTCTTCTTCCGCTACAACGAGCTGCGCGTGTTCATGGGCGGGCCTGACGCGATCTCCGGCCGCGCGCTGGTTGCGCAGCGCCGAGCGGAGCGCGAGCGGTCGTACAAGTTCAAGCCGCGCGACTGGATTGGGACGTGCACGCCGACCCAGCTCGCGTTCCCGTACCTCATCAACTGGGGTTTCCCGGACAAGTTCCACCGCTCCCAACAGAAGGTCGCGGGCGGGACGCCGGGCCGCTTCGAGGGCATCGCAGGTTCGCCGGGCGTGGTCGAGGGCATCGCCCGAGTGGTGCTGTCAGAGAACGAGTTCGACAAGGTCCAGCCGGGTGACATCCTCGTCTGCCAGATGACCAACCCCGCGTGGGTGGTCCTCTTCACCAAGATCGCCGCGCTCGTCACCGACGCGGGCGGCGTGTCCGGGCACCCGGCGGTGCTGTCGCGCGAGTTCGGCATCCCCGCGGTGGTGGGCAGCAGCGTCGCGACGCAGGTCATCAAGAGCGGCGACCGCATCCGCGTCGACGGCAACAAAGGCATTGTCGAAGTGCTCAGTTAGGTGGCTGCGATATCGCCGTGCCTGGCTCATTGCCGGGCGGAGGCTCATCCTCCGATCCGATTAACTATCTGTCCTGGGTGGATGGTCAGTCGTCCTTGGTGGATGGTTAGTCGCTCTGAGTTGCGGGTCAGTCCTGCTGCGTGGTTAGTTAGTCGGATGCGTGGATGACCTTGAATCGGGAGCATGACCGCCGTGGTTGATCGCCTGCAGCTGTCGGAGGAGATGGCCTGCGGGCCGGCGCGGCTGCGCATAGATGTCTTTGGCTCGAAGCCGCGCGAGCACGTGCTCGACGACATGAGCTTCATGAACTACCGACTGGCTGATGTCAGCCTGTCCCAGCAGCCGACCCTCCAGACTGCCGACATCGTCATTGCTCAGGACGGTCCAAAGGACATCACTTACGACGGCGTGGTGATGACGTTCAGCGGCGACTGGCCGGCGGGGCCGATCCAGAAGGTCATCGTCGCCCTGCTCGCCTTACGCCTGGAGGATGCCGGCCTGCATCCGTTCCATTCGTCGGCGGTGCGCTACCGCGGAAAGTCGGTGCTGTTCCTGGGCGGCGAGTCGAACCACGGCAAGACGATGGGCCAGATCGAGGGCTGCAAGCGCGGCGGCGAGTTGATCTCGACCGAGACGACGGTCATCGACGAATCGGGCGTCGCGGTCATGGGATCAAAGTCTGTCTTCCTCAAGAAGCGCACCGAGGGAACGGAAAGGGCCGACAAGGCCGCTCCGGAAGCCGGCGTTGCCAAGTTCTTCGGCGACATGCCCGCCTGGGAGGTGTTCGCCGGATTGGCGCCGATCGACCTCGTCATCGTGCCCGCGATCGACGGCAACTTCGCCACGTCGACCGTGGAGATGATCCCCTTCGAGCGCCAGTTCCAGACGCTCCACTCGCTACAGAACTATTTCCTGCTCAACGAACTGCTCGCGGTGGGCTTTCCGATCCCGATCGTCGAAACCGAGTCGCGGCGGCGGCGGCGGGCGGCCTTCGTCGAGTCGTTCTGCCAGCGACCCTATTACTTCGTCCGCGCAGCCAATCCGCAGCTGTTGATGGACGAGGTCGACCGCGTGCTGTAAACCGGCATCGTGCGGCCCTTCGAATACGCGCGTCCCGAGACTCTCGCCCAGGCGATAGCGCTGCTCGAACACGAGGGCGGCCGGGCGCGCGTCCTGGCCGGCGGGACAGATCTCGTCATCCGCCTGCGTGACGGCACGTACGAGCCCGCGGTGGTGATCGACATCAAGCGCATCCCCGAGCTGGCGCCTGCGATTGCCGAGGTCGACGGGCTGGTGCGCATCTCCGGCGGCACGGTGATGACCGACGTGGCGGACTCGGCGCTGATGCAGCGCTCGTTCCCGGCGCTGGTCGACGCGGCCCGGGTCGTCGGCTCGGTCCAGATCCGCAACCGGGCGACCCTGGCGGGCAACATCTGCAACGCGTCGCCGGCGGCGGACACCGCGCCGGCGCTGCTGGTCTACGACGCTACGGTGGTCTGCTTCGGCCCCGGTGAGGAGCGGCGCATTCCGTTGGACGACTTCTTCGTGCGCAGCGGCGTGACCGCGCTGGCGCCGGCCGAGCTGGTGACCGCGATCGAGCTGCCGCTACCGAGCGGTCGGTTGGGGGCTGCGTTCCAGCGGCGTACTCGGCGACGCGGGCACGACCTCGCTTCGGTCACGGTGGCGGTTGCCATCCACGACCGCGGCGAAGTCCGGCTGGCGTTCGGCAGCCTGGGGCCGCGGCCGTTGCTGCTGGTGGGCCGCGTGGGGGATGAGGCGGACCTGATCGCGCGCGCCGTCGCCGCCGCCGCGCCTTCGCCGACGTCGATGCGCGCCGGGCCCGAGTACCGCTTGGCGATGTTGGGCGTACTGGCGCGGCGCGCGCTCGATGCCGCGTCGGCAAGTCTTCGGGGAGCGGCCGCGTGATCCCGATCAACCTGCGTCTCAACGGAGAGTTGCGCGCCATCTCCGTCGAGCCGCATCACACCCTGCTCGACGTGCTGCGCGACGACCTCGACCTGACCGGCACCAAGGAGTGCTGCCTCGTGGGCGAGTGCGGCGCGTGCACCGTCCGCCTGAACGGCCGCATCGTCGACTCGTGCCTCGTGCTGGCGGTCGAGGCCGATGGTGGCGAGGTCGAGACGGTCGAGAGCCTGGCCGACCCATCCGACCGATCCGCCCTCAGCCCTCTCCAGCAGGCGTTCCTGAGCCACGGTGCGGTGCAGTGCGGCTTCTGCATTCCCGGCCAGCTGATGGCCGCCGACGACCTCCTGCGCCACGTGGCCCATCCCACTCGACCAGAGATCGAGGAGGGACTTGCCGGCAACCTGTGCCGCTGCGGCTGCTACTACCAGATCATCGACGCGGTCGAGGCGACAGCCGCCGGCGCCGCGGGCGAGCAGAAGTGAGCATCGGCGATTCGGCGCCGCGTGGTGGTGGCCGCGAGCGCGTGACCGGCCAGCAGCTCTACGTGGCCGACATCCACCTGCCAAACGAGCTGCACGTCAAGCTGGTCACGCTGCCCTGCGCCCGCGGCCGCATCGGCGCGATCGATGCCAGCCGCGCGCTGGCGCTACCCGGCACTCACATGGTTTTCAGCGCCGCGGACCTGCCCCAGCCGGTGCCGCGCTTCGGGCCGCAGTTCACCGATCGGCCCGTGATCGCGGTCGGGGAGACGAAGTACCACGGCGACCCGGTGGCGGCGGTCGCGGCCGAAACCAGGGACGCGGCGGAACAGGCCGCGCGTCTGGTGAGGGTCGAGTACGAGGAGCTGCCCGCGGTCACGACGATCGCCGCCGCGCGCGTCATGAATGCGCCGCTCGTCCAGGACCCGTCGCTGCGGCCGAACGACGCGCTCGCCGGCACCAACGTGCTGCGCGAGCACGCCGTCGCATGGGGCGACATGGACGCCGCTACCGCCGAAGCAGAGGCAGTGGTCGAGAACACCTACCACTTCCCGATGGTGACCCACTTCGCGATCGAGCCGCACGTCTTCATGGCCGCGCCCGACGGCGACGGCGTGCGCGTCTGGACGACCATCCAGCACCCGTTCTGGCTGCAGCGCGTCCTCGCCGGCGTGCTGCGCATGCCGCTGGCCAAGGTGCGCATCATCGCGCCCGACCCCGGCGGCGCGTTCGGCGGCAAGCAGCACGCCAAGTACGAGCCGCTCGTCGCATTCATGGCGCTAAAGGCGCAGCGACCGGTGCGCTTGGACCTAACGCTGGAGGAGACTTTCCAGGCGGTTCGCCGGACTGAGGCAGAGGTTCGCGTCCGGACAGGGCTCCGTCGGGATGGTCGGCTGGTCTTCCAGGATGTCGATGCCAACTACCTGATCGGTGCCTACGCCGACATCGCCGACCGCGTCGTGGGCAAGGGCTCATACATCGGCTGCGGGCCGTACAACTACGAGGCCGGGCGAGTGGTCGCGCGCAGTGTCCTGTCGCACACCGTGCCCTCCACGGCGATGCGTGGCTTCGGCAACCCGCAGGTCAATTGGGCGGTCGAGTCGAACCTGACAGAGGCCGCGCTCGCGGTCGACATGGACCCGGTCGAGCTCCGGCTCAAGAACCTGGCCAGGAAAGGCGACCCGTTCATCCCCTTCGACACGCCGTGCGACGGCGACTGGGAGCAGGCTGCGAAGCGCGCGGCAGAGCTGATCGGCTGGGACAAGCCCAAGCCGGAGGGTAGGGGCAGGGGCTTCGCCCTGGGCATCAAGTCGGGCCCCACGACCGGCCTGTCGTACGCCATGGTGCGGATCCAGGCAGACGGCAGTGCTCTCGTCTACTGCGGCACGCAGGACCTTGGCCAGGGCGCGCGGACGGTCCTCGCCCAGATCTGCGCGAACGAGCTGGGTCTGGCCCTTGAGCGAGTGACCATGGTCATGGGCGATACGGGTGTCGTGCCCTACGACCAGCAGACGTCGGCCTCGCGCTCCACCGTGCTGATGGGCAACGCTGTGGTCGCGGCGTGCAAGCAGGTCCGTGAGCAGCTGGGCGGGGCGGACCTGGAGACCGCGCTGGGTCGGCTGGGCGGCGAGGTGATCGGAGTCGGCCAGGCCCGCAAGGAGGCAGACCCCGACCATCCGCTCGGTGGATCGGCGGCTTTCTTCGAGTTCAACGCCACGGCCGTCGAGCTCTCGGTCGACGAGGACACCGGCGACATCACCATCCACCGCCACGTGACGGTGTCCGACGTGGGCAAGGCGATCAATCGGCTGCAGGTCAAGATGCAGGACGAGGGCGCGGCGATCATGGGTCTTGGCCACACCCTCATGGAGCACTACATCTGGGACGACGCGGGGCGCATCCGCAACCTGGGCGCGATCGACTACCGCATCCCGACCTCGATGGACCTGCCGGCGGAGATGGTCAGCGACATGATCGAGAATGGCGACGGTCCCGGGCCGTACGGCGCCAAGGGTGTCAGCGAAGTTGCGCTGCTGGCTGTTGCCGCGGCCGTAGGGGCAGCAGTGCGCGATGCTACTGGCGTCGTGATCCGTGACCTGCCGCTGTCGCCAGAGCGGGTCTGGACGGCGCTCCAGGAACGGGAGGCTACGCTGGCGAAATGACCGATCCGATCAAGACGAGCAAGTTCCTCGAGCAGGCACCAGATTGGCGCATCGTCAGCGACGGCGCGTGCGCCTTCTACCGGATCTCGTCGCTTGTCCAGGCGGCGAAGTTCGTCAGCGCCCTTGCCCAGATAGCGGGGCTGAGCGAGCACATGTACGGCATCGATGTCCGGCGCGACAACGTGACGGTGCGCGTCGTGACCCTGCGCGAGGACTACATGGGCATGACCACCCGCGACCTCGAGCTCGCCCAGCGGATCTCGGACGTCGCCCGCGAGCAGGGTCTGGAAGCGGATCCATCGCAGGTCCAGAGCCTGCTGATCGTCCCCGGCGCGCCGGACATCAAGAAGGTCATGCCGTTCTGGCAGGCGGTCATGGGCTACGTGCCCAGGCCCGACAGCGTCGAGGAGGATCTGATCGACCCGCGCGATCGGGGCGACGCGATGTGGTTCGAGCAGATGGAAGAGGCTCGACCGGGTGGCCTGGGGGCGATCCACCTGGCGGTGTGGATGCCGCTCGAGGAGGCCCAGAAACGCGTTGACGCGGCGCTCGCCGCCGGCGGGCACCTGGTGCGCGACAATTACGCGCCCGCGTGGTGGACACTCGCCGACGAATACGGCAACGAGGTTGACGTCGCCACGATCGCATACCGCGACGAGCCGCCTCCAGAGCGCTGACCCCGGCCTGCTCTGTGACGCGCATCGTTGACTTCGATCGGCCGCCGGACGGCGTCGCCCGGGAGGATCTGGCGCGGCTGGTCGGGGGCAAGGCGGCCAACCTGACGGTGATGGCGGTCGATCTCGAACTGCCCGTGCCGCCCGCGTTCACGCTTACGACCGAGGTCTGCCGCGAATACCTCGCGGGCGGTTGGCCGGACGGCCTCGACGAGGAGCTGCACCAGCACATGAGCCGGCTGGAGATGCTCGCCGGCCGCAGCTTCGGCAGTGCGGGCAACCCGCTCCTGGTCAGCGTCCGGTCCGGGGCGCCGGTGTCGATGCCCGGGATGATGGACACGATCCTCAACGTCGGCGTGACCGGTTCGACGGCGACCGGGCTCGAGCCGCGGATGGCGGCGGCGTGTCGCCAGCGCCTGGAGTCCTCGTTAGCTGCCGCCGGCGTCGCACCGGTGCCGGAGGACCCGTGGGCGCAGCTCCGCGCTGCTATCGAGGCCGTCTTCCGCTCGGGGAACTCACCGCGCGCCATCGAGTACCGCAGGCGCGAGGGCATCTCGGCCGAGATGGGGACGGCCGCGACCGTCCAGGCGATGGTGTTCGGCAATCGCAACGAGCGCTCCGCGACCGGCGTGCTGTTCACGCGCAACCCGGCGACCGGCGAGAACCGGTTGTACGGCGACATCCTGTTCAACGCGCAGGGCGAGGACGTCGTCGCCGGCACGCACGCGACGGAGCCGATCGGCGTGCTCGACGAGCGCATGCCTGAGGTTGCGGCGCAACTGCGCGACTACGCGACGCGACTCGAGCGCCACCTGCGCGACGTGTGCGACATCGAGTTCACCATCGACGACGGCAAGCTGTGGATGCTCCAGGTGCGCGTCGGCAAGCGCGCGCCCGCGGCGGCGTTGCGCGTCGCGGTGGAGATGGCTGAGGATCCGGCCTTCCCGCTCGACCGCGAGGAGGCGGTGCGCCGGGTGGCAGGCATCCTGGCGGATCCGCCGCGCGTCAATTTGCGGCCGCGCGACGCGGGCGAGCCGCTCACCACAGGTCTTGGTGCGTCGCCGGGCCTCGCGGCAGGCGAGATCGTGACTACTCCCGAGGCCGCCGTGACGGCCGCAGATCAGGGACGCGCAGTGATCCTCGTCCGCGCCGAAACCTCGCCCGACGACGTCCATGGCATGTCCCGCGCGCGCGGCGTCCTGACAGCGACGGGCGGCCTGGCCAGCCATGCCGCGGTGGTCGCCCGTGGCTGGGGCATCCCCGCGGTGGTCGGTGCGTCGGCCGTGTCGGTCGAGGCGGAAGGGATCACGATCGGTGACCGCAGCCTGAAGGTCGGTGAGCAGATCACCATCGACGGATCGACCGGCGAGGTCTTCGCCGGCAGCCTGAGCGGCGGGTCGGATGTCGCGCCGGAGGCGGAAACCCTGCTCCAATGGGCGCGCGAGCTGGGCATCGAGATCGGGGCGACCGATTCACCGCGGCCGGAGCCGACCCCCACGACTACCCAGCCGGCGACGGCTGCCGACGCCCTCCGACTTCTGCTGGTGAAGGGCTACGCCACGCCCGAGCAGGCGGCCGACATCCTCGGCGTACCGCTTGACGACGCCCAGGGCCTGCTCGACGGCCTGGAGACGAGCGCCGATGCCGAGCAGGCGGTCGGGTCCTACCGCCTGACTGCGTCCGGCAAGCAGCACGCTCGAGCCGAGCTCGAATCCCAGCGCGTTGAGTGGCCAGGTGCCGAGCGGGCACTCGACGAGTTCATCGGCTTTGACCGCCAGGTCAAGGACGTCGTCAGCTCGTGGCAGATGCGCGGCGATCAGATCAACGACCACGCCGATCCGGCCTACGACGCGTCGGTAATGACGCGGCTGAACGAGCTGCACTCGGACATCTCGGCGTGGCTGGGGCAGCAGGCAACGGCTTTCGCCCGAGCTGACAGATACCTGCGCCGGCTCGAGCGCGCCATGTCGGCCGTCGCCGGCGGCGACCAGCGCTTCATCGCCTCGCCGCGCGTGGACAGCTACCACTCAGCCTGGTTCGAGCTACACGAGGAGCTCATCCTCCTCACCGGTCGCACTCGGGCCGACGAGGTCGCCGCCGGCCGCGCCTAGCCGCAAGTGCAGAGGTGTTCCAGTCAATTGGACGCGTGGTCGTCCGGGCATCACCGCGAGAAGCTGCAACTCCGCTCAGCTGAACGCGACCGCGTTTAGTTGGGCGGGAAATGGCGGTGCTTCCGGCACGCGGGCTGGGCCGGCCGATTTGGCTGGATGTTGGCGCGTCCGATTGGGAGGAACGCGGCAACGAAGTCAGGCGCGGGCGCTCGCGGCGGAGATCTTGGCGGCGTAGGCGGGGTCGCGCGGGTCAGCGGGGCGGGGCATGCCGCCACCTGGCGGAGAGCCGGTCAGCTTGTCCCACAGCGCGCCCGCGTTCCACGTCTGGATGTAATCCATCATGTATTCCTGCCCGATGTCGACGGGCCCGAACTCGTCCGCGAAGTTGACGCGCGCCACGGTCTCGTCACGCGACCAGCCCTTGGCGACCGCATCGGCGACGGCGCTCTTCCAGCCGAGCAGGTGCGCCCGTTGGACGTCGAGGTAACCCTTGGTGACGACCGGGCCGTGACCCGGTACCAGCCGGTCCACGTCCAGACCACGGATCCGGTCCAGCGCCGCGACCCACTGGTCGACGTCGCTCGTCATTAGCCACGTCTGGCAACCGGAAAAGAGCGTGTCGCCGGTGAACGCGACGCGCTCCTCCGGCACGTGCACTGTCGTCTGGCCGGGCGTATGGCCGGGCGTATGGAGCAGGTTGAACGTGTGGTCGCCGACCTTGATGGTGATGTCGCCGGTGAACACGATCGCGCCCTTGTTCGGATCGCGGTAGTACTCGTCCCGAGCGGGGAAGATGGCCTCCCCAGCGGGGTCATCGGCCGGCAGCGCCTCGTGGGCGTAGTCGAAGGGGTCGATCTCTGGGCCCGGCACCATGAACCGCTCCCACAGCCCGACGTGGTTGACGACCGTGCCCGCGCCCTTGAAGTAGTAGTTGCCGAAGATGTGGTCGACGTGGTGCTCCGTGTTGATCAGGTAGCGGATCGGCCCGTGCGACTCTGCGGTCCGGCGCCATTCAACTGCGCGACTCGGAAGCTGCGGGGTGTCGATCGCGACCACGCCGTCAGAGGTGACGACGAATGACGGGTTCGAGCCGCGCAGCTTGGTGTGCGTGAAGACGTTGGGCGTGACGTTGGTGACGTTGTCCATCTGGCAATCGCCTCCTACTGCGTCGCGGTCAGGCCGCCGTCGATGCCCAGGATCTGGCCGGTCACGAATCGGGCGGCGTCAGAGCAGAGAAAGATCGCCGGGCCGATGAGGTCGTCCGTCGTACCCACCCGACCGAGCGGGATGCGCGCCACGACGCCGGCCTTGAACTTCTCATCGGCCAGCAGCGTTGCCACCTGGGGCGTGTCGACGAACGTGGGCGAGATGCCGTTGACGTTGATGCCGTGCTTGGCCCACTCGGTCGCCCACTGGCGGGTGAGGGAAGCAATCGCACCCTTGGCCGCGACGTACGCGCTGTAGCCGGAGTTGATGCCCAGGAAGGCCCGTACTGACACCAGGTTGAGCACCTTGCCGCCGTTGCCGGACGCGATCATCTGTTTGACCGCGGCCTGCGTCGCGACGAGCGTCGAGCGCAGGTTGAGCTCCATGATCCAGTCCCACGAGTCGCGCGGGTACTCCTCCGCATTGAACAGCGCCTTGCCCGCGCCGCCGCCGACGGCGTTGACCACGATGTCAAGCCGACCGAAACGCTCGACCAACTGCGCCACGGCAGCCTCGCACTCCTGCTCGCTGGTGGCGTTCGCCGTCAGGGCGATGGCCTCGCCGCCGGCCTCGACGATGCGCTTGGCGACGTCAGCGGTGGGATCGGTGGCCAGGCCCATCACGCCGACCTTCGCGCCCGCGCCGGCCAGCGCCGTTGCCAGAGCGGAACCGATCGCTCCGCCGCCGCCCGCGACCAGGGCTACGCGGCCATCAAGCCGGAAGATGTCGAGTTGGCCCACGGCGTCTACTCCTCGGCTGGGTCTGGGCGTCCACGTGCCGCCAACGCCAGCATAATCGATTATCGAGGATCAGTCGCCGATGACGATCGACTCCAGCACCGACTCGGCGAGCTCGAGCGTCCGGTCCCACTCGGCAGTGGAGCCGCCGACGAGGACGGCAAGGACGCCGTTACTGACCGGCAACAGGCTCACCCAGAGCCGCCGGCCGGAGGCGATCGAGAGCGGTCCCGCGGCGGTCGTGAGGATTGGGCGGAAGACCGGCGGCTGGCGATCGGGAGGGTCGGTCGTTTCGATCACTGCGACAACTCCGACGTGGCCGTCGATCGTTGATTCGTCGGTTTCGACTACTCGTGTGTTCGGCTGGCTCGTTATCTGGTCGACCGCGGCGTCGAGACCGCCCTCGACGTTCGCGAATTGGACTGCGACCACGTCGGGCGACCCGGGCTCATCCTGGATGTCGAAGAAGCCGTCGAGCTGCTGCACCGTGGTCCAGCCTTCGCCGACCGCGAACCCAATTGGCGGCGTGAAACCTGCTTTGTAGTAGCGGCCGGGAGCGAGCTCCGTGCCCGGCCCGGGCAGCTCGCGATACGCCTCGGATGGGTTCGGGGTGCAGCAACCTGATGGGGCAGGGCTGGCAGTTGGCGACGGCGGAGTGGTCGGGGAGGCGGTGGGGGCTGCTGCACGCGGCGAGGGCGCAGACCGCAAGCAGGAGGGGCGACAGCCGGACCACAAATGGAGCGTACTCCCGAGCGTTGACTCAGGCGATTGGTAGCGGTACCATGCGCCGAGAACCGTTAGCACTCCCACCATGAGAGTGCTAACCAAGCGCGGCACACAGGGAACTCAAGGCCAATGGCGCGACGCACGGAGCGTCCAGAAGGCCCGCTCGATCCCCGCTCACAGCAGATCCTGCGGGCCATCATCGAGGAATACGTCATCACCGCCGAGCCGGTCGGCAGCCAGTCGCTGGTCGACCGCTATCGCCTCGCCGTGTCCTCGGCCACCGTGCGCAACATCATGGCCGAGCTCGAGGAGGCGGGCTATCTCTCGCACCCTCACACCAGCGCCGGCCGCGTGCCCACCGACGCGGGCTATCGCCTGTACGTCGAATCGATCGCGCCGCACATCAGCGTGGCCCCGGTTGAGGCGCTCATGATCCGCCACCAGTTCGGCCAGGTGGAGTTCGCCAGCGAGCAGTGGTTCCGCCTGGCCGCGGCCACCATAGCCGGCGCGACGCACGCGGCCGGCCTCGCGACACCGGCCAAGCCGCGCTCCTGCCGGCTGCGTCACATCGATCTCGTGGCGACGAGCACGCACACCGCGAGCCTCGTCGTGGTGCTCGCGGAGGGCAGCGTCAAGCGGGAGCTCCTGCCGCTCGATGAGTCGTACGACCAGCACGACCTCGACGACGTGGCACGCCTGCTCAACGCTGAGCTGGCGGACAAGTCAGCGCGCCAGGTGGCCAACCGCGTGACCGTGCTGATGCAGGAACCGGACTCGCCGCCGCTCGCGCTGCGCGTGACCCAGCGAATCGAGAAGATGATGCGCGAATTCGATGCCGCGACCGTCGAGGACGTCTTCTCCGACGGGCTGCTGAACGTGATGTCGGAGCCTGAGTTCAGCCAGAGCGAGAAGCTGCGCCGCGTCTTCGCCGCGCTCCAGAACCGCGACTACCTGGGCTCGCTCGTCGCGCGCCTGGCCAGCGCGGGTGATGTCCAGGTGCTCATCGGTGCGGAGAACGAGCGGGCGGAGATGCACGACGTCTCGCTCGTGCTGGCGACGTACGGCCAGCCCGGGCGCGCGCTGGGCGTTGTCGGCGTCCTGGGCCCGACGCGCATGGCCTACCCGCACGCCATCGGCACGGTTCGCTTCGTCTCCGGGCTTATGAACGAGCTCGTGGAGCAGATGTACCGATGACCGACCACGATCCCCGCGACCCACGCACCCACCACCGCCACCGAACACGGGCTGAAGAGCGCATTGCCGAGCTCGACACGTCGCCCACCAAGCTGACGGCGCAGCTCGACCAGCTGCGTGCCGACCTCGAGGTGGCTCAGCAGGAAGCGGCGGAGAACAAAGCCGCGTGGCAGCGCTCTGCGGCCGACTTCGCCAACTACCGCCGCCGGACGGAGCAGGAGCGCGACGCAATGCTCGGCCTGGCCAACGAGATGTTGCTGGCCAAGCTGCTGGCGATCGTCGATGACTTCGATCGCGCCATCGCCAACATGCCGGCGGAGCTGCGCGAGATCAGCTGGGTCGGCGGCATCGCCGCCATAGACCGCAAGCTGCGCCAGCTGCTCGACTCGGAGGGCCTGACGCCGATCGAGGCGCTGGGCCGCCAGTTCGATCCCCATGAGCACGAGGCGATTGCCCAGGAGGACCGGCCCGGCGTGCCAGAGGGCACCGTCGTGGCCGAGCTGCAGAAGGGCTACCGCATCCGCGATCGCGTTCTTCGCCCGGCGATGGTCGCCGTGGCGAGGCACCCCACCACCGACAACCCGCACACCCCAACCACCCCCGGAGGAATCAACTAGACATGGGCAGGATCATCGGCATCGACCTGGGTACGACCAACTCGGTCGTGGCAGTCATGGAGGGCGGCGAGCCGACCGTCATTCCCAGCGCAGAGGGCGGTCGGACCGTCCCGTCGGTAGTCGGCTTCACCAAGAATGGTGAGCGCCTGGTGGGCCAGGTGGCCAAGCGCCAGGCGATCACCAACCCGGCTAACACGGTCTATTCGATCAAGCGCTTCATGGGCCGCCGGATGGACGACCCGGAGGTCAAGCGCAGCGGCGGCCAGGTGCCGTACAAGGTCGAGAAGGACGCCAAGAGCGACGGCGTCAAGGTTGTCCTATCGGACGGCAAGAGCTACACGCCGCCCGAGATCAGCGCGATGATCCTGCAGAAGCTCAAGGCGGATGCCGAGGCGTACACCGGCGAGAAGATCACGGAGGCGGTCATCACCGTCCCCGCCTACTTCGACGACACCCAGCGCCAGGCGACCAAGGACGCCGGCCGCATCGCCGGACTCGACGTCAAACGAATCATCAACGAGCCCACCGCGTCTGCGCTGGCCTACGGCCTCGACAAGAAGAAGGACGAGCAGATCGCCGTCTACGACCTGGGCGGCGGCACCTTCGACATCTCGATCCTGGAGCTGGGCGATGGCGTGTTCGAGGCCAAGGCGACCAACGGCGACACGCACCTTGGCGGCGATGACTTCGACCAGCGCGTGATCGACTGGCTTCTAACCGAGTTCAAGAAGGACCAGGGCATCGACCTGGCCAAGGACCAGCAGGCCCTGCAGCGGCTCAAGGAGGCCGCCGAGAAGGCCAAGATCGAGCTGTCGTCGACGACGACAACGGAGATCAACCTGCCCTACGTCACCGTCGATGCCGACAAGAACCCCAAGCACCTCGTGGTGACCCTCTCGCGGGCCAAGCTGGAGGACCTGGTTGCGGACCTGGTCGAGCGCACCCGCGGACCGGTCGAGGCTGCCCTCAAGGACGCCGGATTGAAGCCGACCGACATCGACGAGGTCATCCTCGTCGGCGGACAGACGCGCATGCCGGCCGTGGTCGAGGCGGTCAAGAAGATGTTCGGCGGCAAGGAGCCGCACAAGGGCGTCAACCCGGACGAGGTGGTGGCGATCGGCGCCGCCATCCAAGCCGGGGTGCTGGCAGGCGACGTCAAGGACGTGCTGCTGCTCGACATCACCCCGCTGTCGCTGGGCATCGAGACCCTGGGCGGCGTGATGACCCGCCTGATCGATCGCAACACGACCATCCCGACCTCCAAGTCGCAGGTCTTCTCGACCGCATCTGACAGCCAGCCGCAGGTGGAGATCCACGTCCTGCAGGGCGAGCGCGAGATGGCCGGGGACAACAAGACCCTGGGCCGCTTCATTCTCGACGGGATCCCGCCCGCTCCCCGGGGAGTGCCGCAGATCGAGGTCACCTTCGATATCGACGCCAACGGCATCCTCGACGTCAAGGCCAAGGATCGCGCCACCTCGCGCGAGCAGACCGTGCGCATCACCGCGAGCTCGATGCTCTCGAAGGACGACGTCGACAAGATGGTTCGCGACGCCCAGGAGCACGCCGAGGAGGACCGCAAGCGGCGCGAGGTGGTCGACACACGCAACGACGCAGACCAGCTCGCGTTCCAGGCTGAGCGCACGCTGCGCGACCTGGGCGACAAGGTCAAGTCAGAGGACAAGGCTGACGTCGAGTCGAAGGTCACTGCATTGCGCGAGGCCCTGAAGGGTGACGACACGGACGCGATCCGTTCGCGCATGTCTGAGCTCGCCGCGTCGCTGCAGAAGGTCAGCACGGCTGCCTACCAGGCCGCCGGCCCGGCCAGCGGCGACGGCGACGGCACGGGGACCGGCACGACGGAAGGGGAGCCGGCCGGCGCCGCCACGGGCAGCGGCGAGGAAGAGGCAGTCGAGGGCGAGTTCAAGGAGGTCTAGGCCCCGGAACCTGACCGGGCCGACCAAGCCGAACCGCTTCCTGTCATTCATCAGCCCCAGTGCTGGTATGCCGGCGCCGGGTGGACCGTGATTGATTTCGCGTAGCTCGACGGTGCTCCCTGAGCGTGGCGCCCTGTGGTTGGGCATGATTCGGGCCGGCTGCGGACCCATCCAAGGCGGGCGCCGTAGATAGCAGTACCCCCAGTGATATCTGACAGGAATTCGGGACGCTGGATCGCGAGATCCGGCGCCGCTGGGGCCGCTCGAGTCTTAACAATCGTGCGGGCGGGTCGAGCGATCTCATCAATCCGCGGCACCACGTTGCGCTGCGCGTAACAAGGCTTAATGCAGGGTCGCGCTTTCTATATCAACCTCTCAGCCGGTTCATAACCACGCCGGACGAACGTTGACCCATGGCACGCGCCTCAGAGGATGGCGCGGCCGATTGGGTGAGGCGGAGCGTGAGGACGGGACGCAGTCGGCTGGGAGGTCTGACGCGACCGGAGGGCGACCCTCGCGCACGCCCGGAGGTGGGTCATGTTCGCGTCATCCCGCATGGCGGGTCTTTTTGGCGTGTGCCTGCTGGCAATCGCGTGTAGCTCCGCGGCTCCGACCGCAACGGGACCGGGCAACCCCGACCATCCCTGGCGACCGACAGCTCCGCCCTGGCGACCAACCCCGGCCCCATGGCTGGCGCCGACCGCGGCGCCGTGGTTCCCGGCGCCGACACAGGCGCCCTACGTCGACCCGGTCGACTTCGAGGATGCCGGCGTCAATCCATTCGTCGACCCGGTGCGTGACCGCTACTCGACCTTCGGCATGGACGTCGACACGGCGTCGTACGCGATCACGCGGCGCTTCCTCGAGGACGGCAACATGCCCGACCGCGACAGCGTCCGGCTCGAGGAGTTCGTCAACGCATTCGACTACGGCTACGAGCCCCCCAGCGACAGCGCCTTCGGCATCCACCTCGATGGCGGGCCGACCCCGTTCACGGAGGCTGGCTCGATTCTGCTGCGCATCGGCATCCAGGCTCGCCAGATATCTGAAGCCGCGCGCCTGCCGGTGTCGCTGACCTTCGTGCTCGACACCTCAGGCTCGATGTCCATGGACGGCCGGCTGGAGCTGGTCAAGAAGGCGCTGGGCCTGCTCGTGACGCGGCTCCGGCCAGATGACTCGGTGGCCATCGTCCGGTTTGGCACGAGCGCGGAGTTGGTGTTGACGCCCACCTCGGCCGCCGAGCCGGAGTCGATCCTGGCCGCGATCAACACCCTATCGCCGAACGGCTCGACCAACGCCCAGGCAGGCCTGGAGCTTGGCTACGACGTTGCCGCGCTCGGTCACCGGACGGGCGCGATGGACCGCGTCGTCCTGGCCTCGGACGGCGTTGCCAACGTTGGCCTGACCGACGCGCCGTCGCTGCTGGAGCGGGTCGGCCGAGAGCTCAGTGCGGGCGTCCAATTGGTCGCGATCGGGGTCGGCATGGGCAACTTCAACGACTCGCTGCTCGAGCAGCTGGCCGACCACGGCAACGGCTTCTACGCGTACGTCAACGACCGGCTGGAGGCGGAGCGCGTCTTTGGCAGCCAGCTCGTGGGCACTCTCCAGGCAGTTGCCCGCGACGCCAAGGTGCAGGTCGAGTTCCGACCGGAGGCGGTCAGCCGCTACCGGCTGCTGGGATACGAGAACCGCGCCATCGCCGACCAGGACTTCCGCGACCCATACGTCGACGCCGGCGAAGTGGGTGCCGGTCACTCGGTCACGGCGCTCTACGAGGTCGTGCCGGCGTGGACGAGCGACGGCTTCCTGGGCACGGTCCGGTTGCGCTGGGTAGACCCGGCCACCGGCGTTCAGGGCGAAGCGATCCGCGACATCGACCTGCGCTCGATGGGCTCCGAGTTCTTCACCAGCAGCTCGAGCTTCCGCCTCGCGGCGACCGTCGCCGCGTTCGCCGAGATCCTGCGCGACTCGCCCTACGCCGCCGGCTACTCGCTGGCCGACGTGGCCCGCGAAGCGGAGGCATTGACGAGGCTCTATCCAGGGGACCAGAACGTGGCCGTCTTCAGCCAGCTCGCCCAGACCGCCGCACGTCTCGACGACGCGCGCTGGTAGGGCCGTACGGAGGGAGGGTGCTGTAGGCAGCCTTCCCACCTCCCAGGAGGGGCGTCGTCGAGGAGGCGGCGCCCCTCCTACTCTGCGTGAGGGGAGCGGCGCCGGCGGTTGAGCGAGATCCAGGCCTCCGGGTCGGCCGTCAGCTCGCGCACCCGATCTGGCAGGTGGTCATCGACCAGATCCTGGAGGCTGGTCGTCTCCAGGACGCGCCGCAGGCTCGCCCGAACCGCGACCCAGACGTCGCGCAGCGCCTTGGCGGAACCCGCGTACTCGACCGATTCGACGCGCTCGCCGCGCACCGTGGCCATTGGCCCATCGACGGCGCGGATGACGTCGGCCAGGCTGATGTCCATCGCCGGCCGGGCGAGCGCATAGCCGCCATCTGCGCCGCGCGTGCTCTTGACGATCCCGGCGTGCTTCAGGTCGAGCAGGATCGTCTCGAGGAATTTCGACGGGATCTGCTGCGCGTCC
>Ga0209341_10002012_pt1 | contig 19637 bp, 16 predicted proteins | sample RifCSP13_2_FD_184020 | JGI IMG/M metagenome (GOLD analysis project Ga0209341, IMG submission 184020) | Soil microbial communities from Rifle, Colorado - Rifle CSP2_sed 13_2 (SPAdes) (version 2) | ecosystem: Environmental > Terrestrial > Deep subsurface > Rock core/Sediment | place: Rifle... | reverse complement strand
CCATCGTCGCATCGTTTTTTCTTCCGTCCTCCTTTAATTTAGCTATCCACGAGGGGGTCCACTTGGCTCTTTTCGTTTCCCACATTATGACTCCCGCTACTTTACCTGCTTGGTTTCTTACATTTTGAAGAATATCCGCCCCCTGGACTCCTTTCCCAATTGGGACAATCTCATCATAAACAAACGCATTTTTTAACTTCTCCTCCAAATCAATTTCCAACACTTCTCCTTGAAGTTGTTGAGAACCTTGTTCGGCTCGTCTTCGCATTACTTCAAGGGCACTTTTCAAATCGTCGATTACCTTGTCTTTCTCCTTATCCTTTAACCTATGTTCTTCTGCAGCTTGCTTTAAAACTTGTTCCTCGAATTCTTTACGTCGTTCATCGAGCTGTCTTTGGACCTCGAGTTTCAAATCCTTTTTTTCCTCTTCAATTTGCCTTTTCTCTTCACGAAGTTTTAATTCGTTTTCCCTAAACTCCTCAACCTTTTTATTCCTCTCTTCAAGTTGTTTTTTTAAATCGGCAAACTCCAAACTTTTACCTTCCTCGAGTTCTTTTTGAAGTTTATTCTTGAGGGTCTCCAGTTCCTCTTTATGTTTCTTGGAAACCTCGCCTTCAATTTGCTCTTCTATTTCGTGCCTGAAGGCCTGAGAAATCTCAATTTTCTCTCCGCAGTTGGGACATTTAAAGGTTGAGGTCATACAAAAAGGATTTTAGCATTATAGCTCGTCCAGATCTACAAATTATTAATTATCTACCGCGCCGAAATATATCCCTTATCTTTTTATACAAAAGAATAATAAGATGTAAAGTTAAAGCAACGCTTCCTACTGAAGGGATGGGTTGAGCCATACTTCCTCCTTTCCTTCGGTCGTTAATTTATATCGCGACATATTCCAGAGTTTACTCATAGATAAATCTATCCCCACGACTATTTTCAAAAAACTTCTGAAAAATATCATGCTCCCCAATACCCTCAGAAAATAGAATTGAGGAATATATATAAACAATTTTTTGAATTTTGTTTTTTTATAAGCGATTAATAATGTCGGAACCAGGAAAAGTATAAAATCGAGTGCCAGTGGAACCGCTATAAATAATGGATTTCTAATTGCAATAAAAGGAAGAAATAAGAGAAAGGCAATTACCAATAGACCGTTAAACAGTCCCTCGCTAGCTAAAAGCGCAACTTCCAAATCGAGTATTTGCCCTCCCCAGGGGATATTGTGTTTAACCAAACACTGCCAAAAACCTAAATACCAACGGTCTATCTGTTTTAATAATTCCCGAATCGTACGAGGGTCCTGAGTTAATACATAGGAATTCTGAGTGAAAACTATTTTGCCTAATTTTTTTCTATGTATCAGAAAGGTTAAGTCCATATCTTCCGTTAAAGTTCCCTTAGGGTGTCCCATGTTTTTAAATACTCTTGAACGGAATACTGTTGCACAACCGGGGCAGACTATTATTGCATTAATTACCGACTGGGCTTCTTTGTGAATGGTTTGGGCGATCTCATATTCCCAAGCTCTGTATGTTGTGACCCAATTAAAATCCGTCCCTACTACTTTGCCAGCAACGGCAGCAATTTTACTATCAACGTCCAAAGTAAATATTTCTATAATTTCCTCTAAAAACCCATCAGATATTTTTGTATCGGCGTCAAAGGGCATAATAAAATCGTATCTATCGGCGAGATGAAAGTAGCCAATAGCCTCACTTAACGCGCTTGCCTTTCCTGATCTAGTTAGCGTAAGAACATTTTGTGTGTGTTTTTTTGCCTCAGTTTCCGTTTGGTCCTCGCTCCCGTCATTCACAACGTAAATATCTTCGGCCGAAGCTTCGTTCAAAAGTGATACAAGACACATTCCGATAACTTTTTCTTCGTTGTGAGCCGGAACAAGTAATGCAATTTTTCCCATAATTTATATACTTAGAACCTGAGTTGGCAAGGCAATTTGTAATCCAGATTTTCTTACCTCTATTATCATTTCGTTAAATAATTGAGGGCTGATTGAATATTCTTGATTAGTTAAATCTATTTGGTGAAATGCAAGAATTAACCAACCTTTCTCTTCTTTAGCTTTATTCAAATACCTCCTTACGTCAGCCGGGGTAGTTTTATTATTCAAAACATAAGCGTTTAAATTATATTGGTTATTAACCGGTATGGGATTAAGTCCTTCTCCCGATCCTCTCAAAGAGCTATAACTTTGTTTGACTTCTTCGGTTACTTCTGCTGTTACAACACCACATGGAGTTACGAAATTTTCCGCATAAATTTTACGCTTTACCAAATCTAGTTTTGCTCCCAATATTTCATACTCTAAAGTATCGTGATCAAGTTTTTCCTCTTCACAAGAATGACCCCGGGTGTGTGATGTAATCTCCCATCCGTAAAATTGCATTCTTTCTATCTGCCACCAACCCATATAATCCTTCTTGCCCACGGATAAGGTCGTTACTGCAAGCGCCCCTTTAATGTTTTGCTTTTGTAATCCGGTAAAAGCAACCTCATATTGAGATCTCCAGGCGTCGTCAAACCAAAGTGTTACTATACCCTCTCCCTTCCAATCAAAAGTTTTAAGCATTTTTTCTCTTACGGCGTCTTTGTCAAATCCTTGAGCTTCTGCAGCTTGTATCTGGCCTTCCAAATTCTCCTTACCTTCGGTCCCGCGGATAAAATAACTCAAAACAAAAAATAGTCCGAAGCTTGGTAATAACAACCAAAATATTAATTTAATTCTCATATCAATTTATTTTCTTTCAGTAGGTTCTTTTATATATTAAATATCCGTCTTCTTCATAAACTAATTTGTATTCTTTCCTCATAACCTGAACTATCAAACCGATTACTTTACTTAGTTCGTCGTTTCTTTTTAGTTTTGGATTATCCGGAGTCTCGAGCTGAATAAAATTAAAATAGCCGTCGTCTACGGCACGAATATACGCTTCCCGCCCCTGAAGTCCTCCATACTCGAACCAATCAAAGGTTATAACGTTGGTTGGAAAATCCCTCTGAGATGCAGCAAGTACCATACTCGCTCCTGACTCAACTAATACCCTATCTCCGCTATCTACCTCTTTTGAAATAAAACTTTGAGGTTTAGTCGTATCCCGCCATAGATTGTTGTATTTCGGCAGTGTTTTATACGCCGAAACCCAAAATACTATTAAACTTAAGACTAAAGCCGAAGTAACCACCGTTTTAAAAACTTTATTATCGGTAAAATCAATAATCTTTCCTATCCCAAGACCTGCCACAATAGACATAAATGCCGAAGTAAGATAGGTGTGTTTGTCTAAGGATGGTGCATTTTTAAAAACCAAGTGAAAAATAACAGGAATAAATACGCCAAGACTCAAAAACAGTAACTTTTTTTTATTTTTGCTAAGTACTAGACCCAGACTACCTACTAACCAGAAGGGTACGATTAAATATATTTCTTTCCAAAATCTCGTCAGCACTTCCAGTCTTGTGCTTATGTTTAGGGGTGTCTGTTGGGAAACGTAATAGGCATAAATATGACTAAAATTGAAAAAAAGGTAGATTGCAAACAAAATCGAAAGAGGAACCAGAAAGTATTTAAACCAATCGGCAGTGTTTTCTTTCTCAGAAGTAAACGGACTTTCAGACTCTTTTTCATGAATGTCCCAAGTTGTAAAATTGGCAGCTACGCCTTTTGACTGAACATCTGATTCATAAATTCTTCCGCTTTCTTCTTCTTGGCCCGGTAAGTTGGAATCAAATTCAACTTCTGAAGGTTTATCTAAATCAGCTGATTTGTTTAACAAGGTGGCATCATTTGTCTCAATTTCGCCAGAGAGTATTTTTTTGTTTTTGATCTCAAAATATGAATAGAGTACAAAAAAGGGAACATAAATGGCCGAAATAATTTTAAAACCTACTGCTAAAAAAATACTTAGTGCAGCTAAAAAATAAAAACGAGCGGTTTGTTCGAAATTGAATTTAGTTAAATTCGCAATACTTATAAAATATAATCCCAAAAATATGAAGAAAAAGCTTGGGGCGTCATATGTCGCCAAGCGGCTCACATAAACTCCTATAGGAGTTATGCCTAAAAGGGCAATCGTTATCAATCCCGGAAATAATTTCTTATTACCCCTCTCATAAAGGATTATTATTATTTGATAAATTGTGTAGAGAGTAAGAATACCGAATGCTACATTTACAAACCTCGACTGAGCAATACCTCCAATTTTATAGGCTATTGCGGTAATAGATGGATAAAAATAAGGATGTCCCGCCATCCAAGAGGCGGCATTATAAGAAACCCAATCTCCCAAAAATAAGCCGGTCTGGCCTACAACAACATAAATTGCCTCGTCGTTAAATGGAGAATTGTAGTTAAGATTTATAAATCTAACTAAAAATGCTAATACAAAAACCATCACTGTTAAAGCAATTAAAATACGTTGTCTGAAAGGTAAGGTAATCATATTAAACATTAAACGACAATTATACTATGGGGCGCCAAAATTTACTAATAAATTAACAATAAAGCAAATATTATATACTACAAACCCCATAAAAAGGAAGGTCTAAATTTTATGTAAGAATCCTCTTGCCTACTCTCACAGAAGTTAATTCTCTTTCCAGTATATCCTCTAATGTAGTGTCGGGATCGACTAATTTTTTTCCTTCTGGCCAGAATCCCAGACTTACTAATACTTTATATATAAAGTTATATCTTAAATTTCTTAAATTTTTACTGGTTTTTTCTATAGTTTTAAGATAATAATACAATATGTTATAAAGCTCTTCGTTTTTTTCCCCCTCTTGAGTTAATTTCTTGATAACTTCGGAAAAGTAATACGCTACGCTAACTTTTCTTAAATTTTTTCTGATACTTCTAAATGAGTCAATTGTTTCCACTTCAGTTATTACTTCAAAAAATTTACCCCGATTAACAGAAAACTTAATTCTGTTGAAGACCTCGAGATGACCCCTTTTCCTACTTTTAGTTTTTCTCACTCCTTTGGCGAGAAAGCTCTGTTTTCCGAAATCCTTACTATAGACAACTATGAATTTATCTGCTTCCTGATAGTTTCTTTTTGAAAGAATTATGCCTTCCGAAGAATAGCTTCTAGGTTTCACTATTAAATTCTAAACTTGAATTCTTTATCTTGTTTGAGAGATATTTCTTGCGTTTGTTTACCCACTTTTATTGAGTACAAAGGCTTATCTTTACCGGGTTGCTTTTGAAGATAAAGTTTATATTCACGCTGGACTTTGAAAGGGAGTTTATATTTAATTATCAATTTTGCTACTCCCTGAGGTCTGAGTTTAAAAAATCCCGCAAAAACTGTTTTATCCAAATCATCATACGCACCTTTCTTTTCTTCGACTCCCTCAAAAGATTGCAACTCACTTCCTTTCGGCACATAAATTCTCACCCAATTCGGCAAGACCGAGTTAAGCCAGCCATCTTGTTTCTCAGGATTTTTGTAAGTAATTGTCAGGGTCTTATTTACGCTCCCGTCCTTTGCAATCTCAATTTCTTGATTTACCTCTTCGCGAACATAAAGGTTGGATTTTCTCCCACCAAGGTTGGCATCATTAATATAAAGATAATCTCCGTCATATTTTTCAATTTTACCCGCAATGCCAAAAGTCTCAACGGCGTTCTGTTTTGTGGAGTCGACCATATAAAATAAGACATGCTTTTCCAAAAGTGATTTAAAAACCGCTTCAAAAAGGTCGGGGATCTTTTCCTTAGGCTGACCTAACGTATTAGAAAGTATAGAATTCATTAAAGGACCGATTATTTTTTTTCTGTTATCATAGTTTGCCGGTGCGTAGACTATTTTTCCCGGCTCATTCTCGCTCCAAACAATAGGCCCTTCTATGTCTGCGAAACTTTCCAGTTCATAAATTACTTGTGGACAATTGCACTCGGGTACAATCTTAGTACTAAATTCTCCGTATCCGGGAACGCCGATTGGACCGATTACTTCTAAAAGGTTGACTAGAAGCTGAGTGTCTACAGCAATAATCCCGTCTACATTTTTTATCCCCGCACTTTCTACTTCTTCGATAAACACTTTCATCGATTCAGAAAAGTCCGGCGACCAATTTAGATCTCGCAATCGATACTTATTAGACAGAACATAAATCCCTTTTAAATATTTAGCAAATTCCTCAGGGGCGTTGATGTGCGGTACGTAGTTATTGTCGAGATTATATATATCGCTGGAATCTCCGGAATCAAACTTGCCGTTTTTGACACTAGCTATCGTATAGGCTGTTATAAATCCGCCGGTTGGACGCAGTTCTTTATCGTTTTGAAAAAGAACCAGATATTCTCTTTCTCCTTCAGTCCCCAAAAAATACGGGGCTTCGGCAATTAACGGTTTACTTTTTTCGATTAAGTCTGATGCTACGGAAACGGCATCTATCACCTTATGAATTTGTTCGCGAATTTTTCTGCCTGAAAAAAATTCCGGGTAATCCTGCGGGTTGATATATTCTATCTCCTTTTTAACAAGTTTTGTTTTTTCGATTAATTGATCGGTTTTCGGAGATACCTCAGGAATAGTTTTTACAATAAAATCGATTCTATCCTGAGCAGTTTCCTGACCGGACTTCGCTTCATTTCCACCTTTTAACCCGATGATATCCGCATAAGGCTCGATTATATTTACAACAACATCGGCCGCTTCAAGTCCATAAAGTGAAGCATTAATCGCGTGTGTCCCATCTTCTACATACTTACCAAAATAGGGAATATAACCCATCCAAGTAATTAGTTTGTAGCTTTTTTGCATCGCCTTTAATGATTTCTCAGTATTTCCGGCTTCCTTTTTCATCCTTTCCAAGTCCTGATCTTTTACCGATTGAATTAATAAGTCAGCAGAAGCTTTTACTTTAACTCCGCTTTTGTAGACTCGAAAAACTAGTAGGAAATTAATAATCGCAAAAATTGCAATTATTGCAGTTATAAAAAGAAATGATTTCTTGTGTTTTACAATCTTTCTCATAAAATCAAGTTTTTTTGGTTTGTTTTCTTTAACCTGTTTTATTCCACTATTGGGATCTTCCCCTAAATTAATCTTAGGCATTAATATGGGCTCCGCTTTATGCTTTTCATAACTGTTGGAGTGCGAGGTATCCATTTCCTCATTCAAACTTATTTTTTTAATTAGCTCGTCCATACACTGTTAAATAATACATAAAATATTAAGAATTGGGAATTATCATGCCGCACCTTTTCCCGAAATCATTGCCCATGGAGTTTTTAGAAGAATTAGAAAATCCAAAAATAACGACTTCTTTCTGGCATAATAAGCGTCCATTTCTATTCTTTTGTCAAACTTAACTTCACTTCTTCCCGTTACCTGCCAAAAACCGGTAATTCCCGGTTTAACTGTATGAACTTCTTTAACAAATTTTTCCGTTCCTGGAAATTTTTTTTGCTGCTCTGCCAGTTCATCAGGTAAATAAGGTCTGGGACCAACAATACTCATATCACCTCTAAGAACATTAAATAATTGCGGCATTTCATCGATAGAAAACTTACGAATTACCTTTCCTACACGGGTTACTCTAGTGTCGTTAAAAGACTTGTAGCTCCCGCTTGTTATTTTCTCTATATGAACTTTTCGGTACTTGGGATCAGTTTTTTCTAAAATATCTGCATTGACCATCATAGACCTAAATTTATAAATTCTAAATATTTTGCCGTTCTTCCCCATTCTTTTCATATGTATATTCGTTTTTTCTACTAATATGGGACCGAGAGAAGTTATTTTGATAGCTATTGCAGTAGCAAACATTACGGGAAAGAAAACAACCAACAAAAAAGAAGCACCTACTAAATCAAAAACTCTTTTTATTTCCGTATAAAACATACAGGGCAGGCAATTATACTATATTTTTAAGAAATGCTTATGTAAGCGCCAACTCTCTTAGCTTAACCTCTTTTAATGCTTCATTTACTTGGCCTGTGTGCTTCTTATCACATATTAGTAGCGCATCACCTGTATCAACGATAATCATGTTATCGACTCCAACAAGTGCGACTACTTTGTTAGAATCATCGAGTCTAATAAAATTATCCTTTCCGTTTAGATCAACAATGTTTTCGGTAACGTTATATAAACCCTTTAATTTCAGGTATTCATGCAGGGTTTCAAATGTTCCAATATCAAACCACTTAAATGGCAATTCCACAACCAGTGATTCTCCCGCAGCATGTACCTGTTGGGTAACATCCTCAATTGGACCGGGTGGCATTTTTGTGTATTCCGATTTCAAATCTGCACCACTGACGTAATTCATTAAAGGTTCGTGCCACTCAGGTTTATATTTCTGCAGCAAATTAAGCATGTTCCTCGGAGTCATACAGGTATGGTTGGCGTGTATAAGCACACCTTTTTGTTTAATAAGCTCTTCGGTCTGTTCTTTGGTGCTTCTCCACACAAATTTGTCAACTTTATAAATCCCAACCGATCCCTCATCCGATACCTTTTCACCTTTTATCAGGTAGTCAACCCCCATAACTGGGTAGTCAGTACCAATTCCGCCAGTAATATATTTATTCTCACGTCTTGCAATAGTATCGCAATCCAACATCATTTTAATGAAGTTCTCAACTGGCTCTCTAATGTCATCAACCTGAACAAGCATAAATGGTTCATCCACAAAACCTTTCTTATATAAAAAGGCCGCAATTAAACCGGTTGCTGGACCCTGATTGCGCATTTCTGGTTCTAATATAAAATTTTCAGCAGGTATCTCCTTTACTTGCTTTCTGGCCAAGTCGACTTGATCTTCATTGGTAGACACATAAATTTCTTCCGGCTTAAATTGTGTTCTTAAAGCTTCATGGTTTATTTGGAACAAAGATTTTTCACCAACAAGAGGAAGGAAATGCTTTGGTTTATGCTCGCGACTTACTGGCCAAAGCTTTGTACCAAACCCTCCGCAAATTATTACTGGTACCATAGTTAGAATAGTTTACATTAATGATTAATTAAATCCAAGAATTTATTCTGAAATATCTTTTTTGAAAATCTTTCTGAATTGTCGATTAAATCCTCTTTTTTAAAGTCAAGTCCCTTAAATCGCTTAACTGCAGCAACTAATGATTTTTTTGTTTGCTCACCAAAAAAAATACCTGTTTTATTTTCAATTACGGTATCTAACGCCCCCCCTCCCCTATATGCAATAACTGGGCATCCTGCTGCTTGGGCCTCAACTGCAGTAATTCCAAAATCTTCTTCTTGCGGAAATATAAATGCTTTCGCCTCCTTATATAAACTTATTAATTCGCTATCGGGCACCAAATCCAGAAACTCAATATTATCTTTTGCAATAGACTTTAGTTTTTTTCCCTCGCTACCTTTTCCAACAACAACCAAAGGTAGCCCCAGTTCATTAAACGCCTCAATCGCCAAATCAATCTTTTTGTACGGTACCAATCTGGAAACTACAAGGTAATATTCTTTAAATTTTAAATTATTATTTTTCACTTTTGAATTTGAGTTTTGACCTGCCCGTCCGGCAAGCGGGTTTTTGAATTTATCAACGTCAACCGGAGGATATATCAACTCGGATTCTCTTTCGTAATATTTTTTAATTCTTTGCTGAACAGCAGTTGAAATTCCAATCATCACATCCGGCCTTTGAGCAGCAATTTTGTCCCACTTTCTTAAGTATGCAACCAAAGGTTTTGTAATTGCTTTCAAGGCCGGACCTCGAAAGTAGAATTCATAATGACTCCAAAGGTAACGCGTTGGCGTCAGGCAGTAACAAATATGCAACGTTTTAGGTTTAGTAATAATTCCTTTAGCCGCTTCGCTCGAGACAGAGATAACTAAATCGAAGTTATCGAAGCGGAACGACTCAAAAGCTATCGGCATTAGATATGGAATTATTTGGTTTCTAGTTCTAAGATATTTAACCTGATTCAAAAAACTTGGAATTATTTGCGGAAAAACTTTGGCCCAAAGGGTTTTCTCTGGAGAATAAACCGAAGTATATAAAGGAGCATCTGGAAATATTTCATGCAGAGCCAAAAGCACCCTTTCCGCCCCTCCCCACCTATTTACCCTATCATATACTAATACGATTTTCATCTGAATATATCCGGATGTTTAAGTTGGGCAAGCTTAATAAACGCAATTGTGTCCGAAGCCATAATTTCACCTTTTTTTATTCTTCCATCAACTTTATTTAAAGGTATTAATACAACTTCTATCTCTTCATTATCGTCCAAATATTGTTCAACTCTTACGCTCAAATCTTTAGCTAAATAACCAAAAACTCTTAGAGCGTCTTTTGATGGTGATCCATAGATTGCACCCAACTCGATTAAATTATTTGCAACATATCCCGTTTCTTCTCTCAATTCCTCTTTTGCTACATCTTTGGGCTCTAGTCCCGATTTAATTCGACCAGCTGGTAATTCTATAATTAATTCTCTCGCGCCATGTTTATACTGTCTTACAAATACCATTTCATTATTGCTTGTTATTGGAACTACCATTGCCACATCGCCCAATTTAGAAATGTAGTAATCTTCAACAATTTTTCCGTTTGCAAGTCTCACTTTATGTTTGTAAAGCGGAAACCAGGAAGAGGGAGAAACATCGGTTTCTTCCAAGAGTTGCCACTTTTTGATTTTTTTCATTTATCCTTTGATTAAAGTACCTTGATATAACTTCAAAGTTTCTTCTGCCATTTTTCGCCAAGAATACCTCTTTATATAGTCTTGAGCGGTTTTTATATATCTATATTTATCCGACTTTTTTATGCCAAAAACGCTATACATCGTACTGGAAATTGAGGATACATCCAAAGGATTAAAGTAAAACGCATGACTGGAATATATCTCTTGAAAAACCGGAGTGTTTGCTGCCAGTAAAATTGTTCCTGATGCAATCGCTTCTAAACCCTGGAGCCCAAATCCCTCAGAAAGAGAAGGATAGACAAAACCCAAAGAATATTTATACAAAACTCTAAGCTCATCATCATTAACAAAGCCGACTAACTTCACTAAATCTTGGGCACTATTAGCTTCGATGACTTTCTGAAGGCGATCCGTAAAAACATCTCGTGAGCCAGCGAAAACAAATTTTACCGATAAACCCTTGTTTTTATTTAGATCGATTGTTGCCTTAACAACCCGCTCCAAATTCTTGTGCGGATAAGCATTTCCTACGTAAAAAAAATAGTCAGAGTTTGCTATATTGTACTTACCCAAAATATCAAATTCCCTTGCACTCGCACGACCGACGATATAATCGATACTATATCCCTCATATGTTACGGAAACTTTTTCAGGATTTATTTTAAAATAATTCACTATTTCATCTTTCACGGTTTTACTGGGTGTAATAATTGCTGCCGAATTTAAAACCGCTTGTCGAAAAGCATAACTATATGGAACTCTTTTTAGTAAATATTTATATAAAGGAAGTGTTGTTGCCGATATCCCCTGATAGTGCATAGTCATATCGTGGACGGTTACGATAAATTTACCCTTATATAGAACTGGAATATTTATATGCGGAAAATGGACCAGATCCGGATTTTCTTTTTTTATAAGGACAGGTAGATTAATTTGTTCTCCGAAAGTATAGTGACCAAAATCTGCCAAAACTTTTTTATAATTTCGAAAGTGGTTTAATTCATTAAAGTACTTTTTTCTTAATAATAAAACATAATTATTATCCCTATCGATTTCTTCAAGATTATTAATTAAATTTATCAGATACCTGCCTATTCCGGCATTTTCTAACCCATACATTCTTGCATCTATTAAAATCTTCATATTAAATTGAGTGCTTCGTTACTCTGAAAGTTTCCAGTAAATTAATACCTAAATAAACAAGCCGGTTAAGAAAAAATGGATATTTTTGAGAAAGGTGCTTTTTATAAAATAAACGCATTACTTGAGTACTTGAAAGAGCTGCCCTTTTTTTTACAGACTTTGCCGGTTTTGTGGCAGCCGAGCTTCTAAGACCAGATGCCGACCCCTTGAAATGTGTAATTTTTACATGTGGAATATAAATTATTTTCCATCCTCTTTCCTTCAATTTATAACAAAAATCAATATCTTCGCCATTCCAAAAATAATCTTCGTCGAGCCACTCAACTTGTTTAGCGGCCTTTACTCTAATCAATGCAAAAGCGCCGGTTAGTGCATCTATTTCATGTATTTCGTCAAAATTTTTAAATGAGGCGGTGTATCCTGAAAAAGTCTTCGAGCGGGGAAAAATTTTTGCTAACCCTGAAAAGTAGCAGAAAGCGTTCCAAGGCGTAGGAAATCCCCTATGACACGAGTAATCAAGCGCTCCGTTAGGTAGTTCTACGCGGCAAGTTGCAGCTCCCACACCTTTATTCTTAATAACATACTCTAAAACTGTTTTTAATGTATTCGGATAGACTGTTGTGTCCGGATTTAGTAGTAATGCAAATTCAGTTTCCAAGTTTTTTAACGCAATATTATTCCCAGCGGCGAATCCTACATTTTTACCAGTTTTTACAATTTTCTTAATCCAATCGAAATGTCTTTCCAGCATTTCAACAGAACCATCGGTAGAACCGTTATCGCAAACTATAACTTCGAAATCAACTTCGCCTCTCACTTCCCTTAAAGAATTTAGACAGTTTCTTAATAATTCTTTGGTATTGTAACTCAGAATAACAATTGATAGCTTAGAATGTTTCATTTTATTTTGGCCAATTCTTTGTACACTGGATTGTGTAATCTCACAATAGATTCCCAATCGAAATATTCTGATACATGTTCTTTACCTTTTTGCCCAACTTCTTTTGCTAATTTAGGATTTTTCAAAAGCTTGACAGCCATTTGAGCTAGCATTTCTGGGGTATCACCAATTAATACATTCACTCCGTCTGTTAGTTTCAGCCCAGCAACGCCTACCGAAGTCGATACAACAGGTAAACCAGCTGCCATCGCTTCTAATATTTTCAGCCGGGTACCTCCTGCTCCCTTGATTGGTGCGACCATTAATGTTGAGGAGCTATAGGCATCTCTTGCGTCCGGAATATTTTCAGTAACTATGATTTCATTGATTTCATTTTTTTCTGTTTCCTTATTAATCCAATCAGGAATTTTACGTCCAACAATCCACAACTTAGCTCGCAGATGCCTCTTTTTAATTATCGGCCACACTTTTTTAATTAAAATTTCTGTTGCTTCTTGATTCTGAAGCCATTCAAAGTTAGTTACTCCATAAAGTACCCTCGGGGGATCCTTTTTCTCAAGAATTTTTTCGCTATAGTACTTTGTATCAACTCCATTAGGAATAATTCCAACTTGCTTTTTGGGCACCAGTTTTATCATAGCCAATCTATCCTCATCCGATACACTAAATAATCGATCAGCCTTACTCCAGTAATATTTCTCCCAAAACATTATTTTTGCTACATCCTGTAAATAAAACGGTCGTAATAGGAAAGGAACTTCATGCATAACATAATGCCTATATACGTCATGCCAGATCGTCTGTTCAACTAAAATGGTAGGTACGTCACTCTTGCCCAAATGAGGCATTACATAGAAGGTTTCAGCATGGATTAGATCATACTTATTGTTACGTAGCTCCTCTTTAATTGCTTTTCGTTCTTCGAGTGATTGATTTCTTATAACCAAAAGCGGAAAAGGACCAAATACTGATAAAAAAATATTCCTAATTGTCCAGGGTTTAACCGGACGATTAAATACTTTTACTTTTTTACAATATTTTTCAAGTTCAGGAATAAATCTTCTCTCTGAATCATCCTTTATCAAGGAAAATAATGTAATATCGTGTCTTTTGGCTAAATATTTAATAATGTTATACCACCGAGTCTGCCCACCGCTCATTGTAATCGTTGGTAGATATGGAACGAGCATTAGTATTTTCATTATTTCTTTTGTTTAAGATCAATAATTACGTATTCGTTAGTTTTTTCTATTATCTCAAATGAGTTCATAAATTCCATTGTCTGTGGGTGATTTAAATTAACAGACACATAATACTCTGCCCCCTTTTCGATAAGTTCATTTATTGGTCTATCTACTACAGGCCATCCTCGTCTTTTTGTTTGATATAAAAAGGCAGTATCACCGTTATATGCCGCAATAACTAAGGCGTCTTTAGGTGTTAATTTATCTACTGCTTTCCCCGCGCTTATTATTTCCGGATGGTTTACTTTGTAAAATTCTTTGATTTGTGAAGCACCCGAGACAAACATGATAAAGAAAGAAAATACAATCAATAATTTAATCAAATTTGTATTTAATCCCTTTAAGTGTAAAAGCTCATAAACACCAAGCGCAGTAAAAATTGATATTACCGGCATAATCATAACTTGATAATAATCATGGCGAACGTTTGCAGTAGCAAAAATACTGAGATAAGCAAACAACCCCAGAAGCATGGCATAAAATATACCTCTCGATCTTTTATAATAGGCTACTCCCATTGAGAAAAATGTAAGTCCCCAATATCCCAAAATGAGTTTTCCAATCCTCTCTCCAAAAAGCCAATACCAAAAAGCGGGTTTGAACCTGATATTGTCACCGTTTAAGGTCCATTTCCAAAAAGGTATTCCTTCCGGATGCTGATTAATCCAAATACGCCACAAAATAAACGGCAGGACACTTATTACTCCTGCAAGAACTAATTTCTTTAGGCGCAGCATTCCTTTAAGCGAATATTTTTTGTATGCAAGGAACAAAATCGGAATTACATAAAAAATAGAATAAGGTTTAATTAATAAGGAAACCGCGAAAAATAAAGAACTTACTATTAAATTAAGATTATTACCTCCATCGACAAACTTAATAAAGAATAGAAGTGATGCTAATGAAAAGGCAATTGCCATGGGTTCTGGTAAAATTACCCTTGTGAAGTAAATATTATAAGGAATAAATATATAAAAAAATGTAGATAAAAGACCTATTGACGAATTGGTAAACCTTTTTACAATTAGAAAAATTAATAAGCCACTAATAAGCGAATAAATTATCGATAAAATTCTTCCAGTAACTTCAAGAGTAAGAAATGGTAAAAACTTGTAAAGTAGAAGGTGGAAAAAATTATAAATTGGAAACTCGACAAAACGATAACCGTTTGGATTAAAAAGACCGCTTTGGGTAGTAGAAAGGTCGTGATATTTCGGAAAAAGCAGATTCAAACCATTCTCTAAGTATAGTCTTGTTACTGAAGCGGTATCGGCTTGTCTGAACGAATGCCAATCAGCGATAGGATTATTTATTTTGTAAAGTCTCACAATAAATCCAAAAAGTAATAATAAAGATAAAATTAAATAGCTTCCTTTCTCAGATTTAATTTTGGTGACTATTTTTCTTGCGTACTTAGAAAAAGCATTCTTGAAAAGTGTGTTGTATAAATACACAAACGAAGCAATAACTACAATAATTAGCAAGAAAAATAAATCGTAATATTTCGTCAGATAAATCCTAATTATTAAAAGATTCATTTTTAGATAGAATTGATATAGAAAAACCCATTAGTAACCAAAATACTATTGCAAATTTCGAGGCTTCAAAAACATCGATAAATACCGCGTTGGTAAAAACACCCGCAAACGATCCGAATATCCCTGCAATATACGAAAGTTCTAAACCTTTAAAATGTTTATCAAACGGATACTTTTTAATAAATATCAATAATATTCTTAATATTAAAAGAAAAAAAGCTAAAAAACCCATTAAACCGACCTCGCCCAATAATCTTAGATAATCATTATCAGTTGCTAGTGTAATCGAAGAATAACCCGTACCTAAAAGCGGGTTTTTTGCAAAAGCTCGTAAGGCACGCGGCCACTCAACATTTAATCTTATATTTGTAGATCGGTCTTCAAAAACAGGTTGCGGTGTTGGCGTCAAAGGAAGCCTTTGCCTTGGAAAAATAATTTCTTCGTTAGTGGCAAGCACATTATTTGATATATTAAACATCAATTTCACGCTTTTTATTCTATTTATACTGACGTCAATTATCCGTTGGTAGCGCGATATTAAATTAGAAGAAAAACTAATAAATAAGAGGCTCACTAAAACTACAAGCAATATCGCTTTGTACTTCTTGATAAAAGCAAGGGCAAAAATTGTAGCTATTAAATAAGATACAAGTGAAATTCGAGAAGCTGAATTAACGAGTAGCCACATTCCTGAGAAATAGGTTAAAGCTAAAATAATTTTTGATTTAGAGTGAGATAAAGTAAAAAAAGTGGCAACTACCACTGGTAATACTAAAACCAAGAATGAAGCTAAGTCATAATGGCCCGCAAATGTTGAATTGATATGGCTGCCTTGAACCCATCTTAAGGCTACACCTTTTGAATATTCTTCGTTTTGAGTAATAATAATCGGCCACTGAAAATACCTTTGCCCTAACCCATAGATAAAACTTAAAAAAATAGTTATTAAAAGTAATTTGAAAAAATAATCAAGGTTGTTTCGATCTCTTTTTACGGCTTCTATACCCAAAAAAAGAGGAATTATATATTCGATCCGTCTTAACCAGTGTAATAGACCTATATGAGGTATTATTGTTTTCGTTATAAAAATTGCGCTAATTAACGAGACGAATCCGACGCTAATATATAAAAGTACTGATCTTTTTAAACCCGAATTAAATATTTTTTTAACTATTGGTAAATAAGCACCTAAAAGTAAAATTGCAGAAAATGCAATTAAAATGTCCTCGAGTCTAATAGATACAAACGTCGCAGGTATCCTAATAAGAGGAAATTTCGGGTAAAGCGGCACTCCTAAAAGAATAGCCGCGGTAGTATATTTTATAACAGTTTCGAGAAAACCCCGAGCATTAGTTCGGGGATGAATCGAACCTGACCCGCTTCGCCAAAGCTTGAGCGAGGCGAGTATGTCATCCTTTTTTAGAAGAGAAAACCCCGCTCGCAAGAGCCGGGAGAATGTCATTAACGAATTGAATATCCCCCTTTTTTTAAACATATTTCACGAATTTTTTCTAATACAAATCTCAAGACGAGATTCAAAGAATGAGATGCACGCAACAGAAATAACTAATCTCTTATTCCACTTGAGATATGTGATTTCTGTATTATTTTAGATTGTGAATACATGTCTTTTATTAATCGGGTGTATTCCTTAAAAATCCATATAAACAAAGCTATGCTTAATAAACCAACCGTAAACCTTGCAAAAACACCACTCGCCACGTATCGTACTGTTACTTTTTGAAGCCATCTCTTATCATTTATCAAAATTCTGTCTTTGTCTTCTTTCGGCTTAAAACCATTTACATAAATAGATTCTCTAAAGGGGTGAACTATTTCTTCTAAAAAAGTACTTCTGGTTTGATCTCTTATTATTATTTGAGCTTCTTCTGGGGGATAATTAAGTCTATAAGTTGGTAATTTGATATTTAAAAAAGAAATATTTTTATACTGACGCAAATAATAGTCCAAGACGTCCGGTCTTTCAAAATTCGTATAATAACCGCGTCTTAGTGGAGTTTCTTGATCTGCTGGTTCGTTAGATTGGAAAGAATCGGGTAATTTTTTTGGAAAATCGGGTTCAGGCAGCAAAAGATAAAAAATAAACAAAGTAGATAAAAGTAAAAAAACTGTTTTCACAATATATTTCATGGATAATTAGTTTTATTGAAAGAGTCTTGCTCTACCCAAACGATAGTTGAGGGTTTTATTTACTCTTTCCCCTATGATCTTAGCGGGTACCCCGCCAACTATTGCATTATTGGGTACATTTTTAGTTAGAACTGCACCAGCCGCAACAACGGCGCCCTTACCAACCCGCACTCCAGGCAATATTATCACCCTCGGTCCAATAAATACGTAATCCTCTATCTTTACCGATTCTTGTTTGGCTTTAAAATCTGGGTCATTTACGTCGTGTTCTGAGTTATATATCATTACTTCCGAAGCTACGTCAACGTGATTGCCAATTATTAAACTTGCCCTTCCATCAAGAAATGCTCTGGAACCAATAATTGTATCCTCGCCAATCTTGACGTTTGTAGGTTCAAAAAAATTAGCTCCCATATGGACAACTGACCCTATTCCAATTTTCATTCCAGAAAGTCTATAAAAAAGGATTCTCACTGAATGAAAGGGAATGTAACCTACCCACCTAAGCAGCATTAACTCGATATCAAGGCAATAATTAAATATTCGGTTCTTTATTTTAAGGGTTGCCTCGTTTAGGTTCAATTCTCGACCCATTTTATCTTTGAAAATTGCCATAAATAATTCAGATCTTACTTACCACTGCTTTTTCTAACACTGACAATGTTTCTTTTGCACACTTTTCCCAAGTAAATATTTTAACTTGCTCTAATCCTTTCTTCACAAGTCTATTATACTCTGAAGAGCCCATTTTAAGTACATTTTCTAATCCTAAGCATATATCCTCTTTATCATAAGGATCAACATAAATCCCTGCTTCTCCAGCCACCTCAGGAAAACTGGCAATTTTACTTATTACTACCGGCGTTCCACAAGCAAGCGCCTCGAGTACATGTATACCAAACCCTTCCCAAAAAGATGGAGAAACAAATACCTTTGCACCTGCTAAAAGAGCAGGTTTATCTTTCTCAGAAATATAATCAGTAAATACCACATGTTTGTCTAAACCCAAATTTTTAACTATTTCAAATATACTTTTATATAACCAACCTTTTTTGCCGGCAACAACTAACTGATAATCGTAACCTTTCTTTTTTAAAAGATTAAATCCTTTCAAAACGCCCTCAATATTTTTACTTGGCTTGAGCGTACTTAAAAAAAGTATATAGTCTTTATATATCCCATATTTTGTTTTCATTCGTCGCACATCATTGTATGAAATTTTAGAGTGAAATCTTTTGCTGTCGTAACCATGATAGCTTACAAATACTTTTTTTGAAGCGGAAACGTAATGTCGTACAATATCATTTTTGGTCGAGTTTGATACTGCTATGATATATTTTGATACAATTATAGAAATAGCAGTCCAGTATTTTAACTGCCAAAAATCGTATTTTTTAAATTGTCCCGAAAAATTGAGATAACCTAGATCATGGATGGTGCAAACTTGGGGAGTGAAAGAAAAAGGCGGTAAATAATGACTTGGAGAGAAAAAAACATCCGGTCTCCTCCTTATTAACAGCTCAAGCATTAAATTTTTAATAATCCAAAATCTTTTTCCAGGTAAAATTTTATATTTCCACCAAGTATTTTTTAAGGGTAAAAATATTTTCGGTCTTTCTTTAAGATATATAATAAACCTATAATTAATAGGTTGGTTTTTTCTCAAATTATAAATCGCCCACAAGATTTCATAAGCGTATTGGTGTACACCAACTCTTTCCTCAATGTTTGCCTCATTCCCATCTATACCGATTATTATTTGCTTTTTGTAGCTTTTCATCTATTACATCATAAAAGAGTCCCCTAAAGGTAATAGCAGTCGCTGTAAACTTTTAAAGTCTCTTTTGCACACGTAAACCAGGTGAATTCTTTAGATCTTTCCACACCACTCCTTATCATCTCTTCCTTGATTCTCAGCGCCAACCTAATTCCTTCGGTAATCGAATCAATGTTATATGGGTCAGTTTTTATGGCAGCATCTCCTGCTACTTCCTTCATACTGCCAA
>Ga0209341_10002006_pt1 | contig 19675 bp, 12 predicted proteins | sample RifCSP13_2_FD_184020 | JGI IMG/M metagenome (GOLD analysis project Ga0209341, IMG submission 184020) | Soil microbial communities from Rifle, Colorado - Rifle CSP2_sed 13_2 (SPAdes) (version 2) | ecosystem: Environmental > Terrestrial > Deep subsurface > Rock core/Sediment | place: Rifle... | reverse complement strand
CGGAACCAGCGTTCAAAGGAGTGTCATGCCATGGTACGTCGCGTTATCCTCGTTCTCACGGTGTCCTGTTTGTTTGTTGCGAGCTCAGCGCAGTTTTTTCGCGCTGGAGCCAGCCAGCACCGAACGAACCAATCTCAACCACAAACGGCTGCGCCAGGCAAGCGTGCATTACTTGTTGGCATTTCCAGTTATTGCCGTGGAGACGGTAGCGACTGTGGTAAGCGTAAGAGGTACTGGTGGGACCTGAACTCGGAGCCTGATGTTAATGCACTGAAACAGGTTCTGATGAGCGAACGATTTGGTTTCACCGAGAACGAGATAAAGGTTCTAAGAACTAACGCAGAAACGACGCGCGAGAATATCCGCAAAGTATTCAAATCCTTCCTCATCGATTCAACTCGCGAAGGCGACATCGTGTACTTTCATTATTCAGGGCATGGTGGAACCGTGCCAGACGACGATCAGCATGGGCCAAACCCAACTGTAGGGGATGAGATAAGCGGCTATGACCAGACTCTTATCCCCTCGGATTATGTCTCTCGCACAGACGCTTCCAACGACATTCGTGACGATGAGCTCAAGACCTGGTTGGATGAATTAAAAGCAAAGAAGCCCGGAAATGTGACTGTCACGATGGACAGTTGCTTTTCCGGTACTAACACTCGCGGCGGCCGCTTTGCTGTACGCGGCAGCGGATGGGAAGGCACTCCTCCAAAACCGAGCAAAACTCGCGGCGAACCTACGCCTTCGGATTCCAGTGGTCTACTACCACAAGGTTATGCCGCCACGCTTGGATACGTCGTGATTGCAGCTACCCGCAACGATCAATTAGCAGGGGAGACGGATGGATTTGATGGGAAAGCGATGGGGTTGCTGTCGTTCGCTTTAGTGAAAGCCCTGATGTCAGCAGGTCCGCGCTCGACTTATCGGGACATTTTTGGGCGGGTTTATGACGAAGTCACGCGAAACGGTCACGATCAAAACCCAACTATCGAAGGCGAGATGGAGAAGGTGTTGCTGCAAGGCATTGCGCTGCCACCGCAACCTTTTATTCCGGTGAAGGTTGATGGTGACGTTGTTCAATTAAGAGCAGGTTACCTTCAAGGCATTACGAAAGGCTCGCTGTTCGAATTGTTTTCGTCTGACACTAAGGAATTTGGCCAGGCGCGGCCGCTTGCGAACGCCGAAATCGCTGTCGTCGAAGCAACTACTTCACAGTTGAAGATAACCTCGCCTCCGAAAATCAACCTCAAAGAATTCGAGAACGCCCGAGCTCGTGAAACCGAACACAAACTTGCCGACGCACGACTACGGATCGAGTTCGAAGGAGTGTTACGAGGCACGCAAAACACCCACGAACTCACGGAACGGATTCAGAAGCTGGATATCGTTCGGGCAGACCGGGGGGCTTCAGATGATTGGGATCTCAAGATCTGTCGTGGACGCTGTACTGATGAAAAGCCGGCCTTACTCGGGGGTGTTGAAGAGAGATTTGCAGGGGGCTACACCATCATGCGCCAGGATGGGTCGATTGTCCGTAGAGTTCCCGAAGAAGGTGACACCTTTTCGCAGATCGCCCTGGTGTTGAAAGGCGAGGCCCGCTGGCGTTTCGTGCGGAAGCTCAGGAATGAGGATCCGATGGTGAAGATCGAGATGCGGCTCGTTCCCGTCAAGGCGGAAGAGCGCTCAAGACTTAGGGTTGGTACGAGAGAACTCCAGGTAATCAGTAAGACCTCTGACGCTGGTGCGCCGCTTGAAGTTGGCGCGATACACACCCTGCCCGAAGGCTCGTATTACATGCTCGAGATTTAAAACACTGGCATGCAGACGAGAACAAAATTACTGCTGATGGCGAATGGCATCGCGTTCCCACACCGTTCGTGGTCACGATTACTCCACCTTATGGACCCGAGATTTTTAAAGTTATTGCCACTCGCGAACCCGCGGACTTTAGCCCGCTTCTGAGTGAAGGTTTTGTCAGTAATAAGCGAGGCGGAGCTGATCGTGGAGCAAGGGAGGAGCGAACTCCTCTCGGTCGGCTCCTGAAAACCGCAACCACGATCGGAATGGCAACGCGAGGTTCAATCGAAGGCACTCAGGACCTCAGTTCCCCGAATGCCGACACATTTGGCTGGGCGACCTTCGAGTTTCAGTTTGTAGCAGTTCCGAAGGCGACCACAGCCGCGACTCAGAAATAAATGTGTTTCATGACTCACTACCCTCTCTCCTCTACTAGACGCCGATTAAAAATGGAGTACGTAGCCTTTTTTAGATTTCGGTCGGTCAGTAGCGTTTTCAGTACGTTTTTCCAGGGCCGAGTAGCAATCCATTCGCTCTGGCACAGCTCGCGTTCGGCCGTCCTAGGCGCTGTCTTGTTAATGTCCTTTTTTGACATATTCCTAATACACGCCTCGCATGGCAAAAATATCTTTTTGCCGTTACAACCCACACAAGAGCACACAAGAACACTCGAGTTGGGGAAATTGGTCCAGCAGCAAATCATGGGCGACCAGGTTCATGTCTTCTCCGTAAACGCAGACTCACGCCAGTTCATTGATATTGAAGTGTATCAGCGTGGGATTGATTTGGTCGTTAGGCTTGTTTCTCCCGATATGAAGCAAATCACAGAGGTCGATAGTCCAAATGGCCGATTTGGACCTGAAAGACTTATGCAGATACTCGAGATGCGGGGTGAGTATCGAATTGAGGTCCGACCTTTTAAGAAGGACGCGCCCGCAGGATCGTACGATGTCCGAGTTACCGCATTGCGGAAAGCAACTGAAGACGACCAGACTCGAATATTACGTTTGGCTGCAGCTAAAGCTGCCCGAAGCAACGCTTCAGAACTGCGATCAAAAGGGGGATCTGTCAATCTACTGGCTGCGATTCGGGAGTACGAGAAAGCATTAGAATTGTGGCGTAGTTTGGGCGATAAGTATTGGGAAGCGGCGACCCTCAACAGCATAGGTGTTGTCCACTATGAGTTGGGTCAGAAGCAGCATTCCCTCGAATTCTACAAACAATCTCTGACTGTTCGTGAACTGCTCGGCGATAGCCGCCATAAGGCGAGCGTGCTCGAAAACATCGGGCTGGTTTATCACGACCTAAGGGAATATCCGACAGCTCTTCAATACTACAAACCGGCGCTCGTGATTTACAAAGCACTCGATGATAAACGCGGGGAGGGAGATGTTTTAAAGTGGATCGGGGTCATTCACTACAAGCTTGGTGACAAGTCACAAGCGCTGGCTTCGTTCAAGGATGCGCTTCCGGCCGCCGAGGCGGCCGCGGACCAACCGGTCATAGCGGAGCTTCTCAATAATCTCGGGCTGGTCTATTCGGATCTCAATGAGACTACAAAAGCTCTCGAGTTCTATAACCGAGCCTTGCCGCTTTTTAAAGAACTACGTAATCAGTCGGCAGAAGCTATCACCCTGAAGAATCTTGGCAACCTCTACCGCAAATTGGGAGAGTCCCAGAAGGCTCTTACCCATTATCAGCAAGCTTTGCAGATACGTCAGGACATCGGCGGGTTTATAGGCGATCTTCTTGGCGGAATCGGTAGCAGTTACACCTCACTGGGAGACTACGAGAAGGCTCTGGAATTTTACAAACAGTCGCTCCCACATTATCGGTCGGCTGGAGACCGTGTCGGGGAGGCCAATTCACTAAACGGCATGGGCCTCATACACCATTCTTTGGGCCAGAGCCCGAACGCACTCACCTTATTCAATGAGGCACTTAACGTCTCACTCAGCGCGAGTGATCGCACGGGTGAGGCAACTGCGCGCAACAACATCTGTTTAGTCTATTCTGCTAGCGATCAGCGTAAGGCCTTAGAATTTTGCACTCAGGCGTTATCACTTTCGAAGACCATCGGAAATCGTCGCATAGAAGCCGGAGTGCTGAATAGCATAGGAGGTGTTTACAGCGGCTTAGGCGAACAGCAGAAGGCGCTGGAGTTTTACACATTGTCGCTTTTGCTCGCACGTGAGGTAGCAGAGAAGGATTTAGAAGCACGGGTCTTAAATAATATTGGTTTAGCCTATTACGGGCTGAGTGATTTTAGCCAAGCGCTGGAATTTTTTACTCGGGCTGGATCGATATTTCAGACGACTGGAGACCCTTGGTCTGAAGCAACTGTCCTGAACAATATTGGCTGTACCTATCTGTTAATTGGCGAGGGGCAGAAAGGATTGGAGACGCTCAATCAGGCGCTCGTGGTCGCCCGAGCTGCAAGGAATTTAGGCAGCGAATCTGCGACGTTGGCGATGATTGGTAACGTTCATCTGGTACGTGGCGATAAACAGAAGGCGTTAGATCTTTACGCGGCTGCGCTCCGAATAGTGCGGGCGATTGGAGACCGTCGAAACGAAGCTACGGCTCTTAACAACATAGGGTTCGCTTATATCAATGTGGACCACAGTAAAGCCCTCGAGCACTTTCACCAATCGTTGCCACTGCGCATGGCTGTGGGCGACCTCAGCGGTGAGGCTGAAGTATTGGAAAACATGATGCTGGCGACGAAAACTCGGTCAGTCGCGATCTTCTATGGAAAACAATCCGTTAACGCTTTTCAACAGCTCCGCAGCAACATCTCCCAGCTTGATAAGGAGTTACAGAAGAATTATCTGAGAAGCCGCATAAACGTTTATCGCGAGTTGGCAAACTTGTTGGCACTTGAAGGTCGGCTACACGAGGCGCATCAAGTATTGAATTCTTTCAAAGATCAGCAGTTCTTCGATTTCAATCGAGACACATCAAAGGCAATTCCCCGGCTGATGCTTACTAAAAACGAGGCCGCTGCCGCCGAACGTTATCGTGAGGCTGCAAGTGCTGTCGAAATCCTGGGCGGGCAATTAACCGAGCTGAAAAATCAGTTTGTGGCCCAGGCACCAAACGCTGAAGAGTCTGCGCAGCTCCATCAACTCGAAACTCGGTTGAAGTCTGCGACCGATGCTCTGCTTAGTGTTCTTAGCCGGAATGAGGTGGAACTCGGAGAATCTGAGTCACCTCAAGTTTTGGCCAGCGAGATCGCCGACACTCGCGAATTGCAGTCAACTCTTCGCGAACTCAGAGCCAAAACAGGCCAGAGATCCGTTGCGGTGTATACGTCAGTGGGTTTAGACACTTTCAGCGCGCTCCTCATCACCGAGGATGACATCAAAGCAGTCTCACGATCGGTTAAAGGCGAGATCCTAAACCAAAGGGCGTTGCAACTGTGGGCGCTGTTGCAATCCGACAAATACGATCCGCGACCACTCGCTCAAGAAATACACGCGGATGTCTTTAAAGCTCTTGGACAGCTACTGCCGAAAGATACGACCACGATACTTTGGTCGCTAGACGGAAACCTCAGGTACTTGCCGATGGGAGCTTTGCACGACGGCAAGCAGTATCTCGTCGAGCGTTATAACCATGTGGTCTTCACGCGCGCTGATCGCGAGCGTTTGCTGCGTGCTGTCAGTGCTAAGTGGACCGGCAGCGGCTTTGGCAGTTCAAAAGCACACACGGTCGAGTTGTTAGGTGACAAGATTAGCTTCGATGCATTGTCGGGGGTGACTCAAGAGTTGAGCGTGTTGTTTCGGCAGCCGGGTTCAACTGGAGGCTTGCTTGATGGTCAGGTCTTTCCGGATGCGAAGTTCACGAAAGCAACGATGTTGGAGGCGTTGAAACAAAGAAGGCCGCTCGTTCATATCTCCAGCCATTTCAACTTTCGTCCGGGTGATGAAGCACGGTCGTTCTTACTCTTGGGAGACGGCACCGCGCTGACGCTGTCTGAAATGAAGCAGCACGCAGATCTGTTTACCGGAGTGGAGTTGTTGACACTCTCGGCGTGCAACACGGCGGCGCAGCAATCAGGAGCAAACGGCCGGGAGATTGATGGCTTCGCCGAGCTGGCGCAACGGTTAGGTGCGGGCTCCGTGATGGCTACACTTTGGCCGGTTGCAGATAACAGTACGCCCTGGCTGATGAGAGAGTTTTACCGAATGAGACAGAATGGATTGACGAAAGCAGAAGCATCCCGAAAAGCACAGCTGGCTTTGCTGAATGGGACAGCTGAAGTGAACCACTTGCCGGCCGGGCAAAAGAGTTCGCGTTCACCGGTGCAGATCGTGGTTGGTGAGGGCCGGAGCAGGGAGGGCAGCTCAACGCGCGCGGGCGTAGTTTATGTTTCCGAGAACGAGGCACCGCCTTTCGTGCGTGATTTACGGAAGCCTTTCGCCCATCCCTACTACTGGGCACCGTTTATTTTGATCGGGAACTGGAATTAATTTGGAGCCGCCACTTTAAACGATTTGAGCACGCTTACTGCTCTCATCTTCGTGCCGAAGGACGACAGCTTCGAGTTTGGGCAGTTAAAGAATAAAGACAAACAAAAGATTCCTCTTGCGACTCCCAAACCGATAATCTTGCGGCCGCGTTTCCTGGATTCTGAAGCAGATGACGATACGCTCGATTTGATGAAGACTTTGCGAACACTCTTGCGCGATGAGAGTTTTGTGGCTGCAAGAGGATCTTTTGCTACGTTAATTTATGTAGACGATGAAGAGTTTCCGGGTGCAATCCGCCCGACGGGTAGATATACGGTCTGCCCGCGCCGCCGCTTTAGGGTTTGCGTTGTGTATGCGGGCCGAAACGAAAAGCGGCGGCGCGGGCAGAGCCCTTGCCGCCGCTGCAAAAGGCGTTTTTCGTGGAGCCGGCTGCCGGAGTTGAACCGGCGACCTTCTAATTACGAATCAGACGCTCTACCAACTGAGCTAAGCCGGCTTTTCAAAACCTACGCGAGTGCGAGTAGGATTGCAATATACGGACGCGCAGTTTTGAGGTCAAGTTGTCCAAAAACCGTGGCTACCAAAAGAGTCGGCTCTGTGCAATCTCTGTGCTCTCAGTGACTTCTTAGTAACTCAGCGAGAAATGCCCTATTTTTGCACTTCAGGGGTTACCTCTTGTTATCTGCCCGTCGAAGACGAGCAGGGGAGCTCTGTGGTTCTACTGACTGCGGACTGACGTTACTACCACAGATAACACAGAGCACACAGAGCGCACAGAGCGCACCGCACCCAGAGCACACAAAGGTGCATCGAGTACTCTCAGGGACTAAGAGTTTGTAGTTTTCGAACGTAGGGAGGAGAAGATGCCAAAAGATCCAAAAAAAACGTAGACCGCTACAAAATTCGCGGCGGTGAGATTAACCAATTCGAATTCCACAACAACCAACAGGAACTCGAGAAGTATCAACAACAGAGTCGAAAGCGAGCAAAGAAATCGACCGCAGCCGCAACCAAGAAGGCGGGAAAGAAACGCTCTGCAAAGAAGAGTTAATTTAATGTCGTGCCTTGTTCCGAACCAAAGGTCTGGTCGATCCCTCGCCTCATTGTTTCTGCTCAGCGTTTTTCTGTCGTTTGTCGTTCCAACTCTGGCTTTAGCCCAACAGAACAGGCGATCCCTTGAACGGCTTCCGTCTGTCGAAAAGATCGTCGCGCGATATCTCAAGGCGATTGGCGGAAAGAAGCGTGTCGCCCCAGTTAAAGACAGCATCTCGGAATGGTCGGCTCTAGTGAACAACCAGCCGGGCGGCAGGGCGCGCATAGTGACGAAAGCACCCGCCTCTTCACGTCTTGAACTACTTCTGAATGATGGCGAGATAGCTAGTGGTACAAATTCCAGTTCTGCGTGGGCTAAAGAGTTGGGTGAACAGCCACGAACTCTTACGGGACCTGAATCCGCGACCGCGAAACTTCAGGCCGTACTCGATTCTGCGCAATTTATTGATTACAAGAAGAAGAATGTTGCCGCCCGAGTACTTTCTGGCCGTGGAAATGCCTCTGAGCCATCGTTCGCAGTGGAGTTTTCTACGCGCAGCGGCGGCCGGCTGATCTATCACTTCAACCGCGCCACCGGGTTGCTAAACGAGATGGTCGATGAAGCACGCGGAGTCTCGACACTACTCTCGGAATATCGCGACGTCGATGGGCTCCTGGTACCGCATCACCTGCAGATCAAAAGGCGAGGTGCCCCTGAACTGTCACTGTTTCTGACGACCGTTCGGCGCAACACCTATCCTGCTGACTCGATTTTCGATCCCCCACCAGCCTCTGAAGCTCTTGATGTTGCAGCGTTGTTGCGCGCCGTCTCGAAGAACCAGGACGAGTTAGAGCTGCGGTTTACGGAATATTCCTTCCTGCAGAAAGAGACTAATCGTGAGATAAACAGCAAGGGCGAGATCAAAAAGGAGAAGTCACGCGTTTATGAAGTTTTCCCCATCGCTAATCGCGGACCTGTCATGAAGCTGCTAAGTGAGGACGGTGTTGTACTCTCTGGCGAACGCGCCGCAAAAGAAGAGAATCGGGTTAGGAAAGAGTTCGAGGAAGCTGAACGCGAGAAAGAGAAGGATGAAGCTCGAGCGGAAAAGCGACGGCTCGAGCGCCAGCGAAAGAATGAAGATGAAGTGGAGATATCACACTTCCTGCGTGCTTGCGAGTTTGTGTCACCTCGGCGCGAACGTCTCCGTGACCGTGAGGCAGTAGTTTTCGACTTCCGCCCGCGGCCAGGGTTTCGCCCAAAAAACAGGCAGGAAGATTTGATATCAAAGCTTGTTGGTGTGATCTGGATTGACCCAGCCGATCAACAGGTGATGCGACTCGAGGCGCGGCTTGCCGAAGGGTTCAAGATGGCGGGAGGTTTGCTCTTTTCGCTTCGGCCCGGCGCTGCATTCGCAATGGAACAAACAAGGATGGCTGAAGGTGTTTGGCTGCCGCGATTTGCGCAGCTCAATCTCTCGATGAAGGTGTTGCTTTTTGGCGGGGGTGACATCAACCGCACTATAGAGTGGAGCGACTACAAGCACTTCAGTGGCGATGTACATGATTACAAACTGGACGCTCCATCCTCGCACAGACTCCCCAAACCAGGCCTTGACGTACGATAAGGATTCTCCTGTGGAAACAGTTAATGTCATCGGAGCCGGACTCGCGGGGGTCGAGGCAGCTTGGCAAGCCGCCCGAGTCGGTGCTTGTGTTCGCCTCTTTGAGATGCGACCGTTAAAACAAACTCCAGCGCATCGTACTGATAAGTTTGCAGAGATCGTTTGCTCAAATTCATTGAAATCTGACGAGCCTGGCACTGCCCCTTTTCTTTTAAAGGAGGAATTACGCCGTGCTGGTTCGGTCGTCCTGGAGGCAGCAATGGCGACTCGCGTTCCGGCTGGAACTGCGTTGGCTGTCGATCGTCAGCGCTTTGCCGATTTGCTCACGAAGAAGATTGAGTGCCAGCCAAACATAGAAATCGTTCGGAAAGAAGTAGATAAGCTACCCGCAGATGAAATAACAGTTGTGGCCACTGGTCCGTTAACTTCTGATGCTTTGACCATTGCAATCGCAAAACTTACCGGAAGTCAGCAGCTTTACTTCTATGACGCTATCGCACCCATTGTTGCTGCTGACTCGATAGACCGATCGACAGTGTTCGCCGCGGCCAGATATGGCAAGGGCGGCGATGACTATCTAAACTGTCCGTTTGATCGCGAGCAGTATGAGCGTTTTTACAGCGCCCTGGTTGAAGCGAAAAGTGTCCCTCTGCAACGATTCGAAGAGACCCGCTGGTTTGAAGCATGTCTTCCAATCGAGGAGATGGCGCGCCGCGGGGTGGATACTTTGCGATTCGGACCAATGAAGCCCGTAGGACTTGTTGATCCGCGCACCGGTCGAGAACCATATGCGGCTGTTCAGTTACGGCAGGAAAAATTGATGGCCGACGCGTACAGCCTTGTAGGGTTTCAGAATCATCTACGCTACGGCGAACAGGCAAAGGTTTTGCGACTGATCCCCGGGTTGGAGACAGCTGAGTTCCTTCAGTTCGGTCAGATCCATCGGAACACCTATATATGCTCGCCGCAGGTGCTTTTGCCCACCATGCAGATGCGGAATCACCCGAGCACCTTCTTCGCCGGGCAAATCACCGGCGTTGAGGGCTACGTCGAGTCCGTTGCCATGGGCTGGTTGGCTGGTGTCAACGCCGCCCGAATGATCTTCGGCGAAAAACCTGTCGAAGCCCCTGCAGAAACCGCGATCGGGGCTCTCGCGAGATACGTTTCAAGGACGGAGAAGAAGAATTTTCAGCCGGTAAACATCACCTTTGCTTTATTACCCCCGCTCGCTGAAGGTGATGGAAGGAGGATCAGACGAAAACGGGACCGGCACAAACTTCAGGTCGAGTTGGGATTAAGGAAATGGGACGCTTGGTTCCAGGAATTGCAAGAGCGGTCAACTGTTGTAGGAGTGGGTTGACGAGTTTGCCAGCCGCTAAGTCGCTTGGCGTTGCTTGCATCGCTGTACTCCTCTTTGCTCTGGTAGCACAGGCTCAGTCCGGACGACGTAAAGAAACAAGACCGCCCGCGAAACCTGTGTCGGGTCCGGTTGCCGATCCCACGAGTCCAGGGGGTGTAGTTAAACCCAGCATTTCTAGGCAAGCATCGATCGACAAGGACGATGTTGACGAAACCGATATCATTCGAGTCTCGTCGAACCTGGTGCCGATTCCCGCGACGGTGCTGGATCGAACGGGCACAGCTATCACGGGTCTGCAGCTAGGGGACTTTGAGTTGTGGATCGATGGGCAAGTCAGACCAATTGCCGATCTGACGCGCACCGAGACTCCTGTGCGTCTGGCAATGTTGTTCGATAACAGCGGAAGTCTTGATTTCGCTCGGGAGTTCGAGAAAAAGGCGGCGATGCATTTCTTTCACCGTGTTATGAGGCCCAAAGACGAGGCCTCCATCTACTCTGTTCAAAGTGACAGTTATCTCGCACAACCTCTAACAAACGACATCTCACGTCTAGAGCAGACAATCTTGGGCTTCGGTCGTCCCGAAGGTTCGACCTCACTTTTTGATGCAATCATTGATGCTTCGGCGTACTTGAAGCCCTATGCAGGACGTCGGGTCCTGATCATAGTGTCTGATGGGATTGAAACTACGAGTCGCTCGGACTTTGCCGCCACCATGCAACACGTGCTGGCGAACGACTGCCAGATATTCGTAGTGCAGACTGGGCTGTACGACGGTGCGAACCTACGGGCTTTGGCAGCTGAAAGAAGAATGGAAGAACTGGCAAATCAAACTGGCGGCGCGGTGTTCATTCCAAAGGCCACTGCAGATCTGGATCGAGCTTTTGAACAGATAGCGGCTGACCTCGCTCACCAGTACGTTCTTAGTTATTACGCGGGCGAACAACCAGGCGATGGCCGCTTCCATGCGATCGAGTTGAAACTAAGAAGTCGAAAAGATGTGCGCATTCGTAGTCGAAAAGGATATTATTCGCGTAAGCCAGCGAAGGTCGCGACTAGCGAATGGTAAGAGATTTATCAGTCGCGGTTGCACCACGAGCACCCCATGGAGCAACTGATTACTCAGTTTCTGGAACACCTTCGCTATGAGCGAAATCTGAGTCAACACACCCTACGTAACTACGAGAGTGATCTCGGGCAATTTCTCGACTTTCTGGCTCCGGCCCACCCTTACGACGGTCGACGTAACCTACCTGCTGTCGCTGACATTGATCACTTAACTATAAGAGAGTGGCTCGCAACTCTTCATACGGCCCAGAAGAAAAAGGCCTCAGTGGCCCGGAAGCTTGCGGCACTCAGAACCTTCTTTCAGTTTCTCGTTCGTGAAGGGCTGCTTGAACTGAATCCAGCCAAGTTGGTAGCAACGCCGCGGCTTGAAAAGAGGTTGCCCAAACATCTCTCGGTCGAAGAGGCGATAAAGTTCATCGAGACTCCAGGTACGGAGACGGATTTGGGTAAACGCGATCGAGCAATGCTCGAATTGATGTATGCAACCGGAGTACGCGTCTCGGAACTGACGACTCTGAACCTCGCCGACATCGATTTTCAGAACAAGTTGATACGGGTGACTGGCAAACGTCGCAAAGAGAGAATCCTGCCGTTCGGAGATCCGGCGGTTGAGGCTTTGCGAAATTATCTGGATGTTCGAGAACGCTTCTTGCTACAGGCCAAGATAACTGAACGTGATGTCGAGGCGCTTTTCCTCAACTATCAGGGAACACGGATCACAACGCGATCGGTGGGACGTATGGTAGAGAAGTACATCCGGATTTGTGCTGGGATGCACGACATCAGTCCCCATGCGCTGCGGCATTCATTCGCAACCCATCTACTGGATAGCGGCGCAGACCTGCGGGACATTCAGGAGCTTCTCGGTCATGCCCGTCTTTCGACGACGCAAGTCTACACACATGTTTCGATGGAGAAACTGATCGAGGTCTATGATAAGGCTCACCCGAAGGCCTGAGCATTTTCCATTTTCCATCTGTCTCTGTCTCTCGTGATCGCTGTTTTGGTGGGATTGCCTGGACCACGAGGACAGAGATGAACGGAGACACCGAGATGAATGGAGATACAGAGACTAATGGGAAATGGAAATGAAAAATGGAAAAAGATATGAAAGGCGTCTTCTCTGAACGCCCTCGTGAAGCGAGACTCCTCAAAGTGTGGGCATATCCATCCCTCTTCGCTGCTCCAGTTCAGCCTGACAGCTCGCGTCATAGCGCGCCGTGGGCATTGCTTCGAGGCGGCGTTCATCGATGTGCTTTCCGCAACGCGCACAGATGCCGTAGATTCCTTCCTTAATCCTTAGTAGCGCTTGGTCAATGTCCGCAACCATTTGCGATTCTCGCTCGCCGAGCGAAAACGCCAGCTCCGTATTGACGTCGATTAGCGAAAGATCGACGTTGTCCTGGACACCATCGTCAGACATGTCGAGAGCCGCGGCTTGCTCTGTAAGAACGTTGTTGTTGTGCTGTCGCAGTCCAGCCAGCAAAAGCTCGCGAAAGTGGTTTAGTCTGTCAGCGTCCATTTAACGGCTACGTTTCCTTTCGTCTTCGACGAAGCAACAAATCTCTCTTTTGGGAAGAGCGAATTATAACCTACGAGCAGATGGATCAGTAATTGTTCTTTCAGGGGAGCAAAGGAAACACCAACGGGCAAAAACCCGCTAGTGTTCAAGTCGTCCGCAACCGCAACATCAAAAGTTGAACTTTACTCCCGTTTGAATCGCTCGGCTGGGGCCTGGAATCAAACCTCTTGCGCGGTCAGCAACGTACAGTCGATCAAACAGATTCTTTACCGTGACGAACAATGTGCTGTGCAGCCTTTCAACGCGATAATTCACCGTCGCATTAAAAATCGTGTAGCTGGGAATTAGTCCTGTTTGACCACTCGTGTTGAGCGGATTGATGAAATTTAGATCTTCAGCAAATTGAGATCCCACGTAGACGGCTTCGAGAAAAGTATCAAGGCCGCCCGTATGTGCATAACCGACGCTGCCATTCAGTAGTTTCTTAGGTGCATATGGAAGTCGATTGCCGCTCACGCTAGTTGTGGTAAATCCTGGAACGCTGCTAAAGCGTTGCCCCTTAAATTCAGCTGTCGGCAGGTAAGTGTAGGCGCCGCGCAGATAGAAGTTGAAACGCCGTTGTAAGAATGGCGCAGTGTCGAACCCAGTCGAGAGTTCAAAGCCTTGATGAAGTGTTTCGCCCCCATTCGTAAACGTTGATCCAACGCCTCCAGCTAGACTTGCCGGGACAATCTGATTCTCGTAGTCCATGCGAAAGAATGTCGCATCCAACCGAATCGCTGGATGAAGGCGCGTGCGGACACCAACTTCGTAGTTCCAGCTAAGTTCGGGATCCAGATCAATGCTGCCACCTGTGTTGTTGTTGATAATGTCTTCCGTACGCGGCGGCGCAAACCCGCGATGTACTCCCGCAAAGAAAGTCACGCGTGGCTTTGTGTAGGAGATCCCGAGTCCGGGAATCAACTGTGTGACTTGCGTCTTTCCTTCCACCGCCGACAGTCGATTGGTACGCTGATACTTTACGTGCTCCAGTCGTAAGCCTGGCGTTAACGCAAAGTCTCCTAACATGACGCGAGTTTGGAAAAACCCTGAATAGGCATGGTTCTGCCGGTGATTATTTTCGACCAGCAGTCCGCCGCGTGACGAAGGCCGGTCACCGTTTTCCTGGCGACGCTCCTGATCTTCAGCGTGGAACCGGAATCCGAGATCGGTTTCAACGCGGGTGCCGAACCAGCGTGAATTCACGCGCAACCTGGGCTCGACGCCCCCAAAAAGATACCTTCGCAGGCGACCCTGATTTCCGCACGTGGTATTTAGATTCGCCATGCCCGCACATTGAGGGTCGCTGGCGTCATTAGGTCTTTCGTTCGAGTTGGAGGACTGGCGCCACCAGTGCCGTCGAAAATAGGCACCATAGACATTAGTGGTCAATATGACATCGGGATTGAAGACGTAGGCGTGAGTTAACGACGCACCATAGCGGTCTCCATAAAAGAAGTCATTACGGAAGGGGTTCTGTCGCGGATTAGCCCTGAATTCATCTTCTCGCAATCCTGAATAGGTTACGTTTGAATCTTCACCATAGTAATTGAACTTCAGCGTGACCGCTTGCTGAGGTGAGAAAGCCGTGACCGATTTGAAATTGAAATCGTTCAGGCCAGACCGAATGTTTTCACGCGCACCCTTTCCCTGTTTACGTGTGAATTCAAAAAGCACGCCGGAGTTCCCAAACGTATCCCCATAGTTAGCATGTCCGTTGAGATAGTCGTGGCTGCCGCCAGTCAGCATTACAAAACCGGTGCGTGTTGCCGGAGGAGTGCGAGTGATGTAGTTGACTACTCCGCCGATTGTTTGTGGCCCATACAGGATTTGTCCGGAGCCTTTTAATACTTCGACACTCTCGAAACGATCGACTGGAGGATGATAGTAGGACGCGTTGTCCCCGTAGGGAGCGTAAGTTAGCGGGATTCCGTCTTCAAGGAGCAATACCTTGGTCGAACGGGTGGGATTCAGTCCGCGAATGCCGATGTTCGGTCGCAATCCAAACCCCTCCTCGTCGCGTACATTCAGCCCTGAGATTTTTCTTAGAACCTCTGTTGAGGTTTGAGGGCGTGAATTCTCGAGGGTGTATTGATCCACGATTTCAATAGAGCCGGGAATTCGGGCCACTTCATCAGAGTTAACGGTGAGGTGACTACTGGTGATTACTACGGACTCCGCTATGTCGCGAGGCTGCAATACGAGGGTAACCGGTTCCGCCTCAGTTTTTCTTACGGAGAGAGGTTGCTCGGAAGCAGAGAAGCCTTCCGCCTCCGCTTTCAGGAGATACTCGGCTTGCGGTACTTGATTGAATTGAAAGTAGCCTTGCTGATTAGTGGCCACCTGCCGTTCGTAATTGACGTTCTTCTGGCGCAGGACGACGATTGCTCCTTCGATGGCCGCAGAGTTTTGATCGACGATTTGGCCCGAGACGTTTTGCGGTTTCTGCTGCGCTTGAGTGGCTATTAGAGTTAGAGAACAAATGAATAGAAACGAAAAGACTGGCATGAATAATCGCGGCATGAGCACCCCCAGAATCCGGAAAAGCAGAGGATAAATCATTTTCAAGTAAATGAAAATGATTTTCAATTTCAGAGCCTAAGGTGGCCGAGTCTACTTTGTCAAGCTTTTGCCCTTACGGTTATAGCGGGATGCCAAGCTAGAGAACTTGGGACTTCCAGAGGTCAACTGTTGCTGCGCAGTATTTCCGCCGCGAGAAGAGGTATGGTCAACTCATGGTGCCCGATGATCGCATAGCCCTTGCCGGCGCCATCAGCTGTCGGGCGGCGCACCACGTTGGTGAGTGGCCTGTATGACTGGATGAAGTCGAAATTTGCAGTGGTAATGTCACGAACTTCGTGTCCGAGATTACGAGCCAGGGTCACACATTTGAGAAATACTTCGGGCAACGTTACGGCAGAACCAATGTTGAGATAAACGCCACCGCCATTCATCCGGCGTACTAGTTCTGCAAGAAGCCGAAAGTCTGTGTGGCTCGTTTGTCCGAAAGCAGAACCGTCAGCCGAAGGGTGAAAATGAGCAATGTCGGCGCCGATCGTCAGGTGGATGGTAACGGGTCGCCGAGCTCCGTAGGCGGCATACAGCAGGGAGTAATCGCGGTGAGGTGGATTCAGGGATGTTAGCTCTCTTCCGATTGCCTCTCCTAAGCCGAGTTGGTCGTTGGCACCTAGTTGGGCCGCGCGATTTAGCATGGTCCCCGTCTCTTCGGCTCCTCCAAACGCTCCGCTGCCGAGCGTGGCGTCAACGTCTTCGGAAGTTGAACCTACCAACGCGATTTCGGCGTCATGGACCAACACTGAGCCATTAGCAGCAACTGCGCTCACAAATCCGCGTTGCATTAAATCAATTAAGAGTGGCCCTAAGCCTGTCTTGATTACATGGCCACCGATTCCCCAAATGATCGGTTTGCCCAAGGCTTTGGCATGCCGGATACTCGCAGCCAGTTCTCTCAAGCTTGTTACTGCGAGAATGTTCGGCAGGCCCAATAAAAAGCTCTGCATCGAAGAGTCCGATTTGATCGGCTTTGCGAAGTCGGCGAGTGTAACTTTGCTGGGTCTTGAAGCGAGGGGGTAGGTCTTGACACCATCAAAGCAGATCGGATTTAGGTCCTCGTAGATTGACATAGGCAGCTTTTGATTGGGAGCCTGGGAACAGTGGCGGAGTATATCATGCAGATTTTTCGCCGTTGCGCCGTGTGCCGGTGCCGTTCCGACCCGCAGTGCCATTTAGCAGGGGGCGCAACACTTGGCCAGTGTGAGACCGTCGTGACCTCGCAACCTCTTCTGGCGTACCGCTGGCTACAATCCTGCCGCCGTTGTCACCTCCCTCAGGTCCGAGATCGATAATGTGATCCGCACATTTGATCACGTCGAGGTTGTGTTCGATAACGAGTACAGTGTTTCCCAGTGAAACTAACCGTTGCAAGACATCCAAAAGCTTATGTACGTCCGCGAAATGCAAACCTGTCGTCGGCTCATCGAGAATGTACACAGTTCGCCCCGTCGCCCGTTTTGAGAGCTCTTTCGCCAGCTTTATTCGTTGTGCCTCCCCACCGGAAAGCGTAGTAGCAGATTGACCAAGTTTGATATATCCCAAACCGACATCGAGCAGGGTTTGCAGCTTCTGTTGAATCTGCGGAATGTTTTCGAGTAGGGGAAGAGCTTCTTCGACAGTAGTGTCCAATAGCTCTGCTATGGACTTTGCTTTGTATTTAACTGCCAGAGTTTCACGGTTATAACGAGCACCTCGGCAGACATCGCAAAGCACGTAGACGTCGGGAAGAAAGTTCATCTCGATTCTCTTCATACCGTCGCCGTCACAGCCTTCGCACCGTCCGCCCTTCACGTTGAATGAGAAACGTCCCGGCTTGTAGCCGCGTTCGCGTGACTCGGGTAGCATCGCGTAGAGCTCCCGAATGGGTGTGAACAATCCTGTGTACGTTGCCGGATTCGATCGCGGAGTACGTCCGATTGCTGATTGATCAATCTCGATTACCTTATCGATGAACTCAAGACCCTCGACAGAGTCATGAGCGCCCGGTTCAGTTAGGGAACCGTAGAGGTGTCTGGCTAGTGTCCGATACAAAATGTCTTCGATCAAAGTTGATTTGCCGGAACCCGAGACCCCGGTGACGACGGTCAACAGTCCCAACGGGACCGTCACGTCGAGCTCTTTTAGATTGTTTTCGCGAGCTCCCCGAATTCTCAGTGAATTCCCGTTTGCTGATCGGCGCTCCGCTGGTACCGGAATCTGTCGCAAGCCGCGGATGTAGAGTCCGGTAATCGAGTTTGGGTTGCTCGCTACCTCCTCGGCGCTGCCAACAGCGACAACCTCGCCTCCATGCGCACCAGCGCCTGGTCCCAAATCCACAACATAGTCTGCCTGTCGTATTGTCTCCTCGTCGTGTTCGACCACCAAAACTGTATTGCCCAGGTCGCGAAGGGCCGACAGCGTTTCCAGTAATCGCTGATTGTCACGTGGGTGCAGGCCAATAGACGGTTCATCAAGTACGTAGAGAACACCACGCAATTGGGAGCCAATCTGCGTCGCCAGACGAATTCGTTGCCCTTCACCGCCAGACAGACTTGCCGCAGACCGATCCAGAGTCAAATAACCCAGTCCAACACGCTGCAGGAAGCAGAGACGATTTCGGATCTCACGAAGAATTGGTCCCGCAATCTGTTCCTCTCGCGGTGTCAGCCTGATCTCTGCGAACGCTTTAACAGCGGCCTCTATCGGTAGACCAGCGTAATCGGAGATGCCGCGACCGCCGAACCGTACGGCTAGAGAATCCGCTCGTAGTCGCTTGCCTTTACATTCGGGGCATGTGTTTGGCGAAACCAGATCCTCCAAAGCTGATCGCACCCGGTCGGAGGGTGGCTCATCCAGACGGCCGTGTAGCCAGTTCACCGCCCCCTTCCAGGGACTCTGATAAGAGTAAGCACCCTGCCTGAAAGTAAGTTGGCTGGTGACTCCGCGTAGGAAGCCTTCCTGTACCTCTTTGGGTAATTCACTAAACGGCTTTTGGGGATCAACACCGAAATGGGTGATCACCGCAGCCAACGCACTCTTCAGATAGGCCGAACCTTGAGGATCTGCGGAACCTAAGAAAGGGAGTTTTTCAAAAGGCCGGTTCCCATCGGAAATGAGTTTCGCTGGATCTACTTGTAATACCGTGCCGAGTCCATGGCAGCGCTTGCATGCGCCGTATGCTGAGTTGAATGAAAAGGACCTTGGCTCGAGTGGCGGCACGTTGATTCCACAGATTACGCAAGCCATCCGTTCGGAATACAGCTTTTCCTCGCCGTCCACGACCGAAACGAGCACTGCCCCACCGGTCAGCTTTAGCGCCGTTCGCACCGACTCAGCCAAACGAGCGTTTACTCCGGGTTTAATTAACAGCCGATCAACTAAAGCCTCGATGGTGTGGTTGCGTCGCTTATCGAGCCGGATCTGCTCGTCAAGCGAGAGAAGTTCCCCATCTATACGCGCGCGCAGAAACCCGTCTTTCGCCAGCTTTACGAGCTCTTTCTTGAACTCGCCTTTTCTACCCCGGACGATAGGAGCAAGAATCATCACACGTTCGCCCTCGGGCAAGACCAGTACGCTTTGGACAATTTGCTCGACGCTTTGTCGTGTGATCGCTGACCCGCAAGAGTGACAGTGAGGAACGCCTACGGAAGAAAAAAGCAGCCTCAGGTAGTCGTAAATCTCGGTGACCGTGCCTACCGTTGATCGAGGGCTTCGGGAAACAGTCTTTTGTTCTATTGAGATGGCAGGGGATAGTCCCTCGACCGAGTCAACATCTGGCTTTTCAAGTTGATCCAAGAACTGGCGCGCGTAGGCTGAGAGTGATTCCACGTAGCGCCGTTGTCCTTCGGCGTAAATTGTATCGAATGCGAGCGACGACTTTCCGGAGCCAGAGAGTCCCGTTATTACGGTAAAGCGCTCACGAGGGATTTCTACGCTAATGTTCTTTAGGTTGTGCTGGCGAGCGCCTCTTACTGTAATTCGGTCGATGGCCATTGAAACTGGTACGAGCGAGCGGTGACTACTGAAGCAAATCCTGGTTACTGGAGAATCAGTAATTCTAACGGACGTGATGGTGAACAGCAAGTGAGTGATTGAACAGTGGGCTTTAGCTCGTTCGACTCGGCCACGATTGACGTGAGAAGAGTCCGCGCCGGCTTAAGGTTCGAGTGCTTGACACTATTTTCACGCGAGTCATAAACTCGCGCA
>Ga0209341_10002004_pt1 | contig 19682 bp, 17 predicted proteins | sample RifCSP13_2_FD_184020 | JGI IMG/M metagenome (GOLD analysis project Ga0209341, IMG submission 184020) | Soil microbial communities from Rifle, Colorado - Rifle CSP2_sed 13_2 (SPAdes) (version 2) | ecosystem: Environmental > Terrestrial > Deep subsurface > Rock core/Sediment | place: Rifle... | reverse complement strand
CGTCGCCAGCGCGATATATCATGGCGGTATCATCTGCTATGAGTTGCACTCGCATCAGTTCGTGTTGCCCCTGGCAGGCTGATAGCCTGCCAGGGGGTGGGCGCTTGAGGGAGGCGCGTGTTTTTGACCGATTTGTGAGCGACTACTCATGGCAACGCGGCGACGATCTTCCGGTATTCCTCCTCGGTGAAGGCCCGCAGGGTTTCGGTGTGGACGTTGCCCAACGAACCGATCACGAGCGCCAGCTTGGCGACCGTCTCATCGTCGGGCGCTTCGCTGACGACCACCGCGTCGTACTGGCCCATGACCAGGAACCATTGTTTCAGCTGTGCGCCCATAGCCTGAAAGGCCTTTTTGGCCGCGTCGAGCCGGGCGGGGCTGTCCTTGATGTTTTGCATGCCCTGTTGCGTGTAACGCACCAGGATGATATACGTGGGCATTGTGCCTCCTTTCATGTCAGACCTCGGCGCCTCCCTCAAAGCGCTATCGCACTGATTCAAAGGCGTGGCAAATTCACCCTACCCTCACATACCGATCCACGACCTTCGGCTTCGCGTGGACGTAGTGGCCGTAGTGGAACCTCGGGCCGAGCAGCTCGCGGCGCAAAGCCGAGACATCTGCCTTCTCACGGATGAGTGTCTGGTACACGCCCGCGCGCTCGATCTCGCCGACCATCACGAGGCCGATCAGCCGATTCCCACGAAAGACCAGCTTGCGGTAGTTCGATCCGCGCCGCTCGGCGAAGACTTCGACGCCATCGCCTGGCTCGCGGTGAATATCGCCGACTGAGATCACCGGCAGGCCGCCGAGCTCCATCGCGTTGAGCAGACTGAACGCGCCTTCATGGACCGCATTGCCCCCAGCCATGTTGTCCCCGGCGATCCGGCCCATCGTCGCCGCGTTCGTCCAGATGCCGCTGACGATAGATTCGCCCGTGACGATGTCGGTCGTCTCGACCACATCCCCGGCGGCGAACACATCCGGCGCGCTTTGCCCGTCCGCCAGGCGGGTGCGCAGATGATCATCCACGAGCAGGCCGCGATTCACGCGCAACCCGCCGGAAACGGCCAGTTCGAGATTGGGGCGCACGCCGACGCCCACCACGACGAGATCGGTTATGAGCCTGCGGCCATCGTCGAGGACGGCTGAAGTGGTCCTCTTCCCCCGGCGGTTGACCTTCGCGATCGTGTGGCCGAGGATGGTCACGATCCCCGTATTGAGCACGGCCTCGGCAAAGATCGCCGCGCTTGCCGCGTCGAGTTGCTGCGGCACGATACGGCTTAAGAGTTCGATCACGGTCACCCCGACCCCGAGATGCCGCAACGCGAAGGCCGCTTTCATGCCGATGCGCCCCGCGCCCAGGACAACGGCATGCGTCGCGCCTCCGGCCGCCTTCGCGATGTTCATCGCGTCTTCCCATGTGCGGAGCGTAAACACGCCGGGGCCATCCAGGCCGGGGATGTCCGGCCGGATAGGAGATGCGCCCGTAGCGATCAACAAGCGGTCGTAGGGGAAGGTCTCAGACCCGCCTGTGCTGTGGTCGGCGAGGATCAGGGTGTGCGTCGCCAGATCGAGGTCCGTGGCGCGCACGTTCAGTCGCACGTCGAGGTTCCGGGGCATGAGGCGCGGCTCGCGCACCATCTCGCGCTCTGGCTTCTCACCATAGATGAGATACGGGATGAGCGGGCGGTAGTACGGCGGGCGCGGCTCGGCGGAGAGCATGACGACCTCGGCGATCGGGTCACGTTTGCGGATGGCTTCGGCAGCCGCTATCCCCGCCGCCGAAGATCCAACGATCACGTGTCGCATGGCGTTACCCTCCGGGCCGGGGAATAGAATCCGCTCCCACGGCCGCCGCGAATGTCAGACGTTTCTCTTTGCTGAAAGTTTCCACCTCTTCATAGATCAACGCTTTAGTTGGACACGCGGCCACGCAGGCCGGCGCCTCGCGGCCCGGACACAGGTCGCATTTGACGGCTTTGCCAAGTTCGAGCTGCCGCCCGATCACGCCATACGGGCAGACCATCACACACGTCCAGCAGCCGATGCAACGGCCCCAATCGCAAATCACCGCATCGGTCACGGGATCGCGGAACAGCGCGCCAGAGATGCAGGCGGCCACGCACGGCGCGTCCTCACAGTGACGGCAGAAGATGGGAATCTTGCGCCCATCGCTGGCCTCCACGAACACGCGCTTCATCGGGCGCGGCGACTCAAGCGGGCTGGCGAAAATGCTCTTGGCCTGTGAGTGCTCGACGGCGCACGCCAGTTCACACGTCATGCACGCGGTGCACAGGTCGGGGCGAACGAAGATGCGTTTCATACGACGCCTCCGCTCAGACAGCCACAAGGGCTGCCCCTACAGTTTTCTCCGCCAGTCCAAGCCCTTTGCGCCGTTCATTGATTGCGGCAAAGAGTTTCTCGGCGGCCTTCACCGGATCGAGCTCGACGATGAAGTACCCGCCCAGAAGGTCTTTGGCGGTCTTGGTGAGAATCTCGGTCACAAGCGGACTGCCGGTGACCGGCGGGATCACGCCGACGTGCGTGGGCAGGCCCAGCGCGACCGCCCAGGTGCCGATGCTGATCGCCTTCTCCATCGCGGCCTCGGGCGCGGTGGCGACGACGGGCAGTTTGTCCACGTCCACGCCGAGTTTGTTCGCGACGGCGACGGCGATGGCGACCGCGCGCGTGTTGTCCACGCACGAGCCGGTGTGCAGGACGAGCGGCAGCGGCGCGTTCAGCCCGGCGGCCTGACCGAGCGCGGTGAGCACAGCCTTCAGCCCCGGCCCTGCGTACTTCTCGGTGGCCTGCGGCGTGAGGATCTCGTGCCGCGCAAACGCGCCCGCGGCGCAGCCGGTGGCGAGGATCAGCACATCGCGCTTCGCCAACTCTTTGACCATCGTGATGAAGTTCCGATCCTGCGGGATTTTCACGTTGTTGCACCCGGCGAACAGGCAGACGCCCGCAAGGTTGCCGTTCACGATGTGGTCAATCAGCGTTTTGAGCGGGTCGCCGCCATCTGCTTTAGCGAGGATGCCCAAAGCCGCTTCGACCGAGACGCCGACGATAGCGGCGCTGCGGATTTCGGGGATGTGGGTTTTAGCGGGATCGCGCTTTTTGAAGGCCTCGATGGCGAGACCGATGATCTGGCGCGCGCCCTCGGCGGCGTGCTCCTCCTCGAAGTTGACGTGGACCGCGCCGGGCATCTTCGCCATGCTCATGGTCGTGATCACTTGGGTCTGGAAGTTCCCGGCCAGCTTCGTCAGGCTGGGCATGACGCATTGATAGTCCACGACCATCGCGTCCAGCACGCCGGTGAGGATGGCAAGTTCCTGCGAGACCGAGGAGGTCGCCATGGGAATGCCGTGCCGCATCATCACCTCGTTGCCGGTGCAGCAAATGCCGACGATGTTGATGCCTTCCATCGCGCCTGCGGCTTTGGCCGCCTCTTCCATCTCCGGCGCAAAGGCGACGACCATCTCCGAGAGCACCGGGTTGTGGCCGTGCACGGCAAGGTTGACCGCGTTCTTCTTCAGCGTGCCGAGGTTAGCGGCGGCGACCGTCGGCTGCGGCACGCCGAAGAGGATGTCCGAGAGATCGGTGGCCAGCGCCATGCCGTCGTAGTCGGCGATGGCGCACTTGATGCCGCCGAGGAGCAGGTTCACCGGGTCGGCGTCCACGCCGTTCGTCGTCCGGTGCATGATCTCCGAGATCGCAGAGTCGATCCCGTAGGGCAGCAGGCCCATCTCGCCGAACTTCTCGAGCCGCGCGGCGGTCAGGGTCTTCGTCGTCCAGGCCACCGGCTCGCCCCGCTCCGAGAATTCGTCGAGCGCCAGGTCGGCTAACTCCCCGGCAATCTGCTCATCCGATTTGCCGTCAAGCTTGATGCCTTGCCGTTCGGCGACCGCGCGGAGTTTGGCCGGTTCTTTGATGTGATAATCCGGCGCCTTGCCCTCGGCCAGCTTCTTCATGGTGTGCGCCAGGTGTTTGGCATGGCCGGAATGGGCCGCCGTCCCGGCCGCGATGGCGCGGTCGAGGCCGCGGGCCACAAACGTGTCGGCCGTCGCGCCGCAGATGCCAACCTTCGGCCCGTTGCCGAATGGATCAATCCGGCATGGCCCCTGCAAACAGTGGCGGCAGCACAAGCCGGTCTCGCCGAAGCCGCACTGCGGCATCTGCGCGAGATAGCGATCCCACACGAGCTCGGCGCCAAGCTTCTGCGCGACGCCGAGCATTTCGATTGAATCAGGTGAGGTAGAACGATCTGTAGGTAACATGGTGATCCTCCTTCTGGAATCCAGCCGTTCCGCCAGTCAGGCAGCAGGGTTTCACGGTGCGATGGAGCACAAGCGGCAGCCACTCGTGCTCCATCATCTTTTTTGCTGCACTACCCTCGGGCATAGAACACGCTGAAGGCGACTGCGAAACCAGCGAGGATGACGGCGTTCAGCCAGCCGATTGCAGGCAGCCCGGCGAAGATCAGGCCCCAGAGCATGACGAGCGTGCCGAGGATGGGCCAGACGATCTCCATCTGAACCACGATCTTCACCTTCTCCCAGGCCGTCTCCCGGTATGCCAGCCATGAACTGGCCGCGAAGCCCAGGAGGGCTGCGCCGATCAGCCGGTATATCGCCGGCTCTTTGACGGGCCAAGCCACCAAGTTCCCCCATGCCTCCGGGATCAGCAGGTAGATGAGCCCGAAGATGCCGCCCACAATGAAGTGAACGAGGAAAGTAGTTTTCAGTCCGCGCGAGACCTGCCTGTCCATGTCCTCTTATCTCCTTTCTGCAACGCGCTATCGAGATGGATAGATAGTCGGATCGTATTGTGCGTGAACGTCACCTCCCTTTCCTCGCTACCTCCCAATTGGCGCGCGTGAGTTCGCCGGAGGGATAAAAGCCTCGCCCCGCCGAAAGCTCCCGTCTATTGTGAGTTTGTCCTGCCACCCTAGATTCAGAGGCAGGACGCCCCGCAGAACCGTTGAGGGGCGCAGGTAACCAAGACTCGTCCAGACCCTGCGCGCGACCCGGCTTCGCGTGTGAAATTGCCGCAGCACCCACGCCACACCCGCATCGAGCGTCTCCCGGCGCATATGCACTGGCTCGAATACCACGTGGTTGAAGTCGTAATGACTCCAATCTTTGTCGAAGATTCGTCCCTGCCGATCCATCGCCTCGAAGAGCGGCGTCCCTGGGAAGGGGGTCAACCGGGTCGCCTGCAAGGTTTCGACGTTGGCTTCCAGTAGAAACTCCAGGGTCCGCTCGAATACGTCCGGTGTATCGTCGTCGCCGCCAAAGACAAAGCCGGCGCACACCGCGATCCCCGCCGCGTGTAGTTTTCGGACGACGGCCAGGTAGTCTTTCCCCAGGTTGCTGTGCTTCTTCCAAGAGCGCAAGCCTTGCTGTGACAGGGTCTCGAACCCGACGAAGAGGCCCTGGCACCCGCTGCGGGACGCCAGGTGAAGCAGCGCCTCATCCTCGGCGATCCCCAGGCCGCATTGGCTGAACCAACTTTTGCCGAGAGGGATCATTGCGGAGAACAACTGCTTCGCGTACTCGCGCTCGCCGATAATGTTGTCGTCCATGAAGAGGATGTACGGCCCCAGGGTCTTGAGTTCGTCAATGACCTCGGCGACCGGGCGCGTCCGAAACCGGTACTGGTGGAACGCGGCGACCGAGCAGAAACTGCACCGGTAGTGGCAGCCGCGGGTGGCCTGGAGCGCGTCCACTGGGGCATAGTCCTGCTTCCGGATGAGGTCGCGATTCGGGATCGGTAGTCCGGCGAGGTTGACTGGCTCGCTGCGGTAGAACGGCTTGAGCTTCCCGGCCCCAAAATCCTCCATCAGGCGCGGCACGTTGTTCTCCGCCTCCCCGACGCACACGGCGTCGGCGTGCTGCATGGCCTCCTCTGGCACAAACGTCGGGTGATAGCCCCCGAAGATCACCGGCTTGCCCTTCTCGCCCCGGAAGCGATCGGCGATCGCGTAGGCCCGCGGGGCGTTGTAGGTCATGAAAGATATGCCGATGAGGTGAGCATCGGTATCGAAGTCAATCGGTTCTACTTCTTCGTCAATGATCTGCGTTTCCACATACGGCGGCATGGAGGCCGCGACGTGGAGGCTTGGAAGCATGGAGAATCGGAAGTAACGAGAACTGCGTGGACGCTCCCCGCTACGAACACGCCATACAGGAGACGTGGGGTTGATGAGGACGAACTTGATGCGCTCCAATACTCACCTCCTTTCGGCAATTCGACCTTTTCAGGCCCTCATGGATAACAAACACCCCCGGTCACTTCTCCAGGGGTGTCAAAACACTCGACGAAGGAAACCCCGCCCGACAGACTGGGCGTTCATGCATTCATCCTAGCACTTTTCATGCGACGTGTCACCTGATTTTGTTCACATCCGGCAACGGAGATCGCGGCCCATGCTCCATATCCTGTCAGTGGGCGCGGCCCTGGCCATCTGCGCTGGACTTTTCGGAGAGAGGCTATTTAGAGAAGTCAGGGCGAAAAGGTGGACAAAGTGCGTCGCTGACATGTGACTTTTGTAGTCTGAATTCGGGCAGTTTGACAATGGGAGGGCCAGGTCGTGCATGGCAAGATAGGACATCAGGGGCGGCGGCCTCGTCAGTCGTCAGCGGAGGCCCCGGCCCGCGACAACTGCACCACTCACCCGCAGATTGATTGGAGGTCCGCATGTACATCATCGGAGAAAATATCCACATCCTCTCGCCCAAAGTCAAACAGTCACTCGCCGACCGCGACGGCGCGTTCTTCGTGCAGCTGGCGCGCAAGCAAAAGGAGGCCGGGGCGCACGCGCTGGATTTGAACATCGGCCCGCAAAAGAAGGCCGGGCCGGAGGTGATGGACTGGCTGGTGGACTGCGTGCAGGAGGGCGTTGGCCCGATGACGCTCTCGTTCGACACGACCAACCTCGCGGCCATCGAAGTCGGTCTGAAAAAGACCAAGCAGGACGGTCACGCCAACGCCATCATCAACTCGACCTCGGCGGAGGAGGAGCGGCTGGAGAAAGTGCCGCCGCTCGCCGCGGCCTACGGGGCCAAACTGGTCGCGCTGACCATGGCCAAAGAGGGCATCCCGGTCAGCGCCGACGCCCGCGTGGCAATTGCGATGGAAAAACTGATCCCGCGCGCCCAGGAGGTCGGCCTCCCCATCGAAAACCTGCTCATTGATCCGCTCGTGCTCACCGTCTCCGGCTGCCAGGAATACGTGCCGCAGTGCATCGAGGCCGTGCGCATGATCAAGATGGTCGCCGACCCGCCGCCGCTCGTGAGCGTCGGGCTTTCCAACGTCTCTAATCAGGTGCCGCCGCAGATGCGCCCGCTCATCAACCGGACGTACATGGTCATGCTCATGGCCGTGGGGCTGGATGCCGCCATCCTCGACCCGCTCGACCAGGAACTGATGGAGGTCATACGCATGGTCGAACAACGCGACGCCTCCACGCCCGTCGGCGCGCTGTATCTGAAACTTTACGCCGCCGTGGCCGCGGGCGAAGAGCTTGACCCCGGCCCAGCGGACCTGAACGACCCGAAGCAGGCAGAGATCTGGAAGACGGTGCAGATCTTGTTGAACAAAGTCATCTACACCGATTCGTACCTGCGGCTATAGGCGAAACGCGCCGGGTTGGGCGTGTTCGTTTGCCCGGCCGGCGCGGATCACAAACCGGTTATCGAGCATGCCTGATCCTTCCAATGGTCGAACCACGCCCAATGCTGTGCTGGTGATCGGCGGCGGGGTCGGGGGGATGCGCGCCGCGATTGACGTGGCCGAGGCCGGACTGAAGGCTTATCTGGTCGAAAGCACCCCGGCCCTCGGCGGGCGCGTGGCCCAACTGGGGTTCATGTTCCCCACACACGACTGCGTGCTGTGCCGGGGCACGTCCGATCACGGCTACGGCTGCACCCGCCCCTCCATCACCCCGGCGCTGCTTGACCACAACCTCCACCCAAACATTGAAGTGCTGACCTCCACGGACGTGATCGCGTGCGAGGGGCAGGCCGGGGATTTCACCGTCCGGCTGCGGCGGCGGCCCCAGTACGTTGATCCGGCGAAGTGCGTCAACTGCGGCCGCTGCGCGACGGTCTGCCCGGTGGAGCGCCCCTCGGGATTCCAGATGGGGCTGACGATGCGCAAAGCGATCAGCAAATCCGCGCCGCGCGCCGTGCCCGACTCGTACTATCTGCTCGAGAAAACCGAGGGGTGCAACGACTGCCGCAAGTGCGTCGAGGCCTGCCCGACGGACGCCATCCACCTCGACGCGGGGTTCACCGAGCGGGAGATCCACGTGGGCGCGGTGATCCTGGCCGTGGGCTACAAGCCCTTCAACCCGCGCGAGATGCAGGAGTTCGGTTTCGGGCGCTATCCCAACGTCATCACCTCGATGCAGTACGAGCGGTTGGCTTCGCGCTCCGGCCCCACCGAGGGCGTCGTAGCCCGCCCCGCCGACGGCCGGGCGCCGAAAAAAATCGCCTGGCTGCAATGCATCGGCTCGCGCGATCAGAAGTACCCGTACTGCTCGGCCATCTGCTGCATGTACGCCACGAAGGAGGCGATGCTCGCCCGGCAGCGCCTGCCGGGGGCAGAAACGCATATCTTCACGATGGACGAGCGCGCGTTCAACAAAGAATACAACGCCTACTACGTGCGCGCGCGCGACGAGCACGGCGTCCAGTATACGCGCTGCCGCATCTCCGAAATTCGGGAGGACCCGACGACGCGTGATCTGATCCTGCGCTACCCCGGCGGGCGCAAGCACGGCGAGGCCGCGCCGGGTCAGGGGCCGCTCGTCGAAGACCGCTTCGACATGGTCGTGCTCGCGGTGGGCGTGCGGCCTCCCGAAAACGCCGAGCACATGGCGCGCGTCCTCGACATCGAGCTGAATGAGTTCGGCTTCTGTCAGACCGACAAGTTCACCCCGCTGGAGACCTCGCGCCCCGGCGTGTTCGTGTGCGGCGCGTTCGCCTCGCCCAAAGAGATCGGCGAGACGATCATGGACGCCTCCGGCGCGGCGGCGGAGGCGATGCGGCTGATGCGCGAGAAACTGGGCGCCCTGCCCTCGTCACGCGAATATCCGTTCATCACAGGCGCGACGCCCCCCGCCCCAGAGCGCGACGTGTCCGGCGAGTCCCCGCGCCTCGGCGTGTTCATCTGTGGATGCGGGGGCAGCATCTCGGACGTCGTGCACGCTCCGGAAGCAGCCGCCTTCGCCGCCCGCCTGCCCGGAGTCGTCCACGCCGGCTACTTGCCCTTCGCGTGCTTCCCCGACGGCTTGAATCACATCCGGCGCGCGATTCACGAATTCGGACTTAACCGCGTCGTCGTCGCCGCGTGCAGTCACCGCACGCACGAGTCGCTGTTCCAGCGCACGGTGCGCGAGGCCGGGCTGAATCCCTATCTGGCCGAGATGGTGAACCTGCGCGAGCAGTGCGCGTGGGTGCACGCGGGCGATCTCGAGGGCGCGACGCGCAAGGCCAAAGAACTCGTGCGCGTCGGCGTGGCGCGCGCCAGCCTCGCGCAGCCCCTCTACAAAGAATCTCGCGCGCCGAACCGGAGCGCGCTGATCATCGGCGGCGGCGTGTCGGGGATGACGGCGGCGCTCGCCATCGCCGACAGCGGCTTCGACGTGCACCTCGTCGAAAAGTCGGACGCGCTGGGGGGCAACTTGCAGCACATCTACTACGTCGCGGAGGGCGTGAACCCCCAGCGATTGCTGCGTGATCTGGTGAACCGGGTGGTTGCGCACGAACGGATCACCCTCCACCTGCGGAGCCAGGTTACGCGGCACACCGGAAGCGTCGGCGCGTTCCGGTCGCTCATCCGCGCCGTAGGACAAGTTGCCAACTTGTCCTACACCGAAATCGAGCACGGCGTGACGATCCTTGCGACCGGCGGGCGTGAGTCGCGCGACGGGCGTTACGGCCTCGGCCTCGACCCGCGCGTCGTCCGCCAGTCCGAGCTGGAAGAGATGATCGTCCATCAGCCGGAACGCATCGCGGCGCTGAAGCACATCGTCATGATCCAGTGCGTGCGGCCGGAGGGCGCGCCGGACTACTGTTCGCGGACGTGCTGCACCAACACGCTCAAGAACGCCATCCGCATCAAAATGCTGAACCCCGACGGCCAGGTGGTTATCCTGTACAAGGACATCATCACCTACGGCTTCCGCGAAAAGTTTTATCTCGAAGCGCGCCGGCGCGGGGTGTTGTTCGTGCGCTATACCGACAGCGACCGGCCGGTCGTCGAAATTCAGAAGTCAGGGGTCGGAGGTCAGCGGTCGGAAGCCGCACAATCAGCAATCCCGCTCCGTTTCGCTCCGGGGACTACAGTCAGCAATCAACAATCAGCCATCATCGTTCGCGTCCGCGAGCACATCTTCGGCGAGACGCTGGAGTTCCAGCCCGACCTCGTCGGGCTGAGCATGTCCATCGCGCCGGGCGAGGATACCGCCTCGCTCGCGCAGATGATGCGCCTGCCGCTTTCGACGGAAGGCTTCTTCCTCGAAGCCCATTTGAAGATGCGCCCGATGGACTTCATGGAAGAGGGCATCTTCCTCGCGGGCATGGCGCACTATCCCAAGTTCATCGAGGAGTGCATCGCCAATGCGCTCGCGACGGCCGGGCGCGCGATGACGGTGCTCTCGAAGGACACGATGTATCTCGGCGGGAGCGTCGCCGTGGTAGACGCCGCCAAATGCACCGGCTGTCTCACCTGCGTCCGCACCTGTCCCTTCGGCATCCCGGAGATTCGCGCCGACCTGACGAGCGTGGGCGGCCTGCGCGGCGCGGCGTGGATTGACCCGGCGCGCTGCCAGGGCTGCGGCACCTGCACCGCCGAATGCCCGGCGAAGGCGATCCAGTTGTTGGGCTACCGCGACGAGCAGATCATGAGCGGGGCGGGAGCGTGGGAAGTGAGGGAAGCGGTGGAGATTCCCGCATGATGGGATGAGGATGTGGAAAGTTTCCAGATCATCAGTGTTAGGCCGCACCGAACAGAGAATAGCCCCCGAGGCAGAAAATGAGACTTCTTCCTGCTTTTGGTCTGTCTCTTTTCAATGGTTGGTTGCTTCTCGTTGCCTATTTCTTGGGCTTAACTCTCAGTGTCCTTACTTTTGCGAGAGAGAAGAGAAGAAAGCTATTTCTCAAACCTAGTTATCCCAAGGGAGATAGGAGAGGTCTGGTCATACTCCTCGGGAGACTCGCCGCGATCTCATTCGTCGCGTTGATGATCTTCACACCCCTTCGAACCGGCTCACTCTTCCTGTATGTTGGATTGGCCATTTACCTGCTTGGCTTCTCAGTTGTGATGGTTTCGCTATTTGAATATAGGCGCGCAGAGGTGGACCGCCTTGTGACCCACGGTATCTACCGAGTTTCTAGAAATCCTCAATGGATTGGTCTTGTCTTAGTGTTCGTGGGCACTGCAATGGCTGTGGCAACCTGGCTTCAATTTGCTCTTCTTGCGATAGTGGTCATGGCCTACCACTTCCAGATACTGCTTGAGGAGGAAATTTGCCTGCGCCTTTACGGTGAGGAGTATAAGGCTTACACGGAAGAAGTCCCTCGTTATGTGGGTTTTTAAGTTGCGGTGCGGCCTACCGCGCATGCGGCTCACGCGCCAGCCGTTGGGCGACGAGAAGGTCTTTGAGCAGACCTGGAAGGAGGTCGGGAAATGCGAGTGAATGACTGTGTAGGATGCGCTAAGTTTCCGTGCACGGATGTAAAGCGCGAGTGTTACGCCATTCCAAAGGTGGACGTGAGACCGCGCGATGTTTCCATCATCATGATTTCAGAGGCTGCGCCCGCAAACCCTGACGATTATTACTATGCCAAAGGAAGGCCCCTCTTCCAGCAAACCACAGTTCAGGCATTCAACGATGCGGGTGCAGACGTCGAATCCATGAAGGACATCCTCGATTTGGGCGTGTACCTCACCACCGCCGTGAAATGTGCGAAAACGGGATATGGCCTGAAGGCGAGCACCATCGAGGCATGCTCACTCATCCTTGAGAAAGAACTGGCCCTGTTTCCCAATGCGGAAGTGCTTCTGCTGATGGGTGACGTGGCAATCAAGGCGATCAACTATATCGCGAAGCGGGCCGGCAAAGGGAGAGTGATCCCGGCCGGCTCCACGTACAGGATTCGGGGCCAGAAATACTGCTTTCAGGGGAAGAGGGTCTTCCCATCCTATCTACAGGCCGGCCCCAGCTTCTTTATCGAGAAGAGCAAGCGCAAGATGATTGCTCAGGACATTGCGACCGCCCTCAGGCTTGTGAAGTAGAAAGTCGAACCCACACACATCGAATTCGTTATGACCACCATCAAAGTTCTCACCGACTCATCCTGCGACCTGCCCCCGGATTATTTTCGGGAGTACGGCATCGGCGTCGTGCCCATCAGCATCCGCTTCGGCGATCGGGTCTATCTGGAAGGAGTGGACCTTGACCGAAACGCCTTTTACCAAAAGGTGAACGAGCTGGGCATCCTGCCGAAAACCTCGCAGCCCTCCGTCGGCGAGTTTGCGGCAGCGTACCGAGCGTGTGCGGCGCAAGGCTACGACACACTGCTCTCGGTGCACGTCGCCAGCACGCTCAGCGGCACGACGAACTCCGCCACGCTCGCCGCGCAGGAAGTCGCCGGCGAGGTCAAGGTGATCCCGTACGACAGCCTGTCCGGGTCGGCGGCGATGGGGTTCATGTGCGTCGAGGCGGTGCGGATGGCGCGGGCGGGCAAGAGCGTGAGCGAGATCGTGACGCGGCTGAACGAGGCGTGGCCGGTCGGGATCAAATGGGTGGGCGAATACGTCCGGGCCACGATCAACACCGCCGAACAACGCTTGACCGTCTGGTATCAACCCGACGCCGACAGCGAGTGGCGTCTTCTCAAAACCCGTCAATTCCGCATCTCGGAGACTGCCCATGACCTGTTGCCCGCTTTTCGTCGAAACCGCACACGATGTCGTGAGTGTTGGCCTGACTAGAATCTGGCCCCATTACCGCACACCATGTCGTGATTATTGAGAGGTAAGTAGTCAGAATCTGGAGGGCAACGTTGTAAGTTATGGACAAACAGCGATTTATCATCTTCTCGCCCATCTTTGTGATACTTATCGGCAGTATCACAATTCGATTGGCGGAACGCTTTCTGGGAGTATGGGCGTGGGTGCCCTGGATATTGGTTTATTGGACAAGTATTTGTTTCCTTGTGTTCTGGGGGAGTGGAAAAGAAGGCATCAAGCAATGGATGGGACGACCGCAAGGAAGTTGGTTGTGGTCAGGATTGGCAATCTTACTTGTGCTGCCGAGCCTGCCCATGTTTATTAGTTCATGGCAACTGCTGATACCGGTTTACGTGTGGTTGCCCTGGCTGATTGTTGGATTAATCAATCCATTCCTGGAAGAGTGGTACTGGAGGGGCTTACTGCTGGATCAGACCAGAGCCTGGCCAAGCTGGGTCACTATTCTCGGAACAAGCATTTTGTTCTCTTTGAACCATCTATTCGGTATCGGAGTCACATCCATCGGGGGACGACATCCTATCTTGCTTATCAATGCCTTGGTCTTGGGAGTGGTTTTTGGGGTGATTTACAAGAAGACAAACAGCTTACGGTGGCAGATTGTGGCTCATGCCATCGCTGATCTATTTGGGATAAGTGTTGCAGTCTTCCTCAATTTGTGGGTTCCGCCAGGATAGAGAAATCGTGGCGATTATCCGATGGATTGCACGGGTCTGGAGCATCCTGATCTTTGCGATTGCCCTGCTGATTATCGTCGTGCCAGACCCGAATGTCGTGCAACCCGTTCTGCTCACGGATTGGATCGAGTTGGGCTTTTACTGGGTGTCTATCTTGGGGTTGTTGTTAGCCTGGCGTTGGGAAGGGCTGGGCGGAGCGATTGCCATTGCCGGTGTTGCGGGTCACGACGTGGCGTTCCGCATTTTCAAAGGAAGGTCGAGAAATGCAAGTAAGCAACTGTGTGGGATGCGTCAAGTTTCCGTATATAGAGATTGAAGGAGGTAAATGATGGTCATCACATTGCTTGTCACCACTTTCGTGATTGCCTTTGTGGTCGCATCCATTGTCGTCTTCATCTTCACCAGACCGGTTGACAGCATCATGAGACGAATTGCCCCCGCTGACATCAGCCGGGCTTGGACCAGGTATCTCCAGTTCGCTATCTACGTCATCGGCATCGGCGGCGGCGTACGGGTCTGGGATTTTGAAAAGTACATGACCCCCATGGAGCCATATCGGGAGATCGTTCAGCTCACATCCAATCGCTGGATGCTGGAGATTTATCAGACGATCATCGGCACGCTCCAAAGCACGGCCATGGTGCTCCTGGTCTTCTTCGTGTTTGCGCTGATCGCCGTCGTGATCGTCCGCGTCTTTGAGATGAGGACGACAAAAGCAGAATCGCCAAAAGGAACAGAACAAGTACGCGCAGCATGAAGGAATCAGCCGCTTTGGAGATGTCACATGTGTGAATTCTGCGTGCAGCACGGCGACGGCCAGAAGTGGTATCTGGCGATGCAGAACTACTCACGCGAATTGCTCGACGAGGACGGGCGGCTCGACTACATCGCCCACTTCGCCAACACGTTTGAAGAGCGCCTGCCGCCCGCGCTCGATCAACTCGACCTGCTCTCGCGCACGCCTCTGCATGGCCCGGCTAAGCCGTTTCTCACCCGCAACCAGAAGCGGGATCACTTCGGGCAGGTTGTCCCCCTCGAAGAGGTCGAGCAGATCCTTCAACAGGTGGATGGGATTGCGCGCCTGCCGTGCGTGTGCCGCCGGGTGACGACGGGACAGAAGGAGGCGCGTTATTGCTTTGCGCTGACAGGCGACCCCCGGCTGGCCGAGGTGCTGGACGACTCGTTCAGCCTCGAATATCTCTCGCCCGCCGAAGCCGTCGAGTCTGTCCGCGAGCTGGACGAGAAAGGTCTCGTTCACTCGGTCTGGACGTTCAAGACGCCGTACATCGGCGCGCTGTGCAATTGCGATCAGGACTGCATCGCGTACCGCATCTGTCACGCGCGCGGCTACTTCCAGATCATGTTCCGGGGCGAGTACGTGGCCGGGGTGGACCTGGACGCCTGCAACGGCTGCCGGAACTGCATGCGGCAGTGCCAGTTCGGGGCCATCCGCTATTCGATGGTGAATGCCAAAGTGGAGATTGACCCGCGCCAGTGCTTCGGCTGCGGGGTATGCCGCGCGGCGTGCCATCGGGACGCCATCACCCTGCACGCCCGCGCCGATGATCCGGTGGCGGCGGAGGTTTGGTAAATGGGAACTAACGGTCACTTTGAGCCTGAAATTACCGCCTTCACCTGCATTTACTGCGCCTACATGGCCGCTGACACGGCCGGCGCGCTCCGGCAGTCATACCCGGCCAACGTCAAACTCGTGCGCCTGCCCTGCACCGGCAAGACCGACGTGCGCTACCTCCTGGAGGCCTTCGAGCAGGGCGCTGACGGCGTGTACGTCGTCGCCTGCCCGCTGGGCAACTGTCATCACGTGCGCGGGAACGAGCGAGGCCAGGCGCGCGTCGCCAGGGCGCGCAGACTATTGGAGAGCATCGGCCTCGAGGGCGAGCGTTTGGAGATGTATTTCGTCTCTGGCGGACAGGGCGCCACGTTTGCCAAAGCCGCGCGCGAGATGACCGAGCGAGTGAAGAAACTGGGACCGAGTCCGCTCAAGCGCCTTCTGACCGGAAGGTGACCTGAAATCCGCCTAATCCTCCCCACTTTCCATCTTTCCATTTCCGATGAAACTTGTCACTTGTCAGGCAGGCATATGACATTTAGCACTCCACGCCATATGGTGGAGAGCGTATGCTGAAAATGGCCGAATTGCCTTCGGCCTCGGGCCATTTCGGAGAGTGAATGTCCCTTCAGTCCGCTTTCGTTCCCCTCTCAGAGCTAACCACTCCGGGCAATGGTCGCGGCCCTATCGGGGCGGTGATGGTCGTCGGCGGCGGCATCGCCGGGATGCAGGCCAGCCTCGACCTTGCCGAGCAGGGCTTCAAGGTCTATCTCGTCGAGTCCAAGTCCGCCATCGGCGGACATATGGCGCAGTTGGACAAGACCTTCCCGACCAACGACTGCGCGATGTGCACCATCTCACCTAAACTCGTCGAAACCGGGCGCCACCTCAACATCGAAATCCTGACGAACACCGAAGTCCTCGGCGTGGAGGGCGAGGCCGGGGATTTCACCGCGCGCCTGCGCCGCAAGCCGCGCTACATTGACCCGCTCAAATGCGTGGGTTGCGGCGACTGCGAGAAGGTCTGCCCCATTGTCCTGCCCGACGAGTTCAATGAAGGCCTCTCCCCGCGCCGCGCCGCGTACCGCCTTTACCCGCAGGCCATCCCCGCCGCATATGCCATTGAGAAAAAAGGCATCGCCCCGTGCCGCGACGCCTGCCCCGCCAGTCAGCGCGCGCAGGGCTACATCGCGCTCATCCGCGAGGGCCGCTACGCCGACGCGCTGCGCGTCATCAAAGAGGACAACCCCTTCCCCGGCATCTGCGGGCGCATCTGCAATCACCGCTGTGAGCTCGCCTGCAATCGCAACCTCGTGGACGAGCCATTGAACATTCACGCGCTCAAACGCTTCGTGGCCGATTGGGCCGGCACGACAGAGCGCGGACCCGTCCAACCGATCCCGCAGACCCGCCCGCAGCGCGTCGCCGTCATCGGCGCGGGGCCGTGCGGCCTGACCGCAGCGAAAGACCTGGTGACCCTCGGCTACGGCGTGACCGTGTTCGAGTCCCTGCCCGTCGCGGGCGGGATGCTCCGCGTCGGCGTCCCCGAATATCGCCTGCCCTCGGCCATCGTGGATCGCGAGGTGCAGGACATCGTTGACCTCGGCGTTGATCTGCGCCTGAACACGACCGTCAACAACCTCGACGACGTTTTCGCTCAGGGTTTTGACGCCGTCCTCATTGCGGTCGGCGCGCACGAAGGCAAGAAACTGCCGATACCGGGCGCAGACCTGCCCGATGTGCTGGTCAACACGCAATTCCTCAAGGATGTTCGCCTCGGCAAATACGACGACACGGCAGGCGAACGGCGATACGCGATACGCGCTAAGCGAGTTTTAGTCTTGGGCGGCGGCAACGTCGCGATTGACTGCGCCCGCACCGCCGTGAGGCTCGGCGCGGCCTCAGTGGCGATGGCCTGCCTCGAGTCGCGCGAGAAGATGCCCGCGCACCTGTGGGAGATCGAAGAGGCTGAGGCCGAGGGCGTGACGATCTACCCGGCCCGCTCGTTCAAGCGTATTCTGGAGGGTGAGGGGCGGCAGGTGACAGGCGTCGAGTCTGTCAACGTCACCTTCATGGAATTCGACGCCGAGGGGAAACTGGCGCTGGAGACCGAGCCGGACTCGGAGCACGTCCTCCCGTGCGACGTGGTCATCTTCTCCATCGGCCAGCGCGCCGGTCTGGCTTTCATCCCCGCCGACGCGGGTGTGGGCGTCACCCGGCAGGCCACGATTGCGGTGAACCCCAACACGTTCGCGGCGACTCGTCCCGGCGTCTTTGCAGCGGGCGACGCGACGACGGGCACAGCGTTCGTCATCGAGGCCGTCGCCGCTGGACACAAAGTCGCCGGCTCCATTCACCGCTACCTCTCCGGCGAAGCGCTCGAGCCGAAGTTCGCGCCCGACCTGCCCGTCGTCAAAATGACGCGGGTCGAGGTCGAAGAGAAACTCCGGCGGAACGAGATTCGCGCCGCGCCGCGCGTGCCCATGCCGATGATCCCGGCGGCGGAGCGTGCAGGGGCGAACCTAAGCGTTCGCCCTAACCCATTCGCGGAAATCGAGCAGGGTTACACGGAGGCGCAGGCCAGGGCCGAGGCCTCGCGCTGTCTCGCGTGCGGCCTGTGCTCGGAGTGCCTCTCGTGCGTGTACGTCTGCGGCGTGCAAGCCATCAATCACGACGAGGTCGAGCGTGTCGAGGACATCAAAGTCGGCGCGGTGATCCTCGCGCCCGGGTATCAGGCGTATAACGCCAAGCTCTCGCAGGAGTTCGGCTTCGGGCGCTACCCCAACGTCGTCACCGCGCTGCAATTCGAGCGCCTGCTCTCCGCCTCGGGCCCGACGGCGGGCCACGTCAAGCGCCCCTCCGACGGCGCGCGCCCCAAGAAAATCGCCTTCCTCCAGTGCATCGGCTCGCGCGATCAGACGCACGATTACTGCTCGGCGGTCTGCTGCATGTACGCGGCCAAAGAAGCCATCATGGCCAAAGAGCACGAACCGGACACGGACGTGCACATCTTCATGATGGACATGCGGGCGTTCAGCAAAGGCTACGAGGACTACTACCGCCGCGCGCAGGAAAAGTACGGCGTGCGCTATCACCGCTGCCGCATCTCGGCGCTGAAGGAAGACCCGCAGACGCGTGATCTCATCCTTCGCTACGTGGGCCGTGATCAGTTACCCGTCATCCGTGATCGGTCATTGGCGGCCGCCGATCACTGCTCACTGATCACCGATCACTTCGACTTAGTCGTCCTTTCCGTCGGCATGGAGATGTCGCCGGCAGTGAAGCAGTTGGGGCGCGACCTCGGCATTGAGCTTGACCCCTACGGCTTCTGCGCGACGGCGCAGTTCGATCCGCTCCAGACCTCGCGCCCCGGCATCTACGCCGTCGGCCCGTTCCGTGAGCCGAAGGACATTCCCGAGACGGTAGTGGAGGCCTCCGGCGCGGCGGCGCAGGCCGCCGGGCTGCTCGCCCCTGCGCGGGGACTACTGGCCCGCGAGCGCGCCTATCCGCCGGAGCGCGACGTGAGCGGCGAGGAGCCGCGCGTCGGCGTGTTCGTCTGCCACTGCGGCTCGAACATCGGCGGGTTTCTCGACGTGCCGGCCGTGGCGGAGTACGCGCAGAGGCTGCCGGGCGTGGTCCACGCCGAGCACATGCTCTACACCTGCTCGCAGGACTCGATTGCGAAGATCACGGACCGGGCGAAGGCGCTCGGCCTCAACCGCGTCGTCGTCGCCAGTTGCACGCCGCGCACGCACGAGCCGCTGTTCCAGGATTCGATCCGCGCGGCGGGCCTCAACCCCTATCTCTTCGAGATGGCGAACATTCGCAACCAGTGCTCGTGGGTGCATTCCAGGGATCGGGACGCGGCGACGGCCAAGGCGAAGGATCTCGTCCGCATGTCGGCGGCGCGCGTGGCCGCGCTCGAACCCTTGCGCACCATGCCGGTGAGCATCGAGCGGGCGGCCCTCGTCATCGGCGGGGGCGCGGCGGGGATGACGGCGGCGCTCGCGCTGGCCGATCAGGGCTTCCCCGTTCACCTCGTCGAGCGCGAGGCGGAGTTGGGCGGCAATTTGCGGAATGTGTTCTACCTGCCCCAAAACAGTGATCAGTCATCAGTCATCAGTGATCAGTCGAGTGATCCGCAGGTTTTCTTGAGTCATTTGATCGCTCGCGTCCGCGCGGATCCACTGGTCACTGTCCACTTGAATACTGAACTCGCCGACACGACCGGCTTCCTCGGCAACTTCACCAGCCGGTTGAGCGACGGCGCGGAAATCCGGCACGGCGTCACGATCGTGGCGACGGGCGGCAAAGAATATCGGGGCGAGGCGTACGGGTACGGCACAGACCCGCGCATCGTCACGCAGCAGCAGTTCGAGTCGCTGCTGGCGCATCCA
>Ga0209341_10001998_pt1 | contig 19732 bp, 16 predicted proteins | sample RifCSP13_2_FD_184020 | JGI IMG/M metagenome (GOLD analysis project Ga0209341, IMG submission 184020) | Soil microbial communities from Rifle, Colorado - Rifle CSP2_sed 13_2 (SPAdes) (version 2) | ecosystem: Environmental > Terrestrial > Deep subsurface > Rock core/Sediment | place: Rifle... | reverse complement strand
TCGGCCGAACCACCGCGCGAGCCGCTCGCGTTCGAACTCCCGCTTCCCCGCCAGGCCCGCGGCGGACGGCGGTCCGAGCACGGCGCGCGGCCCGCCCTCAGCGAGGAGGTGGATCTCCGCGGGCGCGGCCTCCTCCCTCCCCGTGTCCACGAAGCAGGTCCCAGAGCCTGCGTAGGTCGGGGCCTCACCGCCGAGGAGTTGCGCGGCGATCGTCCGCGCCGCGGTGAGTCCCTGCGCCTCCGCGAACACGCCGGCTTTCGGGTGCGGGCTGCCGCCGGGGAGCTTCAGCGCGGCCACGTCGCCCACCGCATAGACGCCGTCCACCGCCGTTCGCATCGTCCGCAGGTCCACGGGGACGAACCCGGAGGCGTCCGCGAGACCGGCCTCGCGCACCACCTTCGGGGCGCGGTGCGGGGGCATCGCGGCGAAGAGGTCGTAGGCGATCGGTGGACTGCCCTCGTAGGAGACGACGCGACGACGCGCGTCCACGCCAGTGATCTTCCGCGCGGGGAGGTACTCGATCCCGCGGTCCGCGAGGAGGGCCTTCACCGCGTCCCCCACGGCCTTCCCCGCCACGGGCATCGGCTGCGGCTCCGGCGTCGTCATGACGACGCGCACGTCGTCGCGCACACCGCGCTGCCGAAGGACGTCGTCGAGCAGGAGCGCGTACTCGTAGGGCGCCGGCGGGCACTTGAACGGCACGGTCGTCACCGCGATGAGGAGCGTCCCGCGCTTGAGGGTCTCGACCGCGGCCCTCAGCTGGAGGACGGACGGACCGTCGCACAGGTTGAACGCTCCCTCCGAGAGCCCGGGGATGACCTCGGGGGCGAGCTCGGCGCCCGTGGCGACGAGGAGCGCGTCGTAGTCGAGACGACGCGACCGCGTGAACACCGCCCGCGCGGCCGTGTCGATCCCGACGACCTCGTCGTGGAGGAAAGCGACGTGGCGCGCGGCGAGGTTGTCGAAGGACCGCAGCCCCGCCTCCAGCGGGCGCCGGCCGACGAGGGTCCACTGCATGGAGAAGCCCATGCTGAAGTGCCGGTTGCGCTCCACGAGCGTGACGCGCACCTTGCCTTCGCCGGCGAGGCGATCGAGCTCCGTCGCGGCGGCGAGCCCACCGAATCCTGCGCCGAGGATCACGATGTGCGGCTCGGTTCCCATGCTTCCCACCTCCCCCGACTCCGGTCCACTAGGCGAACTTCGCTCCGCACTTGGGGCAGAAGGTGGTCTTCTCGCTGCAGGCCTCGTGCATCGGGGCGTCGCACTTCCCGCAGCCGATGGCCTCCTCCTCCGTGAGCGTCTTCCCGCAGACGACACACTCGGCGGTGGGACCCGCGGGCTGCGCGGGGGTCGCCGATGCGGTGGCCGCAGGGGCCGCGGCCTGTGCCTCGGACGTCCCGGGAAGGGTGGTCGGCCCCGAGGCCGGGGCGGCCTCCGAAGGGAGCTCGGCCTCGCGGGCGCTCGCCTTCGGCCCCGGCTCCGCCATCTGCTTCCGGCGGCGCATGAGGAGCAGGAGCAGGAGGAGCACCGCGACGACCACGGCGAGGAGCGCGACGAGCACCCACGGGAAGCCCGCGGGCTGCGTGACCGGGCGGCTGAGGGTGAACGTGATCTCGTCCGTCACGTACCCCTCGCCACTCCCGTCGTCCGCTCGCACCTCGATCGTGTGCACGCCGTCGAGGAGGCCGCTCAGGTCGAGGACGAGGCTCCACGAGGACGTGCCGTTCGCTGTCGTCCACGTGCCGCCGTCGATACGCACCTCCACAATCTCCGTCTCAGTGTAGGTGCCGGAGATCGTGAGGCTGTTCGACGAGACCGCGGTGTTGTTCGCGGGATCCGTAATCGTCACCGCGATGGGCGGGGGCGGTGTGTAGTTCACCGTGAAGTTCGCCCAGTCATGGGCAGACTCCACGGTGCCGCTGTACGCCCTGGCCTCGAACACGTGGGGGCCGTTCGCATTTCCCCCGTAGAGGAAGTACCACGAGGCGACGCCCGTAACGAGGGACCACACGCCGGTGTCCAGGCGTACCTCAACGGTGTCCGCGTTCGCGGAGGTCCCGGAGACCTGCACGGTGAACGTGGTGAGGACGTCGTTCTCGGCAGGGAACGTGATGGCCACCGTGGGCGCCGGCGGAGTCTGCTTTGTGATCGTGATCGAGTCCCACGTCGACTCGACCGTGTTGTTCCATGCCCGCGCCTCGACGAGGATTGACCCGTCCGGGAACCCGCTGATGTCGAGGCTGAACGTCCACGTGTCCGTGCCCGTGGCGAGCTGCCAGGTGCCCGCGGCACCGCCGGCGCGCACCTCGACGCTCGTCGCCGCCGTCGCCGTCCCGTTGATGAGGACCGGGCTCGCGGTGAACGCGGCCCCGTCCAGGATCGCGTTGATCAGGACCGTGGGCGGCGCCCCCGCGGTGACCGTCACCGCGGCAGAGCAGCTCACGATGTCCGTCCCGTCCGTGACCGTGGCGTCCACGGAGCCCGCGCCCGCGGTCGCCCCCGCGGTGAACAGGCCCGCGGCATCGACGTTCCCGATCGTCCCGGAGACCGACCAGGTCACCGCCGTCCCGGGGATGGAGACGTTCCCGCTTGTCAAGCCATCCGCGGTGAACTGCAGGGCCGTGCTCACCTGGAGGGTCGCCGGGTCAGGGCTCACCCTGCAGTGGTCGAGGACGGGCGGCCCGGCGGTCACCGTGATTAGGGTGTTCCAGTCCGAGGAGTTCCCTCCAGTGTCGTTCAGCCACACCCAGGCGTTGTAGACCCCGGGGTTCGTGTAGACATGTGTGGGGGGGTTCTGGACCGTGGCCGTGGTCCCGTCACCGAAGTCCCAGAACCACAGGTAGTTCCCGTTGCCGCCGGAGCCGCTCGCCGTGAAGGTCACGGAGAGCGGTGCCACACCGTTCGTGACGTCGGCATTGGCGGTGAGAGTCAGGGTTGGGGCGGCGTTCGTGAACGTCGCGGTGTACGTGCCCGGCCCGTTGATCGTGATGGGGTGCGAGATCCCCCCGCCGTCCGACCAGTTCACGAAGTACCAGACCGGACCGAAGGGGGCCTGCGTCGCGTTCGTGAGGATCGCGTGGACGCTGGAGGCGTTCCACCAGAACATCAAGCCGGGGCCCGAGGTGATGTACCAGGCGCCGTCCACCTGGATCCAGAGACCGGTGGGGAGCGTCGTCACGAACACCCGGTACTGGGTAGTGAGGTTGGCGAGGTACGTCGCAGGTGCGCCGCAGGGGATGTTGTGGAACGCCCCTCCCCCGTCGGACCAGTTCTCGAACACGTAGCGCGTGCTGCCGTTGTATTGGGGACTGGGAATCCCGATGTTCGCAACGGACAGGTTGTAGCACCAGAAGCTGTACGGGGCGGTGAGGCCGGCGACGAGGTTCACCTCCACTTCCAGGCCGGGGGGATTCGTGTCCAGGGTGATCAGGTTGTCTGTGCCGAAGTCGGCGGTCAAGACGACTCCGCCCGTGACCGCTAACGGATAGTCGAGGACGGGATTGCCGTTCCAGGACTGGAACATGTAGCGGGCGAGCGGACCTCCCGACTGGTTGTCCGTCGTGTTGATCCAGTGTACCGAGCCCTGCTCCCACCAGAAACTCGTGGGGACCGTGTAGGGGACGTCGTCCACGGTGTAGGTCGTCCCAGGAGTGTCCGTGCTGATGTTCACGAGGAACTCGTTCACGTAGCTCGCGGTGAGCGTCGCGTCCCCGGTGACGAAATAGCTGTTGTTCCGGGGGCCACCGTCCGACCAGTTCCTCCAGGAGTATCGCCACGTCGGGGTGACGGGGAGAGGGTGGACGGCTTCCACCGTGTGCGTGCTGTTCACGAGCCAGGTCCTCCCCGTTGGCGTCGTGCCTTGGAACCCGTCGATTAGGATAGGTTCGTTGTTCACAGGGTTCCCGTACATCTCGTATTGGAGCGAGACGAACGCCGAGGGCCCGAGACTCGCCACGTAGGTCGCCGGGCTGTTCCCGCACGTGATACCGTGCTGCTGCGCGCCCCCGTCGGACCAGTTGACGAAGATGTACCAGGTCGAGTTCACGCTCTGGTCGAACGCTTCGAGCCAGTGTGTGTCCCCCGGGCGACAATAGACCGTGTAGGGGGTGACGAAGGTGGAGTTGTCTACCGTGACGTCTAGTCCGGCGGGTACCAAATCGACGGTGAGGCGGTACCAGGTCTCGTAGTACGCCGTGTAGGCGGCCGGGGCCGAGCAGGGGTTGAGGAAGTGGAACGGCGGCTGGCCGTCCGACCAGTTCATCCAGACGTAGACTTCGGTCCCGTTCGGCACCCAGTCCAAGACGCCGATGTAAGGCATGGAGCCCGCAAGGCACCAGAACGTGTAGGGGGCCGGGTAGTCCTGGAGGCTGACGTTGACGAGCATACCTGGCGGGTCCGTGTCCAGCGTGATGGCGAAGAACGGGCCCTGGAAGTAGGCCGTGAAGGTCACGGGTCCGTTCGTCGAGACGTTGTGGTTCTGCGCGCCGCTGTCGTCCCAGTACCAGAACTGCCACACCTCGCCGGGGCCGACGACGTGCGGGCTGACGACGTCGATGTTGTGGACCGACCCCGCGTCCCACCACTCGGACCAGGGGGCGCTCGCGGTGATGTTGTCGACGGTGATGTCGAAACTGGAGGGGTTCGTGTCGATGACCACCCAGACCTGGTACTCGAAGTTCGCATTGTCGTAGTAGTCGCCCGCGGTCGGTGCCGTGTGGACGTATGCCTGTGACTGCCCGGAGTCCCACGAGACGAACCGCCAGCGCGAGGTGCTCGGGACCTCCAGCTGCGGCGAGGGGGCGAGGACCGTGTGGACGGTCTCCGCGGGCCAGTTGAAGTTGAACGGGGACAGGCTGCGGGTGTAGTTGACCCCGTCGATGGTGAGGTTGAGGCCGCTCAGCGTATCGAACACACTGCGCCAGCCGGGCGTCGTCGCGTACGGCACCCAGGCGAAGAGGCCCGCGACGACGGGGTACTCCGAGGTGCCTCGGTGCTGGGTCACGGCGGCGGTGCCGTTGCCGGCGATCCCGGTGATGAGCTGCTGCCCCGCGTCGCTGACCCGCAGGTGGCCGGCCCAGGTGGAGGGATCCGCGGGGTCCATGGACACGTAGTAGAGCGTCCTTGAGCCGAGGATGTCCTCGTCCGCGTAGACGAGGTGGAACCGCCCGCGTACAGTGTCCGAGGGGGAGTCCATGTAGTCCACGGTGAGGGAGGGCGCAAACTCGAAGTCCGGGGAGTTCGCGGGGGTGATCGTGGTCCAGGTGAGTCCGAGGTTCGGGGAGAACGCACCGTAGATCTCCAAGTTCGCCCCCGAGGCCGTGTACACGGCGACGGCCATGCTCCCGTCGCGGAGGACGGCGATGTCCGGGTCCGACAGGAGGTAGAAGAGCGGGTCCTGCACGGTGGAGTAGGTGAACGGTCCGACGACCGGGTCCGTCACTGCGACCGCGGACGTGATGAAGTCCGTGACGTTGCGGTAGGCGATCCAGAGGCTCCCGTTCCCGTAAGCGACAGCGGGCTGATCCCGGGAGATCGCGTCGGACCAGCCGTCGACCGGCACGTAGTTCCAGTTGAGACCCGCGTCGTCGCTGTACACCATGGAGATGTTCGTGTCGAAGGCGGCGAAGTCGTTCTGCTCCGTGAAGGTCACGTAGACGCGGTTCGACGCCCCACGGTCGTTCTCCACCACGATGTCGGGGTCGTAGACGATACCCTTGACGAGGGAGCCCCCCGTGGACCAGGTCCCGAAGGGGTCCCGCGTCCAGAGGAGGATGGCCCCGGGAACCCCGCCGGAGTGAGACTCGAAGGCAACGTAGATCCGTCCGCTGGAGACATCCGCGGCAATCGTGGCGTTCTCGTAATCGTTAAGGGGATCGTTCAGGACCGTGTCGAAGACCCATGTGTAGCCTCCGTCGGAGGACCACGAGACCCGGACCTGGTCTGGCGTCGGGCCCCCCGGTTCGGAGGTTGCCGCCCAGAGGGTCCCACCACCGGCCACTGTGAGGTCCATCGAGTACGCGGCCCCGGCGATGAAGCGGTCGCTGATCCACCCGGAGCCGACATCTCCCGACGGGACGGGGGTTGGCGGTGAGTCCGTGGCCGGTCGCAGGTCGGTGGACGCGTCCGCGATCTCCGGCAAGGCGGTCATCCCGTCGCCCTCGCCGCCGTCGGCCAGAGCCCTCGCCGCCTGGGGAATCCCCACCCACGCACCTGATGCGGTCAACAGCGCGACCATTACAGCAAAGAGCGCTCTCGCCATGTTCGAACCCCTGCGGACGCCGGCGCATCCCCACGAGGGCTATTTAACAGTTGCAGGGCGAAGGGCGAAGGGCGAACCTCTAATGGACGCACGGGATTGGCGGCACGTGCATCCCCTCGACGCGTTCCGTGCCGACCACCTCGCGATCAGGGAGCGTATCGCGGACCTTGAGGCCCACCTCGACCGCGCAGTGAACGTGCGGCGACTCACAGCGGAATCCACCGGGGAGTTTCGCGGTGATGCCGAGTTCCTCGAGGACTTCCTCCTGGACCACTTCCGCAGCGAGGACGAGAGCCTCCTCCCTGCGGTGGAGCGCCACCTCGGGCGCCACGGGGAGTCCATGGTGGACATCCTCTGGCAGGAGCACGAGGAATTGCGCCGCGCGGTGAGGAAGTTCGCCGAGGCCCTCGACGCCGCCATCCCCGCGGCGGGCGGCAGCGGTACCGTGGAGGAGCTGAACCGCCATGGACTCTTCCTCGTGCAGGTCCTCCAGGACCACGTGCGCAAGGAGGAGCTCGCCTTCTTCCCGAAGGCCCGTGAGGTCCTCACCGAGGCGGAGTGGACCGAGGTCGCGGAGCGCTTGCGCGCGGTCCGCGGGGACTCCCGCTAGCAGCGAGCCGCTAGTTCACCGCCAAAGGATGAAAAGGCCTCGCCCCTAGCGGCGCACGATGGACCCCCGCCACCGCGCCGCCCTCCTCGCCGCGCTCTTCGGGAGCCTCCTCGCCCTCCACCTCTGGCTCCTCCAGCGCACGATCGCCCGCGGGGACGCCGTCCTCTCCGGCCTCCTCGTGGCGGCCATCCTCCTCTTCGTGAACCGGGTCGTCCACTACGGCCTCGAGGCCCGCCGGGTGCGGCCCACCCCTGTCGAGACCCAGGAGGCGGAGCTCCGCCGCCTCCGTGTCTGGGCCCCGATCCTCGCGGCGTCCCTCCCGCTCCACGCCTGGCTCTTCGTTGGGCTCCTCGCCGCGGGGGAGCTCGCCTTCGCCGTCCTCGTCGCGGTGGCCTTGGTCTCCCTCACGGCACGCCTGGCCCGGTACGCGGTGCGCTATGTGCGCCTCCGGAGAACCGTCGAGGCACCCCGGTAGGCATTTCCTCGAAGTGTGCCACGCGCCGGCCCGGGAGAAGGATTAACCGCGCGGTGCATTTCCGGGTTCGTGGGCCGCCTCCTCTCCCCCTCGGAGGTGAACGCGCACGTCGCCGCCAAGATGCACTTCGCCGCGGGCGCCGAGGACCCCGTGGCCGCCACCACGGACATCTGCGGGCTGCGCGCCGACGACGCGCCCGGCCCCTTCCTTTCCCTCTTTGCGCGCGTGCGGCGATTCGCCCACGAGGACCTCGAGGATCTCCTGCGACGCGGGGACCTCGTCCGCGTGAAGGCGGTCCGCGGGACGTTCTTCGTGCTGACCCGCCCCTTGCTCGGGGAGTTCCTCGGGGCCTGCGCGCTCGACGAGGCCGAGGCCCAGTCGGAGCTCGCGCGGTACGGGATCGACGCGAAGGAGGCCACGAAGCTCGCCGCCGCCGTGTACGACCACATCCCCAGGGGCGGCGCGACCTCCGCGGAGATCCGGAGGGACCTCCCGGAGGGCGCGGCCCGCGTGGTGCAGGCCCCTGGAGAGAAGACCCCGAAGTCCGCCGTGCAGGTCACGCTCTCCGTCCTCGCTGCCCGTGGCCTCCTCGCGGTCCACAAGGACGCGGCCTTTCCGGACCTCCTGCCGCTGGAGTACAACACCCAGATGCGCGAGGTCGTGCGGCCGAACCGCTACCACCGCCTCGACCGCCTCCTGCCGTCGAAACCGCGGCTCCTCCCCCGGGCCCGAGCGCGCGCTGCAGTGATCCGCCGCTACCTCGCGCGGTACGGCCCCGTGAGCGAGGCGGACGTCGTCACGTGGACGTCTTTCCCGAAGGGCGAAGTCGCGAGCATCCTCAAGCGGATCGCGCCCGGGAAAGTGCGCATCGCGGGACTCGTCGAGGAGCTCCTGGTCTCTCCCCGCGAGAGGGTTCGCTCCGCGAACGCGGGCGCGGTGACGTTCCTGCCCGTGGGGGACTCCTACACGAAGGGCTACGAGGCGTGCCCGCGCCTGGCGCCGCTCCGCGACTGGTACATCGCGCGCTACTGGCCCACCGTGTTCGTCGGCGGGGAGCTCGTCGGGGTCTGGCGGTACAGCTGCCGCGGGCGGACCTTCCGCCTCCTCGTGACCGCGTTCCCGTGGAGGAAGGGCGTGCCGCGACAGGAGATCACCGCCGCGGGCCTGGAGCTGGCGGGGTTCCTTTCGCCCGAGTCGGAGGCCACCGTGGCGTGGGCGCCGGAGCTCTACGAGAAGCTGAAGCCGGGGACAGCGCGCCTCTAGCCGCGCGTGGACACCCTGGACCTTCCCCCTCGCCGAGAGGGAAGCGTCCTGTTCGGGCGGCCGGATCGCGCGCCCCTTTCGACCGTCGTACTTGCGCATTTCACCACTCGCGGCGACTCGTTCAGGGACGTGAACTGCCTCTTCACACCGCAGAACTCTTTCTTCCCGTGGAATCCGAGGCTCCCCGCGGTGTGAACTCTTCCTTCACGAGGGTGAGCAAGACCCTCCACATCGTGAGCGGCCGCGTCAGGGCTGTGAAGTTCCGCTTCACGCCGTGGAGGTCTCTCCTCCGGTGGAATGCGAGGCCCCCCGTGTTGTGAACTCCTTCTTCACCGCGGTGAACAAACCGTTCACACCGTGGGAGAAACCAATTCCGATGCGAAAATCCCGTCACGGCCGGGGGATCGGCCGACCCGCGAGGACCCGCGTGGACTCCACGAGGGCCTCGAGCTGGACTCTCACCACGTCGGCGTCGGAGACCTGGATCGAGTGGCTCGCCGTCTCGTCAAGGTCCCCGCTGCGGTAGAACGCGTCCAGGGTGATCATCCGCGAGCGGCCGACGAAGAGGAACGTGTGCTCCATCCGCGTGGGGCTCAGGGTCGCCTTGGGGATCACCGCGAGCGCGCGGACGTTCGCGCCGTGGACCTCCTGGAGCGCCGAGAGGTCCCCGCGGTTCTCGGCGTTCAGGTACCACTCCACGCCGCCGCGCGCCTTCGAGAACGCCGCAAGGAGACGTCGCAGCAGGTCGGGATCGATCCGGCCCGGCGTCACGACGAAGAGGTTTTCCGGGGAGGACTTCACCGCGGCGGCGATGGCATCGAGCGCGGCCCCGAGGCCCTTCCCGATCTGGATCTCCGGGGACAGGGCGGACCCTGCGCCACCGAGGGCGAGGAAGTCCCGCGCGGCGGACTCGGCTCCGGCGAGGACGCGACGGTACGCCGCGGCGGCGGCCTCGGCGGGGGGCTTCGAGGTGAAGAGGCGCGGCCGACCCTCCGACGCGGTGACCCAGCCCTTCGCGATGAGGGCGTCGAGGGTCCGATAGATGCCGGGGTAGGCGTCCCCGATCCGCGCGCTCAGTGTACTCGCGGTGAGGCTTGCCTCGTGGACCAGCTCCAGGTAGGCCCGGGCCTCCTTCGCGGTGAGGCCCAGCTCGCGGAGAACCGCGATGGGGTCGCGCATGGCCGGAGGCGCATTCTCAGCCTGCCTAAGAAGCTTCGCGGAATCCCAACGCGTCACATGCCCCGCGGCTGCTCCAACACCCGGTCCGCGATGATGATCTTCTGGATCTCGTTCATCCCCTCGTAGAGCCCGAGGATCCGCGCGTCCCGCCCGTGTCGTTCCATGTCAAACTCCCCCTGTCCCCGTCAAGCCCGGCCGTCACACGTAGCGGAGGAACTCCTCGGGCTCAATGCCAGCATCCCTGGTGATCTTTCGCAGGAGGCCTACTCCGATGTCTTCTCCGCGATGAACGGGCACCACCGTTGCCCTGTCGTCCGGGTGACGCAGGAAGAGATGACTCCCTACCTGACGCACCGGCAGGAAGCCGAGACGCTGGAGGGCACGGATCACCTTGCGCGCCGGTAGTGGCCGCAGGCCGGGCAAAGGCCTCAGACCTCGACCGTCTGCACGCCAACGAACTTGATCCCCGTGGCCACGTGCTTGCGCGGGCCCAGGTAGGCACGGATGGCCTCGCGAATCCTGGCGTCGAGCCGGTCGAGCGACCGGGCCTGCGTGTGGCACCCTGGCAGCTCGGCAACGGAGCCGACGAACCAGCCATCTTCATCCTTCTCAACGATGACATGGAAGGAGCGCGTGGCCATGTGTGGAATACGAAGGCAACGGCATATAAGGGTTAGGGTGAGACTTGGTGGCTCGTGGCCTTGCCGCCGGAACTCCCTCAGCTTTCCCTTGCCTCCAGCACCTTGTCCGCGATGATAATCTTCTGAATCTCGTTCGTCCCCTCGTAGAGCCCGAGGATCCGCGCGTCCCGCCAGTAGCGCTCCACGTCGAAGTCCCCGCTGAACCCGTAGCCGCCGTGGACCTGGATGGCACGGTCCGCGACGTCCACCGCCATCCGCGCGCAGAAGAGCTTCGCCATGGACACCTCCTTCGTGTTGTCCAGCCCGCGGTCCTTCAGCCACGCCGCGCGGAGGACCAGGAGCCGCCCCGCGTCCACGCCGAGGGCCATCTCGGCGAGGTGCTCCTTGACGAGCTGGAAGTCCCCGATGGGGCGGTTGAAGGCCTGGCGCTCCCGGGCGTACTTCACCGCCGCTTCCAACGCCGCGCGGGCCACCCCGACCCCGCCGGCGGCGACGCCGAGCCGCCCGTGGTTGAGGATGAACATGGCGATCTCCCAGCCCTGGCCCTTCTTGCCGACCAGGTTCCCCTCGGGCACGCGGCAGTCCTCGAAGGCGAGGTCCGCGGTGGGGGAGGCGCGCAGGCCGAGCTTCGTCGTCGTCTCCTCGCGCACGGTGACGAACCCGGGCGTGCCCTTCTCCACGAGGAACGCGGAGATTCCCTCGTGCCGCTTCGACCCCGGCTCGCGGGCGAACACGACGACGTAGTCCGCGAGACCGCCGTTCGAGATGAAGCGCTTCGAACCGCTGAGGACCCACTCGCCCTTCTCCAGCCTCGCGGTGGTCTGCTGGTTCGCCGCGTCGCTCCCCGCGTTCGGCTCCGTGAGGGCCCAGGCCCCGAGCCGCTCCCCCTTCGCCAGGGGCACGAGCCACTTCCGCCTCTGCTCCTCGCTCGCGAAGTTCAGGAGCGTCATCTCCGCGAGGGACGTCTGGACCGAGACCGTCGTCCGCAGCGAGGAGGAGCCGCGGGAGAGTTCCTCCATGAGGAGCATGAAGGACACGTAGTCCATCCCCGCGCCGCCGTATTCCGGGGGAACGGGACCACCGAGGAACCCGAGCTCGGCCATCTTCCGCGTGACCTCGCGGGGGACCGCGCCCTGGGCCTCCCACTCCCGGACGTGCGGCGCGATCTCGCGGTCGACGAAGTCCGCGGCGGTCTTCTGGACGAGGCGTTGCTCCTCGCTCAGTCCGAAGTCCATGGGGATCGCGTGGCCAACGCGATGTCCCGTCAAAAAGGTTGAGTAAGGAGCGGTCGGTCTCACGCCCGCGACGCGTAGAGCATGTCGCCCGCCGCGCTGGAGGCCAGACGGACCTCCATCCCCTGCCCGCGGAGGAGAGCCGCGAGACGCGAACCGCCCTGTGCAGCCGCGGCGCGGGTGGGGCCGTGGAACTCCAGCGCGACGTAGCGCAGGAGCCGAAGCTCCTCGGGACCTAGGCTCTCCAGGATCTCGTACTCGGCGCCCTCCGCGTCAATCTTGAGGAAGTCGATCGGGGCTCCGCCCGCCCGGGCGAGGACCTCGGCGAAGGGGATCGCGGGGACCTCGACGGAGCCGCCAGAGCCCTCCGCCAGGGAGTGACCCCCCGTGTTCGTGGGCGAGACCTCCATGCGACGCGCCCCGGCGCGGCCCGTGACGGCCTCGGGGTTCACCTGGACCCGGCCGCAGCCGTTGAGGCGCACGTTCGCCTCGAGGAGGGCGCGGTTCTCGGGGACCGGCTCGAAGGAGAGGACGCGGGCCCGCGGCCACCTCCGGGCGGCGAGCACGGTGAACGTCCCGATGTGGGCGCCGACGTCGACCACGGTCTGGGCGTCCTGCGGGCCCCACCCCCCGGGCATGTAGGCCTCCTGCCGGATGACCTCGTCCGCGACGTCGAGGTCGATGCTCCGCGGACGCACGGAGAGCTGGAGGCCCCCGCGGAGCCGGAGCGTCACCCGCGGGGCGTGCGCGAGCCGGGCGTGGTAGTAGCGCGGCCAGTCCCGGACCAGCCGCCGGACGCGCCGGAACGTCTCCAGGACGGGGACGGGATTGGTGAGCGCCCTCCTCACCGCGCCCAGCGCCCTTGCGATCGCCATCCCGGATCTCGGAGCCCATCCCCCCTCGGCGGGATAAACCCTCGGACGCGAGTTCACCGCGTGGGCTCCACGGACACGTTTAAGGGGAAGCGGACGCTCTTCCGGCCGTGCCCCTCCCGCCTCCCCCCGCGGGGGACCGGAAGCCCCTGATCAGCTTCAACACGACGAACTACAACACGGCGCCGATCACGCGGCAGTCCCTCGAGTCCGTGCTCGCCGCGGTGAGGGGGCTGGACTACGAGCTCGTCTGCACGGACAACTTCTCCGACGACGGGTCCTGGGAGGTCCTCTCGGAGTACCGCGACCGCGGGTATCCCTTCACCCTGGTGCGGATGCGGTGTGGGCGGGGCCTCGGGCGCCGCGTCGCGCTGCAACGGACGCGCGGCGACATCGTCGTCATGTTCGACCTCGACACGGTGTACAATGAGGACTGGCAGCGCCTCTTCCGGTGGTACCTGGAGAACCGGCCCCCCTACGCCCTCATCGCCACGTACTCCGGGTTCTACCCCAAGGCCGCCCTCGACGCCGTCGACGGGTGGCGGGACTTTCAGTACTGGGAGGACGTCGACCTGTGGATCCGCCTCGCCGTGAAGGGGCTCTGGCGCACCTACCCGATGCAGTGCGGGGAGAACTTCAAGCGCGTCCCGCAGGGGTTCCAGAAGAAGACGCCGCGGCTCTACGCGAAGATGCGGGACACCGTGGCGGTGACGAAGTGGATCCCCTTCCGCCTCTACTGGAAGGGCTACTCCCGTCTGTTCCCCTGGAGGAAGTCCCTGAGCCGCGCGCTCTACTACCGCGCCCTCCTCCTCGCCGCGTTCCTCCCCGGGCGCTACCGCCGCTGGCGGTACTGCCGCCGGGACTACCGCCCCGAGGCCATGCTCGCCCCGGAGTGGTACGTGGACCTCCGGCTCGTCACCCCGGACCGCCTCCGGCCCTTCCTCACGCGGTACGACACGCGGGAGGGCGTCCTCCAGGCCGCCGCCGAGGGGGACTTCCGGTTCCTCCCGGGGACCTACGACTAGGCAGCCTTAACCCGCCGCCGCGGTTCCGGCCGCGTGGCGGACCGCCTCCGCATCGCCCAGGTCGTCCCGACCTACCTCCCCCTCCTGGGCGGGAAGGAGTCCTACGTCTGGAACGCCGTGGAGCACCTCCCCGAGTTCGACTTCGAGGTCCTCACCGCGCGGGTGCCCGGGCTCCCGGCCCCGCCGGTGGGGCCCCAGGTCCGCGTGCACCGGTTCCGCCCCGCGGAGTCCTTCCGCGGGCCGTGGGCGTTCCCCGCCGCCGGGCCGGCGGTGACCGTCTGGGGGTTCCTCTCCCTCCTCCGTCTGCGGCGCCAGCGGAGGCGGAGCGAGGCGCTGGGCTGTGCCGTCGTCCACTCCCACTGGTCCGACGTGGAGGCCGTCCGCGCCCTCCGCGGCCGGGTGTCACCGACGACCTGGGACCGGGTCCTCGCGAAGGTCCTCGCCGCGGCCCGCTTCCGCCAGCCCACGGTGTTCACGGACCACTCCATGCTGGTCCAGGAGATGCCGGACCTGTACAGGCGGCTCCTCGAGCACGCCCTGCGCGAGTACCGCCTCGTCCTCGCGGTGGAGCCTGAGGGGGGCGACCGCGCGAAGGCGTTGCGCGATGCGTCCCGCGGCACTGCCGAGGTCGCCTACCTCCCCAACAGCGTCGACACGGAGGCCCTCCGACCCCGGCCGGACGACCGGCGACCGTCCGTGATCGCCTACCTCGGGCGCGCGAACAAGGCCCATTGGCTTGTCCGGGAACTGAGCCTCCACCTGCCCGAGTACCGCTTCCTCTTCGGCATCGCGGGGTACGGTCGCTCCATGGAGAAGTGGCGAGCGATGCGCTCGGAGCGAGTCGATGTGAGGGAGAACGTGGGGCCGATGGAGCTACCCTCCTTCTTGGCGCACGCGGACCTCGTGGTGAACCCGCTCCTCGTCCACGGGATGGGGCGGGTCACGCTGGAGGCCTTCGCGGCGGGTCTCCCGGTGATCGGGGACCTCGGGGCCTCCCGCTACCCCCTCGTGCACGGCCGGACCGGGCTCCTGACCGAGCCGGACCCGAAGGCCTTCGCCTCCGCGGTGCGGGACCTCATGGGGAACCCGCCCCTCCTCCGGGACTTCGGGCGTGAGGGGCGGCGAATCGTGGAGCGGGAGTTCTCCAACGACGTCGTGCTGCCCCGGCTGGCGTCCTGGTACCGGAGGCTGGCCGCCTAGTCACCGGAGCCCTTGCCAGCCGTGGAGGGGTTCGCGCCGCATCGCCGCCGGGCCGGAGCGGAGCCGCACCCGCAGCGCGTGGAGCGGGCTCAGGAGGCGCGCGAACGCGGCGACGAGGAAGTAGACGCCGGCACGGAGTTCTCCGCGGGTCACCAGGAGGGCGAACCGGAGGACGCGTCGGGCGTCGCCGATCAGCACCGGCCTGGGGCGGGGGGTGCGGAGGAGGAAGAGGAAGACCGTGAACCCGTACCAGAAGGCGTTCCGGGCGCGGCCCAGGGCATCCTCGCGCGGCGCCTTCGGCGTCACCGCTCCCTCGTACCAGTTCCCGTGGAGACCCCCGCGGCCGTGCCCCCGTGCCCGGTTCGACATGATCATGTCCTCGGCGGCCACCATGTCCTCGGGATAGCCGCCGAAGGCGAGGAACGCCGCGCGCCGGTGGAACACGATGTCCTCCCCCGCCGGGCCCACGAGCCAGTCCTTCCCCGCGGCGTCCCGGGCCAGGGCCGCCTTGTCGATCCGCAGCGGGACGTCGTCGTCATCATCCTGGAACAAGACCCACGTCGTCGTCGCGGCGGCCGCGCCGCGGTTCCGCTGCAGGGAGCGGAGGTCCCGCAGCGTCCGGGGGACCTCGACGTACCTCGCCCCGCACTGCGCGCACAAGCGGCGGAGTTCCTCCCGCCCGGCTGGGTCGTAAGAGGCGTCCACGAGGATCATCTCGTCGAAGCCGGACCGGATCCAGAGGGGGAGCCGCGCCGCCACGTGGGGGAGGCGGGCGCGTGTGGCGACGACAAGGGCCAGGGAGAAAGGCGCCTCCGCAGCGGTCACGCGAGGGGGCGATGAGCGCAAGCCGCGGAAATAGCTTCCCCAGCTTTCAGGGGCGCTGGCCCAAGCCGATGCGGCGCGCGAGGCCGCGGAGGAGGCTGCGAAGGAACCGCCGGTCCCCCGGCGTCATCACGAGGCCGTGCAGGATCGCCGCGTACGACCCGAGGAGCGCGGCGAGGGCGACAATCCGGAGGAGGAGCGGCCAGCCCTGGGAGAGAAGCCCGACGGCGAGGAGGCCCACCGCCGCCCCGGAGGCCCACGCATAAGCCCGCGCGAGGTCGGCCTGGCCCTGTTTTCCCCGCAGGAAGAGAGGGGCCAGTGAGATCACCGCGAACTGGTAGGTCAGGGTCGCCACCACGAGGCCGAGGGCCCCCAGCGGCGGGATCAGCGCAGCCGCCACCCCGATCTGAAGCATCACCGCCAGGGAGTAGACCTTCGTCGCGTCGAGCATGGAGTCGCTCACGTAGAAGAGCATGCTCCCCCAGGGAGTGAGGGCGGCGAGGAACCCCCCGGCCACGAGGAGGGAGAGGAGCGGCCCCGCCTCCGAGAAGCCCTGGCCGTAGAGGAGGCCCACGATCTCCGGCGCAAGGAGGACGAAGACAAAGGAGAGGGGGACGGCCCCGAGGAGGGTGTACCGCGTGGTATGGCGGAAGGTCCCCGCGAAGAGCTCCTGGTCGCGGTGGAAGACCTCGGAGGCGAAGGGGAAGAGGACGACGAAGAGCGCGCTGGCCGGGAAGGCGAGGAAGGCCGCGACGCGCCACGCCACGGAGTACTCGCCGACCACGTCCAGGACGCCGGGCCCGGACGCGAGGACCTTCAGGGTCAGGAAGGTCAGGGCGAGCCAAGCGCCGAGGCTGATCAGGAGGGTGGAGACCACCGTCGGGAGGCCGAGGGCCAGGAACCGGCGGGCCATCCCGCGGTCGAAGTCGCGCCGGGACCAGGACCGGCCGTCGCGCAGCTGCCACCAGTAGACCCCCCAGGAGAGCACCGCGAGGACGAGGGCCGAAAGGAAGGCCCCAGGGAGGCCCAGGGTCCACGCGCCAATGACGAGGCCGACCGCGTGCAGGATGCCGAGGCCCAGGCTCGTCACCGCCATGACGCCGATGCGGCGGTGGGCCTGGAGGACGGACGTGAAGATGTTCGGGCCGAGGGTGAAGAACATGGAGACGCACAGGAGGAGGAAAAGGGGGAGCGTCTCGGGGAGGCGGTAGAGTTCTGCGGCGAGGAGGGGCGTGAGCGCGGCGAAGGATCCGATGACCCCCGCACCGACGAGGAGGGCCAGGTAGAGCGCCGTCGTCTCCGCCTTCACGCGCTCCCGTTCGTCTTCCTTGGCCTGGGCGACGATCCGGACCGTGGCGGCCCCGAGCCCGAGCTCCGCGAGCACCCAGGCCATCCCGCCCGTGGCGGTGACCACGGCCCAGGTGCCGAGGGCCGACGCCCCGAGGAGGCGGGCGAGGATGATCGAGGAGATGATCGTGACGCCTTTCAGGAGGACCGTGCCCCCGAAGACCATGCCGGTCTCCTTCGTGAGCCTCTTGCCAACGGCCTGGATGGAGAGTTTCGGCGGCGGGGAGTCACGGGGGTCGGCCGGCTCCAAGGTCACGGAGGATCCCCCTGGGAGGCGCACCGGGCCCCGGCCCCGTGCGACGGGCAGAGGGGCCTTTGTCGTCCCATCACTTTCCCCACGCACGACCTCCTCCCCTTTAAGGCCTTTTCGGGAGGGGAGCTCGGAGGTGGAACGCGGGGCCCGCAGGCCCTCGTCCCGCGCAAGCGTTATCCGCGCCGGGCCGGTACCCGCGGCGTGACCGCCTTTTCCGACGCCGACATCCAGCGCCTCCTCGGCCTCGGGCAGCTGCAGATCCTGCCCTTCACGGAGGCGCAGCTGACTCCGAACGGATATGACCTGGCCATCGCGGAGATCCAGGTGCCTGCGAAGGGGCTCCGGGTGACGGAGGGGACGGCCACGGTCCCGCCGGGGACGCGGTTCCTCGTGAGCACCCGGGAGCGCGTCGAGCTCGGCGAGACGCTGGTCGGGGAACTCTGGCTGCGGACCACCTGGGCGCGCCGCGGCGTCCTCGCCTCGTTCGGGAAGGTGGACGCGGGGTTCCGCGGGACACTGACCCTGGCCGCGTTCAACGCCTCCCACGAGCCCCTCGGCGTGCCCATCGGGGAGACCTTCGCCCAGGTTGTGTTCACGCCTCTGGCCAGCCCCGCGTCGCGGACGTACGGGGAGCGCAGCGGGAACTACCTGAACCAGCAAGGCATCGTCGTCAAGTGACTAGACGGAGAGCTCGAAAGCGTACAGGCCCTGCGTCGGGGAGTACGCGTGCACGGGGTGGATCGCGGTGACGGCCGCCCCCTCCCGACCAATCGCCCGGGAATCCGACTCCAGCTCCGCTGCGCGCGGGTCGCGCTCCGCGTCGTCCAGGATCTCGTAGTAATGGAGGACCCCGCCCATTCGGGTCGCCCGGACCGCCGCAGGAAGAAAGGCGCGGCCTCCGTGGGGGAGGTCCATGACCATCCGGTCCGCGAGCTCGGCCGCGGTGAGGAAGGCCAGGGCGTCCTGGAGGACCGGGACGACGCTGCCCGCGCGGTTGATCCGGACGTTCTCCTCCAAGAACCGGAACGCCTCCGGGTTCGCGTCGACCGCGTAGACCGCCTTCGGCCTGCGGCGACGGGCGATCAGGACGGCGAGAGGGCCGACGCCGCTGAACAGGTCCACGACGATCTCCCCGTCCCGCACGAGGCCCGCCACTCGGAGGCGCTCCGTGGCTAGCCGCGGCGAGAAGTAGGCCTTGGCGAGGTCCACGCGGAGCCGCATGCCATGCTCCCGGTGCTCCGTCACGGTCCGGGCTTCCCCGGCCACGACGCGCAGCTCGCGCACGCGGAACGGGCCCTTCACCCCGGCGTCGGCAGCGACGACGCGGGCGGTGCGCTGCGTCTCGAGGATGGCCCTGCCAATCTCCGCCGCGAACGGGGCGAGGGGCTCCGGGAGCTTCAGGACCACGATGTCCCCGACCTGGTCGAAGGAGACGGGGAGGAGCCCCCGCAACGCGTCGGGCACGCGGCAGACGTCGCGGTAGGTGCATGGCCGCGCCTCGACCTCGGCGAAGTCCGCCTCCTCGACCGGGTAGGCCGCGTCCAACGGCTCCCCGCGAAGGGGGAGGAGGAGGTCCTCCCCGCGGGACACGACCCTGAGGCGGGTGTCCAAGAGGCCCTGCTCCTGAAGCCGGCGTCGCACCGCCTCGCCTTCCCGCCGCGGCACGCGGAGGCCTCGGGACTGCACGCCCGGCCAACCCCCGGGGGGGTGATATGCTCTCCGGAGGGCCGTCCTTACCCTACCGGGGTCGTACTGAGAAGCGATTCGAAAAGTTCATAGTACGGCCCGCCATAGACAGGCACAAGCATCCCTCCACAACGACCCGTCCCCATTCGGGGACGGGACTTTTTCTCACAAGCCTCTTGGGGGGCGTGGGCCATGCCCGCCGCATGGGCGAACTCCTCTTCATCGGGCTGGGACTGCACGACGACACGGACATCCCCCTGCGCTCCCTGGACGCGGCGCGGGCGTCCGACCGCCTCTTCCTGGACACCTACACGTCGATCCTGCCGGGGCTGGACCGCACACGGCTCGCCGCGGCGGTAGGGCGTCCGGTGGAGCCGGCGGGAAGGCCCGACGTCGAGGGCGGTGAGGCAATCCTGGAAGCGGCGTCGAGAGGCCGCGCGGCCCTCCTCGTCCCCGGCGACCCGATGACTGCGACGACGCATCTGGACCTCCGACTGCGCGCGCACGCGCGGGGGATCCCCACGCGGGTGTTCCACGCCGCCTCCATCCTCACCGCCGCCGCCGGCGTGCTCGGCCTCCATGCCTACAAGTTCGGTCCCGCGGTGACCATCCCGAGGCCGCAGCGGAGCTACCGGCCCTCGAGCCCCTACGAGCGCCTCGCGGAGAACCGCTCGCGCGGGCAGCACACGCTCGCGCTCCTGGACACCGGGGAGGGGACGGACCCGCTCCCCGCGGCGGAGGCCCTGCGCTTCCTGCTCTCCCTCTGCCGCTGATGTCCCTCGAAGTCGTGCTGGAGTACCACGACCGGACGCGGCATGGGCTCGACCGCTTCGCCGCCGGACCCGGGCGCATGGACTGGGCGACGGAG
>Ga0209341_10001995_pt1 | contig 19759 bp, 17 predicted proteins | sample RifCSP13_2_FD_184020 | JGI IMG/M metagenome (GOLD analysis project Ga0209341, IMG submission 184020) | Soil microbial communities from Rifle, Colorado - Rifle CSP2_sed 13_2 (SPAdes) (version 2) | ecosystem: Environmental > Terrestrial > Deep subsurface > Rock core/Sediment | place: Rifle... | reverse complement strand
ATCCCAAACGAGATCGGCCGCGCAAAGTGAACATCACCGCTGCCGGTTCGTCAGCCCTGGCGGGTGCTCGACATATCGGCCCGACTGGTGAGCGATATGGACGGCTCGGCCGACCCTCAAACGCCCATATTCTCCGGTGAAGGTACCCAAGACGCCAATCTCGATCACCTAGAGACCTCGACCAGCGCTCCACACCCCTATGGCAAAGTCGCCCCCGGCGTTGCTCTCCGACCCCCTCCCCCGTGAAAGAACGCCCTCGCCACCACCCCCGCTAATCGAGGCGCCGTCCATAGACCACCGGCGGGTTAACAGTCTGATCCGGCACAGTTCACTGACCTGGCAGCAAGGGACGGCCGACTAGAATATCGTTCCACCAGAGCCTGACCAGGCCTGCTATGCCGTGCGTACTCGAGAAGCGGAGAGATCGTGACGACACGAGAGCTGTGGGGATACATGGGGAAGATCCTCCGGGTGGACTTATCCCGCGGTTCGATCGTGGAAGAGGTGCTAGACACCGAAATTGCCGAACGGTATGTTGGGGGCTCTGGCTTCGGCGCAGAGTTCCTCTATCGCGAAGTTTTGCCGGGCGTCGAGTGGGATGATCCCGACAACCGGATCATTATGGCGTCGGGGCCGCTGGGTGGGACCGTCGTCTCGGGGACGGGGACGTTCTGTCTCGTCACCAAAGGGCCCATGACCAATCAGGCGGTCACTACTCAAGCCAACGGGTTCTGGGGGGCGTTTCTGAGATTCGCCGGCTACGACGCCTTGATCATCCAAGGTCAGTCACCCCGATGGGTATATCTCCACATCGGAGAAGGCACCGCCGAGTTGAAGGACGCCTCGTCGATCCTGGGTAAGGATACCTGGGAGTCAGAAGATGCCATTCGTGAAGATCTTGGCGAAACCAAGATGATGAGCGCCTTCGGGATTGGCCCTGCCGGTGAGAACCTGGTCCGTTTTGCGGTAGTTGCCGGTGATCGCGGCCACGTCTGCTCTAAGAACGGCTCCGGTGCCGTCATGGGGACCAAACGGCTCAAGGCAATCGCGATTTCCCGTACCAAGAGATCGGTTCCCATCTTCGACAATGAGCTACTTCGAGCGAAATCAAAGGAGCTCGATTACCAGGCGAAGACGGCCAAGGGAGGTCTGCTCGACAAGTGGGGTACGGGTGGTCTCTTCTCGACCTATGCACTGGCCGGCACACTTCCGACCAGGAATTACACCACCAACATATTCCCCGAACATGAGGAAATGAACGGCGAGTACCTCCGAACCCATTTCGAGCATCGCAACAAGGCATGTTGGGGTTGCAGCATCAGGCACACCAAGTACATCAAGGTTACCGAGGGGCCCTACGAGGGTTACGAGGGGGAGGAACCAGAGTACGAGAACATGGCGGCGTGGGGATCGGTGATCGGGAACACCGACGCCGGTGGGATGGTCATGTTGACGAACCTCGCCGACCGGTTGGGTATGGATGCCAACGAGGCTGGTTGGACAATCGCCTGGATCATGGAGTGCTACGAGAAGGGCATCCTGACCCGCGATGATCTGGATGGGCTTGACATGCGTTGGGACAACGTAGAGGCCGTGGCAGAGATGCTCGAGAAAATCAGCCGGCGGGAGGGTGTCGGGGACCTGCTGGCCGAAGGTGTCATGCGAGCGTCTGCCCAAGTCGGAGGTGATGCTCCCAACCTAGGGATCTACGTTATGAAGGGATCGACTCCCCGCGGTCACGACCATCGTGCCGTCTGGCCGGAGATGCTGGACACATGTGTGTCCGCGACGAGCACGATCCAGTCGGGGGCCCGACTGACATCGCCCGCCCTCTTCGGTCACCCACCCGTCAGCGATCCTTTCTCCCCCTGGGAGGTCGCAGGAGCAAATGCCAAGATCGACGGATGGTTCGTCTTCTTGGACAGCCTCGGAATCTGTCGCTTCATAACCGTACACCCTCAATTGACAATGGATTGCGTGAACGCGGCGACCGGCTGGGATCTCTCCATTGCCGACGCCCTCATCATCGGTCGTCGAACCATCAACAAGCTGCGGGTGTTCAACTTCCGACACGGTCTCGATCCCGCTCTCGAGGTCCCTTCCCCCCGGTACGGATCGACCCCGACCGATGGACCCGCGGAAGGTAAATCTGTGGCCGATCACTTCGAGTGGATGAAAAGCTTCTATTTCGAGTTGGTCGGATGGGATCGCAACACGGGCAAGCCTTTGGCGCATACTCTCGAGTCGCTTGGCTTGGCAGAACTTGTAGCCGATCTGGAGAACCGGGGACCCGAGTGATGGCCCAGATAACGCTTCGAATCCACCGAATGCTGAGCGAGGGCGCAGAGGTGGAATCGCCCGGCCTGGAAGAGATCCCTGTTTCGTTCTCCGTCGGCGAGAACCTTGAGCACGTGGTGCGCCGTCTGGCCACCGACAACCATACCCTCGGTGACGCTCTGTACGGGACGAGCGGTCAGACGATACGAGGCGGGATCCTGGTCGTATTCAACGATCGGATCATCAACCGGAGCGAATACGCCGCTGTCGCCCCTCAGGACGGCGATGAAGTCACCTTCCTACCTATGCTGGACGGTGGGTAGCCATTGAGGATCAGCTGGCCGCTCAACCATGGGAAGGGGCTGCGGGTCTGCGCAAACCCCCTTGGCGATCGCAGCTAGCATGTGGCCGGAGCTATCGAATCTGAGGCGCCAATCATGGCCGAATTAGCCTTCGAACGGGTTTCAAAAGTCTTCGAGGACGGGACCGAGGCGGTTGTCGATTTCAGTCTGGCCGTTGAGGACGGAGAGACATTGGTGCTGGTTGGTCCATCCGGCTGCGGAAAATCCACGCTGCTGAGGATGGTCGCAGGTCTCGAGGAAATCACAGCTGGCAAAATCTCTATCGGTGGCCGGGTCGTCAACCACCTCCCACCCAAGGAGCGCGGGATCGCCATGGTGTTCCAGAGCTATGCGTTATATCCGCACATGAATGTAAGCGAAAACGTGGGTTTCAGTCTTCGCCTCCGAGGGGTGCCAAAGAAGGAACGCCTGGAGAAGATTCAAGCGGGCGTTGAAACCCTTCAGATCAGTGAGTTACTCGATCGGCTGCCAAAAAGGATCTCAGGCGGGCAGCGGCAGCGAGTGGCTATGGGGAGGGCGATCGTGCGCGAACCCACTGCCTTCTTGCTCGACGAGCCACTCTCCAACCTTGACGCCAAGCTGCGGGTTGAAATGCGAGCCGAGCTGCTCAAGCTCAAGCTGCAGCTCGCGACCACAACGATCTATGTGACTCACGACCAGGTTGAGGCCATGACCATGGGCACCCGCGTGGCCGTGCTCAGAAAAGGAATCCTGCAACAAGTGGACGGTCCGTACCAGCTCTATCGAAAACCAGTCAACCAGTTTGTGGCAGGGTTCGTCGGGAGTCCGGCAATGAATTTCTTTCCTGCCGAGCTACAGAACGACGGCGACCGGGTGTTCGCAATCGTCGACAACCAACGGATTCTCCTCGATCGCGAAACACTCGCGTCCCACCCCGATCTGGCGCCCTCTCAATCAGCTCGGGTGGTGGTTGGTCTGCGGCCGGAGGCTTTTCGTTCGGATCTGCAACCGGAGTCCGAAGGGGACCAGGTTGTCGAGGGAACCGTCCGGTTCGTGGAACGCCTGGGAGCAGACAACTACCTCCACCTGGATGCCTTCACCCGACAAGACCACACTCCGTTCCTTGTCCGGGTCTCGCCATATTGCGTCCGCCAGCGAGGCGATGCGGTCAAAGCGCCGTTCGACGCTTCGAAGCTTCATTTCTTCGACCCTGATACCGGTCGGGCGATATGACGAGGTAACCCCGCGAAGATGTTAGCGACATCACGGGCGCGGCAGGCCCGGACCAGGCGGTTCGCGTTCTCCACCTAAGAGCATCCTCGTAGTTTGAGGAGGTAGACAAGTGCTGGTCGATTCTCATTATCACCTGGGGCGATGTCGGGTCTTTGACCTGGACATGACCGAGCAGGATGTTCTCGAGCCGCATGACTCGGAGGGATTTGACGTAACGCTGGTCCAACCCTATCCCGGAGCACCCGATCCCGTGGCCACCCACGATCGGATCGCGGCCCTGGCCGCAAGTTCGGGGGGGCGGGTCCGAGGGTTTGCAAGCTATAACCCTCACCGGGACCCAGCCGAATACTTCGCCGAGGTCTCCCGTTGTGTGCGAGATCTGGGTTTCGTGGGCATAAAACTCCACACAATCGGCCATGCGTTGAATCCGCTCAGCGTCGACGGAGGGACCGTATTTGAAACAGCCAGGGAACTCGACGTCCCGGTGATGTTGCATACCGGGGCTGGGATACCGTTTGCAGATCCAGCCATGGTCATCCCGCGGGCGAAACAGTTCCCCGACGTACGCATCATCCTCGGGCATGCCGGATGGAGCATCTTCACGGGATCTGCTATTGCGGTTGCTGAGACTTTCGACAATATCTATCTGGAGACATCTTGGTGCAGATCCTCCGACCTCGCCGGAATCGTCGGCAGAGTTGGTGGCCGGCGGGTCATGTATGGCTCCGACCATCCCAAGAATGTTGTCCCCGAGCTCGCCAAATACCGATCGGCGGGTCTGTCACAGGAGGATCTGGATCTCGTGCTCGGCGATACGGCCGCCGAGGTCTTCCGGTTGTAGACGAACTTGTCTTGATGATCGATCGACCGCGAGCGGGTCGATGAGCGCCCCGGAGTTTTTGGAGAGAACCGGGTACCGATCGCCCGGCTATTCGCCGGCGGTGAACGGGTGGGTGGGTTGTTGTGCCACAGTCATCCAGGAGGGACGGTTCTGACGGGTGGAATGGTATCCGGCCGGGATTGCCGGTAACTCGCGACGACCTCCGAGCTGCCCAGCCCCCGGGTGGGTTCTCAGACCGTCTGGGAGTCTTGGCGCATATGATGGCGTCGCGGTAGGAAAAAGCGGAGCGAGATGGCGAGACCTATGAAAGCGAGGGCAGGCAGGTAGAGAGCTCCGCGCGGGATGGCAGGCACCCGCCTTACGTCGCGACTGCTGTTGGCCACTGCGTGCCCGTCTGCGCCAATGAGGCCGACCTCAGTGACCGACCGGTCGAGAGGCAGTCGCATCGCGTTGAAGTCCGGCCGGAGGGCCCCATCTGCCTCGAATTCCTCGATGTAGTAACCGCGGGTTGCGTTGGGCTCCTGGAAGACGCGATATCCCAACCAGGCCACTTTGTCGACCACCTCGCCCTTGCTGGTCACCTGGACGGAGTTCCCCGTCAGGTCCGGATCGGTTTCATCGGGTACCCACAAGGTGGCATTGCGGTCTGGAGCGTCGATGGTTTGCGGGTCGAGAAGGCGTGTGTACACAAAGGCGCTGTACCGGCTGACCGGGAGGGGCGCCAGGAAGACATCTTGATCCTCTGCCAGGTAGATCGATTCGTTCGGATCGAAGGTGAAGATGGGCTGTGTCCACCGGTCATAGGGGATGATGGTGTAGGCCACTCCTGATCTGGTTGCGCCGGAGACAGCCAGCTCGCGTTCGCTTCCGGCCACGATCTGTCCGTCGTCGCCCCGCCAACGAAGGGTGTACGACCCGGCCGGTAGTTGCACGATCGGGGCCAGGGCCGGTTCGGCTGCGTAAGCCACATATGGCTCAGGGGCCGGTTCGGTCAGCTCACCGGGAGGATCGGGAAGCGGCTCGACCCCGTCGGCGGCCAATGCCAGCCACTCGTCTATCTGCTCCTGCAGCCGGGCGACTGCCATCTGGTACTGCCGGTCGGCCTCGAAGGCGGCACGCCCCTCCTCCACGTAAGTATCGTACGTCTGCTGCGCCTCATTGCCGGTGACGAGCTGCGGCTCTCCGCTCAATCCACGCGGATACCACAGGGTGTATGGCTGGGGTTCGAAGGCGGTCACTACCCCATGCTCATCGATCACTTCGGCCACTCCGGGAACGGACTCGTCGAGCTTGGCAAAGTCGGCCAGGTATTCGCGAGTGATCGGCCAGAACGCAACAACGCTCCGACGCGCATCAAACGCCACCGGCTCTTCTGCCAAGAGCTGGATGGTTGTGACCTCTTCAGGGTAGGGAACTCGCCGGTACTCGAATCCGTTGGTAACCAACGGGTAGTAAACGAACTCCTCTCTGGCAGCATCGGCCGGGTCAGTACCGTCGAGACCCGTGAATCCAATTAGGACGGCCGCGACCGCCACGAGAGCGGCGACGACGAAGCGGGCGGGTCGGTTCACGGGCTATTCCTCCCGAGTCCTGACGCCTCGCCACCGAAGGGCGAGTCTGGCCAGCAGGGACGCAATGATCGTTCCCGCCAAGGAGAGAGCAAGAGACCCGCCGATGGCGGTCCATGCCCCGGTGTCGGCCGCATCGAAGATCTGTTCGAGGTAGGTGAAAGGCGAGATCCGGGAGAGAACGGCATCAACCGCCCCCAGAGCATCCCGCAATGGCAGGATAGGGCTGGCCGGGTCTTCGACCGGAATCCGGGAGACAAACGAGTAGGAGACCGCGGCTCCCACGAATAGCCCGACCGCGGTGATGAAAAAGAGGATCGAGCTTCTCACCCGCTTGGCGGCTGCCGAGAGCAGGAGCCCGACCGCCACGATGCCGGCGGCTGGAATGATCGATAGCACCAGCGCGGCTATCAGGTTGATTCCAATCTCGAACCGCGTGAACATGCTCAACACAACCAACCCGGCCAGGAGCAGGGGCATGATGGCGACGTAGGCGCCCAGGAGACCAGCGAGCTTCCCGGCCAGATAGGTCATTTCGTCGATCGGTCCGTAGAACAGGACTTCCAGCGTGCCGCGGTCCCGATCCCGGGCTACGGACAGAACTGCCGAAACAGCCAGGAAGAACGACAGAACAAGCAGGGCTCCCAGAAGGGGACCTCTGAAGGGGGCCACATGAACCAGCAACCCATTGGACCTCACGAGGGCGACATCGTTGCTGAGCATCCACCCTGCCAAACCAAGGGCCAGCCCTAAAGCCGTGTAGGTCGAGGCGCTCCCCATCGTCATCTTGAACTCCCGGCCGGCGAGAACTCCGATCGTGTGGAGGTCGGATCCCAGTCGGGAACTCAAGGTGCTTGCCCCTCCGGGGAGGTGCCCGCCTGCGTGAGGGTCACGAATGCGTCCTCGAGGGAACCCTTCACTTCGCGCAAGCCGAGGATTGTTGCTCCCGCTCCAGTCAGGGTACGTGACACGGATTGGCGCGCCTGGGCTCGGTTGGATCCGTCGATGGTGATGCTCATGCGACCCTGATCGTGCTCGACGGCTACAACTCCGGGGATCTTCCGCACCGCCCCTTCGAACGGTTCGCCCGGTCGGTCGAGTTCAACCTCGAGCTTTAGGACCCCGGCGGTTTGGGCCTGAAGCTCGGCAGGCGTGGCCTCGACGAGTAACCGGCCATCCCGGATGATGCCCACCCGATCGGCGAAGCGCTCGATCTCCGAGAGAGCGTGTGAGGAGAGCAGAATCGATTTTCCGCGGTTTCGCTGCTGGATGATGATCTCGCGAACTTCGCGCATCCCGTGCGGATCGAGCCCCGAAACCGGCTCATCGAGGATGAGAACCGGGGGCTCGTGAAGCAGCGCTCTCGCCAGGCTCAACTTCTGTTGGAGGCCCTTGGAGAGCGAACCGGCCAGATGATTCCGGCGTTTGACCAGCATCAACTCCTCGAGGACCTCGTCGATGCGCTTCTCCGGTTGGCCGACCCTGTAGATGCCGGCGAAGAAACTCAAGTAATCGACAACGGTCATTTCCGGGTAGAGGAATGAGTGCTCCGAAACGGCACCGATCAACCGGCGCGTTTCCTTGTGGGCAGGCCCGACCTTCTCACCGCATACCGTGGCGGATCCTTGATCGGGTTTGAGGATGCCCAGCAACATGAGGATCGTTGTGGTCTTTCCGGCTCCGTTCGGACCAAGAAATCCCATAATCTCCCCCGGCTCGACCGTGAACGAAACGTCGTCGACCGCAAGGAGATCCCCATAGCGCTTCGTCAGTCCTCGAGCCTGAAGCATCAGATGACTCTAACGGTCGCCCTGTTGGTACATGTTCGGGCGTCCGCAGGTCCGCAAGGGCTCCATTGCGCCGGCGATCGACGCTGTTGGGGTGGGTAGTGGTGCGGCAAGAGGCAATTCAGTCGAGCCGTGCCTCAGACCGCTCGTAGATTCTGAGATACAACTGGTTCAACAACACGACCAGGATGAGGAGAGCGATGGCCACCGCCGCCGCCCGACCTATGTCGGTCAAGTCGAAGGCGACGTGACGAATGTACACAGGAATGGTGGTCGTGCGTTGCAGCGGACCACCCGACGCTGGCAGGTAGACCATGTCGAATTCCCGGAAAGCCCAGATGCTCCTCAGCACGACCAGCACCATGACCACGGGCATGATCCAGGGCCACGTTATGAACCGGAACCTCTGCCACGGACTGGCGCCGTCGATGAGGGCTGCCTCGTGCAGCTCCTCCGGAACGCTCTGCAGACGCGCCAGAATGAACAGAGCCCAATAAGGCAGGTACTTCCAGAGCGACATGATAATCACCGACACCATCGCGAATTTGGGATGGAACCATGTGATCGGAGTGTCCAGCAGGCCCGTCAGGTCGACCAGTAAGTAGTTGGCAACCCCGACCGTCCCGCTGAAAATCCAGCGCCAGGTCAGCACGGCCACTATCGCCGGTACCAGGTAGGGGAAAAGGACTACTCCCCGTACGAAGTTGAGGCCACGGACTTTCTTGTTGAGGGCCATGGCGACCAGGATGCCGACGACCGCCTGGGTGCTGATCGCCCCGACCACCCAGAAGAGGGTTCGCCACAAAGCGGTCCAGAACTCAGGGTCGGTCCGCAGACCCAGGTAGTTATCTAATCCGACGAAAACCTGGGTGCGGGTCACCGTGTTGATTCTGTAGAAGCTGCTCTGCAAGGCCACAATCATCGGGTAGATCAGAACCAGGCCGGTAGTGAGGACCGCCGGTGCCAGCATGACCAAACCGACCCGTACGTCGCGACGCTGCTGGGGCGACATGCCCTTGCGGGGTTTTCCCAGCCTGCTGCGCCGCTCCGTTTGGCCCAATGTCTCTCCGGCGGGCGAGCTGAGGTCCAACACGGATTGCGAACTTCGGGCAGGCGAGGTGGAGGCTCTCAATGAGCCTCCACCTCGCTCAGAGGATGTCGATCTACTCAACAGCCTCAACCTTCCCCGTCAACCGCTACTGCCGATATGGATGCCGTACTCTTCCATCCAGTTCTCATCGACCGGTTTGAACCACGGGTTCGCAGCCTTCCACTCGTCGGCCTGGGTTCGGAACTCCTCGACCGCCTCGTTGTAGGCCTGCTCGACCGGGACGCCTTCCAGAGATATCTTCTGGAACATGGTCGTTACGACCGGTGCCTGGCCCATCACGCGGCTCGACCAGGGCATGGGTACCAGCGACTTTTCGAAGGTGCAGTCCTCCTTGATGGAGCCCATGTTTTGCGCCTCGGCATTGAAGTAGGTCGTCGAATCGATGGCCTGCTTCATCCAGTCTTGGTAATCCCGGACATACTCGTTGTCGGTGGCTGCCAGCAGGGCCGCTTGATCCTCCTTGTTCGGTGGCACGACATGGCCGGGTGCGCCGAGGGCGAACTGGACCATGTTCTCTCCGGTGAAGATGTATTTCAGGAACTTCCTGGCGGCTTCCGGGTGCTTGACGGTCGATCCGATGGCGAAGCTGGTGACCGCACCGTAGACGACCCGCGGGCCTTCACCGTTGCTGGCCACCCGGGCTTCGATCATTCCTGTGTCGGCGGCGATATCCGGAGCATTTGAGGCGACCTCGTAGGCCAGCCGGGCCGGATACAAGGCCATCGCTACACGGCCGGCAACATAGGCGTTGACCGGATCGCGAGAACCCCACGAGAACGAGTCCTCAGGAGTGTACTTCTCCAGCTCCGCGTACTGCTCCACGGCCGTCTTGGCGCCATCGCGATCAAAAGCCAGCGAACCGTCGGCGTTATAGAAATCACCGCAGTTCTGCCACAGGAACGTGGTGAATCGCTGGACTCCACCGTCGTTGGAATTCTCGAAGGCGTTTCCCGATACTCCGCCCTGCCCGTGCAGGGCTTGCGAAGCCGCCAAGATCCGCTCGTAGCTGTCCGGCGTACCCAGGCCTGCGTCGTCGAACAGGTCGGTCCTATAGAACATCGAAGCTGCCGACAGGTCGGACGTGTATTGGTAGAGATGACCATCCCAGGGCCAGTAGAGCATCGACCCGGGAACGAACTTCTCCTGTCCTATCTCGTCGACAATCTCGTCTAGCGGCAGCAGCCAGCCGGCCTGCACGAAATCGGGTACCCAGCGTCGCTCAATCTCGAAGAGACCGAGCTCGTCACCCACTGCCGCCGAGTTGATGATCCGGGCAGCCCGGTTGTCGTTCGACGTCAGTTGGAGCTCGATAGCAATGCCGGGGTTCTCGGCCTCGAACGCTTCGATGATCGCCGTGATCTGCGTCACCGCTTCGGGCGAGTTCTCAGCCGTCAGGAACGGCACCACCTGGACACCTGTTCCTGCGAAATCAGGGTCGGCGGCAATGTCCGGCGGGAGGGCCAGGGTGGTCCCGGTGTCGCCGTCACCCGTCGTCGTCTCCGTTGTATCTCCATTGCCGCAGGCGGTGATGACCATCGCCAGGACGACGATGGGTATCCACCACTTCGGACGTTTCCTCCGCTTTCTCATTTGAGTTGTGCTCCTATCCGTTTGTGGGTCATCTGTTTCGTTGGCATGTCAACCGCTTCCGTTCAGAATGCTCCCTCTCCATCCTTCTCCAAAGACCCTCCTTCTCTTCTGCTAACCCTTCAATGCACCGGCGCCGATCCCCGCCGCGAACCTCTTCTGCATCGCGACTGCGAGGACTAGGAGCGGAGCAGTGACTGCCAGAGAACCGGCCATCAACCAGCCCCAGTTGTAGAGGCCCCGACCCATGAAGCTCTCCAGACGAGGACTGATCGTCAACAGTTCCGGAGTTGTCAACAGGGTGGAGGCAAACAGATACTCACTCCAGCCGATGTTGGCCGCCACAATGCTGGCGGCGATGATGCCGGGGAGGGCTTGCGGAAGAATGACGTATACGAAGGCCTGCAGGCGACTGGCACCGTCCACGATGGCCGCCTCATCCAGTTCCCGGGGCACACCGGCGAAAAAGGACCGCAGCATCCAGAGCGAGAGAGGCATGACCAGAGCCACATAGATGATGACCAACCCGGCGAGGTTGTTGGCAAGATCGAGGTTGAAGAAGATTCTGAAGATGGGAAGCACCAGAAGGATGGGAGGGACCATGTAGGAGAAGATGAACAACCGGGCTATCCACGAGAAAGTGCGACCCCGGAAGCGGGAGAGCGCGTATGCGGCCGGGGCGGCCAGGAGGATCGAAATGATCGTGGTGGCGACGGCGAGGATGGCTGAGTTCCTCATCGCCAGATGGAACTGGGTAGCCTGGAAGAACTCGGTGAAGTTGCTGATAGTCCACGTTCCCGGGAGGAACGTGGGCGGATAGCCGGCCAATTCCTGTTCCGGCTTGAACGCTGACACGAGCACCCATAGGAACGGCAGTGAGATCACCAAGGCCACCCCGTACACAAGGACATGGCGAAGAACGGACTGGGTCAGCTTGCCGCTAACGTTGCGCCGGGTGTCCCGGAATCTGGTCTCGACCGTCTCGAACGAAGCCGTTGCGCACTTCCCTTCGGAGAATGCCACACGTCAGAGATTTGGGCTGCGAATACCCTAGCGGCTTGAATCGGAGCAGGCGAAGCGAATCGGTCAGGGGGACGTCGGCAGGCGCTTCGGCAAGGCCATGATGAATGGGATCGCACATGCGGCCGACCCTACGCCGATCAACAGAGCCGTACGGATCCCCAACGCGTCCCCCACTGCCCCCACACCGATAGTGGCGACAATGGCTCCCAGGGCGCTCATCATGTAGGTGATACCGACGGCCGTGCTCCGATTATCCGGGAAGAGCTCTTGCATCAGCGCAAGTTGGACCGAGTGCCCGCTGAGGAATGCAAAGCCACCAAGGGCCAGGAGAATGAGGCCCAGCGGCGTCGGGCCAGTTGCCAAGGCGCTTCCGAGCAAGGGCACTCCGATCAGGACACCTGCGGCGAGGACGACCTTCCTCCCCAACACGTCCGACAGTGTTCCTCCGGTGAACGCGCCGAGGGTGCCGCCGATCTCATAGAGCGTCACCGCCAAACCTCCCACGAGGATCCCGGTGCCTGCGGACGCTGCAAAGGTCGGCAGGAAGACGACCAGGCTGACGTTGGTGACGTTCCTGAGAAACATCACCGCAGTGAGCCACACTGTGATGCGGCCCCGAGCGCGGAGGGCGGGCCACAGCGCGCCGGGCCTGACAGTCGAGGTCGACCCATTGATCCCGCGAAACCGCCGGTAGAGGAGGAAGGACATCACCAGACCGGGAAACAGGGCGACCCAGCTCCACTCGACTCCCACCCCGGCGAGAATGCCTGCGATGGCCAGAGGGCCTAGCGCGCGGCCAAGCTCGCCGCCGGTCATGTAATAGGAGGCGGCTTTCCCCCATCGTGGCCCCGCCGCCCGAGTAGCCATCGCTGCGGAGGCAGGATGGAACGAGGCGTGACTTAGGCCTGCTGCGAGCAGCAATACGAATGCGACCGAATACGTGGGCGCCAGTCCCAACAAGCTCATCAATGCAGCAGTGGTCGTTGGAGGGATCACCACCCACCAGCGGGCGTCGGTCCGATCCGCCCAATAGCCCAGGACGGGTTGGATACTGGTGGTGAATCGAATTCCCGAGCTCAGCACTCCGGCCGCCGCCAGACTGATTCCGAATTTCGGAATCAGCACAGGGAGCATGACTCCGATAAATGCCGGGTAGCTGTCGTGCGTGAGGTGGGCGAGAGCCAATAAGGTGACGGTCTTCTTGTCGAACTCGTCACGCGGCGCCGTCAAACGACCACCTTTCGCATGGGTAGTGTGACCTCGCTCACGTGGCGGGCATCCTCGAGTTTGAGCAAGGCAGCGGCCAGATCCTCGGGCGCCTCCAGGCGACCGCTGGTGCATCGCAAGAATTTGTCGATGAGCTGTTGTCGTGCTGGCGGGTTGTCGGGATGGCCTTTGGGTGCTTCAACTGTAACCTCAGCGACGCCCTGGTCTGACTTGATCTCGATCCGGCACGTGGTCGGTGTGAGACTGGGGTCGGACTTCAATCTGACACGGTGGCGCTGAAAGGCTCTCAGCTTGGGGTCGGCGTAGTGGTCAGGCCCGGTGTGGTCTAGCCATAGTCCGTGTTCTTGGAGGAACACAGCTACTACGAAATGGATCGAGAGGAGCGACTCAAAGGTCCCGGTCGGCTCGACAAACCGGGCATGAGCGTCGTACACGCCCGGAGCAACGGTGACGGTTACCAGCTCGATGTCATCTATTGCCACATCCCAACCGGAGTCCAGCAGCTCGCGAATGCCGGTGATAATCGTCTGCAACGGTGTGCCGCCCGGCCAGAGTCGAAGCGATATCCTCTCCAGTTCCCATATCTCACCCAACCCTTCTGTGATGGCAGAAGCGTGCCCGCCACCCGAATAGGTCGGCAAGATTCCACCGTCGGGGTGGGCCAGGATGTCCGGCGACGATCCGAGTCCCTCCATTCCGAGCAGGCCCGCCAGCAGTCCGGCCGCCGCCCCTCTACTTTGGTGGAACTTCACCGTGGGAGTGCCCCAGGCTGCCCAGGTTCCGGCGGATTGGCTGCCGGCCAACCCGAGGATGTTTCTCATCTGGGTCAGGTCCGCTCCAAGCAGTTTCCCAACAGCCGCCCCCGCACCGAAGGGGCCGATGACTCCCGGCGCGTGCCAACCGCGAGCACGAAAAGATGGATAGTCGAGACCTCGGGCCACCCGACTGGTCACCTCGAGTCCCGTTACGATTGCCAGCAGGAGATCGTCGCCGGTAGAGCCTTCTCGCTCGGCAACCGCCATCGCCGGCGGGACGATCTCGGGGGTGATGTGACAGTGAGCAGGCACGTACACATCGCACACGGTCACGGCGGTGGTCAGGTAGGCGTTGAGGAGGCTCGCACCCAGGAGATCCGAGGGCAACTCACGGCCGATCACGGTCGAGTTTCCGCCGCCTCCCAGCCGTTCGACAAACCGTTCAATCTGGGGTGTCTCCTCCCCACGATGACCGGCCACTGCACATCCAACCGCGTCGAACAGAAGGTCCTTGGCTCGCTCGCGGGTCCGAAGCGGCACGCCGTCGAGCCGCAGTCCGGTGGCGAAGTCGGCCAGCTCTGAGCTCACGGAAGTCATGTTGCCTCCCTGCGGATAAGGGTGCAGAGCTCGGTTACGTTGTCGAGGTCTTCGAGTCTTGCGACCAGCCTCACTAGCTCGTCGCGAGCTGTGTCGGTGAGGAGGCCTCGCGCGGCGAGGCCCAGCTTTTCCTCGATCTCGGCATGGGACAGTGGGTCTTGGGCGTCACCTTTACCGAAATTCCGAGTGTCCCGAAACACTCTTCCATCTCGCATCGAGATCTCGACCGCGGCGCCGGTCCCTTCGACGGATTCGTCGACTTCGACCTTCACCTGCTCACGGATGAAAGCGTCGAGGTGCGGATCGGCGATGCGCGAGGGTCCGAACTGGTCGAGCCAGCATTGCCGATCGTGTAGAACCACTGCGGTTACGTAGGGTGCGCTCAACAACGAAGTGAACTTGGTTTCCCAGTCGAGGGTGCCGTGCATTCCGTACACGGTTTCCGAGAGCCCCACCCTGACCGAGAGGATCTCTGCCGGGTTGAGATCGTGATCGATCGCCAGAGCCATTACTCCCGTTATCAACGACTGGAGAGAGCTGGCCGCCGGCCACAGGCGCAGTGAGATATTCATGAGCTCCCAGCGGTCGCCGAGACCTTCGGTTACGAGATCGGGGAGGCCTCCATCCGAGTATGAGTTGTAGATTCCCCCGTCGGGGTGGGTCAGGATGGCTTCGGAGGCCTTGAATTGCTCAGCAGCCAAGAGTCCCGCCAGCAAACCGGACACAGCCCCACGTGCCTGATGGAACTTTATCGTAGGAGTACCCCAGGCCGCGAATGTGCCGGCCGACTGGCTGCCCGCCAAGCCGAGCGCCCGACCGAAGCCTGTAGCGTCCAGATCGAGCAGCTTGGCGACCGCCGCCGCCCCGCCAAAGGGCCCGGTCACTCCCGGGGAGTGCCAGCCACGCCGGCGAAACTCCGGGTAATTGGTGCCCAACCCAACCCGGACCGTCGTCTCGAGGCCGGCCGCGACAGCAGCCAAGAACTGGCCGCCTGATGCTTCGACCTTCTCGGCTATCGCTAGAGCGGGCGGGAAGACCTCGGGGGAAACGTGACAGAGCGTTGGCCGGTGGACGTCGCAGACGGTGACCGCCGTGATCTGATAGCCGTTGAGTAGCGTCGCCCCCACGAGGGACGACCGGGGACCGGCAATCACAGTCGAGCGTGCTTCTCCGCCGATCTGTGCTGCCAGGGCTTCGATCTGGGCCGTCTCGTTGCCGTGACGTCCGGCCAGGGCGCTGGCAATGGTGTCGAGAATCAGGTTCTTGACCCTTTCGATCACCGGAGCGGGGAGGTCGTCGACGGTAATCGACGAGAACGCCTCGGCCAGCTCGGTCTGTGGATTGGCTGCATGTTGCACGGATCCTTACCTTTCCTGCTGTTGGTCGGCTGTCTCGGGCGAGGCCCGGTTCAGGTGCCTTGGGCCGTCCGGCATCAATCGTTCTGGTGTCATTAGACGGCTGTATCAGATTGGCTCGGCGCAATCATGACCAATTTGAGCTCGGTCATTTCACGGATCGCTTCGCGGGGCCCTTCGCGACCGAGGCCGCTCGCCTTGACCCCACCGTAGGGCAGGTGATCGAGACGGAAGTTCGACGACCGGTTGACGAGTACGGCGCCTGCAGACAGCTCCCGAACAGCCTGGCCGGCGACGTCCAGCGAACTGGTGAAGATTGCCGACTGAAGCCCGAAAGTGGAGCGGTTGGCCCTGGCGATGGCATCGTCGAGGTCGTCGTAGGAAAACAGCAGCACGACAGGAGCAAAAACCTCATCGACTGCCAAGCGGCAACTCTCCGGCGAATTGGCGACCACGGTCGGCCGGAGCAAGGAACCATCGCGATGACCACCCACTAGGGCTTCGGCTCCGTCGCGTATTGCCTCTTCGATCCAATCCGCCACGCGGACGGCCGACGCTTCGTCGACGAGCGGACCAACGTCGACGGTGGGATCCATGGGATCCCCGACCTTCAGTTTGCCCACGGCTTCAACGAGAAGGTTCGAAAACTCGTCCATGACTGCTCGATGGACGTAGATTCTCTGGACTGAATTACAGCTCTGCCCATTGTTTGCGAAGCCTCCGCGCAGACACTGCTCAACAGCCAGATGCAGATTGGCGTCAAGATGAACGACATTCGGTGAGTTGCCGCCCAGCTCCAGCAACACCCTCTTCACTCCGGCAGACTTCAGGATCTCTTCGCCCGCCTGTCGACCACCAGTGAAGGTGATCATCCGCACATCAGGATGCCGAACCAATGCCTGGGCGATCTCAGGCCCGCCGGGAAGCACATTCACGATGCCGGGCGGCAGACCGGCTTCATGGAAAATCTGCGCCAGCCGAAGAGCCGGGAGCCTGGCAGCGGAAGCAGGCTTGACCACCATGGTGTTGCCTGCCGCGATACCGGGGCCCAGCTTGTGCGCCACTAGATTGAGCGGAGCGTTGAAGGGAGTGATGGCAGCCACCACTCCCACCGCCTGACGGAGGCTGTAGGCGGTTACTTGCTCACCGCCGGGCACCGCATCCGTTGCATAGCGCTCGCCTTCCAGGGACTCGGCGGCAGTGGCGGATGCTCGGAAGGTCCACGCCACACGCCGGGCCTCGCGAAGCGTGTCCTTCATGACCTTCCCGGTCGACCGGGTAACGATCTGGGCGAGTTCCTCGGCAGACTCCTCGACCAGTTCGGCCGCCCGTCGCAGCACGGTGGCGCGCTGGTGAACCGGTGCGGCAGCGGCAGACGGCGCCGCGGCGACCGCCACCCGCACCGCCTCGTCCAGCAAGCCTGCGTCCGCCAGGCCGACCCGGGCGAGCACACCACCGCGATACGCTTCAACGATTTCGACCTCGGGTTGCCCACCAACGGTTCGACCGCCAATCCACGGCCCCCACGATCGCCCGGCAAAGTCGATCCGTTCAATCAAGAGTCGGGTTCCAATATCCGGTAGATCTTCCTGAGGACCACGCTCGCCTGGAACCCCGGACGCACGGCTTCGAACCAGGCGGAATCTCGCACACGTATCCACTCCGGCGAGTCGATCAGATCAGGGTGGGCAATGGCCCACAGATTGAAAAAATGAAAAGGTCCTTCCAGTGGCTCGTATCCCTCGCTGTAGAACACACCGTCCATCGCCCTCTGGCGCTCGAAATGTTCTTGGTCGAGCCAGTCCCTGATCGGCTGTTGCCATTGGGGAGACGCGAACACGCGCACGGAGAAGAGGTATGGGGCCTGGTCGAGGCGCTCCTTTTGGGCGACATCGGTGGGGTAACGCATCCAATACGGAACAACCTCGGCGTCACCTCGTCCTAGGGTCTTGGCCCCGGAAAAACGGCTGCGCCGGCCGGGGAGGGTCGGAATGAGGACAAGATCTTCTCCGTCGGTTTCGATCCCCCTTCCCCGGATCGGTTTCCCGCCTCCGGCGGCCCGCCGGATACGCGCACCAAGGCCTTCATCAGCCTGTTCTTGCGGAAGCCAGACTGCCGTCAGGTCTGCGTCTCTTGTCATTCCCTGAGCGCTCAGCGTCATTGGCCCTCGTAGAGTTTGCGAATCTCTTCGCGTTCGATGCCTTCGTTGCGCTCTCCGTCCCAACCGAAACTGGGCAACGGCGCCGGCTTGGGCGGAAGATCCCAGCTCCCGGTGGAAGGCTGCGGGATCTCATCGACGCGAACGTCGATGACCGTAGGCCGCCCCGAGGCCAGGGCAGCCTCCACCGCCGGGGCCACCTCTCCGGGAAGGTCGACCCGCAGTGAGTCGGCTCCCATGGATCGGGCCAGTCCGACCATATCCACACTGGACAGCTCCCCGGTCTGCATGTTGCGGAACCGGGTGCCGATCTCACGATCCTGGCCGAAGAAGCCCGCCTGCTGACCGGCGATGGATCCATACCCGCGGTTGTTCCAGACGACCCAGACGATTCCGAGACCGTATTCAACCGCGGTAGCGACCGCGTTGGAGTGCATGAGGAAGCACCCGTCCCCGGCCACCGCCACCACCGGTCGATCGGGTGCAGCGAACTTGGCGCCCAGGGAGCCCGCGACGGCGAATCCCATCGATGCGAACCCCCAGGCTTGGAGAAAGCGACCCTCGGACGGAAAACGCAACTGCTGAAGAAGCCAGTTGTGATGCACGCCGACGTCGGCCATCACGATGCTGTCGGAGGGAAGTACACGCCCGATCTCGGCAACGACATGATCGGGCTTCAGCGGCTCGGAATCATCTGTAGCTCGCGAGTGCATGAAGGCATCCCAGTCGCCTTTCCATCGGACAATCAGGTCGAGCCACTGCTGGTGACCGTTCTTCAGCCCATCGGCTTCCGCTTCCAATGCCTCCGCGAGCTGAGCGAGAAACAATCCGGCGTCGGCAACCACGCCGACCTCGGCCGGATAGTTCCTTCCAAGTTCCGCAGGGTCGACGTCGACGTGGATCAATCTGGTCGGTGGAATCTCGAAAGTCATTCCCGGGATCCAGGCGCTGGTCGGCCGGTCATCGAATCGGGTTCCCAAAGCCACCAGCACATCGGCGTTTCGCGCCGCGGCATTTGCCGCATAGGTTCCGTTCCGGCCGGTTGGCCCCAGGCTCAAGCGGTGGCGTTCGTCGATGACCCCTTTGCCGAGAGGCGTGGTAATGACTGGAATCTGAAACCGCTCGACGAAGTCGGTGAGCGGTTTCTGGGCGCCGCCCACATGGACCCCACCGCCGGCGAGGATCACGGGCCGCTGCGCGGTAAGCAGCATGGCTGCCGCCTTTCGGACGGCCGCCGGGTCGGCAGCTCCCCTGGTGGAGAGCCCGCCGCGCCATTGATCTGGGTTGGGGGTCGCTTCGTCCGTCTCCTCTACGAAGACATTCAGGGGTACGTCGACATTTACGGGCCCCGGTCGCCCCGCCAGCATCAGTGTGTATGCCTGCCGCATGATCAGCGGAATCATCTCCGGCCGCGCTGCTTGATAGCTCCGCTTCACATAGTTGCGAATCACCGAGGGAAAGTCGCCCTGGTAGTAGCGGCCGGTCTCCTGAAAGGGGCCCTTGTTGAACTGCTGGGTCGGTACGTTTCCGGTGATGGCGAACACCGCAGATGAATCCATGAACGCATTGGCCAGGGCCATGGCCAAATTGAGAGAACCAGGACCACAAGACGTGTATGTGGCCGCCGGCTCGCCGGCCACGCGGTAGTAGGCATCTGCCATGAAACCGGCAACTCGCTCGTCGTGCGTGGTGATAGTTTTGATGTCGTCCCGGCGGTCGAACGCGGCATCCAGAAAGCCGATAATGCCATGCCCACAAACTCCGAAGAGGTACGGGACACCCTCCTGAACCAGGTAGTCCACAATGATCTCAGCGCCCTTGGCCATGGCTTCGCCTCTCTCATGGGTTACAGATCCGACATCCTAGTCGGCTGGTATCCGCGACCGTCCCGAAGGGTTGCCCGGCCGGGATCAGTCG
>Ga0209341_10001993_pt1 | contig 19772 bp, 22 predicted proteins | sample RifCSP13_2_FD_184020 | JGI IMG/M metagenome (GOLD analysis project Ga0209341, IMG submission 184020) | Soil microbial communities from Rifle, Colorado - Rifle CSP2_sed 13_2 (SPAdes) (version 2) | ecosystem: Environmental > Terrestrial > Deep subsurface > Rock core/Sediment | place: Rifle... | reverse complement strand
CGAAGCTCCCGGTACCGGGAGCTTCGGGAGGAGGCAGCGAAGGGCGGCGCGCCGGAGTTCCTCTGGGGCGCCCCGGCGAAGACGTGCCCGTCGTGCGGGACGGTCGGCCTCCCGGCGGACTTCGCGTTCTGCGGGAAGTGCGGCCACGGCCTCGGTTGAGTCCTTACGATACGGGGACAAAGTATTTCGTCCGCCAGCGGGCTTTCACGCGGGGATTCCATGGAAGATCCGAACGACGTGCTGAAGGCGGAACACGAGGCAATCGAGCTCCTCTTGGGGGCGGTCGAGGGCATGGCCGGCCGTCTATCGACGAAGAGCACGTTCCCGCGGAAGGACTTGGAATCTGCACTCACGATCGTGACGGAGTTCGCGGACAAGTGCCACCACGCGAAGGAGGAGAAGACGCTGTTCCCCGTCCTGTCAAAGGCCTCCCCGAAGGTCGGCGCGGAGCTCGCCCGACGGCTCACGAGCGACCACATCCTGTTTCGGAAGCTCGTCGGGACGATGAAAGAACAGACCACGAAGGGTGAAACGGACGAGAAGGTCCGCACCCAATTGGGGAAGAACCTCGACACGTACACGCGTCTCCTCCGACAGCACATCCTCATCGAGAACACGGAGCTCCTGCCTGAGGTCGAGCGGAGCATCCCGGAAGCCGAGCGTGCGCGTCTCGCGGAGGAGTTCGAGCGAATCGAGGAAGAAGAGATTGGGGCGGGCGTCCACGAGAAGTACCACCACATGATTCACAAGCTCGCGGACGCGTATGCGCACTAGTCACTCGAGCGGGTGGAGCAACGGGTACCGCTCCTCCAACATCCGGTAGAAGTCGTCCGAGCAGACCCAGGGGAAGTCCGGCTTCCCTTCGACCTTGATCCGTCCGTCGATCACGATCGTCGGCAGGGTCCGCACCCCGTAGCGGGCCGCCGCCTCCCGATGCGCCTCGGAATCCCGCCGGACGTTCCATTCGACGAGCTCGCACTTCCCGCACTTGCCGATCTCGATCAGGTCCAGGACTTCCCGGGACAGGGGGCCGTCATCCGTGAACACCTCGATTCTTGGCAACGGGATGTGGCAGGGCCCGGAGGGCGATAAGGGTTTGGCGGGCTACGGTCGGCGGTCCCGGAGCAGGAGCGCGATCCCGATTGCGGGCGCGAGGGCGAGGGATGTGAGGGCCAAGGTCCCGGGGACGCCGAGCGGTCCCGCGACGGCCGCCATGAGGGGGGCCCCGACCGCCGCGCCTAGGACGAGGCACGCGTACAGGAGGCCGGTCGCGAGGCCGAGGCGGTCCTTCGGCGTCGCCCCGCTGATGATCGCGGAGGCGGCGGGGAACGTGAACGCGTGGCCCAGGCCGAGGAGGACCATCGAGAGGGCGTTCACTCCTCCGGAGGCCGCTGACGAGAGGAGCAGGAACCCCGCCGCGAGGCTCGCCAGACCGAGGCTCGCGCTCCGTCGCGCCCCGAGGCGGTCGGCCGCGATCCCACCGGGGTAATGGAGGACCACCGAAGAGGTCCCGAAGATCAGGAAGGAAACGACGACGGCGCGATCCGCCCCCGGACCCAGAGTCTCTGCCGCGTGCGCGGGATAGAGGGCGGTGAACGTCCCCACGGCGTAGTAGAGGGTGAACATGAGCGCGAGCCCCGTGGCGATGGAGCGGTTTCGGAGGAGGGGGAGGGCCTCGGACCATCGCGCGCCCCGCTGCGGCCGCCCCTCCGTCATCGTCGCCCCCGCGGCGGCGCCGGTCAGGAGGAGGACCGCGAGGACCATGACGAGACGCGGCATCGCGGAGCGCACGTCCCCGCCCGCCAGGACGAGGCCGCCCGCCAAGCCGAAACCGAGGAGGACGCCGATCCCGAGGGTCATCCCGTACAGCGCCATCGTGCGGCCGTGCCGTCCCTGTCCCGCCGAATCCGCAACGGCCGACATCGTGGCGGGTCCGACCAGTCCTCCGCCGACCCCGTGGAGCAGGCGGGCTAAGAGGAGGTCCGTGGGCGCCCGCGCGACCGCGTACAGGGCGAGGCTGCCCGCGTCCGCGAGGAGGCCTGCCACGAGCGTCCGGCGACGCCCGAACCGGTCCACGAGGTGCCCGGACAGCGCGTTTGCGGGGGCGTGGACGGTCGAGTAGGCGCCGACAATCACGCCGACCATCAGCAGGTCCGCGCCGAGGGCGAGGGCGTACGCCGCGATCACCGGGACCATGGCCTGGCTGTCCATGTTCCCGACGAGCGCAGCGTACAGGGCCTTCGCCCGGTCCTTCACGGGCCCGCGAGCGGGATGCCTTCGATAAACATGGCGGTCTCACAGTTCCGGGGCGCTCTTTCGGAAATCCGAAAATCAATACTGCTCATACCGGGCAGGCCTCGGTCAATACGCGTACGGTTTCCCCGTCGGCACCTTCGCGGGGCGCTGGTCCCAGTACGGCCGCGTCGTCAGGTACTGGAGCTTCGCTTCGTACAGGTCGTTGTAGAACCGCTTCTCGTCCCGATGCATCTTCGCGAGAATTCGAGACGCCGCCTGCGGGCCGATCCCGTACACGCTCATCGCGACCACCGCCTTCTGCCCGTACACCGCCACGAGGTCCGCCCCTTGGCGGGCCCGCACGAGTTCCTTCTCCTCTTCCTCGTTCAGGTCCAACCCCATCTGGCGGCGGGTGAACGCGTCTCGGATGGGCGTGCCGTGCCAGGATAGTGCCGCCAAGATCGACGAGCTGCACTCCGGGCAGGTCAGCTTCTCGGGCAGCTTCCCAACCTCGCGGTCCGGGTCGATGTGGCCGCATGCGAAGCACAGCAGGTTGACGCGCTCCGTCATGAGGAACTGGCGCATTCGCTCGACGTTCTGCTCCCGCTCCGCCTCGGGGGAGAACAGCTCCGGGGCCTCCACGTACCGGCGCACGATCGGGTAGCCGAGGGGCGTCGGAGTCTTCCCCTTGAACGTCGCGACGCGGAGGGCCCCGGACCGGATGTCCCGGTAGATCTGGCGCACGCGGTCGAAGTCCACGTGCTCGAGGAACGTCTCCCGCCGCGCCTCGTCCTCGATTGGCGTCCCCTTGAACCGGACCTCGAAGCTGTTCAGCTCGTCCGCCGGGATCAGGAGACCGCGTGCGATTGCCCCAAAGCGCTCCGCAATCCATTTCATCTGGAGGCCGAACGGGATGTGGTCGCGGACGAGGATGTCCAAGCTCCGCTCAACCTCGGCGTCGTCGATCCCGAAGAGGAACCTAGATATCTCCTGCAGGTCGAGGTCCTCCGTGGTCGTCGTGAGCTCCAGGAGAATTCGGTAGGCGTCCGCCCACCAGAACCGGACCAGGTTCCGCCGTGCGAGGAACTCCTCGATCAGGTCCCCGAACGTATTGTTCACGACCTCGCCGAACGGGGAGTGGACGATCAGGAACCGGTCGAACGCCTCCACGAGAATCGTCCGGTCGTCCGGCACCGGGGCGTCGAGGGCCATTTGGCTCGCGACGACCTCGACGACGCGGCGGGCCGCGGACTTGTTCACGGGCCACGTCGCAGCCAACGACTCGATTACGTCGCCGGTCGCCTCTTCGCGCAGTCTGGCGGCGATCTCACCGCGCAGTCGCGCGGCCTCCAGCGCGACCGCGACAGGCACGGGTAGGATCTCTCCGTCCCATCCGGGGATTCGGGCGGTCGGGTCCTCGACCGGGTTCACGAAGACCCGGCCGTCGCGGCCGATCTCCCAGATGCGCCACGTTCGCCCGCGGACGATGAAGCTCACCCCCTTCCGCGCGCGGAGGACCATCTCCTCCTCGCCGAGAACCCCGACCGGCTTCATCGTCGTGAGGTCGATCACCGGGTACGAGCGCTCGTCGCGGATCGTCGAGAGGTTCTGGAAGTAGTAGTCGCGGCCCCTGGCGGTGATGACGAGCTCGCGCCCGTCCGCGCGAAGCAGTTTGAGGTGGACCAGGAAGTCCGCGGCCTTGTCGAACGCGTCGCCGATCTTCCGGTACGGCCAGGCACGCTCGATCACCGCCACGATGCGGTCCCGCCCCGCGCGTCCCCCGAGGTCCAGGACGCATCCCACAATCTGGTGGCCGAGGACGTCGAGCGCCCCCATGTGGATCTTGAGTGGCTCGAGCTCCCCGCGCTGCGCCCGCCGGATCACCGCCAGACTTTCGAGGACGTCGTCCGCGCTCACCGCCACGATCGTCCCCGTGCTCGTCTTCGCGAGCGTGTGTCCCGCGCGCCCGACCCGCTGCACGAGGCTCGTCGCTTGGCGTGGGCTCATGTATTGGAGCGCGTGGTCCACGGAGCCGATGTCGATCCCGAGCTCGAGCGTGGACGTCGCGACGAGCGCCTTCAGGCTTCCCGCCTTGAACTCGGTCTCCGCCTTCTCCCGGGCCTCCCGCGGTAGCGACCCGTGATGCACGCCGACGGGCGCCTTCAACATCCCGAACCGGGAGCTCAGGAGCTCCGCGTTGATCCGCGAGTTCACGAATAGGAGGGTGGACCGATGTTCGTAGATCGCGTCCTGCATGAACGTCAGGCTCGCGGCGACCTCGGGCGTGATGAACAGCTGGCGGGCGAGCTCGTAGTCTTCGTCGTTCGGCTTCGGCCACTCGACGCGGTACTCCATCTTCTTCGGGGGCGCGACCTGGATGACCTCGAGCGGCGAATCGCCGCCAAACAAGTCTGCGACCTCCTGTGGATTCCCAACCGTCGCACTGAGGCCGATCCGCTGAAAGTCCCCCGCTACTTCGCGAAGGCGTTCGAGCGCGACCGTGAGCTGGATCCCGCGGCGATCCTTCGCGAGCTGGTGGACTTCGTCCACGATCACATGGCGGACCCACTTCAGGTGCTGCCGCATGACCTTGGCAGGGAGGATTGCCTGAAGGGTCTCCGGCGTGGTGACGAGGAGGTCCGGGGGCTTCGCCGCCTGCCTGCGCCGCGCGCTCGGCGGCGTGTCCCCGTGCCGGATTTCCACGCGGATGCCGAGGTTCTGCGCCCACCACTCGATACGGCGCTGCATGTCGCGGTTGAGCGCGCGGAGGGGCGTAATGTACACGCAGCCGATCCCCGCCCGGTCCCTGACCGCCAGGCGGTCGAGCACGGGGAGCAGCGCCGCTTCCGTCTTGCCCGACCCCGTGGGGGAGATCACGAGGACGCCGCGGTTCTCGACGATCTTCGGGATCGCGCGTTCCTGCGGAGCGGTCGGGGACTCGATTCCTGCCCGCGCGAGGATCCCCCGAACCTTCGGAGACAGGAGGGCGAAGGCGGTCTCGCGCGTCAGCATTGAAGCGGCATGAGAGGGCCCGGTTCCTATTTGAGTCCTCACCCGGGGTCGGTGAAGGCGAGACGCGGGCAACTCTGTCGCGGCGGCCCGTCCGCCGGAGACTTGCGGTTCGCCGAAAGCATTATTGGCCGAATGCTGATTCGACGCACATGCGGGAAGCCAAGTGGGCGGGGCGGTTCATCGCGGGTGCGATCGTCAACGGCGCGTTCGGGTTCGGCGTCATGGCGGTGCTCCTCTACTTGGCCGTCTTGGGGCGGCCGGCGGCGTCACGGATCGTCGCCTCGGGCGGCGCCGGGACTTGGTTCGTCGTGGGCATGATCGGATACGGCCTCGTGGGGATCCTCGGGATTGCGGTCAGCGCCCTCTTCTATCAGTACCTGGAGGGTACACTAGAGGCCCCGTACTCGGGTTGGCGGAACCTCACGGCCTGGGCCCATCTCCTGCTCGGCGGAATTGGCGGCACCGCCGCCACGCTCCTCACGGCGTACGGAGGCTACCAGGCCGGGGCCGCGCTCCTGCCATCCGACCCCCCGGTCTACGGCGGCGGCCAGACATCCCTCTGGGTCCACGTGAACGTCCTCTCGCCGCTCAGCGTCCCGATTGCGGCGCTCCTCGGGGTCACACTCCTCGGCTATTTCATCGGCGGCGTGGGCTACGTGACCGCGTGGTGGGCCGCCCGAAAGAACGCGTAGCTCGAATCTTGGCGGGGCGGACGACGCCTCACGCCGTGTGCGCGTGCTCGTGGTGATGGCCCTCGTGCGCGTCCGGCGCGCCCTCGCCCTTCGGGTTGAAGGACTTCCCGCACCCGCACGTGGACCAGTTGTTCGGGTTCTGGATCAGGAAGCCGGAGCCGGCGACCGTCTCGCGGTAGTCGACCGTGGACCCGTCGAGGTACTGCGCGGACGTGTCGTCGATCACGACCTTCACCCCGTTGTCCTGGACGACCTGGTCGCCCTCTTGCACCTTGTCGTCGAGCGCGAGTCCGTAGGACATCCCGGAGCAACCGCCGCCGGCGACGTACACGCGAAGGAACGAGTCCTCGACCGTGCCGTGCTTCGCGATGAGTTCCTTGAGCTTGGCGGCTGCGGGTTCCGTGAGCGTGACCTGCACCATGCGTATCCCGTCGAATACCATCGGTGGGACCTTATTAAGCCTTCGTTTCGGGTTCGCCGAAACCCTACACCCGCTTCCCCAGGTACACGCGTTCCTCCGCGAACCCGACGGCGGCGTAGAGCGCCCGGGCGGGGGCGTTGCCGGCCCCTACCTCGAGGCGGAGGCTGTGCAATCCTCGTTCGCGGCACCAGTCCGCCGCGCGGTCTAGGAGATGTCGGCCGACGCCCTGGCGGCGCGCCTCCGGGGAGACCCAGAGGTCGTACACAAAGCCGTACGGCTCGGGGCCGAGCATGGACGCCGCCCGGCCGAGGATCACGTAGCCGACGACGGGGCCGTCCGCGCGCTCCGCAACGAGGGTCGCGTTCTCAGGCGACTCCATGATCCGCTGCGCCCGGGGCCGGAAGTGTGCCTCGAACGCCCGGCGGTCGGTCCCCTCGCGCTCCGCGGCGGGGAGGTCGTTCCACACGGTCTCCGTCGTCGCGCTCCAGATGACGGCCTGGTCCCCTTTCGTCCCGGGACGGATTCGGATCTCCACGGTGCGCCTCCCCCCCACGGTGTTTACGGGACTGATAACGGAGGGCCATCCCTTATATGCGCACCTCCGGGTGGGATGGTCGTGCTGCGGTCCCCCTGCCCCCGGTGCGGGGAGCCGGGCGGGGACGGTCTGTGCGCTCGATGCACGGCCTACGTGCTCCGCTTGGACCCGTTTGCCCTTCGGCCTGGCCTCCCCGGCCCCTCCGTGGACCGGGAAGCCCGGCGAGGCGTCGCGCTCCTGACCCTGGACCCGAAGGCGCCGCTCGCGTTCACGGACGCGCGTCCTCGGGCGGAGGACGATGCGTTCGCGCTGCAGTTCCTGAATCACGCGGGCCTGCCGGACGGCGGATCCGCGGTCCTGGCGCGGGGGGACCGCGAGGTCTTCCAACGACTCCTCCGGCGGTGGGCGCGTTCGCCACCGAGGACGAAGGACGCCAGGACCCGGGCCGCCGCCGTCTATCGGGAGGCGTCCTCCCTGCCCGAGATGCCCCCGTCCGCGGCCGCCCTGTTCCGCGAACTCTCCGGGGGCCCAGAGCCCGAACCCGAGGAACCGCCCGCCGAGGAGTTCCTCCCTGTCGAGGCGGAGATTCCACCGCCAACCCCTGGTCCCGAGCCGACGCCGGAGCCTGAGCCCGAACCCGAACCGGAGCCGGAACCGGAGGACGAGGAACCCGAGGCGCCAGCTGCGCCGTCGCCTCCCCCTCCGCCACCGCCGGATCTCGGGGAAGAGATCCGCAAGGAACTGGAGGCCGTGCTGCAGAAGGAGCGGGATGCCCTCGAGGCGCTGAAAGCCGACCTCGCGGGCCGCAAGGAGGAGCTCGCCCGGTGGGTCGACGAGCGGCACCAGGAGATGGACCGCCGCGCGGGAATCGTCGAGTCGCGCGCGGAGGAGCTTCGGCGCCGGGAGTCCGCCATCGCAGGGAAGGAGCACGCGATTGCGGACGAGGAGGAACGGCTCCGCGAGAAGGCCCAGGACGTACAGCGCCTCGCCGCGGAGGCAGGGGCGGCGGACGCGAAGCGATCCCTCTTCTTCCTCCTGTTCTCCATGCAAGACGTCGATCGGAACACCGCCAAGGCGCTCTCCGAGGCGTTCGGCACGGAGGAACGGCTCCGCGCCACCCCACTCGAGCAGATCGCGTCGGTCCCCGGGGTGAGGCCCGAGCAGGCCGCGCTCGTCCGCGACGCGTTCGTCGGGGGCGCCGCCCCGAAGCGCCGCGACCTCCGGGAGAAGGCAGAGGAGATGCTCGAAGAGGGACGGAACACGGAAGCCCTCGAGGTCTTCGACGAGCTCGTGCGCCTCAATCCCGAGGATGGCGATTCGTGGATGAACCGCGGCGAGATGCTCCAGCTCCTCGGCCGCGTGGACGACGCGATCGCCTCGTACGAGCGGGCCCTCGCGCTCGACCCCGACCACCGCGGCGCGCGGTCGGAGCTCGCGAACCTCCTCTTCGAGGCGGGCGATTACGGGCTCGCGGCGGCGAACCTGCAGGAGCTGCTGAAGCAGGCGCCGGAGCACAAGGATCTCTGGCTCGCGCGGGCGACGGCCCTCCTGTCCCAGGGGAAGGCGACGGAGGCGACCCTCGTGTACAACGCCGTCTTGGAGGCGGACCCGGCGAACCTGACCGCGAGCCTCGCGCTCGGGGACCTCCTCCTCGCGATGGGGGACGTGTCCGCGGCGGAGCGGGAGTACACGCGGGCGCTCCAGCACCACCCAGAGTCCCCCGAGGCCCTGCTGAAGAAGGCGCTCCTCCTCGACCGCCAAGGGCGGTGGGGCGCGGCCGTGCAGCTCCTGAACCGCGCGGTCTCCCTGCGGTGGAACTACCGAAAGGCGTGGGAGGCGAAGGGGCAGATCCTCCTCTCGCAGGGGAAGCCGAAGGAAGCCCTGGAGTGCTTCGACAAGCTCCTCACGTTCGATGATTCGCTCGACGAGGCGTGGCTCGGGAAGGCCGAGGCCCACTTCGCCCTCGGGGAGAACGACAAGGCCGCGGAGGCGGCGGGCCGCACGCTCGCCCTGAACAAGGGGAACCAGGACGTCCGCGACTTGCTCGAGCGGCTGCGCGAAGGGACGGACCGCCCGAAGGAGTCCGTCGACGTCGCGGAGCTGACCCCGGAGCCCTCGTTCGACGCGAAGGTCCTCATCGAGGTCGGCGACACGCTTCTGGAGTCCGGGGACGCGGAGGCGGCGCTCCGGGCGTACAACGAGGTCCTCGCGCGGGACGCGAAGGCCGCCGCGGCGTGGTTCGGGAAAGGCCGCGCGCTCCACGCCCTCGGCCGGTGGGGGGAAGCGGTCCGTTGCTTCACGGCCGCCGCGGAGCTGGAGCCCGCGAACGAAGAGTACCGGCGTTGGCTCTCCGTCGCTGAGGACCGGTGGCGGAAGGAGGGCGCGTGATCGACACCCGCTCCCTCCCGAGCGCCGTCGCCCTCGAGGACGTCCTCCGCCGGGGCCGCGAGGAGCTCGAGGCGGGCCACGTCGAAGGCGCCCTCCGGACGTTCGACGACGCGATCCGGATCAAGCCCACGTACGCGCCGGCGTGGCGGGCGAAGGGCCGCGCGCTCCGCGCCGCGGGCGACCCGAAGTCCGCGCTCGGCTGCTACGCGGAGGCGTTGCGCCACGAGCCGGACGACGAGGCCTCCTGGTTCGGCCTCGCCCTCGCGCTCCACCAGCTCGGCCAGCGGAAGGACGAGGTCCGCGCGTACGACGAGCTCCTCCGCCGCAACCCTCGGAACGTGGCGGCGTGGATGAACAAAGGCGTCGCGCTTCACGAGGCCGGCGCGTTCGCCGAGGCGATCGCCTGCTACGACCGGATTCTTTCCGTCCGGCCGGAGGTCGTCGCCGCGTGGAACAACCGAGGCGCTGCGTTGCTCCGCCTCGGGCGGTTCGCCGACGCGCTCACCGCGTTCGACGAGGCCCTCGCGCTCGACCCGGGGTTCGGCGACGCCGCCGCAAATCGAAAGACGGCGCTCGCGCGGTTGAACCGGGACGAACCCCCGCCGCCCGCGATCGCGCTCCCGGACTCGGTCGCGCTCCCGCCTGCCATCCAAGCGCGTGTCCTGGCGAACATGGGTCTCTCCTCGCTCGGGGCGTTCAAGCGGGAGCCGCCGTCCGCGGCGCCGGACTTCCTCGCGCTCGGGACGGCGCTCCTCGACGACGGAAGTCCCGAATCCGCATTGGCGGCATTCGCCCGGGCCGAATCGCTCGGTGCGGGCGCGGAGGCGGTCCTCGGCCGGCTTCTCGCGCACCAGGTCCTCGGGCATCCGGACCTTGCTGCAGAGGCGTCGCGCGCGCGGGAGAGGTTTCCGGATCATGCGCGTGTCGTCTTCGCGACGGCGGCAATCCTCGAAGAGTCAGGAGATGCCGACGGCGCGCTCTCCGCACTCGGCCCGTTCGCGGAGGCGCACCCCGACCTGGCATGGGCGTGGATGTGGAAGGGGCTCCTGGAGCTCCGATCGGGCCGCCCCGGGGACGCCCGCATGTCCTTCGAAAGTTCCACCGCCGTGGATCCGGACGACGCGGACGGATGGACGAACTTGGCGGCAGCCGCGTTCATGGAGAAGGACGTCGACGGGGCCCTGGCGGCGTGCGACCGGGCGCTCGCCCTCGACTCCGAGCACCCCAGCGCGTGGAACAACCGGGGCGTAATCTTGGCGGCGATGGGTCGGGCCAAGGAGGCGGAGGCCGCCCTGCGGAGGGGCGCCCGCGAATCGAGCGAAATCACGATTGCGCGGAATCGCGCTGCCCTCGCAGAGGCGCGTGGACAGCACCGGGCGGCGGCCGCGCTCTACACGGGTATTCTCTCCCGCCGATCCGGAGACGGACCCGCATTGGCGGGTCGCCGCCGTGCCCTGGGCCGCCTGGGCGCGCAGGCCCGGAGAAAACGGAAAGGACGCCGGTCCCGCTAGGGTCTTGACAGGAAACGAAGCGCGCTCGCTTTCCCCACGTACGATCGCAGCCGCCCGTACGACTCGTACTCCGCCGCCAACCGGTCCGCGAACTCCGAGGCCATGCCCGCGCCCTGAAGCGCGCGACGGAAGCGACGAACGGCCCCCCGCCGCTTCGCCTTCACCCGAAGGAACGTGACCCCGAGGCGCAAGGCGACGAGGGGCACCATGGCCGCGAGCGCCACGGGCACCGTCAGGTCAGTCCTTGTCCTCGTCGTCATCATCGTCGTCCGCGTCGTGCTCCCCTTTCTTGAACTTGAGCGCGAGGCCGGGGCCGCGTCCGTGCCCCTCGCCCCGACCGCGGATCGCCTCCCCGATCACTCCGGGCAGGTTCATCGCGCTCATGTACTGCTTCGTGAGCTCGTACGCCTGCTCGTCGGTCATCCCGCTGTCCTTCAGGGTCTTGTAGAAGCCCGCGACCGCCTGTCCGTACTTCGCGGCCTGGTCCTTCCCGTACAGGACGTCCGCGAGGCTGTTCAGGAGGGCCGGGAGTCTCTCGGAGAAGACCCCGAAGATCTCCTTGATCTTTTCCGGGTCCATGCCGTTCTTCCTCTCATCGCCTGCCAAAGTGTTCACCTCGTTGCTCCTTCAGACTGTTCCTTGGATTTAGCGAGACCGAGCACCTGTGACCACTTCTCCACGACTTCTGGCGCGATCGAGAACGTCCGGATCTTGCTGTCCCCGCCCTGCAGCACGACGCCGTCCCTCACGAGCGCCTCGAGCTTCTCGCGCACGATCCGCCGGGACGCGGTCCCTCGACGCGCCTTCAGCGCCTCCGTAACCTGCGAGACGTTCCGGTCGCCCCTCTCGAACAACGCCTTCACGATTTCCCGGGAGATGGGGTCCTTGAGCCCCGGCACGACGATCTCCGGGGACACCTCTCCGTACTTCTGATACAGGTCGAGGACGCGGAAGTAGGACTTCGCGATCCCCTGGAACCGGTCGAGGTATTCGAACAATTGCCCGTACGGCTTCGCAATCCGGTCGAACGCAGCGGACAGGACCTCCATCTGTTCGCGAAGCTCCTGAATCTCCTTGCGTAGGTCCTCGTCCCCCATCGCGCTTCCATCCAGGCAGTCGTATATGAATGGTCTCTCCGCTCCATCATTTCGCCTTCGCGGGGCCGCGCGCGTCCCGGAGGAGGTCCTGTTGTAGGGTCTTCGCGAGCTCGAGCGTCATCATCACGGTGCTCACCTTGAACGCGACGAGGGTGGTCAGGGGTCTTGGGGGGTCCGGCAACGAGTGAGCGGGGAGTGACCACCCCACCAATGGACTTAAGCGGATGCGTGTTTCGCGCGCCGTGGTCCGTATCCGCCCCTCCGAGGTCCCGTTGGTCTATACGGACGGGACACGCCTGTACACGCGAAACGCGGTTCCGGGAAGTTCCGTGTACGGGGAGCGGCTCGTGGTCGACGAGGGGGTCGAGTACCGGGAGTGGGACCACCGCCGGAGCAAGATGGCGGCGCTGCTCCAGAAAGGTGTGGGCATCTTCCCCTTCGGCCGGACGACGGACGTGCTGTACTTGGGGGCGGCCCAGGGGACGACAGTGAGCCATCTCTCGGACGTCTGCGTCAACGGGATGATCTTCGCCGTGGAGGTGTCGCGCCGTGCGTTCCAGAAGCTCATGGACCTCTCCGCCCGTCGGCCGGGCGTGATGCCAATCCTCGCTGATGCGGAGCATCCGGAGGCGTACGAACGTCTCGTCGCGCCGGTGGACGTCCTCTACCAGGACGTGGCGCAGCGGGACCAGGTCGCGATTTTCCGGGGAAACATGCGATTCCTGCGCCCGGGTGGAATCGGGATTCTGATGGTGAAGGCGCGGAGCGCAGACGTCGCCGCGAAGCCGCGCGCAGTGTACGAGGAGGCCCGCCGAAAGCTCTCGGAGGCGGGGCTGGACGTCCTGCAGACGACGGAGCTGGACCCATACGAGAAGGACCACGCGGCGTTCGTCGTGGAGCGCTCGTAGGACTAACGCTAAATACGGGGTCCGACTTGGGCAGCGTCCCCGGGACGAACCATGGCGCGAATCCACGCACGAAGGAAGGGCCGATCCGGCTCGCGGCGGCCGTTGGTCGCGAAGAGCCCGGAGTGGGTCCCCATCGAGGCGGACGAAGTCGAGGAGACGATCGGGCGCCTCGCCGCACAGGGCAAGTCGTCCGCGGAGATTGGCGGCATCCTCCGCGACCAGTACGCCGTCCCGAACGTGCGGCTCGCGACGAAGAAGACGGTCACGCAGATCATGAGGGCGCGAGGCACGAAGTTCGAGATTCCCGAAGACCTCGCCCACCTGATGCGCCGGGCCGTGGACCTGCAATCCCACCTGAAGTCGAACCGCAAGGACCGCTCGAACACGCGCGGCCTCCAGCTCATCGAGTCGAAAATCCGGCGCCTCTCGCGGTACTACCAGGAAGAAGGCGTGCTGCCCCCGACCTGGGACTATGCCGTGAAGATTCAAGAGATGGCGGCGAAGTAGGGAGTCCATGGCCGCGGAGGCCCCTCCCGGGATCCCGGACGGATTGTGGACCCGGCTCCAGGCGGCGGTCGCCCTCCTCGAGCCGGCGGACCGTATCCGCATCCTGTGCCACTACGACGGGGACGGCGCGACGTCCGCGGCGATCCTCGCGCACACGTTCCTGCGATGGGGCAGCAAGTCCTTCCGGATTAGCCTCACGACAGTTCTCGACGACATCGTGATTGCCGGGATTCGCGACGACTCCGAACCCGCCCTTGTAATCGCGGACATGGGGAGCGGCCAGCTCGACGCGATCGAGTCCCTCGGCCGCCAAACGGTCGTGCTGGACCACCACAAACCCCTGCGGGACACGAAGAAGGTTGTGCACGCGAACCCCCACCTGGCGGGGATCGACGGGGCGCACGGGGCGTGCGGTGCGACGGTGGCGTGGGCGTTCGCGTTGGCGGTGGATCCGAGGAACTGGGACTTGGCGGGGACCGCGATGGCCGGTGCGATCGCGGACCGACAGCACGTGCCGGCGTACGACGGGATGAACGGGCCGTTGTTCGCGGAGGCGGTCCGGCGCGGGCTACTGCGAAAGGAGCGGGCCCCCGCGATCCCGGACCGTCCGCTCGCGGAGGCCCTCAGCGCCTCGTACCTCCCCTACTTCGCCGGACTGGCGGGGCGACCGGAGGACGCCGCGAGCGCGCTCCGGAAGGTCGGCGTGGACCCCATGTCCCTCTGGCAGGACCTGCCGCCGCCAAAGCGCCAGGCGCTCTCCTCGTACCTCGCCGCCCACCTGATGCGCCAGGGTGCGATCCCGGAGGCGGTCGAGATGCTCGTCGAGGACCGATATGGGCTCGAAGGCCTCGGCCGGACGGCGGGCGACCTCTCGGACGCGGTGAACGCGTGCTGCCGCACCGGGGCGGAGGGGTTGGCGGTTGCGCTCGCCATGGGGGACCCGGATGCCGCCACGCGCGCGGAGGAGCACCGCCGCACGTACACGGACAAGATCCTCCGATACCTCTCCCGGCTCGAGCGGGAGGGCCCGTTCTCCGGGAAGCACCTCGCGTTCTTCTACGTCGACGAGGCGGCGCTCGCGGGAAACGTCGCGGGGATCGCGATTCAGTACCTTTGGAACGGGGCCCGGCCGCTCCTCGCCCTCTCCGTGACGGACGGGTCCACGCGCGTCTCGGGTCGCGGGACGAGGACCCTCGTCTCACGGGGCTTGGACCTGGCGGGAGCACTCCGGGAGGCGGCGACGTCGGTCGGCGGCACGGGGGGAGGCCACGACGTGGCGGCCGGCGCGACGATCCCGAAGGGGAAGGAGGAGAAGTTCGTTTCCCTGGTGGACGACCTCGTGGGGCTCCAGCTCGCCCCGAAGGTCGCTGCGCATTGAGGGCGCTAGGGAAGACGGGTGAACCCTGCCTGTTCGAAGTTCCGGTCGAACGAGAAGGCGTCTCCGATCCCGAGCTCACCCATGACGGCAAAGCTGGTGCAGTCCGTGTAGCTCCATCGTTGGTCCCGGCTGCGCTCGAAGAGGTCAAGCGCGGTCCGGAATTGAGATGGGTCGATCCAGACGAGGACGATGCTCGGCGCGTCCAGGGTCAATCGAAGGAACCTCACCGCCGCGTCCACATCAATCGCCATTCGCATATGCGTGGCCGTCTCGTCCAAGACGAATTTCGATCCAGACGAGGACGATGCTCGGCGCGTCCAGGGTCAATCGAAGGAACCTCACCGCCGCGTCCACATCAATCGCCATTCGCATATGCGTGGCCGTCTCGTCCAAGACGAAATTCGTCGTCACCGTCGCGCCGTGGTCTCCTCGTGCGATGGCGGCGTAGAATCTCTTGGCGGCGGCAGCGTTTGGGTCCTCCCCGACGGAGAGTGCAATCCAGGCGCTGGTATCGACGAAGATCACTTGTCCCACCCATACAGATAGTAGTCGTGCCGCTCCGAGCCGTCCTTAATCCGGCTCCTCTTCGCGAGGGGGAACAACTTGAAGATTGGGTCGTTGGGGTCGACCTCGTCCCGCATGGCGAGCCTTCGGATCGCCACCCGTGCGGCCTCCTTGATTGTCATCTTGTGTGCCTCCGCGTAGGCCACCAGGAGGGCGTACTCCGTGTCCGTGAGCTCGGTCTGCACGACTTTTCCCCGCATGTCAGATGTAGAATGTAGCATCTAATATTTACCATCTACGGCCTCGGAGCGCCGTCCGCAACGATCCTCCACCGGGCCTCCGTCGGTTGGTAGTCCACGATTCCCTCGAGGGTCACGAGGTCGCCGAGCCGCCATCCCCGCTCGTCGGTGCGCCAGTCCCAGTCCCGCACGAACGCCGCCATCCGGAATTCTGCGCCGTCGCCGACGTCGCGAAGGGTCATCCCACTCCCAATCAGCTCTCCCGGCTCCACGGTCACGTTCCGGACGCGCACGGCTTGCCCGAGGAGGACCTCCGGGCACACCGCCAACGCCGGGAGGGTCGCATCGATTGGATGGGGCTCGTCCCCCGCGGACAGTTCGCACCGTCCCCTCGAGCTCACGGCGAGCCGTCCCGTGACGTCCCACCGGCCCGCCGTCCACCCCTCCGGCGAGAACGCCCAGAGCTCCGAGCCGTCGGACCGCAGATGTGCGTACCGCGGGTCCGTGATGACCCAGAGGTCCGCGAGCTCGGCTCGGACGACGACCCGCTCTCCCGCCAGCCGCGCCGCATTCCGCGCGACGAACTCGAGGGGCAGGAGGTTCGTGCTCGGCGGCGAGACGACCGTCACCGCGCCCACATCCTCGGAGAAGACCTGGACCGTGCCGCCGCTCGCGAACACGGAGCCGACGACCTCCACGAGGGCGCCCGGGGCGACGAGGGACGGCTGCGCGACCGCCCGAGGCCGCGCGATCACCCGGATCGTCGCGAAGTCTCCGTAGTCGACCAGCACGATGGCGGCGTTCCCCTCGTCCGTCGTGGACACGCGGTGGACGTGGCCCCGAACCCGCACGGGCATCCCTACGTCGTCGGCGCCGATCTCCGAGATCGGGAGACTCCGCGGCGTGATCGACTTCGCGTGGACGAACAGGAACGCGAGGCCGAGGAACGCGAGCACGAAGCACGCGGCGACGGCGCGCTGGCGGCGGAACACGGGACCGTCGAGGGCCCTCCCCGCCAAGAAAGGTGCGTGTTACAAGTAACACGTCAGAGCGTGTCGAGGAGCTTCCCGACTTCCTTCATCTCGAGCTCGAGCTTCACCGCGGGCGACTCGACGACCTCGAGGTTCCGCTCGAGCAGGGCAAGCTCCTTCTCCTCGAGCGCCTCCGGGGAGACGGGGATCACGACGACGGCACGCCGCTGCATCACGAACTCGTTCACGTGCTCCACGAACATGAGCGTCTGCAGGAAGCCGTTGTTCACGATCAGGTATTCGAGCCCGTCCAGGAGGACGACGGCCTCGCCCTTGCTGTCCTCGATGAACCGGGAGATCGTCTTTGCCAGGGTGCCGATCGCCGTCGGGTTGTGGTAATCCTCGCCCGGCGTGTGGCTCAGCCACAGGACCTTCACGTCGGGCAGGCTCCGCTCCCGGCGGACGCGGTCCGGGTACTGCCGCGTGACGACGAGGCCGGGGAGGCCTTCCCCGGCGAGCTGCTTGAACATCCGGTACGCGAGGTCGGGCTTCTTCTCCTCGACGAGGTAGCAGACGCCCCGGGTCAGCTCCAAAGGCACCCCCGTCTCCTCGCTCCCTCCGGACATGGTCTCACGCAGGGTCACTGTCCCATCCCAATCTAGAAAACCGTGTCGGCGTATATCAACCCTTCTCGACCGTTATCATTTGCGGGCGGGCCGCTTCCGGAGCGACGCCTCGAGCTGCTGGACGAGGGTCTTCGCGGGGATTTCCGTGAGGGAGAGGATCGTCGTCTTCCCCACGACGCCCTCCCCGGACAGCTTCGCGTCGATCAGCCCGAGCGCGTCCAGCTCCTTGAGGTACTTCCAGAACTGCGTGTGGCCCCGACGCTTCTCCCCGAACTCCTCGCACACGACCCCGTACGCGTCCTCCGCCTCGCCCGTCGTCACGGACACCTTCTTCTTCGCCTTGCGCGCGATCGCGAGGAGGACGAGCTTCCGGGTCGGGTCCAGGGAGTCCAGGCGCTCCTCGATGCCCGAGGCGTGGACCTCGCCGCGTGCGATCCGGACGTGCTCCGCGGTGACCTCCTCCTCGCCCTCGTCCTCCGCCGCCAGGCCCGCGTAGAGGAGGAGCTCGATCACGGGGCGCGCGTCGCCCTCCTCCGCCGCCAAGTCCGCGACGAGGTCGAGGACTTCGTCCGAGACGGTCGCGGGGTGGAACGCGAGCTCCGCGCGGAACTTCGCGATGGCCCGGAGCTCCGCCCGCGCGTACTTCGGGAAGTCGACCTCGTTCGAGTGGCGAAACGTGCTGCGCGAGGCGGCGTCCAGCTTCTCGAGCGCGTCCGCCTTCTGGGAGATCAGGATCAGGGAGACCGTGCTCCGCCCTCCCTCCTCCGTCCAGCGGGTGAACGTGTACACGAGCTGCGGGCCGCTCTTCTTCAGGAGCGCGTCGACCTCATCCAGGATCACGATCAGGTGGACCTTGTGCCGCTCGAGCTGCCCGCGAAGCGTCTGGAGCTTCTCGGAGATCGAGAAGCCGCGGTCTGGGAATCGCTCGTCGAACTTCTTCAGGATCGCAAGGAGGATCGCGTCGTCGCCCATCCGCTGGCGGCAGTTCACGACGACGTGCTCGATGCCCTTCCCGGTGCCGAGCGCCGCCTTCGCGAAGTCCGTCGCGAACCGCCGCGAGAGGTGCGTCTTCCCGGTCCCCACGGACCCGTGCAGGAACGCGGTGCTCGGGGTCGCGGCCTCGAGGAGCGGGCGGAACAGGGACTGGAGCCGCTGGAGCTGGCGGTCCCGGTGGAGGAGCCGCTCCGGCACGTAGTCGAACGAGAGTTTCCCCTTGTCCTTGAACACGCTCGTCCCCCGGAGGGCCATCGCGGCGCGTATCCGCCGGCCGCGCATAAAGGAACCGCCGGGAGGGGCCAAAGCCTCAAGAAGGCCGCGGCCCATCGGCGCGCCATGGCGGAGGAGAACCTCGTCGAGAAGGTGCTCCGGGACACGGTCGGGGCGGTCCATACGGAGGACCTGTTCGTCGAGGCCGTGCGGGACCTCGTGAAGGACGAGGTGAAGTCGTACATCCGTGCGCGGCTCGACGCGAACCCGGAGCTGAAGGCGGAAATCCGCGAGGCGGTGAAGGACCTGCTGACCGCGAAGATCCACGAGGCGTACGCGTTCGCGAAGCTCGCGAAGGCGGGCGTGAAGCTCGGCCTCGAGCTCGTGCCCCCGGACATGCGCGCCGAGGTCACGCGGGAGATTGCGAAGATCATCGAGCAGGAGGTCGGGGCGCTCATGGAGCGCACCGGCTGAGTCGTCACCCCCAAAACCACCGCCAAACCTTTATCCGCCCCTCGGGGGGATGGGGCGGCGCCCATGGCGGAGGCCGCGGAGATCCTCAGCGCCCTCGCCGTCCGGGACCTGAAGTCCTTGGCGGCGGAGGCGGGCGTCGACGTCGCCGGGTGCAAGTCCAAGGGCGACTACGTGAAGCGGCTGTCCGCTTCGAGCACCGTGCAGATCCGGCTGCAGGCGCCGTCGTACCGCGTCCGTCCGGTCCTCGCGAGCAAGTCCGTGCCGGAGCTCCAGAACCTGGCGGCGGAACACCAGGTCGACGTCGCGGGGTGCGAGAAGAAGGCGGACTACGTCGAGCGGATCGCCATGAGCCCCGCCGCAGAGCGGGTCCTCGGCGCGCGGGCGCCCGCGATGGCCGCGCCCCCGTTGCTGCCGAAGGTGGCTTCCCTCCCCCCGCTCGCCGCGCTCCCCCCGATGCCTGTGCTCGCGGACGAGAAGGCGGACCGGTTGATCGCCCAGGGGCGGAACCAGGACGTGGACTTCGGCCTCGTCGAGGACATCGTCGACCAGGCCCGGATGCGGTTCGAGGAGCGGAACTACGACCGGAGCCTGGAGATGGCGCGGGAGGCGCTCGTCCTCTCCCGCGGGACGATGGAGGCGTTCGAGAAGTCCGCGTGGGCCTACGCGCTCCTGGCGGCGCAGCGCCTCATCGAGGAGAGCGGCCGCGTCGGCCGCGACGTGGAGCCCGCCGCGAGGCTCCTCCGGGACGCGAAGGTCGTGTACGCGACCGGGAGCCTCACGTCGAGCGAGGCCCTCCTCGCGAAGCTCCAGGAGGCGACGAAGGCGCTGTACTCCGAGGAAGTCCAGCGGCTCCGCCAGGTCCTGTTCGCGGCGCAGGAGAAGGTCGCACAGAGCCGGCACATCGGCGCGGACGTCGCCACCGCCGAGGAGTCCCTCGGGCGGGCCCGGGACGCGATGCGCCGGGCCGAGCACGCGGCGGCGCTCCAGATGGTCCACGAGGGGGAGCGGCTCGCGGACGAGGCGCTCGGGCGACGGGTGCAGGAGATCGGCGCCGCCCTCCCCGCGACG
>Ga0209341_10001991_pt1 | contig 19777 bp, 16 predicted proteins | sample RifCSP13_2_FD_184020 | JGI IMG/M metagenome (GOLD analysis project Ga0209341, IMG submission 184020) | Soil microbial communities from Rifle, Colorado - Rifle CSP2_sed 13_2 (SPAdes) (version 2) | ecosystem: Environmental > Terrestrial > Deep subsurface > Rock core/Sediment | place: Rifle... | reverse complement strand
TAGAGGAGCCCTCGCTACGGGGACATCACCAGAGGGCTCATGGGGGGTAGTTAGAGCGGGCGGGCCCTGGAACTTATCCGACCAGAGGCAACTGTCTTTGTCTTCCGACATGCCCTGGCATGCGCCAGCGGCATTATGAGCCTGGGCATGGACGTAGGTGGACAGGATACACATGAAGAGGAAGATGGCACTAACAAAGACCACAAAAACTTTTGGCCATCGAGGTCGCATTTGAGAGACCATATCGTCAGGATTCCTTTCTGTGTTATGGACCCTAGCACTATAATTCATATTAAGGAAACCTGTCAAGGGCAAAAGTGGGGTGCTGTGCCCGGAAGGAGGGCTCAAAGCAATCCGTCGCCTTGCAGCGTTGATCGCTCCGAGAACAAGAAGGCCCGGGAACACCCGGGCCTTCCACTCTTCTGCCTTGGGCTGGTCCGAATTCCTAGAACATGTAGATAACCTCAGCCTGAATGATGTTCTGGTCGTCCCGGTGACTTCCAAAGAAGAGTTTGTCTCCCCCCGAGAAGTCGTATCGGTGCTCAAGGCGGGTCAGAACGTGATCCGATAACTTGTAGTGCAGTGTAAGAGTCGCCTCCCACAAGTCTGCTCCTACCAATGTCTGAAGTGGATCTGTAGGGTCAGTGGCGCCTGTCCTCACCCCATCGTCATCCCGAAAGTATTCTCCTCGGACGGCAACCCCGAACTTCTCGGTGAAATCGTAATTGGCGACCACAGCGACGCCCCACCACTGGGCGTCCCTGCCGATGGAAGCGACATTCTCTTCTTTGCCATAGTCGAAATTGCCCAGCAAGGTAAAGTCCTTGAACGGCTTGAGGGTGGGGACCACATCGATAACCCACCGCGTGTTCTTGTCGTCGTTGTTCTGCTCTGCTCCCCAGATGCCGTTGACTGCCACTGAGAAGACCTCGGCGGGGGTGAAGACGGCTTGACCGATGAACGTCTTGGCGTCGTTGTTGTCAATAACGTTGTCCCAGCCGTTCACCACCCCGGCCGTAACGCTGAACGTGGAGTGGACGGGATAGGTGAGGAGCAGACCGGTGTGGGTAAAGGGAATGGCAAAGCCGAAGAGATACGAGCGGCTGATGTTGAAATTGCCTGTTCTCTTGATCACCTCCGCGCCCAGGAGTGTTATCCACTTTCCGAGCTTGACGTCCAGACCTTCCCCCACCGGAGCCTTGTAAGTGACATAACCTTCCGTGAGTTCGAAGGTATTAGTGTCAGATACGCCATCGCCGGTCCAATCCGCCGTGAACACCCGCGCATCGTGGCCGACACTGAAGACCAGGCCGAAGCCGAGAGGAGATTCAGGCGTGCTGGTCTTGAGGAGCGAAAGTTCGGCAGCGTTAAAGGTAAACGTGTTGGCGTCGAGATCAAAGACGTGGAACCGGTTATCTTGGGGCGTGGGGTTGTTCAGATTCTGATTGTACGTTATTGCCGCATAGCCGCTGATCTCGGTCTCCTTGAAGAACTTGATGACGGGGGAGTCCTCGAGCGCTTTGAGCCGCTCCGCCAGACTCGGCGTTTCGGGTTTTGCGGTGGCCGCTGAAGGCGCCTGAACCGCTGCCGGGACCATCTGGACTTTTTGACCCTCTCGAACCTCCTTTTCGAGGCGCTCCATCCGTTGCATCATCTGCTCGATGACCTTATCCCTTGCCTTGAGGTCTTTTTCGAGCGCCTCCACCTGGGGATCAGCTGCCCAGACGAAAGGGGGGGCTAGCAGCAGGGCAAGGCCCGCGATGAAGATCACTGCTCGGATCGGTCCCATGATGTCCCTCCTTGTCAGACGTTGCCAAGGCCCGGAAGATCCATGCACTTCAGGTCCACCATCTAGACCTTCTGCTCCCTGGGAAACTTGATGACCTCCTTCAGAGAAGGATCATCCTCGCGGCTAGAGACCTATTTATGCCAGCTATCGGGTTCCCCCCCGGGCAGGCGCCATCGCCGCCTGATGCGTCTGCATTCGCGTGCCGGTTCCCGCCACCTGCTCCGAAAGGGGAGTCTGAAAGTCAGGATAGGCGCTGATCCCGTGCTCGCCGATATCTAGCCCCTCCAGCTCCTCTTCGGCGCTCACCCGGAGCCCCACCGTGGCCTTGATGATCGCCCAGCAGGCGACGCTGATCCCGAAGGTGAAGACTCCCACGGCGGCCACGCCGATGAGCTGGGCCATGAAAAGCTTCCCCCCGCCTCCGTAGAGCAGCCCGTTGCCGGTGGTCCCCGGCATGAACTGGTCTTGGGCAAAGAGGCCGAGCATGACTGTGCCGAAGACCCCGCAGCTGAGGTGGACCGAGAGGGCCCCCACCGGATCGTCGACCTTGATCCGATCGAAGAAGAGGACCGACAGGACCACCAGGACGCCGGCGCCCAGGCCGATGATCAGTGAGTCCGGGACGCTCACGAAGGCGCAGGGCGCGGTGATTGCGACGAGACCCGCCAGGGCGCCGTTGAGGATCATGGTCAAGTCGGGTTTCTTCAGCAGCACCCAGGCGGCGACAGAGGCGCTGACGGCCGCCGCCGCCGCGGCGGTGTTGGTGGTGGTGGCGATCCGGGCGATAGCATTCCAGTCCGCGGCCATGGTGCTCCCCGGATTGAACCCGAACCAGCCAAACCAGAGGACGAAGACCCCGAGCGTCGCCGAGGTGATGCTATGCCCGGGGATGGGATTGATCCTCCCTTCTTTTCCGTACTTCCCGATCCGGGCCCCCAACATGATGGCTCCGGCCAAGGCCGCCCAGCCCCCGACCGAGTGGACCACGGTCGAGCCGGCGAAGTCGAACATGCCCAGCTTTGCGAGCCATCCCCCTCCCCAGATCCAGTGGCCGGTGGTCGGATAGATGATCCCGACCATGAAAAAGGAAAATAGGTAGAAGGAGCCGAACTTGATCCGCTCGGCCACCGCGCCCGAGACGATCGTGGCGGCCGTCCCGGCGAAGACGAGTTGGAAAAAGAACTTGGCCCACAGCGGCGTTCCCGTCCAGTTGAGTGAGCTGTAGACTCCCTGATAGGCCTCCCCCATGGCCGGGCTGTTGTCGGCACCCGTCAGGAAGAACAGCCCCTGCGTGCCGAAGAAGGCGGTGCCGTCCCCGAACATGATCCCCCACCCGAGGACGAGGAAGGCCAGGGAGGATGCGGCAAAGACGACGAAGTTCTTGGCCAGGATGTTGACCGTGTTCTTGGCACGACACAGCCCCGATTCAACCATCGCAAAGCCCAGGTTCATGAAGAACACCAGGAAGGCGGTCACGAGGACCCAGATGGTGTCCATCGCGACCTTCGAGTCGGCAAGGCGATCCGCCAGCTCCTTGGTAAAGGGGACCAGTTCGGGGGCCTTTGGCGCCTCGCCAGCCCAAAGCAGTCCTGGGAGCAATACCCCTCCCAGGATAAAAGCGGCCAACAGCCACATTGTTTGAAGTCGCCTGCGCATGTGATCTCCTCCTCTCTTTTGTCTGATCAGGTCGACGCCTCGGTCCCGCGGCGCTTCGCCGGGGGTCGAAGGGCCACACAGGCTGCTACAACGCCGCCTCGCCGGTTTCCCCGGTGCGGATGCGGAAAACCTCCTTCAAATCGTACACGGTGATCTTGCCATCGCCGATCTTTCCGGTGCGGGCCGCCTCCATGGCCACCTTGATTGCCTCGTCCGCCATCGTGTCCGACAGGAGGACCTCGATCTTGACCTTGGGGACAAAGGTGATGGTATATTCGCTCCCCCGGTACAGCTCCGTCCTCCCTCGCTGTCGTCCGAACCCACGCACTTCCGTCACCGTCATCCCCTGAATCCCCATCTTGGTCAGGGCGTCTTTCACGTCGTCCAGCTTGTGAGGTCGGATGATGAACTCCACCTTTTTCACTGTCGGAACCTCCCTTCTTTTAAAAAGCAAAAGGACGCCCACCCCTTGGTGAGGCGTCCTTGCCTCTGCTCCGGTCGTCACGCTACGCCGGGGCTCGTACTGAGCGAGTTCAGGAATCGTGCCAACGCGATCAGAAAAAGACCCGTGCGTCGAATGGCCGCGATTTCAACACGTTCCGCCCCGAAGACCCCCGGACCGCATCGCTCACCCCTCTTCCGTATTGCCCAATGCTTCCTCACTTCCCGCTAAGCATGCCTGTGAGATAGGCATATTCGCGCTTCCCTTCGACACCTCCTCCGCGGTGAGGAGCGCCCGGGCTATTTCGACCATGGGTTTGCGACTCTTCATGCTGGCCGTGCGGAAGCGGACGAACGCCTCCTCTTCCGTGAGCCCCGCCCGCTCCATCAGGATCCCTTTTGCTCGTTCGATCACCTTCCGCTCCTCCAGGGCCCTTTTCAGGTTCGCGTTTTCGTTGCGGAGTGTCGTGCATTCATGAAACCGCCCGATGGCCAACTCGATGGCCGGCTGCAGCTCCTCATTCCTGAGGGGTTTGATCAAGTAGGTCATGACCCCGGCCTCCGTGGCACCTCGGATCATCTCCGCGTCGCGATGGCGACTGAGGATGACGATGGGAGTGGGGGTCTCTTCCATGATCTGCCGGGCCGCCGTAATGCCGTCGATCTCGGGGAGCCCGATGGCGATGAAGACCAGGTCCGGCCGAAGGCGGCGCACCAGGCCGAGCCCGGTGTGGGCATCGGTGGCCTCGCCAACGATGACGCAGCTCAGGCTCCTGAGCCCCTCGACCAGCGCGGCCCTGGAGCTCGTGCTGTCATCGACGATGAGTACCCGCCGTGCTTTCATCTTCCTTCACGTGAAGTTCCCCGCCCGGTTGGAGCAATAGAGTATTTGCTCCAAAGTAAACGCATTTCGTGCGTTTACTTTAGATGTCGAAGTACAATGCGAACTCCCAGGGATGGGGCCGCAGCCGGATGGCGTCGACTTCATTCTTCCGCTTGTAGTCGATCCAGGTCTCGATCAGGTCCGGGGTGAAGACGTCCCCCTTCAGGAGGAACTTATGGTCCTCCTCCAGGGCGTCCAGGACCCGTTCCAGGCTTCCCGGGAGCTGCTTCACCTTGGCGGCCTCCTCCGGCTCCAACTCGTACAGGTCCTTGTCGATCGGCTTCCCCGGGTCGATCTTGTTCTGAATTCCGTCCAGGCCCGCCATCAGCATCGCGGCGAAGCAGAGGTAGGGGTTGCAGGAGGGATCCGGCGTCCGGAACTCGACCCGCTTGGCCTTCTCGCTTCGGCTGTAGACCGGGATCCGGGCGCAGGCACTCCGGTTCCGCTGGCTGTAGACGAGATTGATCGGCGCCTCGTAGCCGGGCACCAGCCGTCGGTAGCTGTTGGTGGTCGGGGCGATCAAGGCACACAGCGCCTCGGCGTGCTTGAGGAGCCCTCCGATGTAGTGGAGGGCCGTCTTGGAGACATCGCCGTAGCCTCCCAGTTCGAAGAAGAGGTTCTTGCCCTTCTTCCAGAGGCTCTGGTGCACGTGCATCCCCGAGCCATTGTCCATGAAGAGCGGCTTGGGCATGAAGGTCACCGTCTTGCCCCACTTCTTTGCCACGTTTTTGGTACAGTACTTGTACCACATGACGTTATCCCCCATCCGGGTCAGGGTACCGAAGCGCATGTCGATCTCCGCCTGCCCGGCGGTCCCCACCTCGTGGTGGTGGACCTCGCACTTCACTCCCACGCTCTCCAGGGCCAAGACCATCTCACTCCGGATGTCCTGCTGCTTGTCCATGGGGGGCACCGGGAAGTACCCCTGCTTGTAGCGGGGCTTGTAGCCCAGGTTTGGCCGCTCCGGCGTCCCCACCTTGCCGGAGTTCCAAAACCCTTCCTCGGAGTCGATATGGTAGGACCCGTGGTTGTAACCCTGGTCGAAGCGGATGTCGTCGAAGATGAAAAACTCGAGCTCGGGCCCGAAATAGCTGGTGTCGCCGACTCCCGTCTGCTTGAGATAGGCCTCGGCCTTCTGGGCGACGTAGCGGGGATCTCGGGTGTAGGGCTGCCCGGTCACCGGATCCTTGACGTTGCAAATGAGGACAAGGGTCGGGATCGAGAGACAGGGATCCATGGCGGCGGTCGCCGGATCGGGCACCAGGAGCATGTCGGATTCGTGGATGTGCTGAAAGCCCCGGATCGAGGAGCCGTCAAACCCGATGCCTTCCTCGAAGAGGCCTTCGTTCATCTCTGCCGTGGAGAGCGAGAAGTGCTGCCAGAGCCCGGGCAGGTCGATAAACCGGAGATCGACGATCTTTGCCCCTTTTTCCTTCGCGAGCTTGATGACTTCCTTCGGAGTCATTCTCTCCCTCCTCTGCGCGTTGGCCCGTGCAGGGCCGCGGTTGTTGAAGAGGCCACCGTCGGGATGGTTACGGGCTCTCCAGGGCGTAGGCGCTCTCGCTATGCTGGGAGAGGTCGAGCCCTTGGATTTCCTCTTGCTCCGAGACCCGGAGTCCCATCGTCGCGTCAAGGAGCTTCAATATGATCGCAGTGCCGGCGAAGGCCAAGACCCACGTGGCCACGACGGCGATGAGCTGGGCCTTCATCTGGCCAGGGTTGCCGTAGAAGAGCCCGTCCGCGCCCGCCGCGTTGATGGCCTTCGACGCGAAAAGGCCCGTGGCCAGCGCCCCCCAGGTCCCGCCGACGCCGTGGACCCCCACCACGTCCAGGGAATCATCGTAGCCGAGCTTCGTCTTGAGGTTACAGGCCGTGTAGCATAAGAACCCCGCCCCCGCCCCGATGATGATCGAGGGGATGGGGCCGACGAAACCGGAGGCCGGGGTGATGGCGACGAGCCCTGCCACCGCGCCGCTGGCCGCTCCGAGGATCGTCGGGTGCCCCCGGGTGATCCACTCGGTGAACATCCAGGCGAGGGCGGCGGAGGCGGTTGCGGTGTGGGTGACGACAAAGGCGCTGGTGGCTAGGCCTCCAGCCCCCAGGGCGCTTCCCGCGTTGAATCCAAACCACCCGACCCACAGCAGCGAGGCCCCGATCACGGTGAAGGGGAGGTTGTGGGGGGGCATCGGTTCACGACCGTAGCCGCGGCGCTTGCCGATGATGAGGGCGGCGGCGAGCGCCGAGACCCCCGAGCTGATGTGCACCACCGTCCCCCCGGCGAAATCGAGCGCCCCCAGCTCCCGGAGCCACCCCTTCACGCCCCACACCCAATGGGCCAGCGGATCGTAGATAAAGGTGGCCCACAGCAGCATGAAGGTCAGGAAGGTGCTGAACTTCATCCGCTCGGCGAAGGCCCCGGTGATCAGGGCGGGCGTGATAATGGCGAACATGAGCTGGTAAATCATGAACGCCTGGTGGGGAATCGTCGCGGAGTAGTCCGGATAGGGCTCCAGGCCCACCCCCGTCAGCCCGATCCAGTCCAGCCCACCGATCAACCCCGCCTTATCCGGTCCGAAGGCGAGGCTGTAGCCCCAAAGGACCCACTGGACACTGATCAGGGCCGCCAGGATGAAGCTGTGCATGATGGTGCCGAGGGCGTTCTTCCTCCGAACCAACCCGCCGTAGAAGAGAAAGAGGCCGGGGATGGTCATCATCAGCACCAGGGCCGAAGAGGTCAGCATCCACGCCGTGTCTCCAGAATCGATCTTGGGAGGCGGGGGAGCAGCCGCTGGAGCCTGTTGGGCAAAGGCGGCCCAGGGGACGACAAGGGTTGCAGCCCACAGAAGCACGGAAATAAGGAAGCAGAGCCGTACTTTTCTCGACACCGTTGTCCCTCCTTTTCGGACTTCGCTGGCCGTTGGAGGCGATACCCTCCGAACGAGAAGCACCAACTTATCTTCACGGCAAGCATCCGGCATGCCAGCGCGACTGGAAGGTGTAAGTCATTGGTCTTGCTGTTTTGGACCCACGGCGATCTCGAAGCGCCCGCCTAAAAAGAGGGCAGGAAAGCGACTATGGAAGAGCGGATGCCCACGCCATGGGCAATTCGCCCTTTCCCTTGACAGGGTGGGGCACAGGAGATAAGGTGGCCGGTGACGGCGGGGATCGCAGGTGTGGTCCCCGTATATTTTTTCGGGGGGCAGTGCGTGCGGGTCGCCTGGGTCGCTCCGGAGATGATGCCCTATGCCAAGACGGGAGGGTTGGGCGATGTGGCCGGCGCCCTGCCGGTCGTCCTGGCGGGGCTCGGGCACGAGATCGTCTCCTGTCTCCCGAGGTACCGGGCGATCAATCCCGGCGCGCACGCCCTCACGCCCCTCGCGGAGGACATCCGCGTCCCGGTGGGCGCCAGAGGTGAATCGGGACGCTTGTGGGAAGGGCGGAGCAACGGCGTCCGCGTCCTCCTGCTCGAGCACGCAGGTTTTTACGGGCGCGATGCGCTCTACCAGGAGAAGGGCCGGGATTATCCCGATAATGCCGAGCGCTTCATCTTCTTCTGCCGCGGCGTGCTGGAGGCCCTGCGCGCGCTCGCCTGGAAGCCCGACGTGATCCATTGCCACGATTGGCAGAGCGGTCTCGTGCCGGCGTACCTCAAGACCGTGCACGGCGCGGATCCGTTCTTTGCCGACGTCGCCAGCCTCTTCACGGTCCACAACCTGGGGTACCAGGGCCTCTTTCCCCCCGAGACGTTTTCCCTCACCGGCCTGCCGGGTCACCTGTTCACCCCCGCCGGGATCGAGTTTTGGGGCAAGGTGAATTTCCTCAAGGCCGGGCTCGTTTGCGCCGACCTGTTGAACACCGTGAGTCCCGCGTACAGCCGGGAAATCCAGACCCCGGAGTTCGGCCACGGTCTCGATCCGCTGCTGCGGCACAGGGCGGCCGACATGTACGGCGTGCTCAACGGCGTGGACTACTCCGAGTGGAATCCCCGCAGCGATACCCATCTCGTGGCGCACTATTCCGCAGAGGATCTCGGGGGCAAGGCGGCGTGCAAGCGCGACGTGCAGGTGGTGGTGGGTCTGCCGCCGCGGGCCGACGTCCCCCTCCTGGCGGTGATCTCGCGGCTCGCGCACCAGAAGGGGATCGACCTCATCGCCGCCATCGCCGGAGCGCTCTTCCGGATGGATCTCCAGATGGTGGTGCTCGGGACGGGAGAGGCGGATCTCGAGCGGGACATCGGGAGGCTGCAGGAGGAATATCCGGACAAGTGCGCCGTGCGCATCGGATTCGATCTCGCCCTGAGCCACAAGATCCAGGCCGGGGCCGACATCCTGCTGATGCCGTCCCGGTACGAGCCGTGTGGCCTGAATCAGATGTACAGCCTCGCGTACGGCACCGTTCCCATCGTGTCGGCCACCGGGGGGTTTACCGACACCATCGTCCCCTTCGATCCCTCCTCGGGCACCGGGAATGGATTTCTCTTCGCGCGGACCGACGCCGGGGATTTGCTCCGCACCGTCCGTCGGGCGGTCCGCCTGTTTCGTGATCGGGATCGCTGGATGCGCCTCGTGCAGAACGGCATGGCGGCCGATTTCTCCTGGGAGCGCCCCGCCAAGGAGTACGAGCGGCTGTACCGGCTTGCCGTCGAACGCCGCCGCACTGCGTGAGAAGTGAGAGGTGAGAGGTGAGAAGTGAGAGGTGAGAGGTAAGAAGTGAGAAGTGAGAAGTGAGAGGTGAGATCGGAGGTAAGAAGTGAGAAGTGAGAAGTGAGAAGGGCCGATGAACTATTGACCATTGACTATTGACGAATCACCCGCGTGCGAGCGGGAGGATGGGGTGACAGACGGGAAGGCACTGCAAAGCGGGGAGGTGAGGCGCGAGGTCCTCCGCCTGGCGCTGCCGGTGACCGCCTCCAACCTGCTGCACCGGATGGTCACCGCCGTCGATATCTTCCTGGTGGGGGGGCTCGGTGCGCCGGCGGTGGCGGCCGTTGGGCTGGGCCAGCTCCTCGTTTTCATCAGCATGACGGTGGTGTGGGGGCTGAGCACCGGGACCATGGTTGCGGTGGCGCAGCGGTGGGGCGCGGGGCGGCAGGGTGAGGCGGGACGCATCGCGATCCACGGGCTCGTCGCGACGCTGATCCTGACCGTTCCCCTCGCGGGTGCCGGGATGGCGTGGGCGGAGGACGCCGCCCGCCTCATGGGGGCGACGCCCGCGGTCCAGTCCCTGGTGGACGCGTACTGCCGGTGGGTCTTTTTGGTCTTTCCGGCGACGGCCGTCGTCCACGTCCTCACCTCTACCATGCACGGGGCCGGCGATACCCGGACCCCGATGTGGACCTACCTGATCCTGAACCTCGTGCACGTGACGGTCGCGGTCCCCCTGATCTACGGCTTCCTCCATCTCCCCGCGCTCGGGGTGGAGGGGGCGGCCATCGCGGTGGCGTCCACCGAAGTATTGGGCGTTCTCCTGCTCTGGTGGCAGGGATCGCGACGAGGGTATGTCGTCGTCGGCGGGTGGGACATGGCCTGCCTGCGTCCGGTGCTGCAGATCGGCTGGCCCGTCGCCGTCGATCGCCTGATGTGGCAGGCAGGCCAGGTGCTCTACGCCAAGATCCTGCTCCTGTACGGCACGGCCGCGTTCGCCACGCACCAGCTCGGGGTCAACATCGAGTCCCTCTCCTTCCTGCCGGGGCTCGCCCTCGGGGTGGCGGCGGCGACGGTGGTCGGGCAGAGCATGGGCGGAGGCAATCTCGTGCGGGCGCGCCTGGGCATGGTCGAGGCCAACCGGATCGGCGTCCTGTTCATGGGAGGGATGGGGCTCCTCTTCTTCCTCTTTCCGGGGCCGCTCCTGCAGATCTTCACGTCCGATGGCGAGGTGGTTCGGCTCGGCGAGATCTTCCTGCGGATCGCCGCCGTCAGCCAGATTCCCCTCGCGGTGACGCTGGCCCTTCAGGGGGCGCTTCGGGGCGCCGGCGATACCGCGTACATCCTCGGGGTGACCGTCCTCGGCATCTGGGGGGTCCGGATCCCCCTCGCGGCGGCTGCGGCATGGTGGGAATTCGGGGTGGCCTACGTCTGGTGGGCATTTCTGTTAGACTGGGTGGCACGCATGTTGCTGCTACAGCGGCGCTGCCGGTCGGTCCACTGGGAGCGCAAGGGGCCGGAGATCACGGCGCTCGGCGTTGCGCCGGTCCCCGGCAATGGCTGACGCGGAGGGACGGTGCGAATCCTGATTGCGGGTGGCTACGGCGTCTTCGGTCGGCTCCTGGCCCAGGAGCTTCTGGCGTCACTGCCGGTGCAGGTCGTCATCGCCGGGCGGGACATCCGCCGGGCCACCCGTGCGGCCGGCGCGCTCGGCGCCGGCGCCGAACCACTGGCGCTGGACCTGCAGGACCTGGCGTCCGTCGCCAGTGCGGCCACCGGGTGCTTCGCCGTCGTCTGCGCCGCCGGTCCCTTTCAGGGCCTCCCCCTCGGGCTGCCGGCGACGGTGGCGCGGGAGGGGGTGCACTGGTTGGACATCAGCGACCATGCGGGCTGGGTGCTTCCGCTCTTGGCCGACACCGCGCTGCACCGACAGGCGGCTGCGGCCGATGCCGTCGTCATCCCGGGACTGTCGACGGTCCCGGCGCTGTCGGGGGCGCTCGTCCGCTGGGCACGGGGGAAGGTGGCGTCTCCCCGGCGGGCGCGGGTGACGCTGTTCATCGGCAACCGGAGCGCCAAGGGGACCGCATCCATCGCGAGCGCGCTGTGGTCGCGATGGCACGATCCCGTCCGGGTCGAGCTGCCCGTCGGAGACCGCGTGGCCTTCCGCTCGCACATTCCCGCCGTCACCCGAATGGATGATCGACGGCGGCTGGCGGTCGAGTTCCGCGTGGCGCTCGAATGGCGCATCGTCCAGGAGTTCGTCTCGATCGCACAATACTTCTCACGCCGGGCCGGTACGGCCGGCAAGCTCCGCCTCGCGCGGTGGCTCGGTCTGGTCGCCGCACCGCTCGGCCGGGTGGGCTCGGATACCGGGTGCCTCAAGGTCGAGGTCTGGTCGGCGTCGGGCGAGATGGTCAGTGCGGTCCTGATGGGCGGGGAACAGCGGATGGCGGTCCTGCCGTGTCTCCTGGCGCTGGAGGCTTTACACCGCGGCGAGCTCAAGGCGCGCGGCTGCCTGCAGCCGGACGCCTGGCTCGCTCCAGATGCCTGGGTGGACCGGCTCCAGGCCCGGGGCCTGACGTTTCACTCCGAGGTCCCCCGGGGCTAGTGGTTACCGGGCCGGCATCGGGTAGACCAGCACGGCCTCGGCAAGCTCCGGGGGCCAGACCACCACACTCTTGCCGTTCTGCCACTGGGTCACCACCATTTCATGCCCTTCCTGGAGGCCGGTCTTCGGATCGATCTTGGAGCGGCCGTAGAAGGTCATGATGTCCATGTCATTGAGGGCCCGGCGGACCTTGTCCACGTTCAGGCTCCCGGCCCGCTCGATCCCCCACTGAAGGACCAACCCCGAGGCGAAGGTCTGGACGCCGCGGAAGTCCGTCTCGGCTCCCCACTTCTTCTTGAACCACTCGTGGAATCCGTTGCCCGTCACCTTGGGGCCGTACCAATTGGGGTGCGCGGTGGGCTTGGGGGAGTCCACCGGTTCCCACTGAGAGGTCGCCACCGTGGCGTTCGCCCCCTTCGGCCCGACCGTTTTCCACCATTCGAGAGTCGACGGGGCAGATCCCAGGGCGAAGAACTTCGGCAGGACGCCCCGTTCAGCCGCCTGCGTGGCGAGCAGCGCCCCATCCCGAAAATGGGACGAGGTGAGGATCGCGTCCGGGTTGATGGCCTTCACCCGGGTGAGGATGGAGGACAGGTCGGCCGCGTTCTCCGGGTAGACCTCGTTCATGACGATTCTGAACCCCTCTTTCGGCAGGAGCCTCATGAGGCCCGCTTGGATGGTGCGGTTGAAGGGCTCGTCCTCGGTGATCAGGGCGACGGTCTTCACCTTGGGCTCGAGGGTCTTCAGCATCGTGAGGGTACTTCTGTAATACCCGGAGGACGGGGTGAGCACGCCGATGGCGTACTTGTATCCGCGGTCCCAGATGTTGTCCGAGGCCCCGGAGTGGATCAGCATCATCCTGCCATGCCGTTCGGTCACGGCAAGGGCGGCCAGGTTCAACCCGCTTCCGTACGGGCCGATGATGAAGTCCACCCGATCCTCGACAATGAGCTTCTCCGTCAGCTGGACCACGGTGTCCCGGTCGCTCTTGTCGTCATACCAGATGAGCTTCACCGGCAGCCTCTTCCCCCGCTCCTTGACGAAGATCCCGCGCTGTTCGTTGACCCAGTCGGCCCACATCCTGGCCCCCTGCAGGTTCCGGCTGCCCAGGACATCGTATTTCCCACTCAAGGAGATCGCCATCCCCACGGCGATCTCGTCCTTCTGTGCCTCGAGGCCGGACGCGGTCCCCAGAACGGCGGTGATCAGGGCGGCAGCGATGATCCCCCAAAACGTCATGCGTCGCTTCAGCATTGGTGATCTCCTTCGAGCAGATCCCGCAGGACCTGCGGACGCCGCTCACACACGCGGAAATCTTCGGGCTAACGGCCGAGGAAGAGACGGCCGACCTCGGGATCGCGGAGCAGGTCCCGCCCGGGTCCGGCCATGACAATTGCGCCCGCGACGAGCACGTAGCCGATATCGGCGAACTCGAGCCCCTTCTTGGCGTTCTGCTCGACCATCACGATGGTCTTGCCCTGCCGGCGCTGCAGGTCGTCGAGCACCTCGAAGACCATGCCGATGTATCGGGGCTCCAGCCCGATGGACGGCTCATCGATGAGCAGGACCTGGGGCTCCATGACGAGCGCGCGGGCGATCTCGAGGAGCCGCCGCTCGCCCCCCGACAGCGTGCCGGCCCGCTGGCGGCGGCGCTCCGCGAGCCGAGGATACGTCCCGAAGATTGTCTCCGCCGCCGCCTTGGCCTGCGCCGGCCGCTCCATCAGGAAGCCGCCCATCCAGAGGTTTTCCTCCACCGTCATATCCGGAAAGACGGAATTGTCCTGCAGGACGTATGCGATGCGCGCGATCTTGAGCTTCTCGCTCGGGCCGAGCCGCGTGATGTCCAGGCCGTTGACGGTGATCGATCCGCCCATGATCGTCGTGAACCCGTAGATCGAGTGCAGCACCGTCGACTTGCCGGCGCCGTTGGGCCCGATGAGGCAGAGGGACTGGCCGGGCCCCACCTGCAGGTCGATGCCGTGCAGGATCTCCATCTTGCCGTAGCCGGCGATGAGGCCGTCGATCCGGAGGAGCGGCGCGTGACCGGCGAGTTGTGCGATTCGCGCGCGCGTCGGTCCCGCTGTGACGACGGGGCCTTCCTGCGGCAGCGCCTCTGCCGCATGGTCCCGCGCCCGTTGGCCGGCGTCCGGGGGCGGCGTCTCACGCATCACTGGGCTCCGAGGTAGGCGTCGATCACCCGCTGATCGGCCTGGATCTCTTCAGGCGGGCCCTCGGCCAGGAGCTGCCCGTGGGCCAGGCAGTAGATGCGCTCGGCGAGATTCATGATCACCCGCATGTTGTGCTCGATGACGAAGAGCGTGACGCCGAGGTCGGCGTTGATCCGCTTCAGCCGGTCCATCAGGCTGTCGATCAGGACCGGATTGATGCCGGCCGTCGGCTCGTCGAGGAGCAGCAGCTTGGGTTCGTTCATCAATGCCATGGCCAGCTCCAGGAGTTTCTGCTGGCCGAATGACAGTTCGCCTGCGCGGAGGTGGCGCTTGGCGTAGAGCCCGACGAAATCGAGGAGCTCTTCGGCGCGTCGGGTCACCTCCGGCGGGTATGCGGATACCATGGTCCGAAGGCCCTCCCGGACGTGCGGCACGCTGATCTGCACGTTCTCCACGCAGCTCATCTTGCCGAAGATGCGGGTCTGCTGGAAGGTGCGCAGGAGCCCCATGCGGGCGATCTGGGCGACGCGCAGCGTCGAGATCTCGCGCCCCTCGAATCTGACGGAGCCGCGGTCGATCGGGTGGGTGCCGACGATGGAATTAAACAGCGTCGTCTTGCCCGACCCGTTGGGCCCGATGAGGCCGATGATGCGTCCCTGCGGCACCTGGAGGGTAATGGCGTCGTTGGCGATGACGCCGCCGAACGATTTTGTCACGCCGTTGACTTCGAGGATCGGCGTCATCGGCTCTCTCCGAGCGTCACGGGGTCCACGGTCTCGCCGAACTTCTCGGGCCACCGCTCGCGTAGCCACCCCATGATGCCGAGGGGGAAGAAGACGACGATGACCACGATGAGGAGCCCTAATGCCACCCGCTGCCAGTGGAGAAAGTAGGTCCAGAAGAGCTCCTGGGTGACGTGAAAGATCGTCGCCCCGACCACCGGCCCCCAGAGGGTCCCCTTCCCCCCCAGGACCGCCATCAACACCATCCAGACGCCGACGGTGGCGCCGGGAAAGGCCACGTCCCGATCGATGAAGTTGTTCAGGTGGCCGAAGGCGCCCCCGGCCGGGGCCAGGAAGACCGCCGCAACGCACCAGGCGACGATCTTGTAGCGCGTGGTGTGGAGCCCCATGGCCTCGGCCTTGTCCTCGTCATCGCGAATGGCATTGATGGCGAGGCCAAAGCGCGTGCCGTAGAGCCATTTCAACGTGAAGAAGCAGATCACGGTCAGGACGAAGAGGACGTAGTAGAAGAAGAGGCCCGCCTGGCCGGGCGGGCCCGGAAAGATCGGGGCGACCATCCCGGACCCGGCGCCGATGTAGTCCCACCCGCTGGCGATCTCCCCGGCGGCGACGCTCACCCCCAGGGTGCAGATGGCAAAGTAGTGGCCCCGCAGGCCGAGAATGCCGGAGCCCACCACCGCGGCCACGACGGCGGCGACGCCGACGGCGAGGGCGAGCCCGAGGGTGAAGCCGGCGAAGTACTTGACAGCCGGGGGCGCACTCCCGAGGAACGTGTACTCCTCGACCCTGAAGAAGACGTCCCGCTGGATGACGGCCGGCACGTAGCATCCGATGCCGAAAAAGAGGACGTTGCCGAAGGAGTTATAGCCCATTTGCCCGCCGCCGAGGTCCCAGGTCAGCGCGAAGAGGATCATCATCCAGAGGAGAGCGAGCTGGACGCGGAACGCGGGGGCTGCATACGGGGCGATGAGCCCCAGCAGGCCGATCAGGAGGTAGGGCAGCACCGTGCGGGTCGCCATGGTCATTTCAGATGCTTCCGCTGGCGGCCGAGCCGGAGGTTTCGCCACATCAGGATGACGACCAGCAGGGAAAAGACGAAGGCGGCCTGATATTCGGTCCCGAGGATGAACCCGGCGAAGTTCTCGGCCGCCCCCAGCCCCAGGCTGGCAAACGCCACGCCCCCCATGTTCCCCAGGCCGGCCACGGTCACGATCATGAACGACCGCAGGGTGTAGGCGAGCCCCAGGTACGGGTGGATCAGCCAGGTCATCACCACGAGGCTTCCGGCGGCCCCGCAGATCGCCGCATTGAGGGCGAAGGTCGTGGCGAAGACCCGGTCCGTGTCGATCCCCATGATCCGGGCGGCCCGCGCGTTCTGCGCCGTGGCCCGGATCGCCCGGCCGAGCCGCGATGTTTTCAGGAAGAGGAACAGGCCCGCGCCGAGCGCCAGGGCGGAGAAGAAGGCGACCACCTTGATCTGGCTCACGACGACCAGGCCGTCGGCCAAGAAGAAGCTGCCGAGCCCGGATTCCGCCGTCCGGACATCGGCCTGGAAGAGTTCGTTGGCGAGCTGCTGCAGGGAGATGCTGATGCCGAAGGTCGCCAGGATCGAGATGAACATGTCCTGGTCGACGATCCGGAAGACGACGAGCCGGTACAGCCCCCAGCCGAGGCAATAGAGCGCGGCGGCGGCCAATGGCACGGTGTACAGGGGGTGCACGCCGGCGGTGGCGAGGAAAAACGTCACGTAGCCGCCGAGCATGACGAACTCGCCCTGGGCGATGTTGATGATGTCCATCACCCCCCAGACGAGGGCCATGCCGTAGGCGGCCAGGGCGAAGATGGCGCCGATCAAAATGCCGTCGACGAGGAGCTGGACGGACAGGACCGGCGCGTTCCACAGCAGGAACAGGTTGTCCAGCATGATCTGAAAAGCCGGCACCCACCCCGCCGCGACCGCGGGGCGGGTGCCACGCTCATCGGGTTAGCGCTTACTCCACGGCGGCGTCGGATGGATCAGCTTGGTCGCGGCCCACTTGGTGGGCGCCACGACCTTGTAGTCGCCCTGCTGGATCTGGTAGAGGACCATCGGCTTGGCGATGTTCTTCCCCGTCTTGTCGAACTTGACGGGCCCGTAGAAGGTCATCAGGTCGGTCGCGGCGATCGCCTCGCGGACCTTCTCGATGTCGAAGGACCCGGCCCGCTCCAGGGCGTCGACGTACACCAACAGGGCGGCCGTCGACTCGGCGGCCTGGTAGGGGGGATCGTAGTTGAACTGCTTCTCGAACAGCTTCGCGTACTCGTCCGCGGTGCCGAACCATCGGTCCTTGTAGCTCAGGCTGCGGTCCCACTGCGACGCGCAGAGCGCGTACTCGGCCGCCTTGCCGAGCGCCTCGGCGACCTTGGCCGAGTCACAGTGAGTGACGGCCAGCATCGGCACGTCCACCTTCATGTCGGAGACCTGGCGGACCGCGAGGGTGGCGCCCTTGGCGTGTCCGGAGACGACAAGGATGTCGGGCTTCACTGCCCTCACCTTGGTCAGGGTCGCCGCCATGTCGTTCAGCTCGGGGGGCAGCTTGTCGTCAACCACAACCTTCATCCCCCAGCGCTTGGCGTCCTCGAGCACCCCGTCCCGGACGTCCAGCGAGAAGTTGTCGTTCTCGAACGCCATGGCGACCTTGAGTGTCTTCGGGTCCTTTCCCTGCTTCTGCGCCTGCTCGGCCGCCAGGTTGATGGCCTCGCGCAGGTACTGGTCGGAGGTGGAGAGCACGGCGAACATATACTTGTAGCCCTGCGTGAACAGGCCGCGGTCGGCGCCGTTGCCTTGCACCATCGGGATCTGGTACTTCTCCGTGACAGGGGCGATGGCCTTGGTGAGGCCCGAGCTGTACGGGCCGAGCATGAACTTGACGCCGTCCTGCTTGATCAGGCGCTCGGCGAGCTGGGCGCCGCGGGCCGGCGTGGATTCGTCGTCGTAATAGAGGACCTTGATCCTGTAGTATTTCCCGCCGACCCTGACACCGCCCATCTCGTTGATGCGCTTGACCCCCAGCTCGTACCCGTCCTGCGTGTTCTTGCCGTTGGTTGAATATTTGCCGGTCAGTGATACCGCGGCGCCGAGGACGATGGTGTCCCCCTCCACCTTGGCGCTGGCCGGTCCGATCGCGACCAAGGCAATCGCCAGGACACCGAGCAACCACCAGCCGGGATGCTTGAATGTGTTCACCATCGATCTCCTCCTTTGTTCAGTATGGGATGGTGCGCTGTGGGCCGCTCCGATGCCTCACATGACACGTGGAGGATCCGGCACCTGGATGCAGGGACCCGAAAACCAGGTCCACGCCCCGCACACGTATTGGATTGTCCCCTACGAGGAATGACGCCGGGTGAAAGGAGTGCGACACACGACGCCAGAATCCTATACCACGGCTTCACCGAGGGTCAAGGCAGAAATGGCCCTCCGCGGATCGCACCCGTCAGTCGCGCGCCTTCACCCGGACCCATTCACCGGAACGGCCCTCACCCGGACGCGGGCGGTCCCCTGGCGGTAAAAACCCAACCGCTTCGCGGCGCCCTCGGTCACGTCGATGACCCGCTGCCCCGACTGGGGATTGTGGATGCTGGGGAACGGCCCCCGATCGTTCACGCGGACGATGATCGAACGGCCGTTTTCCAGATTGGTGACGATGACGTTTGTCGGCAAGGGGAGGTGCTTATGGGCCGCCGAGAGGCCCTTGGGGTTGAAGGCCTCTCCGTTGGCCGTCATGTGCCCGCCTTTTTGCGTGAGGGTCTCGTCGCCGTACCAGGAGGCGGTGCCGACCTCCTCGTACGCTCTCGCCTCGGCAACGGACATGGGATAGTATCGTCTTCCCTTGACCGTGTACGGCGCGTTTTTCACCCGGCCCTGGCGGATGGCGTCCTTGGGCGGGAGGCCGTCGATGGTGTCGATGTCATCGTGCGTGAGCGGCCACTCCAGCGGCGCCCGCACCACCACGAAGGTGAACTTGCCGATCGTGTACACGAGCTTCGTCGTGCCCGCCGTGAGCTCGTACGCCCCCTTGATGGTCCACACCGTCCCCTCGACCGCCCCCTCGGTGACGTCGTAGGTCGCCCTGAGGACGGAACAGGCGGGCAGGACCAGAAACGGCAGCGCCAGCAGAAGGCGCGCGAGGGAATCTCTCCGCATGCAGCGATTCTGAACGGTGCGCTCACACACTGGACGACATCATAGGCGGCGGGCGATTGGAGTGTCAAGGCCTTGACAGGGCGTCGGTCCCGCCTCTACCCTCCAATGCATGCCCGGGACCCCTGACCATGCGGACCGCCTCCAGGCCGGTATGTCGGGCCGCGCCATCGGTGACCCGGACCGCCTGACGCTGCGGGCGGTCTTCTTCGATGCCGGCAACACACTGCTCAGCCTCGATTATCCGGCGATCGTGGAGGCGCTCGCGGTGGAGGGGATCCCCGTCGGTCGTGAGCAGGTCTGGCGGGCCGAGTGTCGCGCCCGCGTCCGGCTTGACCCGCTCCTTGCCGAGATCGCCGTCCGGGAGTCCGCCGAGGTCTTCACCCGGTACATGCGGTTCACCTTCGACGAGCTGGGGGTCGAGTGGGGAGCGCGGGCCGAACGGGTCCTCACCACGCTGCGGGACATCAACCGGGGGCAGGGTCTCTGGCGGGCGGCGACCCCCGGCGCGCCCGAGGTCCTGCACGAGCTCACCGGACGCGGCTACCTCGTCGGGGTCATCTCGAACGCGGACGGCCGTATCGAGACCCTCCTCCGGAACGCGGGCCTCTTCGAGCCGCTCAGCGTCATCATCGATTCGCACGTCGTCGGCGTGGAGAAGCC
>Ga0209341_10001990_pt1 | contig 19787 bp, 19 predicted proteins | sample RifCSP13_2_FD_184020 | JGI IMG/M metagenome (GOLD analysis project Ga0209341, IMG submission 184020) | Soil microbial communities from Rifle, Colorado - Rifle CSP2_sed 13_2 (SPAdes) (version 2) | ecosystem: Environmental > Terrestrial > Deep subsurface > Rock core/Sediment | place: Rifle... | reverse complement strand
AGAATTGGGCTGACAATCTGAGCCGGTCGCAGGTCATGCTGCGGCGTTCCGCCACCATCGGCGGGGCGCCGCTTTTTTCGTTGGAGGGTGCCGCACTGCTCGTCGCGCTGCTTGGACTGCTCGCGGGACTCGCGGCCTGTGCCGCGGGTGGCATCGCTGTCCACCGCCTCTACGCCCCACAGCTCGACCGTGCGCAGCAGGAAGCCACCATGCTACGTGACCGGCTGCTCCAAGCATGGCAGGAGGGCTACACCGTACCGGACGCAGTAGACCTTCAGCGGGAGACGCGTGTCGAGCAGCCGTTCCCGGCGCTGGTGCTCGGCTTCCTGGAGCAGTACGACGAGGAGGGGCGCCGCTTCTACGCGGCGCGTGCGCGTCAGATGCTCCAGCAGGGCTACGGTCCTGAGGCTGTGGTCCGGATGCTGGGCCACCAGGCTGAGGAGGCTGTCGCGTGACCGCGCCGACGCTGCCCATGGCCCCCGGGCAGGACCCCCCGGCTGCCTCGCCCGAGGCCGAGCACAAGGAGAAGCTACGCCGCCTGCGGGGACCTGACTACCCTGGCGGCGACCACCCGGAATCCACGCGCGTCGCGTTCGTGCGGCGACTGTGGGAAGAGGGGAACGCGGAGGCGCTGGCGCGCTACTGGCAGTCCACACGCAACATGTGCTACGCCCACGGGCGCCAGCGCATCACATGGAACAAGCGCCAGCGCCAGTGGGAGGATCTGCCCAGGTCCGAGACCGAGTTGCCGGTCGAGGTGAACTACATCCGGCCCATCCTGCGCGCCCGGACCCAGCGCATGATGTCGGCCCCGATCGACTTCTCGGTGCTCCCGGACTCCAACTCGCACGACGCGCAAGACCGCGCCCAGACCGCGGCGCGGCTCTTCGAGGCCCGCTGGCGACTGACGAACATGCGGCAGAAGCTCGACCAGTCCCTGGAGTTGGCCTATTCCTCTGGCGTTGCAGCGTGGAAGAGCTTCTGGAATCCCGCGCTGGGTCCGCTCACCGCCGCTGCAGTGCAACAGGTACGCCGTCAGCCCATGCTGGTGGACGGCCAGCCCATGACAGGCGAGGACGGCCAGCCGTTGACCGAGGTCGTCTACGACGAGAACGGGGTCGCGATCGAGGACACGGTCTACGTCGACGCCGACGGCCAGCCCGTCGAGACCAGGGACGAGGCGTTCCACTATCGGCTGGGTGACACGGACACTGCGGTCCGTACGATTTTCCACTTGCGCCTGAACCCGGAGGCCACGGGCTGGGGCACTGGCGACGGCCTGCGGTGGCTCATCGACTCAGAGGTCGTGCCGCTCCCTGTGGCACGCGAGCGGTTCCCGGAGTACGCGGACCGCATCCAAGCGGACCAGCAGCCGGGGCAGGCGCTCAATTTCGAGCGCATCGCCGCCAATTCTGCGACCCAGCGACCGGGCGGCACCGCTCCGACCGCGAGCGCGCAGGGCCAAGGGTCACGGAAGCAGGAGACCGTGACCCTCATGGAGTACTGGGAACTGCCCTCGGAGGACTGCTATCCCAATGGCCGGTTGATCGTGGTGGTGGGTCAGGTCGTGGTGTACGACGACCGGTTCCCTCAGGACGTCTTCCCGTACACGCCGATCTTCGACGAGCCGGCGCCGATGACGCCCATGGGGCGCCCGTCGATCAACGACATGATCCGCCCGCAGGACGTCATCAACTCGCAGTGGTCGGCCATCGTCGCAGAGCAGCAGATGGCAGGCGTGGGTCAGGTCGTGGCGTGGGACGTCCCCGGGATGACGGACCAGATCACGGCCGGGAGTCGGACGATCATCAAGGTCCCGATGTCGTCGCGGCTCATGGGCCGGTCGATCCGGGACGCGTTCTACCGCATGGACCCGGCGGTTTCGTCGCCCGACCGCTGGCGGCTGATCCAGGAAGCCAAGACCACACTGTTCGACGTGGCCGGCTTCCACGAAGTCACCCGGGGCGAGACGCCGCCGGGAGTCGAGTCGGGCGTGGCGATCGAGAGGCTGCTGGAGCAAGAGGCGGGTCAGCTCCAGAAGGCCATACTGGCGCTGCACGAGTCGATTGTGTCGTGGGCGAAGCAACAGCTCGCCATTGCGCGCTGGGGGTATGGCGCGTCAGCGGCCCGCTGGATGCCGGTGAATCGCGAGGACTTGGGCTACCAGATCGAAAGTGTCAGCGGTGCGGACCTGCCCGACCCGCAGTTGCTGATCATCGAACTGGACAACTTCAAGCCGCACTCGGAGTCGTCACGTCGCGCCGAGGTCATGGGGCTCTTCGAGAAGCAGCTCATCGGCCCGCGTCAGGCGCTCAAGGCGCTGGAGATGGGGACCGGGATGAACGCGGTGCTGGACTCGCAGACCCGGCACTACTCGCGTGCGCGCAATGAGAACCTTGCGATCGAGCGGGGCGAGTTCGTCGTCGTTGAGGCGGAGGTTGCCGGCGCCGAGGACCCCGAGACCGGGCAGCCGATCCCCATTCAGGTGCTGCTTCATCCCGGTCCCGAGCAGATCCCGTTTCTGCTGTCCGACGATGATGACCACGCGATCCACATGGACGTGCTGGACGAGATCATCCTGGATGATACGAAGCCGTGGGAAGTGCGCAACGCGGCCATGACCCACAAGCGCGAACATCGGCGAGTGCTGATGATGCTGGCCCAATCCCAACCACAGCAGGGAGCTGCCTGACGAATGGATGAAGCAACCGAACGCACGGCCCGAATCGCGCACGAGATCAACCGAGCGTACTGCGAGGCGCTGGGCGACATGTCCCAACCCGCGTGGGAAGACGCGCCACCGTGGCAGCGCGACAGCGCCGTCGCCGGGGTGCAGTTTCACCGCGCCCACCCAGACGCCACGCCTGCCGCGTCGCACGAGTCGTGGCTGGCCAAGAAGGAGAGTGATGGGTGGACCTACGGTGCGGTCAAGGACCCGATTGCCAAGACGCATCCCTGCTTCGTGCCGTTCGACCAACTGCCGCGTGATCAGCGGGCCAAGGACTACCTGTTTCGCGCTGTGGTACGTCTTCTCTCCACTGAGGCTGCCTGACGAATGGACGCCAACGAATGGATCGCGCAGGACGCTGGAACGGCGACGGCTGACACGGCCGCCGCTCCCGACGTCGCGCCCCAGACTGAAACGCCGGCCACTGAGACGGCGGCGACGGAACCCGCAGTTGCGGAAGGCGCTGCCCAGGCAGCGGCCGCCGCGAAGGCCGAGGGTGCCACGCCAGCCGAAGCACAACAGGCCGCGGTGGACTACATCGAGGCGCTGCTGGATGACGGCAAGCCGTTCCGCATCCCGAAGACCGCCAAGTTGGCGTGGGAGCACAAGGGCGAGCGCTTCGAGTCCACGATCGAGGACATGCAGCGCATGGACCGGGAGGACCGGCTCCGCCAGAAGGACTGGACGCGGAAGACCATGGCGCTGGCGGACGATCGGCGCCGGGATCAGGCCGAGCGGGGCGAGTGGGAGCGGCAGCGCGTGGCGCAGGAGGCGCGCTTTGAGGCGCTGGAGCGCGAGCGAAAATCGTTCCTTGAGGCGCAGCTCGACCCCGCCGCCCGGGAGCGGCTGGACCGCCACCTCGACGCGATGGCGAACGATCCGGAGTACAAGCGGCGCTGGGAACGCGGCTTGGAGGCCGACGCGCACGCCGCTGTCGACGCGTTCGACGCGCAACAGCACGTCGAACGCGAGACGCAGGCCATCATCTCAGATGCGCAGGAGTACATCGAGCAGAACGCAGCGAAATACCCCGGCGTGGACCCGATGGACGTCGAATCGATCTACGCCGAGCAGTGGCAGCGGGCGAGCCGACTGGAGGATCCCCGGGAGCGACAGGCCCGGATCGATCAACTCCGCAAGCCGGTCTTCGTCGACGCTATCTACAAGCACGAAGCCCAGCGGATCGAGCGGGTGACCGCTCCCCTCAAGGGCGAGATGGATGCACTCAAGAAGCAACTCGCGGCGATTGAGGCCGAACGCCGCACGGACCAGCAGAACACCGAGACCGCCGCCGCCATCGCCCGTTCCAAGGGCTCGAAGGTTGGCGTGCCCGCCGGTGCCGCTCCCGCCCCACCGGGCCGCAAACCACCGAAACCGTTCCACGGCGGCGATGCCGACGCCCGCGAACGGGCCAAAGCGGCGTGGGTGAACGGCGCCTAACGATGGCCAGCCTTCTTCCTCTTCGTTCGCTCATGGTAGGCACGGTTAGTCTCGCTGCGGCACATCCGGCATTTCCGGGTCCCGCGCTGGACGAACGTGTTCTCGGCGGTGAAGGGATGGCCGTGTCGGCAAGCCGGCTTCGAGTCGCGCCGTCGGCCGCGACGCTTCTGGGCCATGTCCTGGAGGTTGTCCTTCTGCGTGCCGACGAACAGGTGATCGGGCCGCACGCACCGCCGGTTGTCGCAGCGGTGGCACACGAACAGGCCCGTGGGAATCGCGCCGTAGTGCAGCTCCCACGACAGCCGATGCGCGAACAGCCGGACGCCGGCCCCGCGCGAGGTGGTGCCATACCCGGTCGCATGGATAGTTCCTGTCCACAGCCAACAATCCCCCTCTCGATCCACACGCTGCCAGAACACTTCGGTCAGCGGCTTGAGTGGTGGACCGCAGCGACGGAGCGGAGCGTCTTCGCCCCGCTGTCTTGCCTTCCATCGCTCCAGCGCTTCGCGGCGCTGCCGGATGAGATTGGGGTTCGTCGGCATTCAATCCTCACAGTAAAGGTTGCACTATCGCTTTCGGCGTAAGTAGCAACCTAGCACGGAGATAGCAATGGCGCAAACCCCGACAATCCTGTCTGATCTCAACGACTTGGCCAAGGATTACTACACCGAGGTCTACCAGCCGCAGGAGAACACCGCGACGGCGCTCAAGGCGCAGTTCTCGCGGCTCGAGACGTTCCAGTTCACGGGTCGCGCCGCGATCTTCGGCGTGAAGCTCCGCAACGGCGGCGGTGCCGCCAACGCGGGCGCGAACGCCACCCTGCCGGCAGCGAAGTTCGGCGCGTATGACCAGGGCCAGGCGCGAGTCGTGCGGACCTACACCCGCATGGCCGTCGACATGTTCGCGGCCACCGTCAGCAAGCAGCAGAAGGGATCATACCGGCCCTTCGTCGCCGAGCTGTTGGAGGACCGACTCACGGAGCACGACAAGGAAGTGAACCGGCAGATGTTCTCCGCCGGGGACGGCAAGCTGGCCCTGACGCCCACAGGCGCGGCGGCCACGACGCAGACGCTGGGGTCCGACTACGGCGTCACCAACGGCGGCGCGGGGGCACGGCACGTCACGGAAGGCGACGTGCTGGCGTTCTACGATCCGGCGGCTTCGGGAACGCTCATTGACCGCCGCACCATCACCGCGGTCGACCACTCGGCGCAGACGGTGACCTACACCGGCTCGCTCACCTCTGTGACGGCGGGCTGGGTCGCCAAGGCCACGCCGGACACCGACAACTTCGTCACCGGCGAGGCGCTCGGCCTGCTCGCGGCTGCAGCGCAGTCCGGTACGTTCGAGGCGATCACCCTGGGCGGCCAGTGGCTCCAGACCGTGCTCTCCAACTCCGGCACGCTGCGCGACATCTCCGACTCGCTGATCATGCAGGCGATCGGGACCGCGAAGGCGCGCTCGGGGGAGTTCCCCAACCTGGCGGTCTGCCGGCCGGGCGTGGTCCTCAAGTACTCCGAGGTCTTCCTGCCCATCCGGCGCATCAACGGACAGGACATCCAGCTCAAGGGTGGCTACAAGCCCATAGGCGTGATTCAGAGCGCCGGCGGCGACATACCGATCCTGGAGGACATCGACTGCCCGAACAGCCGGGTGCACTTCGTGAACACGAAGTACATCAAGCTGATCGACTTGCTCGGGACCGAGTGGGCGGACGACGATGGTGCTCAGTTCGCGCGGATCGAGGACAAGGACGGGATCGAGGGCTACCTGCGGAAGTACTGGGGCCTCGCCTGGACGCGACTCAACTGCCACGTGACGCTGAGCGACGTGAGCGACATCACCCCGCTGGACCGCTGGTAACCCACTCACCCTGACGATGCCTGACTTGGGGGCCGGTTGGCCCCCAACGTTAGGGGAGGACTGAAGCAATGACCATGATCGGCACGGCGGTCAACGTGGTGCCGGACGCGCAAGGCGGACTGAGTCCGTCGGGCATGACCCGGCAGGGGATCATTCAACTCAACGCGGTCATCGCGTTGATGGATGGCCTCACCACGCAGGTCGCCCAGATGATGCCTGGCGTGGTGCTGACCGCGCCGGCGCTCAAGGCGGGCACGTCCGACGCCACCACGCTCCGCTCGGAAGCGTTCACGTTCAAGTTCCGCGGCAAGACGGTGTCGGCTGCGGCGCAGGAGAAGGCATTCACCGCAACGACGCACGATGTCGCGGCGAGCAAAGAAGCGCAGTTCGTCCTGTCGCTGCAGGAAAACGGCACGTCGTTCACCATCACTAAGGCGGCCGACCAGACGATCGGCACGGTCGTCCTGCCCACCGCTCCCGACAACGAGGTTGTTGTCGGCTATCTTCGGATCGTCACCGGCACGACCGGCTTCGACGCCTCGACCGACGATCTGGCGGTCGCGGGGCAGCTCATCACCGCGTTGACGTTCACGGATGCGCCGGCAGTTGGCACGCTGGCGGCGGCGGTCCAACAGCTCGCGATCGACGGCACGGTGATCAGCACGTGAGTCGGGAACAGATCGCGGCCTCCTTCGGTGCCGAACTGCGGAAGCGGTTCGGCACCGAGTGGGGGAGCACATGGGATGGGAAGATCCAGCGGTACGTGGTCGTCGGCCGGTCCGCCGTCGGGATGCCAACGCGGGAGATCTTCGGCTGGTTCTACGACCCGACGCGCAGCCACTGGGACAAAGACGCCGGCGAGTTCCGACATCCCACGATTCCGGTGGACCCCGAGACGGGGCTCCCGCCGTTCCGGGAACTGGACGCGCAGGCTCAGTTCGAGATCATCGACGCGATGCACCGGACGTTTGTCGCGGGCCGGCAGGGCCCGGGCAACTGGGCCAAGCACGTCGCGAACGCACACCAGCACAACACCGACCTGCACCGCAAGAAGGTGAAGCAGCAGGCCGAGAACATGGCCACGATCCTGTCGGAAGTGGACCTCCGACGGCCGTGGATACGCATGCACAGTGGTCCCGCACGGACCCGGAGGGTGGCGAGACATGCCTAACGCATTGACGGTCGAGCGGCACAACTGGGAGACCGGGGCCACCGAACGCGCCCCGATCAACGAGGCGGTGTTGCCGGACCTCCTGGACTACCTGTTCAAGGATCGGCCCTCGGGCGCGAAGCCGTGGCTGGATGACCCGTGGCGCTTCGACCAGAAGCTCTCCGACTTCCGGCGCAAGCTCCTCTTCGCCGATGCTGCGCCCAAGCCGCGGCGTACCTGGCAGGAAGAGGCACTGCTGATGAGGCAGGGGCCGAACCCGATGCCCTGGAATGACGTCGCCGCCGCGGTTGGCAAGCACAGGCTGGCGGTCGTGGGGGCTGTCAACGCGGCGCTGAAGAAGCAGGCCGTGCAGGCCGCGCGCTGACCGTGGCCACGCTGCTGACGCTACGGACGTCCGTTCGGGCGTACCTCGGGACCTCCGAGAACGACCGGGCTTTCGCGTCGCCGCGGCTCACGCAGTGGATCAACGACGCCTACCACGAGTTGGTCGCGGACCTGCCCGGGTCGTACCTGCTGACGCGCGCCACGCTCACCGCCGATTCCGCGACTGGGCGCGTGTACTCGCTCGCCACCCAGGCCACCCCGATCACGACGTGGCGCCAGTTCCGCGATGTGCGCCTCGCCGTGGCCGATGGCGCGACCGGCCAGGGGGCGCAGCTCGAAGAGGTCGACCGGGCGGATCTGGAGTCGTGGCGCGGGGCCTGCTACTCGGTCTATGGGTCTGATGCTGCGGTGCAGGTGGAGACCAGCCCGGACGTTCAGGCTGGCGCCGATCTCGACGTGCTCTACACGTACTGGCCGACCGACCTGTCGGACGACGCGGACTCACCTTCGGTCATTCCAGCGCAGTTCCACGACCTCATCGCGCTCGAGGCCGCGAGACTCGCCTTCCCATCGGGCGGAGAGGGGCGCTGGCCGGCCGATTACGAGACGCGCCGCATCGATCGTCGTGCGCAGTTCGTCCACCACTGCGGGCAGCGCGGGGGCACGCCCAGCGTGCAGCGCGTCCGCGACCCCAACTGGTAACCCGCTCATGGCGTACAGCCATCCTCGTCAGCAGGGCGCCGTAGATGTGCGCCGCTCGCAGACGCAATTCGTCCTGGTTCTGTCCGCAGTGCCCGCGACTGCGGACCAGTCGCTGATCGGCAAGGCACTCCTGGATGCGGGGGCGCTCAGCGTGGCGGGGGAGTACCGCTGCCGGATCGAGACCCATGACTGGAACGACATCCAGGTTCACCTCAAGCCGACAGCGGTAACCGGCACCTTCGCGCCGACGCTGGACGGCCTGTATTGGCACGAGGGCACGCCAGGGACGCCCGTCGCCCATCCCACGCTCACCGACGCCGGGGTCAACTTCGTCGCGAACACCTACCAATTGCTGACGCTGGCCAGCCTGATGGGTGTGACCAAGTGCGATGTGAAGTTCACCATCCCCGGCGGCGGGGCGATCACCTTCGCCTCGGCCACGGGCGTCGCTGAGTACCACGGTCTATAGCCGTGCGGATTCCGGGCGCCAAGACGGTCCACGTCGCCGGCTGGGGCGGCGGCCTCTACGAGGACGCCGAACCCGACCTCGTCGATCCCCGGGGGCGGGTCGTCGGGACGCTGGACGATGGCCTCAATCTGACGATCACCCCCGGCGGCCGCCTCCGCGTCCGCGGCGGCTCGGAGGTGGCGCAGACCTTCGCGGCCGTCACAGGCAACGCCATTTCCGATGTGCTCAACCTGTTCCGCTTCTCGCCGACAGGCGCGATCGCGGTGGCGCATACCAGCGGCGGCTCGAAGCACTACACGTATGCCCTGAGCGATGAGATGGAGTTCGCACTGCCGATCGGATCGGAAAGCGAAGCCGGGAGCCGCGCGGACCTGACGTGGAATACCGCCACACCTGGTCGCCCCGTGGCGGCCGAACTCTTCGAGCGGCTGTATGTGGTCGACGCCAGCCTGACCAACCGGCGGGAACTGGTCGAGATCAAGATCTCCGGCGGCGGACTCGGGGTCACCAAGCCGACCTACGACCTGGATGCATCCGGGGGCGCGCCCGGCGCCGTCAAGGGCTACACGATCGCGGCGTTCAATGGCGTCCTGTTCGTCGCCGGCTGGCAGGACGAAGTGACCACCTTCGAGCCCGCGGTGCTGCGCCACTCGTTTCTCGGCGTGGATCCGGTCGCGGCCGGCGGATTCGATGCGGACGCGTTTCTGTTGGTCGGCGCGAAGGGACAGGCGATCACTGCGCTCGCCGCGGGCAACAACATCCTGCTGGTCGCGAAGGAGCACGAGCTGTACCGCGTTACCGGCTCCGGTCGGGGCGTGGCTGGCTGGCAATACCCGATCTCGGCGCTGGACAACACTCTCGGGTTGGGCTGCGCGAATCCGTACGCCCTTGCGCACGCGGAAGGGTTCTGGTACGGCATTGGCCGCGCGGGGCCGTGGCGTTCGGACGGGCGCAGCGTCGAGATGCTGCGTCGCGGGCGTGATCGCTCATGGGGTAGAGCGGATACCCTGGAGGTCGCGACGGTCGTCCCGGACCCCGAACGACACTGCATCTTGTTCGGGTTCCACGAGACTGGCCGGCCGGAGTACGAAACGGCGCCGTTCTCGTGGTGGAAATGGGACGCGATACATGAGCGCTGGGACATCACCGAGCGGTATGCGCGCTCGTTCCACACCGCCTGTGCGATTCCGCAGGGTGCTGCCCATGCGGCTGCCGGGCCCCCGTCCGACGTGGAGCAGTCCTTTGCCTTCGGGCACGGGGATTTCGGCGCGACCGTTTTGACTGGCACCTTCACGCTCGGCGATGCTGGCGCTGAGACGGAGGTCTGGTTGCGGCACGCGACACAGAGCGACGTACTCACGCAGACCTTGGCCGCGGGCGTTGCCCGCTTCACGATTTCAGCGATTGTGCTCAACTGGGAAGTCTGCTACGTGAAGCTGAGGCACAAGAAGGGCGGCGTGTGGAGCGACTTCTCGGGCGAGATCGAGTTCTACCCGCGACTGCACCCGCCAGCGCTCACCCTGTCCCGCACGACGACGCCGTCCAATACGGTCTCGGTGGTCAATTACGCCGGCAACTCGCTGGTGCAGCACCTCCACGGCGATGGGGGTGCGTGGTCGAAAGACTGGTTGGATGCGCCCTCGGGCCTGAATACCGACACGCCGACCAGTCTCGGCAGCCCGATGACGGCGACGATCGAAGAGCCCGCACTGGTCGGTCACGAAGAGTCCCAGGCGAACACGATCTACCTGCAGGCATTGGTCACGGCGCCGGCGGGCTCTACGCCCTCGCCGCCCTCGCAGAACATGTCGATCGACCTGGCAGAGACGGCCATCAACGTGCTCTGGCAGCCGCACAACACGGTCGGGGGAGCGCACCAGCTTCAGTACCGCGTCAGCGGCGGCGGCTCGTACACCACTGCGCAGTCGTTCACGCAATCGGGGCTTGCGACGCATCAGCTCCAGATCACGGGGCTCAGCGCGTCCACAGCCTACGATGTGCGAGTAACGCTGGCCGGCGCCACGTCGCCCTCGGCGGCCACCGTGATGTACACCAAGCTCGAGGCCCCGACGATTGCGGTGGCCCAGGGCGGCGCAGGTACTCCGGACGTGGACATCACCGTGACCGTGCCGGCCAGCGCCGGCGGCTACGATGTGCGCGTGTTCTCCGCGTCCAACTCGTCCGGTACGCCGGGATACAATCAGTTGCACGCGGCGCAGTCCGCAGGTGCGCATGTATACAACTCAACGGCCGGGACGTGCGGAGTCGGCGACAAGTACTATGCGGCCATCTACAACTCGGCGTGGCCCGCCGACTGGCGTTACTCCGATCTCGTCTCCGATGAGATCGCGAACCCCTGCACGTAGCGCATGCAGATCGCACTGTACGGCGTGACCGCCAACGGCAACACCATCGTCGAGTTGGGTTCTCGGATGGCGACCGACGACGAGGGCGCGGCCATGGCTACCCCGTTCTTCGAATCGGCGGACCTGGACATGGGGCCCGCTGCGTACCAGGCGCGCCTGCGGCGGATCGCACAGTCGGTCGTCATCTCAGCCGATAACACGGTGCGCGTAAGCGCCGGTGTTGACGGGTCGATCCAGAGTGGATCGGCGGAGTCGGTAGCGCTGGTCACCACGGACGGGCCCGAGCAGGCAATCGAGACGTTCCCGGCGGAGACGGGCACGCGGTTCCGGGTCCGGGTCGAGGTCACGACGTATGGTGGCGGACTGGAGTTCGGCGAGGCGGACCTGCTACTGGTGCCGCGGAGGTCTACGGTCAATGCCTGATCGCCTGACAGTCGTCGACTTCCCGACCCCGTTTCGCGACACGGATCCCTCCGCGCGCGAAGCCTTCGACGTGCTCCGTGCAACGGTGGGGCGCGTGACGTCGCTGCTCATCATACCGCTGGTGATGAGCGAGACGGGGGTCGCCAAGGTCGGGGCTGCGGGCGGGACGGCCTTCACCCAGTCGCAGGACACGCTCCACCTGGACGACGCGCTGATCGACCAGGTGCGGTTGACCGGCTACGGCGGATCGAGCGGTTCCGGGGATTCGGTGCGGGCGAAGCACGGCTCGACGGTGCTCTGCACTGCGCCACTGGCCGCGTCGGCCGCTCTGTTCGTCGGCCCCTGGACCGTGGTGGAGCTGCCCGCGAACGACCTCGCCTACACGCTGGAAGTAGTCGGCGATGGCGTGCGAACACAAACCATCTACCGCGCCGTGCTGCAGGTGCGCACGCTGCGAGCGAGGATCTGACGATGGCGGCGGCACAATCCTTCCAGCACTACCAGCGCCTGCGACCCAGCCCGGATCCGGCGCAGGTGGGCGCCATGCTGGGTGCCCAGCGGGGTCCGATGATGTCCGAGGAGCCGGAACCGGAGCCGGAGGTCTTCGCCCCGCCGATGCCGCAGGAGGTTGTGGAGGACGATGGCAGCATGGAGCACTCGCCGCTGTCCACCGCGACCGCACTGCAGGAGGCCATCCAGCGGGCGATGCGCGGCCCGTCTCGGCCTCAGGAGCGGCGCCAGCGCGGTGCCTACAGCGCGCAGCAGCTCGCTGCTCTGCTCCCTGCCACTGAACGCGCATTTCTGGAGCCCTGACCATGGCCACGAATTACCAGGAAGCCGCCAGCCGAGCGACCGCCGCGGCGGCCGCTGGTGCGCGCCGCCGCTACGACAAGGACCTCGGCGAACGGTTCGGGAACCTGTCCGCCATGGGGATCCTGCGGTCGGGGCGCGCGGTCACTGAAACGCGCGAAGCGGGCCGGGACTTCGGCGAGGAAGTGGGGCGCGCCGCATCAGCCAACGCGCTGGAGGCCGAACGGCTGGGCCTGACCGAGCGGGAAGGTGAGGCCGGGCGTGCGCTCACACGTGAGCAGGGAGAGGCTGGGCGGGCCTTGAGTCGCGAGCAGATGGCAGCCGAGGAGTCGCGATTCGGACGCTCCTTCGGACTCGAGGAACGGGGCCAGTCGGAACGGGAGCGGGCGGCGCGTGCCGGGGAAGGGTTGCAGGAGCGCCGTTTCGGTGAGGATGTGCGCCAGTTCGATGTGGGGACGGGAGAGCGCCGCCGCGAGTTCGACACGTCGATGGGCTTCCAGCGCGAGCGCGCGGGCCGCTCCGATTTCGAGTCGGACCGCGGTTTCGGTGAGGATGTGCGGCGATTCGGCATCGACACGGACTTTCGCGCCGGTCGGGCCTCACGCTCCGACTTCGAGAGCGACCGGGGCTTCGGCGAGGATGTCAGGCGTTCCGACCGGGACTTCGGGTTCCGCGAGCGCGAGTTCGGCGAGGACACGCGGCGCTACGACCAGGGGTTCGGCGAGGACACGCGGCGCTATAACCAGGACTTTGGGTTCCGCGGCTCGGAATCGGCGCGCGACCAGATGAACCGGGACCAGGATCGCGAGTTCCAGCGCCAGCAGCGCCAGGAGGAGAACCGCCGTTTCGAGACGGAGCGCGCTGACGCGATCGCTGCCGACAAACGAAAGCGGCGGGCGAGCATCTGGGGAAGCATCGGATCGATCGCGGGCGCAGGCGTGGGGTTCCTCGCTGCTGGCCCTGCCGGTGCCGCGGCGGGCTACAAGGTCGGATCGCAACTCGGGTAACGGGATCATGGCCTACGGCTACAACTATCGAGGCGCGGCGGGCTACGGCGAAGGCGTCGACCCGCTCGCAGCAGCCGTCCAGTCCGCGCTTGCAACCGGGATGGCGGTCTATTCCATGCGCAAGGAATCGCAGGAGGCTGCCCGGCGCGCTCGTCTGGACGAGGCGGACCGAGGGTTCCGGCGCGAGCAGTTCAAGTACAGCAAGGAGCAGGACGCCCAGACCCGAGCCGAGCGAGAGCGAGCGCGGAACGACGCGATGGCTCGCGAAGCTGCCGAGCGCGGCCTCACATTCCTCCCGTCCGGCGGTGTGTTCGGTGGCGCCGGCGGCGGCCGCTTCCAGCGGACGGGGCTCACGCGCATCGAGCGAGAGGCGACTGAGCGGGCCGGCATCGAGGAACGACTGGGCAGGCCGGACCTGGAGGCTTCGGCCCGGGCGCTGGGGATCGACCCGGGCTTGAGCAGCCCTGACCTGCGGGTGGCGATCCGGTCCGCGCTGGGGCAGCAAGCGGGCGCTGCCAAGGACGCGGCTTCAAAGCGGGACTTCGAGGAGCAGCGCCGGCTTCGCCAAACGCCGACGTATTCGGACCTTCACCCTCGTCCCCAGCAGTCCGACACGCCTGCGTTTCTGCGGGACAACGCGATCGGGCAGAGAGCGGCCACACTCACACAGCCGTTCTACCAGTCCGGCATTGAGGTCGCGGCGGGCATGGCGCCTGACGAAGCGGCCGCGGCGGCTCGGACTGACGTTGGAAATCAGCGGCAGGCTGCGTTCAACGCCGAGAGGGCAGAACTCTTGGCGTTGTACAAGCGCGCGTTCGACAACTTCGCCGACGATCCTGCCAAGCAGGAGGAAGCGACACGCGCCTTCATGGCTGCACAACAGTCCCTGCTCAAGAAGTTCCGGATCGGCGGCCCATGACCTTCCCGTTCGGCGTGCTTCAGTCCGATCCGGTGCGTCGGGTGATAGAGGAAGCGCTCCGCCGGCAGCGGGGCTATCAGTTGCCGCAGGTGACCGTGACTGCCCGCGCACCGTCGACGTTCGAACGGATCGGCCAGTTCATGGCGAGGGACGAACCGCGCAGGATCGGGGCAGCGGAGACTGCCGCGGACATCTTCCTCGGTCAGCTCGTCGCTCCATTCTCCAATCGCGCGGCCGACAGGGCCACGGAAGCCTCTTTGGAGCGATACGCGGCCTCCGGTGGCAATCCCGGGAAGCATGCGAACCTGTTTGGGGCCGCGTCCGCGCTGGGGGCTGTGACGGGCAACGTCGGTGTCTCGCGCGCTATCGCTGCGCCGGCAGCGACACCGTCCAAGCTGGCGAACGTGGTACGCGGAGCTGCCGCCGGGGCCGCCGAAAACGCGCTGGCAGCGGGCACGGGTGGAGTCGTCTTCGGGACGGAGGAGGGTTCCCGCGACCCGCTCGATATCCTGAAGCAGATGGCAGGTCAGGCCGCGATTGGTGCGGGTTTCGGTGCGCTGGGCGGTGTGGCGCGATCGCGCGGGCTACCGGATGACTCGCCGGAGTTGTCGGGTGCGCGCACGACGGGCGAGGCTGTTCGGGGTTCGCGCGTGTTCGCGCAGGCGCCGGAAGGTCAGGCGCAGCCGGCGGGCGCGATAGTGTACCACGGCTCGCCGCACCAGCTCCCGAAGATCCTGCCTGACGATGCGCCCTCTCGGGGGCCCGGTCGCGCCGGCATCATCCGTCTGCCCGGGCGGACGCCGGAACCCGCAGGGACTCCCTACAAGGCGCCCGTGGACGTGGCCGATACGCCCTCCGGAAAGGGGCCCGCGCTCGCCAACCTCAAGAAGCTCAACCTCGGACCTGAAGCCGAAGCCAAGGTCCGCGACGCGTATGTCCGGCTCGGGCTCGACAAGCGCCGCGTGACATGGGAAGAGACCAAGGCTGCGGCCGACGAATTGGGCCTCAATCCCCGCAAGCTGCTTGACAAGCAGGGCCGACTCCGCGCGGACGAGGCGTTGGCTGTGCGCGACGTGATCAGCCAGAACGCGCGCCGCATGGTGGACCTGGCCGCAGAGAAAGCCAAGGCACCGATCGACGAGGACCGCCTGTTGCTCCAGGCAAACATCGACATGCTCTCGGAGGAGACAGACAGCTTCCTCAAGCGATACTCGCTGGAGCGCACCCGCGCCGGGCGCGACCTCAACGCGCTCAAGATCGTGGCGCGGGAATCGATGGAGCCCGCCGTGTGGATGACGCAGGCGCAGCGGGTGAAGGGCTCGCTCCCGCTGACCAGTGACGAGGGCATCCGAATCACACAACTCGCGGAGGCCAACGACCGGGATGCCCTGATCCGGTTCGTGGCTTCCCTGCATCAGAGCACGGGACTCGACAAATTGGTCACCCTCTGGAAGGCGGGGCTTCTGACCAACCCTCTGACCCATGCCGTCAACGTGACCTCGAACGTCGCCATGGCGGGTGCAGAGACGAGCAAGGAAGTCCCGGCTGCAGCCATCGACGCGGTGATCTCGATGGTTCGCGGCACTGAGCGCACGAAGTCAGTCAGCCTTCGGGGCCTGCTCACTGAGCAAGTGAAAGGGCTGTCCGCCGGCGCCAAGGCCGCCCGCAGGGTGCTCCGATACGGTGACTCGGCGGAACAACTCGCCAAGTGGGACTTCCGGCAAACGAACTTCGGTGACGGGCCCGGGGCTCGGGTGCTCCAGGCGTACACGGACGGTGTGTTCCGCTCCCTGTCCGCTGAGGATCAGATATTCCGCGGTGCCGCGACCGGGCGCGCTATGGAGGAATACGCACGACTGGAGGCGAAGCGGTTGGTCCGCGAGGGGCTGGCCAAGACAGTAGACGAGGCCCTGATAACGCTGCGCGGGAATCTGCCGCCGGAATTGGTCGCGAAGGCCATCGCGGACGCCGAGGTGGCGACCTTCCAGCAGCCCAATATGATCGCGTCCATGATTGCCGGGGGGCGGCGCGCGTTGCGCGAGCACGGCCCGCTGGGGGAGGGGTTCCGTGCCGGGACCGAGGTCGTCATGCCGTTCGTGCGTACCCCGACCAACATTGCGAACACCCTGGTTCAGTACTCGCCAGCCGGACTCGTGACCGCGCTGATGAAGCAGATCGGCGACCCTTCCCAGAAACGGCTCGCCGAGGACTTGGGACGCACCCTGACGGGCTCCACACTGGTCGCCTTGGGGTTCATGCTCGCCCGCGAGGGGAAGGCCACTGGCGCGTCCCCAGGGACTGCGGCGGAACGGGCGCAATGGGACCTGGAGGGCAAGCAGGCGAACTCCGTGCGTATCGAGGATCGCTGGGTTTCGGTGTCTCGCTTGGCTCCGATCGGTGCGCTCGTCTCCGTGGGAGCCCAGATGTACCACGGCGCCAGCGAAACCGAATCCCTCGCTGGCAAGGCCGCCACGGCCGCCTACACGCCGCTCCGCGTCACCCTCGACCAGCCGTTCGTGACCGGAGTCCAGGGCACCATCGAGGCCCTGCAGGACCCTGGTCGGGCGGGCGAGCGGTTCGCACAACGGCAGGTCGCCTCCGTGGTCCCTGCTGGCGTCGCGGCTGTCGCGCGGGGCACCGATCCCCTGCTCCGTGATCCTCGGGGCATCCTGGAGGCACTGGCCGCGCGTATCCCGGGCGCGTCACAGACGGTGCCCCCCCGGCTCGACCCCTTCGGCCAGCCTATGACATCGCGGGGCGGCGTACTGAAGCAGTTGACAGATGTCACCTATTCGCGCGCGGCATCCGACGACCCGCTGATTCAGGAACTCTCGCGCCTGGGCGTGACAGTCGGGTTCCCGTCACGGCAGCGGACCGAGGGTGTCGGGCGCGACCGGGAGCGGGTGATGCGCTCGCCAGACGAATACCGGGACTTCCTTGAGGCAGTGGGGCCGGAGACTCGCCGGGCACTGGAGCGAATTGTCTCCAATCCGCAGTTCGCGCGACTCGACGACCAGACGAAACGCGACTTGCTGGGGTTTCGCGTGAGTCAGGTCCGATCGATCGCGACTCGCCGGGAAGCGGCCCGATTGCGGCGCCGTTAGCGTAGCAGCCGCCGAGTTCGCAGGTCGCAGCGCGTGGCACTGGCACCGGTGGACTCCGCTGGAGTCTGGCGCCAATCGCCCACGCGAGGGCAAGGCCGAGGAGCCAGACCAGGTAAGGATGTCGTTCCAGCACGGGCCACTATAGCGCACCGCAACGCCCGGTGCTATAGTTGGGGCGGCCTCGTTAGCTGGTGCAGGGCGCTGACAATCTGAGCGCGGCCCAGAGCATTGATCTGCGGCATTCGTCCCACTCCCGGGACGGGTGCCGCTTTTTCGTATTTCGGAGGTTTCAGTGGCAGTCACGGTCACGGTCACGCTTCCCTCCGCCACCATGACGGTAGGACAAGCGCAACAGGCGAAGGTGCGCGTCGACGGCATCGAGGAGTCGGACGGGCTGCTTGACGCCCGGCCCATCACCTACGCCTCGTCCCTCGTAAGGGTCGCGACGGTTTCCAGTTCCGGGATGGTGAGGGCGGTCGCGCCCGGCAGCGCGCAGATCCGGGCCACGGTGGAAGGGCAGACTGGCGCTGCGTCGGTGGCGGTAGCGGCCCCGGTCATCGCCATCACGGCGGCACAGGAAACGGCCCTGAACGGAGTCCCGTTGGGCGGGCTGTTCACGCTGCGCGGGCCCACACTGGAGATCAGCGGCCGGCGGGACGCCTGATGCTGATCACCCTGACAGGCACCCGGCCGCACGGCGGAACGCCATCAGCTCCGCCTCCGCCTGGCGGAGGCGACTTCCCCTACGGAGCGGCAGCGCTGCCCCGAAACCCATCTGCGGTCTCGATGGAGTGGGATTGGACCGAGGGCGGCACCCGGCAGGTGACGGGCTCTCCGATCTCGTTCTCACATAGCAGCCCGCCGACGGTCACCGGGACCGTCTACGACGTGACCAGCGCCGCCACCTGGGCTACAGCGGTTGCGGCTGCGGGTGACGGCGACGGCATTCGCATCACCGCTGACTTCTCGATCAGCGCGGAGCTTCTGCTGTCGCGCACTTCGTCGAGCGGTGGGTGGGTGCGCGTGTACACGGATCGCTTGGCCACGCTCGACACTAACGTGCCGTACAGTGGCAACTACATGACCTGCACGAGTACGAACCGGGTCGATCCTGCGACAGACGGCACGTCGATCCGCACGGTGACCCTGACGGGCACCAGTAACGTAGCGGCCCTGCATTGTGCTCAGTCGGCGGTGGGGTACTGGATCTCGGGCATCAAGTTCACGCGCACCTCGGACGGGAATGAGGCCATAGTGGACCTCGGCGCCACGACGATGACGCAGGATGCCCATCTGCCGTCCCGGATCGTGCTGGACCGCTGCGTGCTGGACGCCGCCGAGAACGCGAAGCGGGGCCTCAATCCGCATGGGAAGGACCTGCTGGTCAGCGGATGCTCGATCATCAACGCTACTTCGACGCCGCAGGGCTACACCGACTCGGTAGGGATTGCCGCTTGGAGAGGCGGCAAGAACATGCTGATCTTTAACAACGCCGTCTCGGCGGAATCGGAGTGCATCATCTTCGGCGGCGGCGACCCGCCTATCAGCAACTTCCTCGCCGGTACGGACGTCGCGATCATCCGAAACCTGCTGTTCAAGCCCGCGGCGTGGGACTCGGACGCTTCGTACAACCTCAAGAAGAACATGTTCGAGTTGAAGAATGGCGAGCGGGTGCTGTTCTTCGGGAACGTGCTCCAGCGGTATCGCTCCTCGTCAGGCGGGCAGTTCTACCAGTACGCCTTCACGCCGACCAATCAGGATGGGGGACAGACTTGGGCGCGCGTCGTGGACGTGAACGTGGTAGGGAACTACTCCATCGACAGCAATGAAGGAGGCGTTCTCCAGATCAACCCGCAAGGCTCCTCGGCGAACGACAACCAGGGCGGGGCGCGGTTCACATTCGCCCACAACTACCATCCCCACGGTTCGGACGACGGGCAGTCCAAGTTCGTGTTCTCGTGCGGTACGGCCCCCGACCAAACGAACTGGGACGACTTCCACATGGAGCACAACACCGTTCCATGCAAGGAGACCTGGTTCACGATTGACAACTCGCTATTGGGTGTGGGATCGTGGGCACGGTTCGTCTGTCGGAACAACGCCAACTGGAAAGCTCCGAACTTCGGCCCCGTGTTCACCTCGGCCGGGGTCAACAAGGCGCAGCTCGATTCAGCCTTCGGCTCGGCGAACTGGACTTTCGCGAACAACGCGCAGGTGACGGGCGGGGCCTCCTGGTCCACGTTAGCCGTTTCGCCCTACAACAACATCCAGGACACGGCGGCCAATATGTTCACCGCGCCGGGCTCGGCGGACTACAGCGCCAAGACAGCGGGTCCGCTGGACGGTGGCGCGACTGACGGTCTGATGATCGGCGCGGACGTGCCGTGGGTGCTCACCCTGACGACCGGAGTGCAATAGCATGGCCGTCCTTTTCAGCGCGGCGTTTACCGGCGGGACAGAC
>Ga0209341_10001989_pt1 | contig 19797 bp, 19 predicted proteins | sample RifCSP13_2_FD_184020 | JGI IMG/M metagenome (GOLD analysis project Ga0209341, IMG submission 184020) | Soil microbial communities from Rifle, Colorado - Rifle CSP2_sed 13_2 (SPAdes) (version 2) | ecosystem: Environmental > Terrestrial > Deep subsurface > Rock core/Sediment | place: Rifle... | reverse complement strand
ATCTGGCCGGATCGCGCTCCGGTCGCCCCCATGCTGAGGCGGAGCTGCGGCTGCTCGAAGAGGTCGCGCTCGATGTGGCCCGGGTCGTCGAGCTTTTCCGAGGGTTTCCGAGCCTCGTCGCAGAGTGAGTTCGGCAACATCAGCGTACGCCCCATGCCTTGCCTCACTCGTTCATCACTCCCTTGACTGCCTGTTGGTGACCCTGTTGAATTACGAGACACGAAGGGATGGCCATGATTCAGAACGAACCCTCGAAAGCCCGCTCACCGCACCAGCTCACTCGAGGCACTTCCCTGTGGATATGCCTCTCGATCGCGGCGGCGCTGATCGCCATCGCAGGAAGCGTGGTCGGGCTCACTGCGAGACCTATCTACTCAGGGCTTACCGCCGTCTTCTTGCCGCAGGCGCTGGCGCAGGACGTGGCCAACCTGGCAGTCGCCTCGCCGTCCATGCTGATCCTTGCGGCAATGGCACTGCGAAGCTCAATCCGGGCATATCTGCTCTGGCTAGGTGTGGTCACGTTCACCATCTACAACTACGTGATTTACACATTCTCGATTCCATTTGGGCCGCTCTTTTTGCTGTGGGTCGGGGTTCTCGGCTTGTGCCTCTATGCGCTCATCGGCGGGGTGACGGCGTTAGACCATGACGCCGTCCAGGCCCGCTTCGTCCGTCGACGACCGCTTCAGGTCGTGGGATGGTTCCTCATCATCACCGCGGTCTTCTTTGGCTTCCTTTGGCTCTCGGAGGACGTTCCGGCTCTGCTTGCAGGCCGGATGCCTCAGAGCGTCACGGACATGGCTCTGCCGACCAACCCCGTGCACGTACTCGACCTGGCGTTTTTTCTGCCGGCCGTCATCGCCACCGGCGTGCTGCTCCTCCGGGGGAAGCCTCTCGCGCACACCGTTGCTCCTTCGATGATCGTGTTCCTCGTGCTGACCGGCGTGCCGATCCTGCTCACACCCGTCGTCCAGGCCATGCGTGGGCAGGCTGCGGCGTGGGGTGTGGTCGTTCCGATCGGCACACTCACGTTGGCACTCATCGCTCTGCTTACCTGGCTGATGTCCTCGATACGAACGGACGAGTGACCTCCTCGAGTGGAGCAGCCGGCACTATCCCCCGAGCTCTCTGGCCGTGCGGAGAGGGATCGCGGCCCAACCTGGTGCCACTTTCATGAGTGATCAACCGAACCGCGAAGCACTCGGGGAGCGTGCGTATCGAGAGGCCGGGTACGCGGTCATGGCTTAACTCGTCGTAAAGGCGGGTATTGCAGATCGGTTGTTCGCATTGCCCGTCCAACCGGCAGACAGGTCCTGGCTCGTGCCGGAATTCGACGCCTTCGACCTGGATAGTGAACTCTCGAAAGTGGAACGGCCTTCGCCCTCTTTAGAGAAGCCTCCCGACCACGCCTCTCTTCCTGATGGGTGGAGCTGCCGCTGAGAGCATCCGCCAGGATCCACCGGCGGATGGCTCTCAAGGAGTCCCGCGCCAATTCGAGATCGAAGGGAATGCCGACGTCTCGTGCCGAGGGGTTTCGGGGAAGTGATCCGGCGGCTTCGGCGAATAAGATGTTCACGCACTTCGACGAGCTGACCGAGGGGGAGTTGCGTTCTCATTGGCGCGCGGTTCGGGCCTTGGTCGAGGCCCTTCGCGTTCAGCCGCGCCTGAGCAAGTCAGCTGCATTCGAACTCATCGAGGCCAACCTCCCGGAAGGCACGCGGGAGGTCGTGAGGGCCATTGAAGGCCGAGGAGCTCCGGATCGGCCTACGAAACACGCCTAGCTTGCACCAAGATGGGTGCCCGCCATCCATCTGATAGTGCAAGAGCTCTCTTGCCTGGCGGGCCATGGGCTCTGGTTGAGCACAGGGATCCCCGCAAGCTCATCCGGGACGAGCTGTCTTCGACCGACCCGTCTGTATGCGGCCAATCGCAGCTTGATTCGGCTCCCCGGAAGCAGTAGAGAGTGGAGGAAGAAGAGGGCGCGGGGGCGGGAGGCCTGCCTGTTTGTCCACTGAGCGGAGAGACGGGGGTGCGCGTAGGGTGTTTTTGCTCTCTGGCATGGGCTCCCGGCAGAGACTGGCGAGATTCTCGTGGCCAACGAGAGGGCGCTGGCGGATCAACCGGGGTGGATGTAATCAAGCGGGCCCAAGGGCGGGGGAAGACGGGGTAGCGTTCAGGGGGGCATCGAACAAGCCGCAGTCGCCGCTGCCCATGTCTGACCGCATCCGCCTTCGATGGTTCGCCAGCTTACACGGCATCTTAGAGCCGAAGAGACCCGACCCAGTCGAGCAATGGATGGTCACCAATTGGAAGACGCCTCTTGGCGACTTCCGTGACTGGTAAACCGTCAGCGCGTAGGCAGTTCCATCTCCTCCGCGCTGTTGCATGAAGCCATGTAAGCGGCCAGTTCGTCACCGGGATCGCGTCACACACCCGCTGCCATACACCTTGCCCTTGAGGATTGCAGGGGCACTCATCCGCCCGCTTCGGGTGCTCTGATGGCTGCTTGCGAGCACCCACGGCGAATCGGACGGGGCCCTTGGCTCTGACAAGGGCGCTCAGGGCCCCCGAAGAAACGCAGGGGCACCCCGGGGGCAAGCCAACAGCTCATCGCCGGAGAACGTGAGGTCCCATCCGCTTCTTGTCCTTGGTTCTGTCTAGGGCGCACCCCGGCCCGTGGAAGAACATCGGGGCACCCTTCGGGGACAGGTAGGCGAGGCGGCTGGGCACATGGGGGGAAACCATGTCTCTCACGCGAGAATCCCGAATAGTGGCACTCATGATCTATACACTCACTGTATCGGCTATGCGGTCGTTCCGCCCGCCCAGTGACTATGCTCAGGCGTTCTGGCTTCTCGACTACCGATTTGGCTTTGTGAAGCGTGGCCTGATCGGGGAAATCGTCACCCTGGTGACGGGGCGTCTATCCATACCCATCACGGCAGAACTCATCTCTGGTTTGGCATATTCGGCATTCTGGATCTACTGCGCGGCGATCATTGTGCTGTCGATCAGGATTGTCCGGCGGTCAGGCTGGTCTGCCGAGGCGGTGTTGGTTTCGCTGGTCTTTCTCTCCTCTCCGTTTATCGTGATGAGTGCCCACCTTGTCGGCTATCTTGACAACGTCGTCATCGTTCTGGGAATTGCGTCTGTTGTGCTTCTCCTCAAGGGCAGGCCCTGGCTCGGCGCAATCCTCCAGGTTCTGGCTCTCCTCACGCATGAGTTTTCCATACTCCTTGTGTTTCCTTCGTTCTGCCTGGCGTGGCTTCTGACAAGCAGTCGGCGGCAGAACTCTGGGGTTCCTCTGCTCCCGCTCACGCCCGTGCTCTTGCCAATCGCGACGTTTCTTCTCCTGGCAGCTGGCCAGGAATTCTTCGCGGGAAAGGACTTTGCCAAGCTGTTCACGGATCATCTCTCCCAGTTTCCCTTCATCCAGGCCGATCGCGTAACTTGGGTGCCTCTTTGGGTTTCCACCTCGTTCCTCGACTACTTTTCATTGCAGTCTGGGGAGTTCCTTGCGCGCATCTCCTCAGGCGCGATGTACGGACTTGTCCTCCCTACTGCGTTGGCCATCTTGTTCTTTACTCTGAGTGCCCACCGAATCCTCGCTGTCTCAGCAGAATCACTCGTCCTGCTAGGAGTAAGTTTCGCGCCTCAGCTGATGCATTTGGTCGCCTGGGACACGCCCAGGATTTGGACCTACACGATTCTCTGTGCCTTTCTCGCACTGTGGGTATACTCGGAGATCTCCGCCCGCCAGAAATCTTCTTCGGCCAGCAGACTGCTTTGCCTTGTAGCCCTCTCCGTAAACGCCGTTGTCTCGACTCCCCTTATGGACCTGCAGACCGACAACTACAGTCCCGTGACTCGTCTGCTTCTCTACTCACCTGTGTTGATCAGTGGCTTGGTTCTCATTCTGAGATGGGAGAGCATTCCGGTCGCCGAAAGGCTGCGTATTCAGGGATCCGATATTCTTGGATCGCTGTCCTCAGCAAGGCGCCACAAGGCGACTCCCAGGTTCGTCCGGGGCGCGGGGACCGGAGCGCCCGAGCACTTACGTTAGCCGGCGCCGATGGTCGCTGGGATGCTGGCGGAGGATGAAAGCTTCTCGGCCGGAGGAGGTCCATCCGGGAGGCGATGGAAGGACACGGATGGGGAGAGGGTCTTATCGGCGGTTGACCCGCTCGCCGCCCATGCAGCAAGGGATCTCTCCCCCCAATCCTGGATGTGGCTGGCCGCGAAACCGTGCTCACGAGAGTGCGGTTTCTGCTTGAGAAGGGGAGATGCACGTCCGAACGAATCTCTCCATCTTCGCCCTGCAACTCAATTGCAGTGATCAGATCAGGGCCGGCGGGGTTCGCCTGCGCCAATTCGGCGGAATATTGAGCGAGGGCATATGGGAGTCATGAAGGCCATGGTGGCGTATGCGTGCATCGCGAAACGAACACCGGCCGCGGGGGCCGGTGTGGGATCATGATTGGAATTGTCGGGAGGGTCCTCGCAGGGGACCGGAAGAATCTGAGACGGAGCTGCACGCTACTCCATGTAGGTTTGTTTCCCTTCCTGGAGCAGCGCTTCAACCTCGCGCGTAGCTTCGTGGACCGACAGCCCCTCGGCCGCGGCCCACTCTTCATCCAACACTCCGTGGGCGGCGCGCAGCAAGGCGGCGACGCTCTCCCCCAACGGTTTGTGCCAGCTCAGCGCGGACAAGTCACGCACGACTTCGCATCGAGCGCGGAACGAGCTTTGTTTCATCCGTTCCAACAGCTCGAGTTGGCGCTGGCGATGGTTCGAGGACAGAGGCGTCGGGCGGCTTCTCAGGAGACGGCGATACTGTCCCAGATCGCCCTTGGCCGTCAACTTACGTAGTCCGCCGGGGGATCCCTCCACCGGGACCCAGATGGTGCCTTTCGAGAGGGCGACCCGGTAGTACAGCCGTTCGCTTCCCGGGCCAACCTGCTTCGACTCGAGCTTGACCACGCGCCCCACCCCGTGCTTCGGGTGAACGACCCGCTCATCGACCTCGAATGACATGGCCGGCCTCAATTAGCGGCGCTTGCCGCCGCGATCATCCCTGAATCCGCCGCGTGACTTTCCGAACCCGCCACGCTCTTCGCGCGGGCGAGCCAGATTCACGGTCAGGTCGCGCGCGTTCAAGGCTTGGCCATTGAATTTGCTGATTGCATTCTGGGCTTCCACCTGGGTGCTCATTTCCACGAAGGCAAAGCCTTTGGACTGGCCGGTGTCGCGATCTTTGATCAAAGCGACGGAGGCGACTGTACCCGCCTGGGAGAATAGTGCCCGCAAGTCTTCCTCGGTTGTGGAATACGCCAGATTCCCGACATACAGTTTCACTTCCATTCGCCACGCTCCTCAGACGTCATTCTAGTAGAAAATAGCCGTCAAGCCAATAGGAGGGTTCGACGGCAACGGCTGCGCGCTAATCCGCCTACACGATTAACCCAATGATACCATGGATTGAGCGTTCTGGGGGAGTCCTGCCAACAGCCGGGACGGACGGTGCGCCGTGGGCCTGGAAGAGCGCCGGGACAGGCAGGCGGGAACCTCGGGGCCAGGGATTTTGGTCGATGATAGACTTGCGTCGCCAAGAGACCCGGGATGCCTCCAAGGGCTTGTCGGATGGAACACGCCACCCGGTCAGTCCCACTTGATGCAGAACCCAATCGAAAGTATAAGGGTTCCAAGCAGAGTGGTCATTCCCCCGAAGGACACTTACACCTCATCCTGCACCGCAGGGGCGCTCACAGGCAGGAATCTCTCTCGTGATGATGAGTTAGATCGTTCGCTCCGCCCTGCCGGGGTCGTTGGTGCTGCATGATTGAAATGCCCTGACCCCTGCAAAGGGCCGGAAGCGGGAGGGCATCGGGCTAAACAAGCAGGTGGGGGGAACGCGCATCCGAGATCCCAGACAGGAACTCGAACGGGAAGATCCATGAACAAGAGACGATTCCGCACGCGCATCTCGCTTGGCCTTGCCTTTGTGTGTGGCTCCGCGCTTCTGCTCGCCTGCAATTACCAGGCGGCCGTCACACCAACTCCGGAGCGGCCCAACCCGCCAGCCGGCACGTCGGCGTCCACACAAACACCGGCCATCGTCTTCCCTGAAAGTTCGGTGATCTCGCCGGATGGCCTTCATGCGGCTCGGATCGATGGAGGAGATCGATTGGTCATCATCGACTCCGGCGGGGGAGAGGCGGAGATCGCCGGCTCAGGAGAGATCACGCGATTCTTGTGGTTCCCGGACAGCCGCCACTTGGTCTACACTGACCGAGTATCCACCGGCGCCGGCTTCCCTTCGACTGAGGACCGGCTGTGGATAGCAGACATCGTCTCAGGGACACCAAGCGAAATCGACAAGGGGTTCGCGCCCAACGTGTCTCCGAATGGAAACCGCGTGGCGTTCCTGCTCGGCGCGCGGGTCGGGGATGCCTGCCTCGTCGGTTTCGGATTGGGAGTTGTGGAGCTGGACGATCAAACGCGGCCGGTTTCTCTGCTCCGGCAGGAAGAGATCTCTGGCTTCCCTATCTCCGAAGAGGCCGAGACCTTCTATCCGGCATTGGGCAAGGACTTGGAGTTCCCCGGGATCTGGCGCGACGCGTCGACGCTCGAAGTCCAAATGCGATGGGCCTGCAAAACGGATGATCCCGGAAACGGGGTTTACTTGGTCGATCTCGAGTCAATGCGCGCGGAAAAGATTGGCGAGCTTCCTGCAGAGTAGGAAGCCGGTTCAGGCCACGATGGCGCGGCAATCGCCGTCTGACGATTCGCCTTTGAGGAAGACCCGGGGGCGGTTCACGCAGGGAGCTCCGGGAGAACGCAGGTAGGCCAGCCCTCGAACACTGGCGAAAACGCAATGCGGCCGCGGTGCCTCACCTGTCCAAGGACAACTCCAAGATGCATGAGAAAGCTGAGTTGGAGGGTCTTGAGCCGAAGGGCCTGTGGACCCACTTTGCCGCCATGACCGGTATTCCCAGGCCTTCGGGCCATGAAGCGGAGATCGCGCAGTACATCGCCGGCTGGGCTCAAAGTCACAGCTACTCGTTTAGGCGGGACTCCGTCGGCAACATCTGCGTCTATGTCCCGGCCTCTCCCAGCGCACCAGGATTGCGCCCGGTTGCGCTCCAGGCACATCTGGACATGGTGTGCGTTCGGGAGGGGGATACCGTCTCCGACCCCGCCACGGGGAACATCCAGACCGCACGTGAGGGGGAGTGGATCAAAGCCCTCGGCTCAACGCTCGGCGCCGACAACGGCATCGGGATCGCGGCGGCCCTCTCCCTGGCAGAGAGCAGCGACACACCGCATGGCCCCCTCGAGCTTCTTTTCACCGTTGAGGAGGAAACCACCTTCCGCGGCGCGGACGGGCTTGATCCGGATCTCATCCACGCCGATGTCATGCTCAACCTCGACGCGGTGTCGAGCGCGGCCGTCGAGGTCGGCTGTGCCGGTGCGGCGTGGAGCGTCATTCGATGGTCGGCGCCTCGCCGACCCATCCCGGAAAGCTCGGCGACTGGACAGCTCACTCTCTCCGGTCTGCGGGGCGGGCACTCCGGGATCGATATCCACCTGAACCGTCTGAACGCCATCAAGGGAATCGTGCGCCTTCTCAGGAAGGTCGCGGAAGACCTGCCTGTTCAGGTGTGCGCCATCCAAGGCGGCGATGCGAGCAACGCCATCCCGATTCGAGCGGTCTCAACCATCGCCTATCCGGCCTCTGAAGCAGGCAGGTTGGCCCAGGTCGTGTCGGCCGCCAGGCTTGATCTCGCCCAACAGTACCGAGAGGTCGAGCCAACCATGGAGGTAACTCAGCATACCCTCGACACGCCGAGCCCGGTCTGCTGGAGTCAATCTGATTCCAATCGTCTGCTCGACCTGCTGAGTGTGATCCCCTCTGGGGTGCTTGCAATGGACCCGGATGTCCCCGACTTGGTGGAGACGTCGAACAACCTCGGCATTCTTGCCGAGGAGGGTGCAATCGTATCGGTGCATTGCCTCTCCCGATCCGCTTCGGCCCCTGCTCAGGGAGAGGTGGTCGCCTCGATCGAATCCGCGGCCCATCTGGCCGGCGCCGAGTTCGCCATCATCCCTCCCGTTGTCCCTCCCTGGCGCGTCGATCCTGGATCGCCGGTTCTGGCCACGGTTCGGGCAGCCTATCGGGATCTTTTCGACCATGAACCCGAGACGATCACGGGCCATGGCGCGGCCGAGTCCGGGACGATCAGCCAGCATATCCCAGGGCTGGATATCATCTCACTCGGTCCGGATATCGAGGGCGCCCACATGCCTGGAGAGCGAGTCAACATCCCCTCGGTCCTTCGTTTCTACAGACTTCTTTCCGAGGTAGTCCGTCGGCTTGCGTTCTGAGGCACCCAAGCCCGGCATGGTTTCCCGCGCCGTCCCGACCTACCGCGATCGGCCCCATGCCGAGGCGCTGGCTGGCGGTCCGGCCGACACGCAGGCACGGCTCCGGCTGGATGGGACCTATGCCGGCTTGCCCTGCCCGCCCGGCTGACGTAGAGTTATCCAACAGGCTCACATGACAGCGGGCAGGCACTAGAGCCAGGCAGGTGTGACCCCGGAGGCGAAGACGTGACAACCGAATCCAACAAGCCCAGATCTGCTTTCACCTGGAACGTCGGAGGCTGGTTCGGATCGCAAATCGGTGGCACGCTCTGGCTGCTGATCCTCGGCCTGCTCCTACTCTCCATCGACTCGCTTACCGCCTGGGTCTCCCTTGGCTCGTATGGAGTCTTGAACGCATGGGGTCTTTACCTCTGGGGGGCTCGCCGGCGGATAAGCGCGTACGCCGCCATCCAGTTCTTCTTGTCCGCCGCCTCGGTCTTCATTGCACTGGTAGTCTCGGTCGCGAACAACCGCGGTCTCTCCCAGCCACCGGCCCCGGGAGTGCTGGTGTCGACTTCCTTGCCATGGGGGGTGATCGCCGTTGCCCCGGGTCTGATGGTGTGGTTCTTCTTGATGGAACTCCGAGCCAGTCGAACCCAGGACTGAAGCGCGACGCCCAGGAGCGACTACGAATGGGCGATCCTGACGCACGTGACGTGGGCAAGGGCCAGTGCGCACCCGGCACAGGGCGTCGTCGGGCAGATTGCCTCACATGATTCCCTCAGGGAGAGGCAGCTGACCTTGTCTCACTCTCCCCCACCTGCGGCCGAACCCGCAAGCAGCCTCATGCCTCAAGAAGGCGCAGACGCGTTAGAATCGTGGAACGCCTTGTTTCGCCAGGCGCGACCACGGCGCCCGCGGTCAGGCTGGCGTTAGACTGAGGGTCCGCCTGCTCCCTGGCGAGGCACCTAACCTAAGGAGGATCATCGTGATGTCAGCATTCGTCTTCATCCAAATGGCGCAGTCCGGCGGCTGGAAAGAAATGGCCGCCCTGCACAAAGCGCTGCACGCCATCGCCGGAGTCAAGACCGTCCACTTTGTGGCCGGCCCGACGGACGTTATCGTCTTCGCCGAGGGCGGCGATCAGGCGGCCCTGGCGGAAACCTTGGGGAAGATCCGGGCCGTTAAAGGCGTGGGCAGCACCGACACGCGCCTCGTCTGGCCGGTCTAACGCACAGGCGGCCACCGTGAATCCCAGGGATGGCGGCGGACTGCCTGAACCCAGGGTTAGTTCGGCAACCGTCGGGTAGGGCGCCGCGGGGACACACAACCGCGGCGCCCCAAGTCCATTCTGGCTCTCATGGTCCCTCGTCTGGTTCGGGCGCTCGCCCTTCTCGTCAGGGCAGGCGCAAACGCCCACATTCCTTGGCCCGAGACTGCCGCGCGCGTTAGCGCGGCAGTCTCGACTCTCCTCCTACCCTCTGAGGAGTTGACGTGCGAAGCGAAAGCGAAATGTTCGAGCTCATCCTGAGGTTCGCCAGGGAAGATGGGGATGTTCGTGTCGTAGTCCTGAATGGGTCGCGCGCCAATGCCAGTGTGAAGAAGGATCCCTCTCAGGACTTTGACGTAGTCTACCTTGTGCGGAGTGTCGCAATCCTCGTCAGGAACATGGATCGACACCCGGGCTAATATACGGCTCATCTTCGACTCACCTTCGCCAAACTTCATCCTGGTTAGATCGATGTTCAAGACCGATTGATCGCCGAGCAAGGAGAGTGAGAGATGAAAGCCCGACTTGGACTTCCCGCTTTAATTGTCACGCTTGCCCTCTTGGCTGGATGCTCTCAAGCATCGGAGCCCACCGCAGGGAGTGTCTACTCCGTCGACCTCTCCCCCGACGACTTCGTGGGTGCCGTCGATAATCCTTACTTTCCTCTCACTCCCAGTGCAACCTACGTCTACGAAGCTACGACGGGGGAAGGTCTCGAACACACCGAAATCGAGATCCTCTTCGACACGCGACAAGTCATGGGAGTCCGCGCCACAGTCGTCCGCGATACCGTCACCCTCAACGGTCAGCTCATTGAGGAAACGTACGACTGGTATGCTCAAGACACCAGCGGGAACGTCTGGTACCTCAGCGAGGACGTGAGCAACTACGAGAGCGGGCAGTTCGTCGGCAAGGCAGGCTCCTGGGTAGCCGGGGTCGACGGTGCGCTTCCCGGGATCATCACGTTCGGCGATCCTTCATCTCACCTAGGGGAGGCATACCGGCAGGAGTACTACCAGGGTCGTGCTGAAGACATAGCTGACCCGGTCGGTGTGAGCGAGACGCTGACAGTGCCTTATGGTTCATTCACCGACGTGCCGAAGACGCTCGATTACACGCCGCTCGAGCCCGACGCCAGGGAAGAGAAGTACTACGCCAGCGGAATCGGTCTGATCAAGACCGTCGATCTCACCACGGGCGGAGAGGACCTCCTGCTCCGGTTCTCCGCGCCCTGACAGGCCCAGCCTGTTAAGTCGAAGACTGAAGTAACCGGGGCCTCGTGGTTGGAGTTCCCCGGCCCCTGACATAGAATAGTCACGGCATGGAAGAAGTCAGTGTCCTTGAGCAAGCCAGGAAGATGGCCTCTGGAGAGATGAACGCGCGTGCCCTCTCGGAGTATTACCTGCAGAGGATCGAAACCCTGGACACCTCGACCATCAACAGCGTCATCGAGGTCAACCCTGAGGCCCTGGCGATCGCCGACGAACGCGACCGGGAGCGGTCGGAGGGACGGGTTCGGGGGCCCTTGCACGGGATCCCGATCCTGATCAAAGACAACATCGACACTCGCGACCGCATGCAGACGACGGCCGGGTCCCTGGCGCTGGAGGGCTCACACGCGCCGCGGGACGCGCACCTAGTCAAGCGGTTGCGCGCGGCGGGGGCCGTCATCCTGGGCAAGGCCAACCTGAGCGAATGGGCCAACTTCCGCGGCAACCATTCCGTCAGCGGATGGTCGAGCCGCGGAGGGCTGACGCGGAACCCCTACGCCCTCGACCGTTCCGCTTGCGGTTCGTCGTCCGGCTCAGCTGGCGCGGTGGCTGCCGACTTCTGCGCCGCGGCGGTCGGCACCGAGACCGACGGCTCGATCATTTGCCCGTCACAGACCTGCGGTGTTGTCGGGCTCAAGCCCACGCTCGGTCTGATCAGCCGGAGCGGGATCATCCCGATCGCCCACAGCCAGGACACCGCCGGCCCGATCGGTCGAACGGTTGAAGACGTCGCCGTCCTGCTCGGCTGCCTGGCCGGCGTTGACCCGCGTGACCCGATTACGCAATCCAAACGCAGGCGCGCCTACACGGACTATACCCGGTTCCTCAAGAAGGACGGCCTCAAGGGTGCGCGGATCGGTGTGGCCCGCAACATGCTGGGCTCGGACGCCAGGCTCGTCCGCATTCTCGAGTCATGCCTCGACGTCATGCAGCAGTTGGGGGCGGTGATCGTCGATCCGGCCGACCTGTCCAACATGGACACCTTTGGCAAGACCGAGCTCGAGGTTCTCTATTTCGAATTCAAGGCCGACCTGAACAAGTACCTCGGCGCGCTCGGACCCTCCGCTCGGGTTCACTCGCTGGAAGACGTGATCAAGTTCAATGAAGAGAACAAGGATCGGATGATGCCCCACTTCGGGCAGGAGCGCATGACTGCAGCCCAGGCAAAGGGCCCGCTTTCGAGCAAGAAGTATCGCAAGGCGCTCGCCCGAAACCACCGGTTGACGCGCAAAGAAGGGATCGATGCCCTTCTCAAGAAGGAGAGGCTCGAGGCTGTCGTCGCCATCTCCGGGGGGCCGGCCTGGACAATCGACCTGGCCAACGGCGATCCCCGCAGCTGGGATATGGAGAGCACCTCTCCGGCGGCGGTGGCCGGTTACCCGCACCTCACCGTTCCCGCCGGCGACATCCACGGCCTGCCCATCGGGCTGTCGTTCTTCACTCGGGCCTGGGGTGAGCCGACGCTGCTGCGCCTGGCCTTTGCCTTCGAACAGGCTTCGCACGCACGAAAGTCCCCCCGGTTCTTGAAAACCGCCCGCTTCAAGCCGGCCTGACCATTCGCCCGATCGAGAACCCATACGGCCATGTCATTCCGTCCCTGACGGGATGGTTCGCGAAGCCCGGCAACGCCGGGCGAGGAATCCTCATGATGACGCGAGCGCAAGACGGCATCCGGGTCGGACGGCCGTGCGAATCGGATGCCGATGATATCCGCCTTCCGAGCCGGCCCACTGCGCGATAATGGCTCTCATTCGTACCGCGGTGAGGGAAAACACATGCAGCCACTACTCATGGACGCCGCCGGCAGGGCGGCGCGCTATCTCGACGGTTTGCCGACAAGACGTGTTTCTCCTTCTTCGTCCGACGTGGAAGGACTGGAGGGATTCTTCCATCCGCTCCAGGAGGGACCGATTGATCCAGCTCAGGTCCTGGATGAGCTCGATACGCTCGGCTCGCCGGCGACCGTCGCCAGCGCCGGCGGCAGGTTCTTCGGTTTCGTCATCGGCGGTTCGCTCCCGGCGGCGCTGGCCGCCAACGTCCTGGCCGGGGCCTGGGATCAGAACGCCGGATTAGAGGTCTCTTCACCTGTCGCTGCCGCGCTCGAGAAGGTTTGCCGCGATTGGTTGATCTCCGCTCTAGGTCTGCCCTCGGATGCCGAGGTCGGCTTCGCCACCGGCGCAACGATGGCCAACTTCACCGGCTTGGGCGCGGCCCGGCACGCCTTGCTCGAAGCGCAAGGCTGGGACGTCGAGGCGCAAGGGCTGTTCGGCGCGCCACCAATCACGGTCATCGTCGGCTATGAAGTGCACGTGAGCGTTCTCAAAGCGCTGAGCATGCTCGGGTTGGGACGCGAACGGGTGGTCCGTGTCCCGGCCGACGGACAGGGGAGAATCATCCCCGACCAGTTGCCGCCAATCGACGGTCCGACCATCGTCTGCCTCCAGGCGGGCAACGTCAACACCGGCGGGTTCGACCCCGTCGGCGAGATTTGCACTCGGCTGCGCGGGAGTAGCGCCTGGGTCCATGTCGACGGCGCCTTCGGTCTATGGGCGGCTGGATGTCTATCCAGACGCCATCTAATCCGGGGCGTCGAGATGGCTGACTCATGGGCGACCGACGCCCACAAGTGGTTGAATGTCCCCTATGACAACGGGCTAGTTTTCGTCCGGGACAAGCGCAGTTTGAACGCAGCTATGTCGGCCAGCGCCGCCTATCTCATCGAAGGAGAGACGCGTGACCCGCACCTGTTCGTCCCCGAGTTGTCACGCCGGGCCCGGGGAGTCGAGGTGTGGGCCGCCCTTCGCTCGCTCGGGCGCGACGGCCTGGCCGACCTCGTCGAGCGCACATGTGAACATGCAAAGCGAATGGCCGCCGCGCTCCAGGATGCCGGTTATACGGTGCTGAACGATGTGGTCCTCAACCAGGTCCTCGTGTCGTTCGGATCTCCGGAGGTGACGCGGCGTGTGATCGCCGGGATCCAGCGCGACGGGACGTGCTGGTGCGGGGGTACTGTGTGGCAGGGTCACACGGCGATGCGCATCAGCGTCTCGTCCTGGGCGACGACGGACGACGACGTCGATCGCAGTCTGGAAGCCATGCTTCGCCTCGCCGGCGAAACAAGCGAATCGGCCTGATCGAGTCGCAGGACGGGAGCCTGGACCTTCAGCATAGACAAGCCGTCCCACACATCGGCCGCCGAACACGATCCGGATGCTCCTGACTACGATCTGCCCGGGCCGCCGCCGACCAATCAGTCGGCTCCAACCAGCGCCGTGCTTCTATCGATCACGGCCCGTACGATCGAGTCGCTGCGTCTGCTGAAGATCGACCCGATCCGGCCACTGCCGTGATGAGCCGCTTGGACCATGCTCCCCCTACAGCGCGTTGACACCTGGCTTCCGTGGCTCTATACTGTGCCCAACAACCTAAGCATGAAGAGCTGAGAAGAGGACGAGTAGGCGCCGTGGCGGCGGAGCAGAGAGCGGGGGAGGGTGGAAGCCCCGTCCGGCCGCCGGTGCTGAATGGACCTCGGAGCTGCACGGCGAACGGCGCCTCAGGCGCTGAGTAGCCCGAGCCGGTACGCCACCGTTATGCGGCGGGCGAGTCCCTCGGCATTTTGTCGGGATCGCGATAAGTGAGGCTGTTCCGGCCTAAGCGGGGTGGCACCGCGGGAAGCAATCCGCCCGTCCCCATGTGGGATGGGCGTTTTGATTTGACCAGTCACGTTCCGATCCCTTAGTCTTGAAGGATCGGGAAGGAGAGCGCGATGACCAAAGTGAGGAAGCGTATCCTGACCGGCGATCGGCCTACGGGCCGTATGCACGTGGGTCATTATGCCGGCTCGTTGGCGAACCGTGTCCGTCTGCAGGACGAGTACGAGTGCTTCTTCATCATCGCCGACCTGCACACACTGACCACAAAACCGGAGAAGGAGGCACTGAGCCAGATCGAAGGCTTCGTCCACGAGATGGTGCTCGACTACCTGGCAATCGGCATCGACCCCGAGCGAAGTGTGATCTTCCTCCAGTCGGCTGTTCCGGAGACGTTCGAGCTCAACTTGATCCTCGAGATGCTGGTCACGGTCCCGCGGCTGGAGCGGCTCCCGACTCTGAAAGACATGGCCCAAGCGGCCAACCTGGATTCGATGCCGTTTGGATTGCTCGGATATCCGGTGCTGCAGGCGGCCGACATCCTGCTGCCGCGCTCGCATCTGGTTCCGGTTGGGAAGGACAACGAGTCGCACGTGGAGGTCACCCGCGAAATCGCCCGGAAATTTAATCGCCTGTACGGCGAGGTCTTCCCCGAACCGGAGGCCCTGATCGGTGACGTGCCGACTCTGGTCGGCACGGACGGGCAGGCGAAGATGAGCAAGTCGTTGAACAATGCCATCTTCCTCGCCGACGACCCCGATACAGTCACTGAAAAGGTCAGAGGCATGTACACCGATCCGCAGAGGGTCCGGGCAGACATTCCTGGTCGGGTTGAAGGGAATCCGGTCTTCATCTACCACGACGCGTTCAACCCCGACGTCGAAGAAGTAGCTGACCTCAAGTCTCGCTACACGGAAGGCAAGGTCGGCGACGTTGAGGTCAAGAAGAAGCTGGCAGCCGCGCTGAATGCATTCCTCGATCCGATCCGCGAACGGCGGCTGAAGTATGAGGCGCAACCGGAGTTGGCGACGCAAATACTCGTTTCCGGGACGCGGCGAATGCGAGGCGAAGCCCAGGCGACGATGGCCCTCGTGCGGGAGGCCATGGGCCTCCCGCGGCTGGACATGGATTGACGCGATATGTGTACGGCCCCTCGACCGCACCCCGGGTCCCCGGGTGGGGTCATCCGGGGCGGCCCCCGACAGGGGCATCGGGACGGACCCCGCTAATCGCATGCGGGGCGAACGCCTCTGCCCCTGGCTTGAGGATGCCGTCAGAGGGTTCACCGAAAGTGAATGCGGGTCGGCGAAGCCGACCCGCATTCACTTTCGCCGTCCATCCCCCTCCCCAGGCAAGGGACCCTATCGTTTGAGCGAACTTCAAGCCTGGGGAGGGGGACATAGGGGGTGGGGCAGGATGTCCATGATCGGCGAGTCTCGCCCACATCGGAGAGCAGCCCGCTGGCGCTCTGCGTTCGGTCGGCTGGTGGCGCCGTGCGTGCGAGCTTGCTCCGCGCCCCTGGTGTATAATCCGCCACGATCGCCCATTTTGCCGCCCCATCGAGCGCAAACATGCAACGCAAGCCGAGAGTGCTGATCGCCAAGCCAGGGCTCGACGGCCACGACCGCGGGGCGAAGATCATCGCGCGCGCATTGCGCGACGCGGGCATGGAGGTCATCTACACCGGCCTGCGCCAAACCCCCGAGATGATCGCCGAGGCCGCACTCCAGGAGGACGTCGACGCCATAGGTCTGTCGATCCTCTCGGGCGCCCACATGGCGCTCGTCCCTAAGGTGTTAGACCTGCTGCGTGGACAAGGTCAGGGGCACGTGCGGCTGCTTCTAGGTGGGATCATCCCCGACGACGACCTGCGGGCGTTACACGAGATGGGGGTCGCCGCCGTCTTCGGGCCGGGTACTCGGACGGATGCCGTAGCGCAGGCATTTTTCACTGCCGTGGGGGAAGGGCTTGTACGAGGGTGAAAGCCGGGGCGGATCCGCGCTCGCCGGCCGGGTCAGGTCAGGCGAGCGTCTGGCCTTGGCTCGTTTGCTCACCCTGATCGAAAACCAAACCCAAGACGGGCTCGAGGCCCTTGCGGCTCTCTACCCTCTGACCGGCAAAGCCCACATCATCGGCGTCACCGGCGCCCCCGGCACCGGAAAGTCGACCCTGGTCAACGAGCTGGCGCAGGCCTTCCGCAGAAATCCGCCCGATGGACGAGATAAGGCGACGACTGTCGCCATCGTCGCCGTCGATCCTTCAAGCCCCTTCAGCGGCGGTGCCATCCTCGGCGATCGGATTCGGATGCGCGACCTTGCCGGCGATTCAAGTGTCTTCATCCGCAGCATGGCCAGTCGGGGGGCCCTGGGTGGTCTCGCCCGCGGCACAGCCGGGGTTGTCGAAGCCCTCGACGCCGCCGGTTTTGACAAGATCTTGATCGAGACCGTCGGAGCCGGTCAGGCCGAAGTGGATATCGCCCGCACGGCTCAGACGACGCTGGTCGTGGCCGCGCCGGGTCTGGGGGACGACATCCAGGCACTCAAGGCCGGCATCCTTGAAATCGCCGACATTCTGGTCGTCAACAAGGCGGACTTGCCCGGTGCGGAAAACACGCAGCGCGCCCTGCGAGCCGCGCTCGAGATGGCGCGCGTCGCAGACCCGATAGCACCTTCTGACCCGGACCCTACCCACCCGACACCCCGGGAAAGTACAACCGACTCCTGGGCCGTTCCAGTCCTGGCGACGGTCGCAACCCAGGGCGAGGGGATGGAAGAGCTGCTCGAGGCCGTAGTAGATCACCGACGACATCTGATCGACTCGGGCGAGCTGGTAACGCGTGAACGCGCTCGGGTGCGCGCCGAAATGCAGTTGCTGCTGCGCGATCTCCTTGCAGCGAGATTCCTCGAACGTGAATCAGACGCCCGCTTCGAGGCGGCGCTTGAGCGCGTCCTGACCAGGGCCGTGGACCCGCGCCAGGCAGTTGCTCAATTGGTCCTCGAAACGGAAGCCGGGGTCTGACCCGGCCTAAGGGTCGAGGGGTAGATCCGTTCAGGTGATGACGGATCCGAGATTGACCGACGCCGGAAGTCCTCCTTCCTCGACGTGAGATGGGCGAGGATGGCCTGGCCGGCCGGGCGGGGAGAGAGTGATGGCAAGAGGATACGTGGTTGGTGACATCAAATTGTTCGCCGGCTCGGCCAGCCAGGCGTTGGCTCAGGAGATCAGCGACCATCTGTCCATTCCGCTGAGCGGCTACGACCTGGTGCAGTACTCGAATGAGAACTTGTTCGTCCGATTGCAGGGGAGCGTCCGCGGGCAGGACGTTTACTTGATCCAGTCGATGCCGCCTCCGGTTCACCGCAACCTGATGGAAATGCTGATCATGGTGGATTGCCTGAAACGCGATTCGGCCGGCAGGATCACCGCCGTCTTCCCATACATGGCCTATGCCCGATCCGATAAGAAGGACCAGCCCCGAGTCCCGATCACCGCCAGGCTGGTGGCCGACATGATCGAGGTCGCCGGTGCCGACCGATACATCACAATCGACCTGCACGCCGGCCAAATCCAGGGGTTCTTCTCCATCCCCGGCGATGTGCTTACGGCGTTTCACATGCTCAGCGACTACTTCCTCACGAAGGAACTCGAACGAGCTGTCGTCGCCACCGCCGATCTTGGGTTCGCTAAGAAGGGCCGCAATTTCGCCGCCAAGCTCGGCACCCCGCTGGCCTTCGTCGAAAAGCGCCGGGCACGTGAAGACCCGCGTGCCAAGGCGACCACGATCATCGGCGACGTCGCCGGGCGGGACGTGATCCTGGTCGACGACGAAGTCTTGACGGCCGGCTCCGCCTGCGAGGCAATTCAGATCCTGCGGGATCACGGAGCATTGGACGTTTACCTGTCCTTCACCCACGGCCTGCTGGTGCCGCCGGCCATCGAAAACTTGGCCTCCCAGGACATCGCCGAGATCGTCACCACCAATACCGTCCCGATCCCGGCTTCGAAGCGCCTGCCCAACATGAGGGTGTTGTCCGTGGCCTCGCTTCTCGGGGAAGTGATCCTGCGCGCCCACGAGGGGCGATCGGTCGGGGAGCTCTTCAACGAGTAAGGCAAAGTCTCCCGGAGCCTTCTAGGCTCCGGGAGACTGATTAGCCCGGAAGGCTCCGGGGATCTCTGTGTGCTTAGGTCAGGGGGAGCGCAGGACGTCGACGTACGGCTGCCACGCCGCGGTCTTCAGACCCTGTTTCCTCCGAACGTAGTAATCGCGCGCGATATCGCCCTGCTGTTCTCGATTGAAGTCACTGAATCGTTTACCGGCCTGTGCGGCCTGGATCAACCCGGCCTCTCCGCCATACTTATAGACATCCGGGCCGTAGCGGAGCTGGACGGAGATCGCCTCGATCAGGTAGCGAGGTCCGTCGTGCTGGCTTTGCCACGTGTGCGCGAGCTCGTGGATCAGCCAGGCCATGTCCACCCGGTTCCCGGCGTTGATGTCGGCTGCGGACGTGTGCAAGATGATCGGGAAGTAGCATCGATTGCCGAGTGTGATGGCGTTGTTGGTCACTGGGGCAGGCTGACCGCGCAGAAAAGCAGCCACGACGGGCGGCCAGTTCGGCCAGGCGGCGGCCTCGGAGATCCGGACAACGGCGTAGCGCAGACCGCCCTCGAACACGAGGGTTGCTTCCTGGATTTCCGTTTGAGTCAAGGGCCGGACCGGCATGGGCTCCCCTCCACTCTCACAAGTCGGCAAAGCTCCCCGGAGTATCGCGCTTCATCTCTTTCGCCGAAAGTGCGTCGGCGATAGCATCATTCGGCCCTGCTACGGCGTGCGGCCGGGTGGAGTCGAACCGGCGCTTCGCCGAGGATCTCCCGATGGGCCGAACATCCCCCTCACCCCCTTCCCCCGGTAAGATCATCCGGGGCGGACCCCGACAAGGTCATCGGGACAGGCGGCCCCTCTCCGCCGTGCAACTTACCAACGGTCGATGAACCTCATTGCGGAGAGGGGGAGACAGCTTTTTGAATGGATCGGGGAAGCTCCGCTTCCCCGATCCATTCAAAAAGCACGGTTGTCCTGTGGGGTTGAGACCATGATAAGGGGTCGGGGCCCATGGCTAAGTCTCGCCTGGGCCCGGCCCAAGGTCCATGTCCTTGGGCGGTTCGGCAGGCAGCTTCCAGCGGATTTCGGCGTGGCCCGTGGTCACATGCAGGCGGTTGGCGAGGTCGATCCCTTCCCGGTAAG